>Ga0116151_10000116_pt1 | contig 66992 bp, 59 predicted proteins | sample AD_UKC117_MetaG_FD_89893 | JGI IMG/M metagenome (GOLD analysis project Ga0116151, IMG submission 89893) | Active sludge microbial communities of municipal wastewater-treating anaerobic digesters from Hong Kong - AD_UKC117_MetaG | ecosystem: Engineered > Bioreactor > Anaerobic > Digestate...
CGGGAAGAGGAGCATGCCGCCGACCGAGAAGAGGAACAGCGGGAAGACCTCGGAGGTCATCGCCCCGAGCCGCCGGGCCTGGGCCTCAAGCGGTGAGCCGGGGGTCGCGGCGCCCATGGGCGTGAAAGCATCCGAGCCGACCCCACCCAGCCGCTCGGCGAAGGTGAGCACCGCGATGATCGCAAAGAGCAGGATCACCAGCTGGAGGAACAGGGTCGGTCCGTCGACGACCACCGACCCCTTGAGGGTGTCCACACCCGGCCGCGGCCCGGCGGTGATGCCCTGGTGGTCGCGGGTGACGACGAGCGAGCCCATCGCAGCGAGCAGGCTGACGACGGTGAGCACGACCTGGGTGGAGTAGCGCTGGCCGCGCGGCACGAAGGCCTCGACGAGCACCCCGATGAGCGCCGCCCCGAGGACGATGAGGATCGGCAGCAGCGCCAGCGCATCGACCGAGGGAGTGCTGAACTGGGCAGCGGGAAGGCTGAGCGCGGGGCTCACTTGGTGCTCCCTTCGGCCGCGGGGGCGGGATCGGAGACCGAGATCGACGACAGGATGCTCTGCACGCTCGGCGTGATGAGGTCGAGCGCTGGCTTCGGGTAGAAGCCGAGCACGAGGAACAGGGCCAGCAGCGGCGCGGCGACCCACTTCTCCCGCGTGCTCAGGTCCGGCGTCGCGGCATACTCCTCGGGCTTGGGCCCGGTCATCATCCGCTGGTACATGAGCAGGATGTAGAGCGCGGCGAGGATGATGCCGGTCGTCGCGATGACGGCGAGCACCGGGTGCCGCTGCAGGGTCCCGGCGAGCACGAGGAACTCGGACACGAAGGAGCCGAGCCCTGGCAGCGCGATGCAGGACAGGCCGGCGACCAGCCAGATGCCGGCCAGCGCCGGCACGACCCGCTGCCAGCCGCCGAAGTCCGGGATCCGCTTGCTGCCGCGCCGGCTGATGAGCATGCCGGCGAAGAGGAACAGGGCCGCGGTGGAGAAGCCGTGGTTGACCATGTAGAGGCTCGAGCCGACCCAGCCGGTGCTCGTCAGTGCGAAGATGCCCAGCACGATGAAGCCGAAGTGGCTGATCGAGGTGAAGGCGATGAGCCGCATGATGTCGGTCTGGCCGATCGCGAGCAGGGCGCCGTAGATGACCGAGACGACCGCGAGCACGAGCACCACGGGAGTGGCCCACTGGCTCGCATGGGGGAACAGCTCGAGGCAGAACCGGATCATCCCGTAGGTGCCGACCTTGTCGAGGACGCCGACGAGCAGGGTGGCCGTGGCGGGGCGAGACTCCGCCGCGGCGTCCGGCAGCCAGGTGTGCACCGGCACCATCGGCGCCTTCACCGCGAAGGCGATGAAGAAGCCGAGGAAAAGCAGCTTCTCGGTGCCCGGCGTCAGGCTGATCCCGGCGAGCCGCTCGAGCAGGAAGCCCTGCGGGCCGCCCGGGCCCTGCACGTAGAGCGCGATGACGGCGGCCAGCATGATCAGCCCGCCGGCGAGCGAGAAGAGGAGGAACTTCATCGCGGCATACTGCCGACGCGGCCCACCGAACTGGCCGATGAGGAAGTAGACCGGGATGAGCATCGCCTCGAAGAAGACGTAGAAGAGGAACACGTCGGTCGCCGCGAAGACGCCGATCATGAAGGTCTCGAGGACGAGCATGAGCGCGAAGTAGTGCGGCTCACGGTGGGCCTGGTCGGCCGGCAGGTCGTTCCATGCGGCGAGCAGGCAGATCGGCACGAGGATCGCCGACATGACGATGAGCGCCATCGCGATGCCGTCGACGCCGAGCGCGTAGGACACCCCGAACTGCGGGATCCACGCGTGCTGCTCGACCAGCTGCATGCCCGAGACGCCGGAGCGCAGCTGCAGGGTCGCCACCACGGTGAGCACGAGGCTCACCAGCGAGGCGCCGAGCGCGATGTGCTTCGCGTATGCCGCGAGCGGGCGCACCAGCCACAGCACCAGCGCCCCGAGCAGGGGGATGAGGCCGATCGTGGTCAGCCAGGGAAAGGACGTCATCGTTGCCACCTGGTTCACTGCATCACCCACACGGCGCCCACGAGGAGCAGCACGCCGAGCAACATGGTCAGGGCGTAGGAACGGGCCAGGCCGTTCTGGAGCTTGCGGACCCGGGCCGAGGTGCCGCCGATGAGCGCGGCGAGCCCACCGACCGCACCGTCGACCCCGCGCTTGTCGGCGAAGACGAGCGCGCGGGTGAGGTGGATGCCGGGGCGCATCAGCAGGCCCTCGTTGACCTGGTCCTGGTAGAGGTCGTTTCGGGCCGCCACGGTGACCAGGTTGCCGGCCGGTGCCGTCGTCGGCACCCGGTCGCGCCAGTAGCGCATCCAGGCGTAGTAGACGCCGGCGGCGACGACGAGCAGGGTGATGATCATCAGGGGCACCGCCGGGATGACCGGGTGGTGCTCGCCCTCGTGGCCGCCGACGACCGGCTCGAGCCAGTGCAGCAGGCCGTTGGTGGGGCCGAGGATGAGCCCGAGGAAGGCCGAGCCGGCCGCGAGCACGATCATCGGGTAGGTCATCAGCGCGGGCGACTCGTGCGGGTGCGCGTCCTTGGGCCAGCGCTTCTCGCCGTGGAAGGTCATGAAGAAGAGCCGGCTCATGTAGAACGCGGTGATCCCGGCGCCGATGAGGGTGGCCAGGCCGAAGACCCAGGGCCGCCAGCCCTCGCCGACGAAGGCGGACTCGATGATCTTGTCCTTGCTCCAGAAGCCGGAGAAGGGCGGGATGCCGAGGATCGCCAGCCAGCCGAGGCCGAACGTGACCCAGGTGATCTTCATGACCCCGGACAGGTTGCCGAAGCGGCGCATGTCGACCGAGTCGTTCATGCCGTGCATGACCGAGCCGGCACCGAGGAACATCCCGGCCTTGAAGAAGCCGTGGGTGAGCAGGTGGAAGATCGCGAAGGCGTAGCCGACCGGGCCGAGCCCGGCCGCGAGCATCATGTAGCCGATCTGGCTCATCGTCGAGGCGGCCAGCGCCTTCTTGATGTCATCCTTGGCGCAGCCGACGATCGCCCCGAAGAGCAGGGTGATCGCGCCGACGATGACGACCGCGGTCTGCGCGTTCGGCGCCGCGTCGAAGATCGTGTGGCTGCGCACGACGAGGTAGACACCGGCGGTCACCATGGTCGCCGCGTGGATCAGCGCCGAGACCGGGGTGGGGCCGGCCATCGCGTCCCCGAGCCAGGACTGCAGCGGGAACTGCGCGGACTTGCCGCAGGCGGCGAGCAGCAGGAAGAGCCCGATCGCGGTGAGCGCGCCCTGGTTGGCGTGGGCGACGCCGGCGTCGACGGTGCGGAAGTCGACAGCCCCGAACTGCCAGAACATCAGCATGATCGCCACGCCCATGCCGAGGTCGCCGACCCGGTTGGCCACGAACGCCTTGTTCGCGGCGCTCGCGTAGGGCGGGTTCCAGTTCCAGAAGCCGATGAGCAGGTACGACGCCAGGCCGACGCCCTCCCAGCCGACGTAGACCAGCAGGTAGGAGTCGGCGGTGACGAGCAGCAGCATCGCTGCGACGAAGAGGTTGAGGTAGGCGAAGAACCGGCGCTTGTCCGGGTCGTGCTCCATGTATCCCAGCGAGTAGACGTGGATGAGCGAGCCGACGAAGGTGATGAGCAGCACGAAGCACAGCGAGAGCGGGTCGAAGAGCATCCCCGCGTCGAGGTTGAACTGGCCCGCGGGCACCCAGGAGAACAGGTGCAGGTGGCGGGCCCGCTCCTCGGGCGCGTAGCCGAGCAGCTGCAGGAAGATGCCGAGGCCGACGAGGAAGGCGGCCCACGACATGGCGACCGCGAGCAGCGGCCCCCACGAGTCGGTGCGCCGACCGCCGAGCAGCAGGATGGCCGCGCCGAGCAGCGGCAGGGCGACGAGCAGCCAGCCGTATGCCGTGATGCCGGCCGCGCCGTGCACGGCCGGCACGGTGTCGCCCGCGACGAGGGCGAGCTGGTCCGTCGCGACCTGGACGATGAGGCTCACTGGTGTCGTCTCCTCAGAGCTTCAGCAGGTTGGCGTCGTCGACCGAGGCCGAGCGGCGGGCACGGAAGATGGCGACGATGATCGCCAGGCCGACGACGACCTCAGCCGCCGCGACGACCATGACGAACAGGGCGATGACCTGCCCGTCGAGCCGGCCGTGCATGCGGGAGAAGGTGACGAAGGCGAGGTTGGCGGCGTTGAGCATGAGCTCGACGCCCATGAACACGATGATCGCGTTGCGCCGCAGCAGGACGGCCGCGCTGCCGATGGTGAACAGCAGCACCGACAGGTAGATGTAGTTCATCAGGCTCATCGGGCCCGGCCCTCCTCGATCTCCTGCTCGGCCTGGCGCTCGGCATCGGCATACCGGCTGGGAGTCGTGATCTGGTCACGGGCGACGAGCACCCGGGAGACGGACAGCTCGCTCGGCGTGCCGTCGGGCAGCAGGGCCGGCGTGTCGACGGCGTTGTGCCGCGCGTAGACGCCGGGCGCCGGCAGACCGGCGACATAGCTGTTGGCCTTAACCCGACGCTCGGCGAGCTCGCGCTGGGTCGCCTTGGCGACCAGCCGCTCACGGTGCGCCAGCACCATCGCGCCGAGCGCCGCGGTGATGAGCAGCGCCGAGGTGACCTCGAAGACGAAGACGTAGTCACCGAAGATCTTGTAGGCCAAGCCGGTGACGTTTCCGCCCGCGTCGGTGTTGGCCCCGTTCGGTCCGTCGAGTCCGACGATCGTCGGGGTGCCCATCGAGCCGATCGCGAGGAACATCAGCACGACCAGCCCGAGGCAGATCACCGCGGTGGCCAGCCGCTGGCCGCGGATCGTCTCGACGAGCGAGTCGCTGGAGTCGACGCCGACGAGCATGAGGACGAAGAGGAAGAGCATCATCACGGCGCCGGTGTAGACGAACACCTGGATGACGCCGAGGAACTCGGCCTGCTGGGCGAGGTAGAGCACGCCAAGGTTGACCATGACGAAGGCCATGCACAGGGCGGCGTGCACGGCCTTACGGGCGAAGATCAGCCCGAGCGCGCCGAGCACCATGAGCGGGGCGAGGATCCAGAAGAGGACGGCCTCGCCAGAGCCCGTCACGTCAGTCAGCTGACCGGTCATCGGGCCGGACCTCCCTCGGCGACCATCTCGGCCTCGGCGTCGGCGGGCGTGTCGACGTCGGGGTCCACGCCCTCGAGCGTGGCGTTGCTGTGTGCCTCGACCCACTCGCGCTGCTCGTCGGTGGCGGCGCTCACCTTGCCGAGGTAGTAGTCGCGCTCCTCCATCCCGTCGACCATCGGGTGCGGGGCGGGCAGCATGCCCTCCTGCAGCGGCGCGAGCAGCTGCTCCTTGGTGAAGATGAGGTCGGCGCGGGTGTGGTCGGCGAGCTCGTAGAAGTTCGTCATGGTCAGCGCCCGGGTCGGGCAGGCCTCGATGCACAGTCCGCAGAAGATGCAGCGCAGGTAGTTGATCTGGTAGACGCGGCCGTATCGCTCGCCCGGGCTGAACCGCTGGCCCGTCTCGTCGTCGTTGCTCGCGCCCTCGACGAGGATGGCGTCGGCCGGGCAGGCCCAGGCGCACAGCTCGCAGCCGACGCACTTCTCCAGCCCGTCGGGGTGCCGGTTGAGCTGGTGGCGACCGTGATAGCGCGGCGCGGTCGGCCGCTTCTCCTCGGGGTACTCCTCAGTGAGCACCTTGCGGAACATCGTGGCGAAGGACACGCCGAAGCCGCCGATCGAGGCCGGCAGGCTCTCCCCGAGCCAGCCGGCGCGGGGGGTCGGCTCGCTCGCGCTCGCAGCCGAGCCCGCAGTCGCCGGCGGGCGAGCCGTCGGCCGCTCGGCGGGCAGGCCGGTGTCGTCGGCCGGGCGGTCAGCCATGGTGGTCCTCCTGCTCGGTCACGGGCGTGCCGACGCTGTCGGAGCGCACGGCGGCACCAGCCCGCACGGCCGGTATGCCGCGCTGCGGCTCCTTGAGCGTCTGGCCGGGCAGCGGCGGGACGGGGTAGCCGCCGGCATAGGGGTCGATCTCACTTGGCGGCTCGGCCGCTGCGGGCGGCTCGCCCCGGTCGAAGATGAAGGCGACGAGGACGGCGAGCACGATGACGACGCCGACGACGACCGCGACCGCCGTGGAGATCGTGCGACCGCCGGGCAGCGAGAGGGATCCGGTGCCGAGCCAGCCGTTGGTCGCAGCCCGGATGAGCGAGGCGAGCACGACCCAGACGACGGCGCCCGGGATGAGGATCTTCCAGCCCAGCCGCATGAACTGGTCGTAGCGCACCCGCGGCAGCGAGCCGCGCAGCCACACGAAGACGAACATGAACGACCACATCTTGAGGGTGAACCAGAGCAGCCCCCACCAGCCGCCGTCGAGCGCGAGCGGGGCGCCGTTCTCGCCGAGGCCGGGGATCTTCAGCGTCCAGCCACCGAGGAAGAGGGTCGTGGCCAGGGCCGCGACGGTGAACATGTTGATGTACTCGCCGAGGAAGAACATCGCGAAGCGCATCGAGCCGTACTCGGTGTGGAAGCCACCGGTGAGCTCGCCCTCGCCCTCGGCCAGGTCGAAGGGCAGCCGGTTGGTCTCGCCCACCATGGTGATGCAGTAGATGACGAAGGACGGCAAGGCGGCGATGATGAACCAGATCCGGCCGTTCTGCGCCTCGACGATCGAGGAGGTCGACATCGAGCCGCTGGCGAGGAAGACGGCGACCAGGGCCAGGCCCATGGCGATCTCGTAGGAGATGATCTGCGCCGTCGAGCGCAGCCCACCGAGCAGCGGATAGGTCGAGCCGGAGGACCAGCCGGCCATCAGGATGCCGTAGGCGCCGACCGCGGCGACCGCGAGCACGAGCAGGGTGGCCAGCGGGGCGTCGGTGAGCTGCAGCGGGGTCCGGTGGCCGAACATCTCCACGGTGCCGCCGAGCGGGATGATGCCGAAGGAGACGAAGCACATCGTCGCGGCGATGAGCGGAGCGAGGGTGAAGACCACCTTGTCGGCGTTCTTCGGCGCGACGTCCTCCTTGAACATCGACTTCATGCCGTCGGCGAGGGTCTGCAGCAGGCCGAAGGGTCCGTTGCGGTTGGGGCCCGGACGCTGCTGCATCCGGCCGATGATCCGCCGCTCGAACCAGATGACGAGCAGCGTGCTGACGAGCAGGTAGACGAAGATGAGCAGCGCCTTGACGAACGACAGCCACAGCGGCGTGTCGCTGAAGTCGGCGACCGGCTGCTCCACGGCGGCCCATCCGCCGGCCACCGCCGGCAGCTGCGGCAGAGCGATGAGGGCGCTCACTGGGCACCACCCTTCGTGACGGAGACCTCGGTGCCGGAGTCGGCCAGCAAGGTGGCGCGCACCGCGCACCCCACCGAGTTGGTCGGCAGCCAGACGACGTCGTCGACCATGTCCTCGGCGACCTGCACGGGCGCGCTGATCGAGCCGTGCGCGGTCGCGACGGTCACCAGCTCGCCCTCGGCGACCCCGAGCCGCTCGGCGAGGGCGGGAGCGACCCGCGCGACGACCGGCTTGGCGGTGCCGGCGAGGAAGGGCTCGCCGTCCTGCAGTCGGCCGGCGTCAAGCAGCGTGGCCCAGGTGGAGAGCACGACCTTGCGGGCCGGCTCGGCCGCGCGACGGCTGACCGGTGCCGGGGCGCCCGAGGGCACGACGAGCGGCGGGTTGCCGGTCCAGGCGCCGAGCTGCTGGAACTGGGCGTGGATCTGCTCCTGGGTGCGCGTCTCGAGGAACTCGCCGAGCTCGGCGGCGAGCATGTCGAGGACCCGGTGATCGCTCATCGCCGAGGTGTCGAGGGCGGCCTCGAACTCGCGGATCCGGCCCTCCCAGTTGACGAAGCTGCCGGACTTCTCGGCCTGCGGGGCCACCGGCAGGACGACGTCGGCGTGCGCGGTGGCCGCGGACTCGCGGACCTCGAGGCTCACGACGAAGGCCCGCTCCAGGGCGGCGGTGGTCTCGGCCAGCCCGAGGTCGGCGGGGTCGACCCCACCGATGACGAGCGCGCCGAGCTCGCCGGCGGCGGCGGCGCGGATCATGCCCGCAGTGTCGCGGCCCGCGGTCGAGGGCAGCTCGCCGCAGTCCCAGGCGTCGGAGACCTCGGCCCGAGCACCGGCCAGCGAGGCCGGCCGACCGCCGGGCAGCAGGCCGGGCAGCGCACCGGCCTCGAGCGCACCACGCTCGCCGGCGCGCCGGGGCACCCAGGCCAGTCGGGCACCGGTGCCGGCGGCCAGCTCGGCCGCGGCGGCCAGCGCCCCAGCACTGGTCGCGAGCCGCTCGCCGACAAGGATGACCGCGCCCGCGCCGAGCGCGTCGGCGGCCGCGGCGCCCGCCTCGGTGCTGCGCAGCTGGCCGAGCGCGGCGGCCTCGGCCCCGGGTGCCGTCGGCACCAGGCGGCCGTTGAGCTTGGTCACACCGCGCGAGGCGAACGGCGCGACGGCATACACGACGGTCTTGCTCTTGCGCACGGCGTGCCGCAGGCGCAGGAAGACGATCGGGCTCTCTTCCTCGGGCTCGAAGCCGACGAGCAGGACGGCGCTCGCGGCGTCGAGGTCGGCGTAGGTGACGGCCGCGCCGGGACCGCGCGAGACGACGTGCCGAGCCAGGAAGTCGGCCTCCTCGGCCGAGTGCGGCCGGGCCCGGAAGTCGACGTCGTTGGTGCCCAGGGCCAGCCGGGCGAACTTCGCGTAGGCGTAGGCGTCCTCGGCACTGACCCGGCCACCGACGAGCACGCCGGCGGAGCCGGCCGCCCGCAGCCCGGCGGCAGCGGTCTCGAGCGCCTCGGGCCACCCGACGACCCGCATCGAGCCGTCGGCCTGGCGCACCAGCGGCAGGGTGAGCCGGTCGGGCAGGGTGGCGTACTGGAAGGCCCAGCGACCCTTGTCGCAGTTCCACTCGAGGTTGACCTCGGGGTCGTTGCTCGCCATCCGGCGCAGCACGACGCCACGACGGTGGTCGGTGCGCACGGCGCAGCCGCTCGCGCAGTGCTCGCAGACGCTCGGGGTCGACACCAGGTCGAAGGGCCGGGAGCGGAAGCGGTAGGCCGCGCCGGTGAGCGCGCCGACCGGGCAGATCTGCACGGTGTTGCCGGAGAAGTAGGACTGGAACGGGTCCTCCTCATAGATGCCGATCTGCTGCATCGCCCCGCGCTCGACGAGGTTGATGAAGGGGTCACCGGCGATCTGGTCGGAGAAGCGGGTGCAGCGCTGGCAGAGCACGCACCGCTCGCGGTCGAGCAGCACCTGGGTGGAGATGTTGACCGGCTTGGGGAAGGTGCGCTTGACGTCCTCGAAGCGCGACACCGCCCGCCCATTGGACATCGCCTGGTTCTGCAGCGGGCACTCGCCGCCCTTGTCGCAGACCGGGCAGTCGAGCGGGTGGTTGATGAGCAGCAGCTCCATGACGCCCTGCTGGGCCTTGTCGGCCACCGGCGAGGTGTGCTGGGTGTTGACGACCATGCCCTCGGAGACGGTCATCGTGCACGAGGCCTGCGGCTTGGGCATCGGCCGGGCTGCCGTGGGCTTGCCGTCCGGCCCGGGCGGGCCGGGCATGGCGACATCGACGAGGCACTGCCGGCAGGCGCCGACCGGGTCGAGCAGCGGGTGGTCGCAGAACCGCGGGATCTCGATGCCGACCTGCTCGGCGGCCCGGATGACGAGCGTGCCCTTGGGCACCGACACGTCGATGCCGTCGATGGTGAGGTTGACGAGCTCGGGCTTCGGCGGGGCGCTCTCGCCCGGCCCGCTGCCCGGGGTGCCGGCGGCGGGGGCGCCGCTGGTGGTGGTCGCCGTCATGCGGACGCGGCCTCCTTGGTCTGGAAGAGCACCGAGCGCTCCGGCGGGAAGGTCTCCCACCACGGGGTGTGCATGCCGGCCTCGAACTCCTCGCGGAAGTACTTCACCGCGGAGGTGATCGGGCTGGTGGCCGCGTCGCCGAGCGCGCAGAACGAGCGGCCGAGGATGTTGTCGCAGATGTCGACGAGCTTCTCGATGTCGCCCTCGGTGCCCTGCCCGTGCTCGAGCCGCTCCATGATCTGCTTGAGCCACCAGGTGCCCTCCCGGCACGGGGTGCACTTGCCGCACGACTCGTGGGCGTAGAAGTCGGTCCACCGGCTCACCGCGCGGACCACCGAGACCGTCTCGTCGAAGACCTGCAGAGCACGGGTGCCGAGCATCGAGCCGGCCGCAGCGACCGAGTCGAAGTCGAGCGGCACGTCGAGGTGCTCGTCGGTGAAGATCGGGGTCGAGCTGCCGCCGGGGGTCCAGAACTTGAGCTTGTGGCCCTTGCGGATGCCGCCGGCGAGGTCGATGAGCTCGCGCATCGTGATGCCGAGCGGGGCCTCGAACTGGCCCGGGTTGGTGACGTGGCCGGAGAGGCTGAAGATGCCGTAGCCGGTGGACTTCTCGGTGCCCATCTCCTTGAACCAGCCGGCGCCGTTGCTGATGATGCTCGGCACCGAGGCGATCGTCTCGACGTTGTTGACCGAGGTCGGCCGGGCGTAGAGGCCGGCCGCGCCGGGGAACGGAGGCTTGAGCCGCGGCTGGCCGCGGCGGCCCTCGAGCGAGTCGAGCAGGGCGGTCTCCTCGCCACAGATGTAGGCGCCGGCACCGGCGTGCGCGGTGACCTGCAGCCGGATGCCCTTGCCGAGGACGTCGTCGCCGAGGTAGCCGGCGGCGGTGGCCTCCTCGACGGCGCGCAGCAGCCGCCGGTAGACGTGCACGACCTCGCCGCGCAGGTAGATGAAGGCATGGTCGGAGCCCATGGCGTACTGGCTGATCGCCGCGCCCTCGATGAGGGCGTGCGGGTTGGCCATCATGAGCGGGATGTCCTTGCAGGTGCCCGGCTCGGACTCGTCGGCGTTGACGACGAGGTAGCGCGGACCGCCATCCGGCTTGGACATGAAGGACCACTTCATGCCGGCCGGGAAGCCGGCGCCGCCGCGGCCGCGGATCGCTGAGTCCTTGACCATGGTGAGCACGTCGGCGGCCGGCATCGCGAGCGCCGCGCGCAACGCGGCATACCCGCCGGTGCGCTCGTATGCCGCGAGCGTCCAGGAGCGCTCGGCGTCCCAGTGCGCGGTGAGGACCGGGGTGAGGGTGGCGGTCACTTGGCCTCCTCCGTGGCGGCGCCCTTGACCGGGCGGTCGGCCGACGAGTGCTCGTCCCCGGTCTCGGGGGCGACGGGGGCGGTCGCGGCAGCGGGGGCGGCGGCTGGCGCGGGCTCGGGCTGCTGCGCGGGGCGCGCGGCGTCACCCTCGGGGGCGGTCCAGCCGTGCTCCTTGGCGATCCGCAGGCCGAGCAGGGAGGCCGGGCCGGCGCCCACACCCTCGTCGGCGCGGCCGTCGTGGAAGCCGGCGAGCACCCGCGAGACCTCCTTGAAGGTGCAGACCTTCGCGGCGCCGCGGGTCGGCGCGACGTCGCGACCGGCGCGCAGGTCGTCGACGAGGGCGATCGTCGACTCGGGCGTCTGGTTGTCGAAGAACTCCCAGTTGGTCATGACGACCGGCGCATAGTCGCACGCGGCATTGCACTCGACCCGCTCCAGGGTGATCTTGCCGTCGGCGGTGGTCTCGTCGTGCCCGACCCCGAGGTGCTCCGAGACGGCATCCCAGATGGCGTCGCCGCCCATGATCGCGCACAGCGTGTTGGTGCAGACGCCGACGGTGTACTCGCCGTTGGGGTGGCGCTTGTACTGGGTGTAGAAGGTCGCGACACCGCTGACCTCGGCGGTGCTCAGCTCGAGCAGCTCGGCGCACAGCTCGATGCCCCGGCCGGTGACGTAGCCGTCGACCGACTGGACGAGGTGCAGCAGCGGCAACAATGCCGAACGGCTCTGCGGATAGCGGGCGATGACCTCGGCGGCGTCGGCCCGCAGGGTCGCGAGGGTCGCCTCGTCGTAGGGCGCCTTGCTCTGCTCGTCGACGTGCAGGTGCCCGGAGCGTGTGGGGCCGCTCATCGGTCCACGCCTCCCATCACGGGGTCGATCGAGGCGACCGCGACGATGACGTCGGCGACCTGGCCGCCCTCGCACATGATCGAGGTCGCCTGCAGGTTGTTGAAGGACGGATCGCGGAAGTGCGCCCGGTAGGGGCGGGTGCCGCCGTCGCTGACGAGGTGCACGCCGAGCTCGCCCTTGGCGCTCTCCACCGCCACGTAGACCTGGCCCGGCGGCACTCGGAAGCCCTCGGTGACCAGCTTGAAGTGGTGGATGAGCGACTCCATCGAGGTGCCCATGATCTCGCGGATGTGGTCCAGCGAGTTGCCCATGCCGTCGCCGCCGATGGCCAGCTGGGCCGGCCAGGCGACCTTCTTGTCGGCGACCATGACCGGCCCGCCGGTGCTCGCCTGGAGGCGGTCGGCGCACTGCTCGACGATCCGCAGGCTCTGGTACATCTCGTCGAGGCGGATCCGCAGCCGGCCGTAGGCGTCGCAGGTGTCGCGGGTGATGACGTCGAAGTCGTAGGTCTCATAGCCGCAGTAGGGCTGCGACTTGCGCAGGTCGTGGGGCAGGCCGGTCGAGCGCAGCATCGGCCCGGTGATGCCCAGGGCCATGCAGCCGGCCAGGTCGAGGTAGCCGACCCCGACCATCCGGCCCTTGACGATGGGGTTCTCGTTGACGAGCAGCTCGAGCTCGCGGATGCCCTTGCGGATCTCGGGGACCAGCTCGCGGATCTTGTCGATCGCGCCCGGGGGGACGTCCTGGGCGACGCCACCGGGCCGGATGTAGGCGTTGTTCATCCGCAGGCCGGTGATCATCTCGATGATCTGGAAGACCCGCTCCCGCTCGCGGAAGCCGATCGTCATCACCGTCGTCGCGCCCATCTCCATGCCGCCGGTGCCGATGCACACGAGGTGGGAGGAGAGCCGGGTGAGCTCCATCATGAGCACCCGGATCACCGAGGCCCGCTCGGGCACCTGGTCGGTGATGCCGAGAAGCTGCTCGATGCCCAGGCAGTAGGCCGCCTCCTGGAACATCGGGGTGAGGTAGTCCATCCGGGTGCAGAAGGTCACCCCCTGCGTCCAGGTGCGGTACTCCATGTTCTTCTCGATGCCGGTGTGCAGGTAGCCGATGCCCGCCCGGGTCTCGGTCACCGTCTCGCCGTCGAGCTCGAGGATGAGCCGGAGCACGCCGTGCGTCGACGGGTGCTGCGGGCCCATGTTGACGACGATGCGCTCCTCGTGCAGCGCGGTCGCCTCGTCGACGAGGTCGTCCCAGTCGCCGCCGCCGCCGACGGTGAAGACCGGGCTGTCGAGCAGCTCCTCGGCCCCGCTGGTCGCCGTGTGCTCGCTGTCGCCGAGGCGCGGGTCGAGCCCGGGGCTGGTGCCGTGCGCCGTGTCGTTGTCGTGGGTCGTCTGACCGGCCATCAGTTGTAGGCCCTCCGCTCGTCCGGCGGCGGCACGGTCGCGCCCTTGTACTCGACCGGGATGCCGCCCAGGGGGTAGTCCTTGCGCTGCGGGTGCCCGGGCCAGTCGTCGGGCATGAGGATGCGGGTGAGCGCCGGGTGTCCGTCGAAGACGATGCCGAACATGTCCCACGTCTCGCGCTCGTGCCACGTCACCGAGGGATAGGTGGCGACGATGGACGGGATGTGCGGGTCGGCGTCCGGTGCGGCCACCTCGACGCGAATCCGCCTGCTGCCGTGGGTGATCGAGAGCATGTGGTAGACGGCGTGCAGCTCGCGGTCGGTCTCGCCGGGGTAGTGCACCCCGGACACGCCGAGGCACAGCTCGAAGCGCAGGCCCGGGTCGTCGCGCAGCGCACTCGCCACCGCGGGCAGGTGCTCGCGGGCGACGTGCAGGGTGAGCTCGCCCCGGTCGACGACGACGGACGGGACGGCCGCGGCATACGAGACGCCGTCGGCCTCGAGCGCTGCCTTGAGCCGGTCGACGGCCTCGTCGAACCAGCCGCCGTAGGGGCGCTCGGAGGCCCCGGGCAGCAGGGTCGGGGTGACCAGGCCGCCGTAGCCGGTCGTGTCGGCCCCGCTGGTGGCACCGAACATGCCGCGCCGCTCGCCGATCTGCACCGGCTCGCCGGCGACCGTCTCGAGGGGGGCGGCTCCGGTCTCCTGGGCGCGGGTGAGGTCGTCGCTCACCGGTGGCCTCCTGCGCTCGCGCCGCCGCTCTGCACCGGCAGCTGGGTCCGGCCCGCCGGTCCCCCGGCGAGCAGCCCGGTCATCTGGATGGTCGGCGTCGCGGCCAGGGCGGCGGCCTCGGCCTCGCGCGCCGCGCGCTCGCGGTTGACGCCGAGCGGCATGCTCTGGATCTGCTCGTGCAGCTTGATGATCGCATTGAGCAGCATCTCGGGCCGCGGCGGACAGCCGGGCAGATAGACGTCGACGGGCACGATGTGGTCGACGCCCTGGACGATCGCGTAGTTGTTGAACATGCCGCCGGAGCTGGCGCACACGCCCATCGAGATGACCCACTTGGGATTGGGCATCTGGTCGTAGACCTGGCGGACGATCGGCGCCATCTTCTGGCTGACCCGGCCGGCGACGATCATCAGGTCGGCCTGCCGCGGGGTGGCCGAGAAGCGCTCCATGCCGAAGCGGGCGATGTCGTAGTCGGGCGTGCCGACGGCCATCATCTCGATGGCGCAGCAGGCCAGGCCGAAGGTGGCCGGCCAGATCGAGGCCTTGCGCATGTAGCCCGCGAGGCCCTCGACGGTCGAGAGCAGGATGCCGGCGGGGAGCTTCTCTTCCAGACCCATGTGGCGGCCTTCCTCAGTCCCACTCGAGCCCGCCGCGCCGCCACACGTAGGCGTAGGCGACGAAGACGGTGGCGATGAACAGGATCATCTCGACGAGCGCGAACAGCCCGAGGTTGTTGAAGGCGACCGCGAAGGGATAGAGGAAGATCGCCTCGACGTCGAAGATGATGAACAGCATGGCGGTGAGGTAGTACTTGATCGGCATGCGGCCACCGCCGGCCGCCTGCGGAGTGGGCTGGATGCCGCACTCGTAGGCCTCCATCTTGGCCCGGTTGTAGCGCTTGGGTCCGACGACCAGCGACAGGCCCACCGACAGCACCGCGAAGGCGGCCCCGAGGCCCAGCATGAACAGCAGCGGAACGTAGGAGTCGGTCACGCCTCGCTCCCCTTTCGGTGGTCGTGGACGGCGGAGGGCAGCCAGCCGCTGACCATCCTATGGGGGTCGGCAGCGGACAGTGCCACGGGACTCTCCGGGCGCATCAGGCGTCCGGCGCCAGGCGCGACATGGTGTGCACGATCCGGTCGTCGAGGTGTCGACCGGGCGTCTCGGGCAGGTTGGCCATGATCTTGAGCAGCAGCCGCATCAGCCGGCGCCGCGGCAGGCCGTACTTCGTCGCCAGGCGCATCACCTCGGGGTGGCCGATGGCGTGCGCGAACCAGCGGCCGAGGGTGAAGTAGCCGCCGAGCTCGTCCTTCATGATCCGGGGGTATGCCGCGAGCGCCCGCTCGCGGGCCGCGTCACCGTCGCCGTCGGCGTGCCGGGCCCGGGCGAAGGACTGGGCGATGACCTCGGCGCTGATCCGGGCCGCCTCGAGGGCGTAGTCGATGCCCTCGCCGTTGAACGGGTTGACCATCCCACCGGCGTCGCCGACGAGCAGGAGGCCATCGGCATACAGCGGCGAGCGGTTGAAGCCCATCGGCAGGGCGGCGCCGCGGATCGGGCCGGCGGCGGCGTCGTGCTCGAAGTGCCAGGTGGGGTCGAGGTCGGCGACCCAGCGGCGCAGCACGTCGTCGTAGTCGGTGTTGCCGAAGGCGCTGGAGGTGTCGAGGATGCCCAGGCCCACGTTGGCCCGGCCGTCCTCGAGCGGGAAGATCCAGCCGTAGCCCGGCATGAGAATCCGGTTGCCGGCGTCGTCGCGGCTCCACAGCTCGAGGTGGCTGACGAGGTAGTCCTCGGCGGCGAGCGCCGGGCTGGAGTAATAGGCCCGGACGGCGACGCCCATGACCCGGTCCTGGCGGCGCTCGCGGCCGACCGAGGTGGCCAGCCGCGAGGAGACGCCGTCGGCGGCGACGACGACCGGGGCGTGCACGGTGAGGGTCTGACCGGTCGCCCGGCCGGACGCGTCGCGGACCCGGGCCTGCACGCCGACGACCCGCCCGGTGCCGTCGGTGAGCGGGGCGGTCACGCTGGTGCGCTCGAGCAGCCGAGCGCCGCGGGCCTGGGCGTGCCGGGCCAGGGTCTCGTCGAGCTGCCGCCGGGTGCGGACCAGGCCGTAGCCGGGGAAGCTCGCCGACTCGGGCCAGTCGAGGGTGAAGTGCTGACCGCCGCCGACGATCCGCAGCCCCTTGCTGCGCCGCCAGCCGGTCGTGTCGACGCCGAGGTGGGTGAGCTCCTTGACCGCCCGGGGGGTCAGGCCGTCGCCACAGATCTTGTCCCGGGGGAAGGCGGCCTTCTCGAGCAGCAGGACGTCCAGGCCGTGCTGGGCGAGGTAGGCCGCGGTCGCGCTGCCCCCCGGGCCGGCGCCGACGACGACGACGTCGGCGCGCTCCTGCGCGGCAGCACCGGTGCGGGCTGGCGCGGCAGCGTCGGCGCGCTCGGCGGCGGACGGGCTCACGGGACGGGCTCCTGCGGCATACGGGACGGGCTTGTGAAGGCTGGCACAAGCGCGCGTCAGTCTATGCGCTCGGTGCGGTGGCGCGGTGCAGGGCGACGACGCCGCCGGTGAGGTTGCGCCAGGCGACGTCCTGCCAGCCGGCGGCGCGGATCGTGTCGGCGAGGCCGCGCTGGTCGGGCCAGGCCCGGATCGACTCGGCGAGATAGTCGTAGGACTCGGGGTTGGAGGCGGTGCGCCGGGCGACCGCGGGCAGCGCGCGCAGCACACCCTGGTGGTATGCCGCCCGCACCGGCGCGAGGGTGGGCGTGCTGAACTCGCAGATGACCAGCCGGCCGCCGGGCTTGGCGACCCGGCGGAACTCGGCGAGCGCGGCCGGCACGTCGACGACGTTGCGCAGCCCGAAGGACATCGTCACGGCGTCGAAGCTCGCGTCGGCGAAGGGCAGCGCGGTGGCGTCGGCGGCGACGAAGGGCAGGTCGGGGCGGGCTCGCTTGCCGACCTGGAGCATGCCGAGGCTGAAGTCGGCGGGGATCACCTCGACGCCGGCGTCGGCGAAGGGGATGCTGCTCGTGCCCGGGCCGGCGGCGATGTCGAGCACCCGGTCGCCGGGGCGCGCGGCGACCGCGCGGGTGGTCGCGCGCCGCCAGGTGCGGTCGAGGCCGGCGGTGAGCACGGTGTTGGTGAGGTCGTAGCGCTCGGCGACGCTGTCGAACATCCGCGCCACCTCGCGCGGCGCCTTGCTGAGGTCGGCCCGGGTCATGCGGACCATCCTCGCGTATGCCGCGCCCGTCGGGGTTCGCGGTGGCGGGCTCTGGAGTACATCTCGACCGGCCAGGTCCCGGTCAAGGACCTCATCACCAAGCACGTCGCGCTCGAGAACGTCCTGGACGCCTTCGACATCGTCGCCAAGGGCGAGGCGATCAAGGTCACCGTCGAGCCCTGAGGCACGCCGCCGACCGGCTGGGTGGGTCGTAGCATGTCCGCGATGCCCACCCAGCCCGTCCCGACCCCGGCCGCCCTCGTTGCGCGGACCGTCGAGATCGCCGACCCGACGGGCGGGCACCCCGCCGGGCTGCTGGCCCTGCTGCCCCCCTCGAGTGATCCCACCGAGCCCTGCTCGTGGGTGCGCCGGGGCGAGGGGCTGGTCGGCTGGGGCGCCGCCGCCTCCCTCCACGCCCGTGGCGCAGACCGCTTCGCGGACGCGGACGCGTGGTGGCGGCATACCGTCGAGGCCACCGTCGTGCGCGACGAGGTCGGTATGCCGGGCAGCGGGCTCGTGTGCTTCGGCTCGCTGCCGTTCGCACCCGACTCCGCCGACCAGGCCGCCTTCGTCGTGCCCCATGTCACGGTCGGGCACCGCGGCAAGCGGTGGTGGGTGACGACGGTCGGGCCCGACGAGATCGGTGCGCTCGCCCCGCACCCGACGACCGCGCCCGAGCCGCCCGCCGACGTCACCTTCGCCGACGGCGCCCTCTCCCCTGCCGCGTGGGAGACCCGGGTCGCCGAGGCGGTCCACCGGATCACCGCCGGCGAGCTCGACAAGGTCGTCCTCGCCCGCGATCTGCTGGTGAGCGCCGACGGCCCGATCGACCCACGCTGGGTGTTGCAGGCCCTCGCCGAGCGCTATCCGAGCACCTGGGTCTTCGCGGTCGAGGGCATGCTCGGCGCGACCCCCGAGCTGCTCGTGCGCCGCGAGCGCGGCCTGGTGACCAGCCGGATCCTCGCCGGCACGATCCGGCGCACCGGCGACGACGCCAAGGACCTCTCGCTCGCCGCCTCGCTCGCCCGCTCGAGCAAGGACCTCGAAGAGCACGAGTATGCCGTCCGCTCGGTCGCCGATTCCCTTGCGCCGCACTGCTTCTCGATGAACGTGCCGGACGCGCCATTCGTCCTGCACCTGCCCAACGTCATGCATCTCGCCACCGATGTCACCGGTGTCGCGAGCGACGGGGTGAGCTCGCTCGCCCTCGCCGCAGCCCTGCACCCGTCGGCGGCGGTGGGCGGCACGCCGACCTCTGACGCGCTCGCGGTGATCGCCGAGCTCGAGGGCATGGACCGCGGTCGCTATGCCGGGCCGATCGGCTGGATGGACGCCTCGGGCGACGGGGAGTGGGGCATCGCGCTGCGCTCCGGCTGCTATCTGCCCGGCCGGCGCGACCAGCTGCGGATCTTCGCCGGCTGCGGCATCGTCGCCGGCTCCGACCCCGAGGCCGAGGTCGCCGAGTCCGACGCCAAGCTCGTCCCGATGCGCGACGCGCTGTCCGGGCGCTGAGTCGTCGACCACGATCCGGCTGGGCGGGCGGCATACTCGATGCACATGGAGGGCACGTCGGCTGCCGCGCGCGCCGTCCACGTGGTGCGCGGCCTCCTCGCGGGCGGGGTCACCGACGTCGTCCTCGCGCCGGGCTCACGGTCCGCGCCCTTCGCCCTCGCCCTGTATGCCGCGGACGCCGCCGGTGACCTGCGGCTGCACGTGCGTCTCGACGAGCGCAGCGCCGGCTTCCTCGCGCTCGGGCTCAGCGTCGGATCGCGGCGGCCGGTGGCGGTCGTGACGACCTCGGGCACCGCGGTGGGCAACCTGCTGCCGGCGGTCATGGAGGCCCACCACAGCGGGCGGCCGATCGTCGTCGTGTCGGCCGACCGGCCCGCGGCGTTGCGCGGCACCGGGGCGAACCAGACGACCTGGCAGGCCGGCATCTTCGGGCGCTTCGCGCCGTGCGCCGACCTGGCCGTCGACGCGCCGGCGGAGGCGGTCGACGCGGCGGTGGCGGTCGCGGTGGCCGGGCCCGGGCCGGCCCAGCTCAACGTGCAGCTCGACGCGCCGCTCGTGCCCGAGCCGGGCGTGCCATGGTGGCCGGGAGCGGCGGACCACGGGACGGCGGACGATCCGGTCGGATGGCCCGAGCGAGAGGTGCTGCCGACCCGGCCGCGCACGGTGCTCGTCGCGGGCGACGACGCCGGGCCGGCCGCCCGGATCCTCGCCGAGCGGTCCGGCTGGCCGCTGCTCGCCGAGCCGACGTCGGGCTCGCGAGCCGGCGAGCACGCGATCCGCTGCTACCGGCTGCTGCTCGGCACGCCGCTGGGCGAGGCCATCGAGCGGGTCGTCGTCGTCGGCCACCCCACGTTGTCCCGGCCGGTCAGCGGGCTGCTCGCGCGGGTCGACGTCGAGCTGCTCGCGGTCCGCTCCGAGCGCTCCGGCATCGCCACCGACCCGGCCGGCCGGGCGCGGGTCCTCGAGGCGCTACCGCAGCCCGACGTCGCCGGGCCGAGCGCGGCCGACCAGGCCTGGCTTCAGGCCTGGCAGGCCGCGGATGCGCGGCTCTCCGGCGGGCTCGACGCGCTGGTGGGCCGGCTGCCCGAGCTGCACCCGCTGCAGGTGGCCGCCGAGGTCGGGGCTGCGCTCGGCCCCGGCCAGGCCCTGGTCTGCGGGTCGAGCAACCCGGTCCGCGACCTCGACCTCATGCTCGCCCCGTATCCCAGCGGGCGGCGCCGGCTCGTCGTCGGCAACCGGGGGCTGGCCGGCATCGACGGCACGGTCTCGACCGCGATCGGCGTCGCACTGGCCCGGCAGGCGGCGCCCCGACCGCGCACCCTGGCCCTGCTCGGCGACCTCACCCTGCTGCACGACTCGACCGGCCTGCTCATCGGCCCCGACGAGCCGCGCCCCGACCTCACCCTCGTCGTCGTCAACGACGACGGCGGGTCGATCTTCGCGCTGCTCGAGCAGGGGGACCAGCCCTATGCCGCGGCCTTCGAGCGGGTCTTCGCGACCCCGACCCACGCCGACCTGGCCGCGCTGGCGGCAACCAGCCACACGGCATACCGGCTGGTGAGCACGCGGGACGAGCTGCGCGAGGCGCTCGCGGACGACACGCCGGGGCTGCGGCTCGTCGAGGCGCGGGTGAGCCGAGCCGACCGGCGGGCCACCGCGGCGCGGATCGCCGCGCTGGCCGGCGAGCTCGGGGTCGGGGGGTGGCCGGCATGAGCGTCGCTCGCTCCAGCCTGGCGATGGCCGGTGGGTCGATTGCCTCGCGGGTGCTCGGGATCGTCCGGCAGTCGCTCATCGTCGCGATCATCGGGCAGGGGCTGGTCGGCAATGCCTTCCAGACGGCGAACACGCTGCCGAACATCATCTACGTCGTCATCGCCGGCGGCGTGCTCAACTCCGTGCTCGTGCCCCAGCTCGTCAAGGCGATGGCCGCCAAGGACGGTGGACGCGAGTACACCGACCGGTTGCTCACCATCGCGATCGGCATCTTCCTCGTCGTCACGGTCGTCGCAACGCTCGGCGCCGGGTGGCTCGTGCGCGCGTATGCCGCGAGCCTGCGCGGCAGCGCGCTGGACCTCGCCGTGTTCTTCGCGGTCATCACGATCCCGCAGATCTTCGCCTATGCCCTCTACGGGCTGCTCGGCCAGGTGCTGCAGGCGCGGGGGCGGTTCGCCGTCTTCGGCTGGTCGCCGGCGCTGGCCAACGTCGTGTCGATCGCCGGGCTGCTGGGCTTCGCCGCGCTCTATCGGGAGCAGATCACGTCGCACGCGATCGAGGCACCGCAGAGCTGGACCCCGGAGATGGTGTGGTGGTTCGCGGGCACGGCGACCCTGTCGATCGTGGCCCAGGCGCTCGTGCTGCTCGTGCCATTGTGGCGCAGCGGTTTCCGCTGGCGGCCACGGCTGGGGTTGCGCGGCGTGGGGCTGCGGGCGACGTCGAAGGTGACGGCCTGGGCCTTCGCGTCGCTGCTCGTGTCGCAGGTCGCCTACCTCGCGGCCAGCCAGGTGATGTGGCGGGCCAGTGGCTCGTCGATCCGACTGCCGGGGCAGCCCTTCGTGGCGGGCGTCGCGGCATACAGCAATGCGCTGCTCGTCTTCCTTGTGCCGCACTCGCTCATCGCGCTGTCGCTGTTCACCGCGCTCTATCCGCGGATCTCGGCGGCCGTCCGCGACCGGAAGACGGAGCTGGTGCGCCGGGACTACGTGCAGGGGCTGACCGTGCCGGCGGCGCTGACCGTGCCGTCGTCGGTCGCGCTGGTGGTCTTCGCGCTGCCGCTCATGACGCTGCTGTTCACCTCGCCGGACCCGGCCGAGGTGCCGGCGGCCGCGCTGGTGCTCGCGGCCTTGGGGCTCGGGGTGCTGCCGCTGGGCGTCGACGTGCTCAACCAGCGGATCCTCTACGCCTACGAGGCCGGCCGCTCTGCCTTTGCCGCCCAGCTGGTGCTGACCCTCGTCGCCCTCGGTGTGACCGGGCTGGCGCTGCTCGTGCGGCCGGAGTGGACGGCGGTGACCATCGCCCTCGGGCTGGTCGTGAGCAATCTCGTCGCCGCGGCCTACGGGATGGTGCAGGTGCGTCGGCGGATCGGGCCCTACGGCGGGTCGACGGTGGTGCGCACGTGGGTGCGGATGCTCTTCGCGGCCAGCGTGGCTGGTCTGGTCGCGAGCTGGCCGACGGCGTGGCTCACCGACGTCAGCGCGACGTGGGGGCGCTTCGGGGCGCTGCTGCCGCTCGGCGTCGGCGGGCTGCTCTTCGCGGTCGTCTACGTCCTGCTCGCCGTGCGGATGGACGTGCGTGAGCTGGGCGATCTGCTGGGGCCGGTCGCGGACCGGGTGGGCCGGGTCCTCGGGCCACGCTTGGCACGACGCGGGGCAGCGGGTCGCGGGGGCGGCGGGGCAGCAGGCGGCGGCGAGGGCGGCGGCCGACACCGAGCTCGCTGACCCGCGTGGCTGGTGGGTGTCGCGGACGTGGGCGGCTCTCGGCAGGTCAGGCAGGCCATGGGACCCGCGCGCCGCTACCGGATGCTCCACGATGCACCGCATCCTGACGCAACCGAGATTGCCCCAGAATCCGGCCCGGGCTGATGCAACCTGGTTTGCTCGAGGAACGCGCCCAGGCTGGTGCATCCATCGCTTGCCTCACGAATGCGCCGATCCTGGTGCATCCCTCGGTTGCCTCACGAACGCGCCGATCCTGGTGCATCCCTCGGTTGCGTCAGGATGGCGCCGATCCTGGTGCATCCGTCGGTTGCGTCAGGATGGCGTCGGGGGTAGAGCATCCGATATCCGCCGGACCCACTCCTCCCCCCTCACACCCCCCGGCCACGAGCCCAGCGCCCGCGCGCCCGGCTGGACCTCGCTGCCCGCGCCCGTAGGATGTGGTGTTTCCTCGACCAAGGCAGCGTGATGACCCCCCAGTTCACCGAGCACGAGTTCCGGCCTGTCATCCTCGGCGCCGACATCACGGCATACACGCTGGTCCGGACGTTCTACGAGGCGTATGCCGTGCGGCCGCTCGTCGTCAACATGAGCCACACCCCGGTCATCGAGACCTCCGCCCTGTGCGAGCACGTCTTCGTCGAGGACTTCGAGAAGACCGACGTCTTCGTCGACGCGCTCGTCCGGATCGGGCAGACCTACGGCCGCGACGCCGGCAAGAAGCTCGTCATCCTCGGCTGCGGCGACTGGTACGTCCGGATGCTCGTCGAGAACAAGGCCGCCCTCGCCGAGCACTTCCTCATCCCCTACATCGACCTCGACCTCTACGACCAGCTCGTCCTCAAGGACCGCTTCTACGGCATCCTCGACGAACTCGACATCCCCTACCCCCGCACCGTCGTCTACGACTGCCGCACCCGCGAGCTGCCGGACGTCAGCCACCTGGGCTGGCCGCTCGTCGCCAAGCCGGCGAGCTCCGCGCTCTACCACTACGCCCAGTTCCCCGGGAAGAAGAAGGTCTTCATCCTGCAGGACGAGGCCGAGCTGCACGCCATGCTCGACGGCCTCGCCCAGAGCAGCTACGACTACACCTTCCTCTTCCAGGAGTTCATCCCGGGCGACGACGCCAACATGCGCGTCCTCACCTGCTACTCCGACCGACACGGCAAGGTGCACTTCGGCTCGGTCGGCCACACCCTGCTCGAGGAGCACGTCCCCTCGGCGATCGGCAACCCGTGCGCGATCATCTCCACCGAGCAGGACGAGCTCGTCCACCAGGCCAAGCGCTTCCTCGAGCACGTCGGCTACACCGGATTCTCGAACTTCGACATCAAGTACGACCCCCGCGACGGGTCCTTCCGCTTCTTCGAGATCAACGTCCGCCTCGGTCGCAGCAACTACTACGTCACCGGCGCCGGGCACAACGTCGCCGAGTGGATCGTCCGCGACCTGGTCCGCGAGGAGCCGATGCAGGGGCTGACCATCTCCCGCGGCGAGCACCTCTTCACCTTCGTCCCCCGCTACGTCATCAAGACCTTCGTCGGCGACAAAGCCTTGCGGGACAAGGCGCTTCGGCTCATCAAGGAGGGCCGCTGGAGCGATCCGCAGCGGTATGCCGCGGACCTCTCACCCAAGCGGCGCGCCTATCTGCTCGCCTACGCGGTCAACCAGGTCCGCAAGTTCCACCGTTACCTGCCCAAGCCGAAGGCGAGCTGATGCTGTCTGCTGCCGGGGTGCTCGGCGGGCTCGGCCCGATGGCGACGGTCTACTTCATGGAGCGGGTCATCGACCGCACCGACTCCCCCGACGACCAGGGCCACGTCCCCATGCTCGTGTGGAACGACCCGTCCGTCCCGGACCGCACGGCATACCTCACCGGCTCCAGCGAGGCCGACCCGCTGCCGGCGATGATCGCCGGCGCGCAGGCCCTTGAGCGGGCCGGCGTGAGCTTCATCGCGATGCCGTGCAACACCGCCCATTACTTCTACGACGCCCTCGACTCCTCGGTCGGCATTCCCTTCCTGCACATCGTCACCGAGACCCTCGACGAGGCCGCGCGTCGGGTGCCGGGCCTGCACACGGTCGGCATCCTCGCCACCGACGGCACGGTCCGCACCGGCACCTACCAGCAGGCCGCCGAGGCAGCCGGGCTCACCTGCCTGGTGCCCGACGACGAGGTCCAGGCGGAGGTCATGGCGATGATCTATGCCGGCGTGAAAGCCGGTGTGCCAGTGGAGCGTTCGCGCCTCGCTGCCGCCGTCGAGCACCTGCGCGAGCGGGGCGCCCAGGCCGTGCTGCTCGCGTGCACCGAGCTGTCCATCCTGCAGCGCGACGTCGCGCTGTGGGACGCCGACGTCGTCGACTCGGTCGACGCCCTGGCCCGGGCGACGGTCCTCGCCAGCGGCCGACGCCTGCGTGACCTGTCCGGAGAGGGAGAGCGCTGATGTGTGGATTCGTGGGGTATGCCGTGCGCCCGACCGAGCGGGTCGCCACGGCGAGCGGGCAGGCGGTCGATCACGAGCAGCTCATCGAGGAGATGGGCCTGGCGATCGAGCACCGCGGCCCGGACCAGCACGCGCACTTCGTCGACGAGGGCATCGCGCTGGGCTTCCGGCGGCTGTCGATCATCGACCTCGAGGGCGGCAGCCAGCCGATCCTCAACGAGGACGAGACCAAGGTGCTGGTCTTCAACGGCGAGATCTACAACTACCAGGGCCTGCGCGAGGAGCTCATCGCCGCCGGGCACACCTTCCGCACGCACACCGACTCCGAGGTCGTCCTGCACGGCTACGAGCAGTGGGGCCAGGCGGTGCTGGACCGGCTGCGCGGCATGTTCGCCTTCGTCATCTGGGACCGCCCCACTCAGACCCTCTTCGCCGCCCGGGACATCTTCGGGATCAAGCCCTTCTACTACTCGACCGGCGGCGGTCAGCTCATCTTCGGATCAGAGATCAAGGGCTTCCTGCCCCACCCGGGCTTCCACAAGGCGGTCAACGAGTCCCGGCTGCCGGACTACCTGTGCTTCGAGTACGTGCCGGACCGGGAGACGATGTTCGAGGGCGTGCACAAGCTGCTCGCCGGCGAGTGCCTCACCTGGTCGGCCACCGCCGGCGCCGACGATGGCCAGACCGCCGCCCCGCCGGTGATCCGGCGGTACTTCGACTTCGACTACCGGATCGACGAGGGCAAGTCCCTGGACCAGTGGGTCGACCTCATCGCCGAGACCTTCACCGCGTCGGTGCGGACGCACAAGATCGCCGACGTCGAGGTCGGCTGCTTCCTGTCCTCGGGTGTCGACAGCAGCTACGCGACCAACGAGCTGGCCAAGATCCAGAGTGTGCGCTCCTTCTCGGTCGGCTACGCCGAGGAGAGATACTCCGAGCTGCCCTTCGCCCAGGCGACCTCCGAGCGGATCGGCGTGGAGAACGTCTCGACGAAGATCAGCGCCGAGGACTTCTTCGGCGCCGTGGGCCAGATTCAGTACCACATGGACGAGCCACTGCCGAACCCCTCCGCGATCCCGCTCTACTACCTGGCCCGCTCGGCCGCCAGGCACGTCAAGGTCGTGCTGTCCGGCGAGGGCGCCGACGAGCTCTTCGGCGGCTACAACTCCTACAGCGAGGCGGTCGCCTACGGCCCCTACCAGCGTCGCGTGCCGGCGCCGGTGCGACGCGGCCTGGCCAAGGCCGCCGCGAAGCTGCCCTCGGTGCCCGGCAAGCGCTTCCTCATGCGGGCCGCCACCCCCATCGAGGAGCGCTTCTTCCGGCACGAGTACAACTTCACCGCAGCCGAGCGGGCGGCATACCTCGCCCCACGGCTGCGCGGGATGGCAATGCGGGCGCCCGCCGAGCTGACCCGGCCGCACTTCGCCAAGGTCGCCGGGCACGACGACGTGACGAAGATGCAGTACGCCGACTTCCACACCTGGCTGCTGCACGACATCCTGCTCAAGGCCGACAAGATGTCGATGGCCTCCTCGCTCGAGCTGCGGGTGCCCTTCCTGGACCGCGAGGTGCTCAAGGTCGCGCTGGCGATCCCGGCCCGCTATCGGGTGCGCAAGGGCTCGACCAAGGCCGCGCTCCGGCTGGCGGCGCTGCGCGAGCTGCCGCCCGAGACCGCACACAAGCCCAAGCTGGGCTTCCCGGTGCCGCTTGCCGATTGGCTGCGTGACGAGCGCTGGTACGCCCAGGTGAAGGCGGCCTTCACGTCGCCGACGGCGGCGCACTTCTTCGACGTCGACGAGATCGTCGCGCTGCTCGACGAGCACCGGGCCGGCGGCTCGCAGATGAAGCGGATCTGGACGATCTACTGCTTCCTGCTCTGGCACGAGGAGTTCTTCGAGCGGCGCTGAGCCGGCGCTCGAGCCGGCTCGACGGCAGCGGCATCAGCCCAGCGCGGCGTAGCTGCTGATCAATCGCGCGCGCCACCACGCCAGCCGCTCGGGCCCGGCGGCATGGCGGTCCAGCAGCTCCGGGTCGGCGACCACGCGCCGCGGCGTGAGCCAACCAGCCTGCGGGACAAGGGGATCGGCGGTGACCTCGCCGGTCAGCAGCCGGACCGTGCCCAAGCCGCAGGCATAGGGCAACTCCGGCAGCGCCGCCGCCAGCGCCACCCCGGCAGCGATGCCGACCGAGCTGCCCAGCTCGCTCGACACGACCGCGGGCAGCCCGCACTCGCCGACGATCTCCAGCGCCCGGGCCACGCCACCGAGCGGCGCCACCTTGACGACGACGAGGTCGGCAGCCTCCTCGCGGGCCACTCGGATCGGGTCCTCGGCCTTGCGCACCGACTCGTCGGCCGCGATGGGCACGTCGATACCGTTGCGCGCCAACGCCATTCGCAGCGCCTTGAGGTCCGGCACGTCGGGGCACGGCTGCTCCGCATATTCCAGCCGGTATGCCGCGAGCCGGCTCAGCGCGTCGGTCGCCTCCCGCACGTCCCACCCGCAGTTGGCGTCGACGCGGATCCGGCCCTCCGGCCCGAGGACGTCGCGGACCGCGGCCACCCGGTCGAGGTCGTCGGCGAGGGTCTGGCCCGGCTCGGCCACCTTGACCTTCGCCGTCGTGCAGCCGGCGAAGCGGGCCAGGACGTCGGGCACCTGCCCGGCCGGCACGGCCGGCACCGTCGCGTTGACCGGCACGCGGTCGCGGACCGGTGCCGGCCAGGCGGCATACGCGCTCTCGAGGGCGGCGGTGAGCCAGCGCGCGGACTCGGCGGCGTCGTACTCGAGGAAGGGCGCCCACTCCCCCCATCCGGACGGGCCGGGCAGCAGCGCGAGCTCCCGCTGCTCGACCCCGCGGAAGCGCACCCGCAGCGGGATCGACACGACCCGCAGGCCGTCGAGCAAGGCCTCGAGCGGGGGCAGCTCAGCGGGCATCGGTGGGCTCCTCGGCCTGATCGGCGTCCGGCTCGGCGGGCGGGTCCGCGGGCGCGGGCGGGGGCTCGGCGGCGGCATACGCCCGAGTGAGCCGACCGTAGGGCGGGGCGGCGAAGGCGACCAGCACCGCTGCGAGCAGGAGCAGGCTGGCCACGACGAACACGAGCGCGATGCCTCGCGCCTGCCCGTCACCGAGCAGCCAGCCGAAGCTGGACCGGCCGGCGTCGCCGGCCATGTAGGGGATCAGCCCGAACTGGGCGATCGGGCCGATGAGGAAGGCCGAGATCGGGCTGGCCGCCGCCTCGACGCTCTGCCCGAAGCCGAACACCCGCCCCTGCTTCTCGAAGGGCACGACCCGCTGCATGATCGTCTGCTCGGCCGCTTCGGCGACCGGCATGACCGCCATGAACAGGAAGATCCCGAGCACGTAGAGCCAGCCCCACTCGCGCAGCGTGAAGGTCAGCCCGAGCAGCGCCACGACGAGGTTGGCCAGCAACATGGTGCGAACGGGGCGTGAGCCGAGGCCGGCCTTGGCGACGAAGAGGCCGCCGACGATGAAGCCGACGCTCGTCACGCCGAGCACGAGCCCCCACACCTCGACGCTGAAGAGGGTGAGGCCGTAGGGGTCCATGAGCGCCATGAAGACCCCGCCCACGAGGTTGTTGAAGGTGGTGAAGACGAGCAGCGCGACCAGCCCGGGCACCGCGCGCAGGGCCGCGATCGCGCCGGCGATGTCATAGGCCGACCGGTTGTGCTCGCCGCGCTCCGGGGGCAGCTCGGGGATGTCGACGGTGAGCAGGTGCACGAGCGACAGCGCGGTGAGCGCGATCGCGATGAGGGTGGTCCAGCCCATGCCGAGCCGGCCGATGGACAGCCCGGAGAAGACGCTCGTCACCATGAAGGCCACCCCCTGCACGGTGCCGACCAAGCCGTTGGCCTTGTCGCGCTCGCCGTCGGGCACGAGCAGGGTCACCGTCGTCGACAGGGCGATGTTGCGCATCGACTCGACCACCCCGCCGATGAGGATGACCAGGCAGAACACCCAGAAGACCGGCCCACTCCAGTCGATGAGCCGCTCGACCGGGAAGGCGAGGTAGAGCCCGCCGGCCGCGAGATAGGCCACCGTGGTGATCGCGCTGGAGGCGAGCATCACGGCCTTCTTGGTATGCCGGTCGACCAGCGTGCCGAACATCGTGCCGAAGACGGCGATGAGCAGCATGTAGGAGCCGCCGACGATCGAGGTGGCCAGCACCGAGCGGGTCTGCAGATAGGCCCAGAAGGTCAGCGCGAACCACAGGTAGCTGCTCGTGACGTTGGCGACCAGGGTGTTGGCCAGCACCATCCGGAAGGCACGCACGGTGCTCGGCCCGCGCACGACCCCCTCGGGCAGGCGCGCGGCCACGTGCACAGCAGCAGGTGGTGACTCCACCCGCGAGACGCTAGTGCACCGCACCGACACGGTCGGCCGGGCTCGACCTCCTCAACAGCGGTGCTGCCCTGTGGCCCCTGCCTCGGCGATGACGAGCGGCGCTGATATCCCCAAGCCACGAAGGGCGTCTCGGTCTGATGCCATGGTGTGGGTGCGCCAGTACGCCGTGGTGGAGGAGCCCACCACAGCAGTTGGTGGAGGGGCCCACCACGGTGTATCCGCCGGAGCAACCCTGCAGAGCTTGAGGCGGCCGAGCGGCCGGCGACCGGCGACCAGCGACCTGCGACCGGCGACCGGCGACCGGCGACCGGCGACCGGCGACTCTACGTAGACGCGGGCCCGACTCACCCTGCCGCTCTACCTCACCGCCGAGGGCGCCTCGCTCTTCGGCAACTCGGCCATCGCTATCGTGCTGCCCTGGCTGGTCCTGCAGCGCACCAGCGACCCGTCGGTCACGCCCGGCTATCCTCGGGCCGTGAGCACCCTCCCCGGCGTCAGCGAGACCTTCGACCCCGAGGCCTGGCAGGAGGTGCCCGGCTTCGAGCGCCTCACCGACATCACCTACCACCGCGCCCGCGACCTGGGCTGCGTGCGCATCGCCTTCGACCGGCCCGAGGTGCTCAACGCCTTCCGGCCGCACACCGTCGACGAGCTGTATGCCGCGCTCGACCACGCGCGCCGCAGCCCGGACGTCGGGGTGGTGCTGCTCACCGGCAACGGGCCCAGCCCGCGGGAGGGCTCGTCGGCGGCGACCGCCGGCTGGGCCTTCTGCACCGGCGGCGACCAGCGGATCCGGGGGCGCTCGGGCTACCAGTACGCCACCGACCACGCTGCCGAGGGGGCCGACGAGGGCGCGGGCGGCATCGACGAGCTGCGGGTCAAGGCCGAGGGCGGCCGACTGCACATTCTCGAGGTGCAGCGGCTGATCCGCACGATGCCGAAGATCGTCGTCGCCATGGTCAACGGCTGGGCGGCCGGCGGCGGGCACAGCCTGCACGTCGTCTGCGACCTCACCCTCGCCTCGCGGGAGCGCGCGCGGTTCAAGCAGACCGACGCCGACGTGGGCTCCTTCGACGGCGGCTACGGCTCGGCATACCTGGCAAAGATGGTGGGACAGAAGCGGGCTCGCGAGATCTTCTTCCTCGGCCGGGCCTATACCGCGCAAGAGATGGAGCGCTTCGGCGCGGTCAACCTGGTCGCCGACCACGCCGAGCTCGAGGCGACCGGGCTGCAGGTGGCGCGCGAGATCCTCGGCAAGAGCCCGCAGGCCCAGCGGATGCTCAAGTTCGCCTTCAACCTCGTCGACGATGGGCTGGTCGGCCAGCAGGTCTTCGCCGGCGAGGCCACCCGACTGGCCTACATGACCGACGAGGCGGTCGAGGGCCGCGACCAGTTCCTGCAGAAGCGCGACCCCGACTGGTCCGGCTTCCCCTGGTACTTCTGATCAGGGGTGGAGGTATTCGGCTGCGCCCCAAACACCGTGACTTACCTCCACCGAGAAGAGGCGATGCCGCGGAACCCCCGCGAAGCGGACATCCCGGCGCGCCTAGACTGACCGGGTGAGTCGCCGCGGACCGCACCTGCTCCCGATCGGGTCGGGCCAGGCCGTGCTGGACTCTCTGGCTGACGTGCTGGCTGCCCTCGACGGCAGCGGACCGCCCATCGCCCCGTATGCCGCGGGCTCACCACCGCCGGACCTGCCGGACCTGCCGCTGCCGGAGGACGTCGCCTTCGTCGTGTCCACCTCCGGCTCCACCGGCTTGCCCAAGCGGGTCCTGCTCACCCCCGACAACCTGCTCGCCTCGGCCGGCGCTGCTCACGAGGTGATCGGGGGGCCGGGGGCCTGGATGCTCACCGTGCCGGCCCACCACATCGCCGGGCTGCAGGTCATCGTCCGGGCCGCCCTCGGCACCGGCGAGCCGACCTGCCTCGACCTCACCGCCGGCTTCACGCCACAGGCCTTCGTCGCCGGCGCGCTGGCGATGCCGGCCACGGCATACCCGACCTTCGTGTCGCTCGTGCCCACCCAGCTTGGGCGACTGCTCGCCGACCCCGAGGCCGCCGACGTGCTCGCCGGCTTCGACGCGGTCCTCGTCGGCGGCGGGGCGACCTCCCTCGACGTCGGCGAGCAGGCCCGCGACCGCGGCGTCCGGATGATCCGGACCTTCGGCACGACCGAGACCTCCGGTGGCTGCGTCTACGACGGGCTGCCGCTGCCGGTGAGCGAGGTCTACGTCGACAACGACCGGCATGTTGTGCTCGGAGGGGCGACCATCGCCTGCGGCTATCTCGGCCCGCGCGGGGTCCTCGAGGACGGCTTCTCCACCGATGCCGACGGGGTGCGCTGGTTCCGCACCGAGGACCTCGGTCGTCTCGACGAGAGCGGGCGGCTCGTCGTCACCGGCCGCGCCGACGACCTCATCAACACCGGCGGCGTCAAGGTGGCCCCCGGTCCGGTCGAGGACGCCCTCGTGCGCTACCTGCCCGGCGTCCGCGATGCCGTGGTCGTCGCCGTGCCCGACCCGGAGTGGGGCCAGGCCGTTGCCGCTGCCGTCGTGCTCACCCCGCGCGCCACCCGACCACCCACGGTCGACGACGCCCGAGCCGCACTGCGCGGCATCGTCCCCGACGCGGCCCTCCCGCGCCACCTGCACGTCGTCGACAGCATCCCGCTCATCGGGCCTGGCAAGCCGGACCGGGTTGCCCTCAGCGCCACCTTCAGTGAGGATGGGCGCAGCGCCGGATGACGGGGGTCGTCCGAGCAGACCGGCGGGGGCCGGCCGCGCTGAGAGAGGGGCAGTGAGCGATGCTGCAGGTGACCCTGGCGTTGGTGAGCCTCGGGCTGACGATCTATGCGCTGCTCGACTGCGCCAAGACCGACGAGATGAGCGTGCGCGGTCTGCCCAAGCTCTGGTGGGTGATCATCATCGTCGTCGCGGCCTGGGTGGGCCCGATCTGCTGGCTTCTGGGCGGCCGCCCGAAGGCCTCCGCAGCCGCCGGCACGAGGACCGGCCACCGACTCGGTCGCCGACGGCCGCCGACCGGACCGATCGGCCCCGAGGACGACCCGGAGTTCCTGCGCAACCTTTCCCGCAAGCAGCGCTGAGCCGAGCACGCGCGCCACGCGACCCGCTCCACCGCTGCGGCGCGGCATCCGCTCCGACGTCGCCCCCGTGCGTAGGCTGACCCACGCCATGGCCACCACCGCCCAATGGGTCGCCGGTGCGCGACCACGCACGCTGCCCGCCGCCGTCTCACCCGTCCTCGTCGGCACCGGAGCCGCGCATGCCGCCGGCCGGGCGGACCTCGGGCTGGCCGCGCTGGCGCTCGCGGTCGCCGTGGCGCTGCAGGTCGGGGTCAACTACGCCAACGACTACAGCGACGGCGTCCGCGGCACCGACGCCGAGCGGGTCGGGCCGGTCCGGCTGGTCGGGCAGGGTCTGGCCTCACCGGGCATGGTCAAGCTCGCCGCCTGGCTGTGCTTCTTCTTCGCCGGCCTCTTCGGGCTCGCCCTGGTCGCCCTGTCCCAGCAGTGGATCCTGCTGCTCGTCGGTGCCGCCGCCATCGTCGCGGCCTGGCGCTACACCGGGGGCGCCAACCCCTACGGCTATCGCGGCCGCGGCGAGGTCGTCGTCTTCGTCTTCTTCGGCCTGGTCGCGACCCTCGGCACGCTGCTCGTCCAGGCCGGCCGGCTCACCCTCGCCGGCCTCGCGGGGGCGGTCGGGGTGGGCTTCCTCGCCTCGGCGATCCTCGTCGCCAACAACCTGCGCGACATCCCCGGCGACACGGCCGCCGGCAAGCACACCCTCGCGGTGCGGCTCGGCGACCCGGCCACCCGCCGGCTCTGGCGGCAGCTCGTCATCGGGGCATTCGTCATGGTGCTGCTCTGCGGGGTGCTGCACCCGAGCGCCCTGCTCGGGCTGCTCGCCGCGCCGCTGGCGCTGCGTCCGTGGCGGGTGCTCGCCGATGGCGCTCAGGGCCGCGCGCTCGTCCCGCTCATTGCCGGGACCGGACTGCTGCAGCTCGGGTATGCCGCGCTGCTCGCCCTAGGCCTCTGGCTGGCGCCGACCGCGTGACGGGAGGCGCGGGCCGTCCGCCTCGTCGAGGTCGTCCTCGTCGGCATCCAGCCGCTCGTCGAGCTCATCAAGCTCGTCGTCCTCGGCCAGCTCGTCCTCGCCCGGCTCGGCCTGGGCACGGCGCTCGGCATGCGCGGCCATCGACGCGGTGACCCGCTCGTTGATCTGGTCCGACAGCTGCTCGCGCATCGGCCGGAGCAGCACGAAGGACAGCGCCATCGAGCTGACCGCAGCGAGCAGGAGCAGCAGCAGCTGCTGGTCGCGGCCGCGCATCCCGAGCAGCCAGATGAGCCCGAAGCAGGCCGCGAAGAGGCCGAGCCGAGCGAGGGTGTACTTGAGCATCACAGCCCCGAGTAGGAGTGCTGACCGACGAAGAAGACGTTGACGACGAGGAAGTTGACCAGGAGCGTGCCGAAGCCGGCCAGCGCGATCCACATCGCCTTGCGCGGCTCCCAGCCGGCGGTCGCGCGGGCGTGCATGTACGCGGCATACACGACCCAGACGACGAAGGTCCAGACCTCCTTGGGGTCCCACGTCCAGTAGGAGCCCCAGGCCTTCTGCGCCCAGATCGCGCCGGCCACGAGGGTGAAGGTCCAGCAGATGAAGCCGACCATGTTGAGCCCGTATGCCGCCCGCTCGAGTCGGGCCGCCGAGGGCAGCGCCTCCATGAAGGTGCGCCGGGCCGGCGGGGTCGTCTCGCGGCGCAGCTTGACGAGGTAGAGGATGCCGATCGAGAAGGCGATGGTGAACAGCCCCGAGGCGAGGATCGCGACGATGACGTGGATGACCAGCCAGACGCTCTTGAGCGCCGGCATGAGCTCGGCGGCCTCGGTGTAGAAGGCGAGCAGGGCCAGCCCGAGGGTGAGCAGCACCGGGCCGATGACGAAGATGCCGAGCCACTCCCAGCGATTGCGTCGGGCGAGCAGCAGATAGGCCAGGGCGGCCGCGGCGGCGCCGGCGGTCGCGAACTCGAACATGTTGCCCCACGGCGGGCGCATGACGGCGGCCCCGCGGAGCACGACGGACAGCACGAGCAGCCCGGTGGCCAGCCAGGACATCGACAGGGCTGTGCCGGCCAGCTTGCGGGCCCGCAGTGAGGTCGTCGGGTCGGGCTGGCCCCCGGCCCGGGCCGGTCGGCCCGCAGGGCTCGCGTCACCGGCGGACTCCCCCGCCGGCTGCTCGACCGACTCCCCGGCCTCGAGCTGTCCCCCGGCCCCGACGAGCTGCTTGGCGCGCTCCTCGGCCGGGGCCGGAGCGGGGCCGAGGGCGGCGAGGTAGGAGGCGAACAGCAGCATGGCGATCGTGTAGACCGCCATGGCGGAGTAGAGCGCCAGGTTGGACCAGCCGGCCAGCTCGGTCATGCGCGGGGGCTCCTCATCGTGGGTCCGACGGTCACCCTCCCGAGGGTAGTCGACCCGGACGAGCAGCCTGACGCCCGAGGGGCTGGAGTCGCCGACCGCCCGCCACTCATGGACTGCACACCCACGATTGGCACGGTGCAACGGTCCAATCGTGGGCCAGGAGTCGAATCGTGAGCGAACGGTCCATGAGTGGGGCCCGCAGAGCTCAGCCGGGGGTCCCTCCTGGGTCGTCCCCGGCAGTCACGCCCCGACCGCCGACGGGCTCGCTCCCCCGACCCCGCAACGCCTCGCCCAGCTCGACACCCAGCTCCGCGACGAACCCCGCCAGCCCCGGGTCGGCGTTCTTGGCCAGCCCGCCGATCACCAGCTGCGAGCCGTCCACCCGGACGAAGACCCGGCGGCGGCGCACGAGCAGCGAGGCGACCAGGCCGGCGATGGTGAGCAGCGCGGCATACAGGGTGAAGCCCTTGCCCGGGTCGGTGCGCACGGACAGCCCGGCGAACCGGGAGACCGACTCGAAGGTGATCGACCCGCGTCCGCCGGGCAGCTCGTAGGTCTGCCCGAGGCCGAGTCGGATCCGCAGCGGTGCCCCGTCGGCGCGCGGCACCTGGGTGAGCTCGGTGGTCGTCAGCGAGTAGACCGACTGCGGCCGGCCGCCGGGAAAGAGGTTGCCCTCCCACACGTCGAGCGCGAGCTCGGGGTTCTTCAGCGCGGGGAAGGTCGACTGCGGCCCGTTGGCGTAGGTCGGGTCGGCGGTGGGCAGGAAGAAGCCGGAGAAGCCGAGCATCTTCGGGCTCGCCGAGGGCACCTTGACCGCGCCGACCGAGGTGTAGAGGTTGTCCTGGGCGAGGAAGGGCGTGGCCTGCCGATAGAGCACGGCACCAGAGGCGTCCCGGACCGTGATGACCGGCGCATAGCCGTTGCCGAGGAGGTAGACGTCGGCGCCCTCGATGGACAGCGGCTCGTTGACGGTGAGCACCTGCTCGCGCGGCTGGTCACCCGGCGCACCGGGATCCTCCGAGGTCCGGGTGTATGCCGTGAAGCCGCGCGGTGCGCCGAACTGGCTGCCGCCCACCTGCTCCTCGAAGCGCACGTCGAAGCGGTCGACGGTCACCGCGAAGACCGGCACCGACGAGCGGTCGACGAGCGGCCCGGCGGTGAAGGTGTGATAGCCGCGCAGGGTCGACACGAAGGTCTGCCCCTCGGGGACGACGACGTCGCCACGCCAGCCGAAGAGATGGCCGACCGCGACGCCGACGATGACCGCGCAGAGGGCAACGTGGAAGACGAGGTTGCCGGTCTCGCGCAGGTAGCCGGACTCGGCGCTCACCGACGAGTCGTCGTGGGAGTGCACGCGATAGCGCCGTCGGCGCAGCGCTGCGGTGGCGACGGCGAGCGCGTCGGCGGGCGAACCGGCATACGGGACAGTGGTATTTGCCTCGAGGCGCTCCAGTCGCCGTGGGGCGCGGGGGGGTTGGGAGCGCAGCGCGTGCCAGTGCAGGCGGGATCGCGGCACGATGCAGCCGATGAGCGAGATGACGAGTAGCAGATAGATCGCCGAGAACCACGGCGAGGTGTAGACGTCGAAGAACGAGAGCCGGTCGAGCCACGGACCGGTGCCGGGGTTTGTGGCGAGGAAGTCGGCGACCCGTCCTGGGTCGATGGAGCGCTGCGGGAAGAGCGAGCCGGGCACGGCGGCGACCGAGAGCAGCAACAGCAGGAAGAGCGCGGTGCGCATCGAGGTGAGGCTGCGCCAGCTCCACCGGAGCCAGCCGATCGGGCCGAGCCGGGGCTGGACGACGTCGCTCACAGCACGGTCCGGAAGGTCGTGACGAGCCGGGCCTTCAGCCAGGTCATGAGGCTCTCCCACAGCCCGCTGAGCATGAGCAGGCCGACGACGAGCAGCAGGGCACCACCGGCGAGCTGGATCGCCCGCTGGTGCCGGCGGGCCCAGGCGGACAGCCGGGTCGCGCGCGACCAGCCGGCGGCGATGGCGAGGAAGGGCAGGCCGAGCCCGAGACTGTATGCCGCCGCGAGCGCGGCTCCGCGGGCCACCGGCGCGTCGCCCGCCAGCGGCGCCGCGAGGGCGAGGATCGCGCCGAGCGTCGGCCCGGAGCACGGGGTCCAGCCGACGGCGAAGGCGGCACCGAGCAGCGGTGCCCCGGCGAGCCCGGCGGCCGGCCGCCACGAGGACTTGACCTGGCGCTGGGTGCCGACCCGGGCGCCGACGCCGAGGAAGACGAGCGCCATGAGCACGACGACGACCCCGCCGACCCGGGTGAGGGTGGCGGAGTTGACCCGCAGCGATGTGGCGGCGCTGGTCACCGCGACCGTGCTCAGCAGGAAGACGACGGAGAAGCCGAGGACGAAGAGCGCCGCCCCGAGCACGACCCGGGAGCGGCGCCGCTGCTCCAGCGGGGTGGGAGACAGGCCGGTGACGTAGCCGAGGAAGCCCGGCACGAGCGGCAGCACGCACGGGCTCGCGAAGGACACCAGGCCGGCGAGCAGCGCGACGGCCAGGGCGACCGGCAGGGCGGCGGTGGCGATGTCGGTCATGCGGGCTCGGCGACGACGTCGTCGACGAGGGCCCGCAGGGTGGCCTCGCTCACCGGCCCGGATACCCGGGCCGCGATCCGACCGTGTCGGTCCAGGACGAGAGTGGTCGGGGTGGCCGGCGCGGACCCGGCCAACGCGGCGGTGGGCCGCCCGCTGCTCGCGCGGTCGCTGATGCTCGGGTAGGTGACGCCGGCGGTGCGCAGGAAGGCCAGGGAGGTCTCGGGCGACTCCTCGGTCGCGACCCCGACGAAGGCGACGGGTGCGCCGGCCGTCTGGTATGCCGCCCACACCCGTTGCAGCGCAGGCGTCTCCGCGACGCACGGGGGGCACCACGAGCCCCATACGTTGAGCACGACGACCTTGCCCCGCCCCTGCTCGGCGGTCGACCAGGAGCCGCCGTCGACGGTGGTGCCGCTCACCGTGAGCGGCGCCCGGCGCTTGTCGACGCTCACCTGCTCGATCGTGCCGTCGCCGGCGAGATAGCCCTTCCGATCCCCCGAGCCTGCTTGCGCGGCAAGGGAGTTCGGGTCCTCCTTGGTGCAGGCGGCGAGTGCGGCACTCGCCGCCGGCGCGAGGAGCAGGCTGCCCGCGGCATACCCGATGGTGCGCAGCGCGGAGCGGCGGGTGGGGCCAGCGCTCACGCGCCGACTCCGCCCGACGACCCGCCGTAGAGGGACTCGGCGGGCTCGCTGTAGACGATCTGGTCGAGGTCGTCGCCGACGTAGTAGAGCGAGGTGAGCGAGGCGAGCCGGCACTCGCGCTTGCGCGGGTCGTGCCAGAGGCGGCGGCCCTCGAGGTGGCAGCGCAGGGTCCAGATCGGCAGCTGGTGGGAGACGATGACCGCCTCGTGGCCGGCGGCCTCGACGCGGGCGTCCTCGACGGCAGCCTGCATCCGGGCCGCGATCCGGTCGTAGGCCTCGCCCCAGCCCGGGCGGAAGGGGTTGGCGAGCATGGCCCAGCGGCCGGGCTCGCGGAGCAGGTCCTTGGGGCTGCTCACCCGCTGGCCCTCGAAGGAGTTGCCGGCCTCGACGACCCGCGGGTCGACGTGGATGCCGAGCCCGTGCCGGTCGGCGATCGGCTGGGCGGTGGCGACCGCTCGCTCGAGCGGCGAGGAGACGACCCGGGTGACGTCGTGGGCGGCGAGGTGGTCGGCGACGAGCTCGGCCATCCGCCCGCCCGTCTCGGAGAGCCGATACCCGGGCAGTCGGCCGTAGAGCACGCCGCTGGGGTTGTGCACCTCGCCGTGGCGCAGCAGGTGCACGACGGTCGTCAGCGGGCTGGCCATGCCGGCCATTCTCGCACCCCCCGACGGGCCTCCGCAGCCGCCGTGGGGGCGCGCGGTCGGGCCGAGTCGGCGCGCACAAGCTTCCCTGGTTCGGCCCAACGGGTCTCGCGGTCGCCCCGGGGTCCCGATCGCGGGCGAGGGGACAGCCGTCCGCGGCTATCGGATGCTCCCGCGACTGCGACTTCCTGGGGCAACCACGGTTGCACCACAGCCTGCCTCGCCCTGGGGCAACCACGGTTGCACCACAGCCTGCCTCGCCCTGGGGCAACCACGGTTGCACCACGAACGGGCTCACCCTGACGCAACCACGGTTGCACCACGAACGGGCTCACCCTGACGCAACCACGGTTGCACCAGGATCGCTCGGCATCGGCAGCAACCGATACTCGCCGACACCGTCCCCACACCGAAGGCGGCTCATCACGAACCCGCCCAACAGCGACGAGCTCACCCCCAGGGGCGCTCAGTCCGCCGAGGCGCCGGCCCCGGACAGGTGCTCGGCCGCGGCATAGCCGATGCAGGTGGCGACCCCGGCCATGGCCGACTCGACCTCGGCCAGCGGCGGGAACGACGGGGCGAGCCGGATGTTCGTGTCGAGCGGGTCGTGCCCGTGCGGGAAGGACGCCCCGGCCGGGGTGAGCGCGATGCCGGCGGCCTTGGCCAGCGCGACGACCCGGGCCGCGGTGCCGGGCAGCACGTCGACCGAGACGAAGTAGCCGCCGGTCGGGTGGGTCCAGCTGGCGATGCCCAGCCCGTCGAGCTCGGCGCTGAGCGCCTGCTGCACGGCCGCGAACTTGGGCGCGAGGATCTCGCGGTGCTTGACCATGTGGTCGCGCACGCCCTGGGCGTCGCCGAAGAGCTGCACATGCCGCAGCTGGTTGACCTTGTCCGGGCCGATCGAGGCCCACTGGATCCGGTCGAGATACCAGCGGATGTTGCGCTCGCTCGCGGCGAGGAAGGCGACGCCGGCACCGGCATACGAGATCTTGCTCGTCGAGGCGAACATCAGCACTCGGTCCGGATGCCCGGACGCCGCGCACAGCGAGACGATGTCGGCGCTCTTGGCCTCGTCCTCGGTGAGGTGGTGCAGGGCATAGGCGTTGTCCCAGAAGATCCGGAAATCCGGTGCGGCAGTGACCATCCCGGCCAACCGGGCGGCAACCTCCTGGCTGGTCACCGAGCCCGCCGGGTTGGCGTAGGTCGGCACGATCCACATGCCCTTGACGCTCGGGTCGTCGCGCACCAGGGCCTCGACCGCCGCGACGTCGGGGCCGTCGTCGCGCATCGGCACGGTCACCATCTCGATCCCGTATGCCGCGAGCATCGCGAAGTGCCGGTCGTAACCGGGCACCGGGCAGACGAAGGTGACCTTCTCCTCCTGCGCCCACGGCCGCGGCGACTCGGGCGCGCCGTGCAGCAGCAGCTGGACGAGGCAGTCGTGCATCATCGTCAGGCTCGACGCCCCACCGGCGACGAGCTGCGCCGGCTCGACCCCGAGCAGCTCGGCGAAGATCTCGCGCAGCTCGCGCAGCCCGGCCAGTCCGCCGTAGTTGCGCACGTCGACGCCGTCGCCGTCGGTGCTCGACATCGGCAGGGTGAGCAGCGCATCGGACAGGTCGAGCTGTGCCGCGCTGGGCTTGCCGCGGGTGAGGTCGAGCGTGAGGCCACGCTCGGTGAGCTCCTGGTATGCCGCGCGCTGCCGCTCGAGGTAGGCGGACAGCTCATCAGCGCCGAGCTCGGCGAGGGGGGTCCGGGACGGGTGGGGCTGCGTCGTCACGGGGACCATCCTGGCAGAGACCGACACCTCGGCCCACGCGTCCAGGACGCGTGGGATGCCGCCGATCGACTCGTCCGGACATCAGGGGGCATCGTGAAGCCTGCACGGCGCCGCACTACCCTGATGCGGATGGTGACCCTGCCGGCGCCGCTGCGCGGCATCATGGGCAGCTACGTCCTCGACCGGCCGCACCTGGCGGGGCCCGACGTCGCGGGGCGTTGGCACATCTCGGCCCGCCCGGTCATGGAGGGCCTGCCGAGCGAACGGCTGTGGCGACGTTTCAGCTCGGGCCCGATCTGCCGCGCTACACGTGGGTGGGGCGTCTGCTCAAGGACAACCCCACTGGGCCTCGACGGCGGCCCAGTACACCTGGGCGCGTCGGCTGCCCATCCGGGCCGACGCGACCGTCGACTGCCGCGTCGTGGACTCCGAGCCGGCACTCTGGTGCGCGCTGGGCGAGGAACTGCGCGGGCCGGGCGGCTACGTCGCACTGGGCCTCGACGACCTGGCCGACGAGGCCCCCGGCCGCCCCCTAGTCACGCTGGCGCACGCTCAGCAGCGGCCAGGAAGGTACGCGCCCTGATCAACGGTGCGGACGATCTGGCGATGAGGGGGCTGGTCGGCCTGGCCCTCGCCGGTGAGCATCCGGGCGAGGTCGAGGAGCTGTGCCTGAGTCTGCTGGACGACGACGACCGTCCGACCCTTCGCGCCGTTGCCCTCACCTGTCTCGGCCACGTGGCTCGCATCAACCGCAGCCTCGACCTCGACCGGGTCGTCCCTCGGCTCCGCGCCCTGGCTGACGACCCCGTGGTGGGCGGACGAGCCCAGGACGCCCTGAGCGACATCGAGATCTTCATGCCCAAGAGCTGACTCGTGGACGGCTGGATCGGTCTCACCCTCAGTCCCGCACGACGGGGCACCACCAGGTGCTCAACTGACCGTGCAGGGGAACCTCCTGCGCCCTCGCGCGCTCACACACCCTGTCGTAGGGTCGCGGTGGTGACTCTTCTCGGTGACAGGGGATCGTGATGAGTGGGAATCCGTTGGTGGCCGGTCCGACGCCGACGTCGGCGTTGGCTGGTGCGGGGTTGTTGGACGATCTGACCTCGACGGCGCAGGCGATCGAGAACCGGGACTGGCTGGGTGCGGCGTTGTCCGGGTTCGCGTCCGGGATGGACGTGGTCGCGGCGGTGATGGACCCCATCGGCACGTTGATCGCCTGGGGTGCGGGCTGGTTGTTGGATCACGTGGATCCACTCAAGACCTGGCTGAACAAGCTGACGGGTGATGCCGGTGCGGTGGGTGGGTTCGCCCAGACCTGGGTGAACATCGCGACCCGGCTCTCGGAGGAGGCGACCAACCTCTCGCAGCAGGTGTCGTCACAGCTGGCCGGGATGTCCGGGGCGGCGATCGAGGCGTATTACGCTCATGCGGGTGGGTTGGTGAACGCGACGGGGGTGGTGTCGCGGGCTGCGGCCTCGGTGGCCGGGGGCGTGCAGATCGCGGCGATGGTCGTGCAGGTGGTGCACGAGCTGGTGCGGGATGCGTTGGCGCAGATCATCGGGGGGTTGGCCTCGGCGATCATCCAGGCGGTGTGCTCGCTGGGCACGTTGATCCCCAAGGTGTGCGCGGATGTGTCGGCGAGGGTGGCCGCGGTGTCCGGGCGGGTCGGCAAGACGGTCAATGCGGTGGTCGAGGCGTTCACCACGCTCAAGGGGCTGGTCAAGAAGCTCGGAGACAAGCTCGACGAGCTGGCTGGGTTGTTCCGCAAGGGTGATGACCTGCCCACCGGCAAGCCGAAGACCCCGGACGCCCCGGGAGGCACGCCGAAGACCCCGGACAGCCCGGCCCCGCGCGGCCCGAACGGACCCAAGGACGGAGTGAACGATCCGAACGCCCCGAAGGGCCCGGGTGAGACGCCCAGCTGCAACGACCCGGTCGACGCGGCGACCGGGCGGGTGTTCATGCCGTTGACCGATCTGACCCTGCCCGGGGCGTTGCCGGTGCAGCTGGGCCGGATGTTCTCCTCGACCTTCGGCGGTGGCCGCTGGTTCGGGCGGACCTGGGCCTCCAGCTTCGACGAGTACCTGCTGCTCGAGCCGGGCCGGGTGGTCTATGTCCGCCCGGACGCCGGACTGATGGGGTATGCCGCCCCCGAGCTGGGAGGGCCGGCGACCCTGCCGTGGGCCGGGATCCGCCGGTGGCCGCTGACCCACACCGCCGAGGGCTGGCAGCTCACCGACCCGGTCGCCGGCGTCACTCGCCTGTTCCACGAGTCGGTGCACGAGCCGGGCACGGCGGAGCTGGTCTCGGTCACCGACCGGGCCGGCCGGTGGACCCGGATCGAGCGCACCCCCACCGGGGCGCCGCTGCGGGTGCACACCTCCGGCGGCTACCAGGTGCACGTCGACACCGACAGCCTCGACACCCCGACCGGCCCTGCCGGGCGGGTCACCGGCCTGTCCGTGCTCGACCGGGGCACCCTCGTGCCGGTCATCCGGTTCGGCTACACCGGCGGGCTGCTCACCCACCAATGGCGCGGTGACTGGCCCACCCCCACCCGCTTCGAATACGACCCCGGCCAACGGCTCACCGCCTGGGTCGACACCAACGACCTGCGCTACGACTACGTCTACGACGACCGGCACCGGTGCATCAGCCAAGGCAGCCCCGACGGCACCCTGGCCGCGGCATACGACTACTCCGGCCACGACCAGACCACCGGCCACCGAGTCACCGTCATGACCGACGCCCTGGGCCACCAGTGGCGCTACCTCGTCGACGCAGCCGGCAACGTCGCCGCCGAGATCGACCCCCTCGGCAACGCCACCACCCACGACTACGACCCATGGGGCAACCGCACCACCACCACCGACCCCCTCGGCCACAGCACGCGCACGGTGTTCGACGAATGGGGCCGTCCGGTACTGCTCGGCGACGCGGCCGGGAGGCTCACCCGGCTCACCTGGGGCGACTCGGCCAGTCCCACGGCCGTCCGCTCCCCGGACGGCTCGATGTGGCATTACGGCCACGACGCGCGTGGGCAGCTGCTGGAGAGCACCAACCCGCTCGGTGCGGTGAGCCGCTACGAGTACTCGGCGGACGGACGGCGCGTCGGCTTTGTCGATGCCACCGGCCAGCGGACGGTCATCGAGTGCGACGCCGCCGGTCTGCTTCTCGTGGTCGACGAACCGGGCGAGGGAGTCACCGAATGGCAACGGGACGGGTTCGGCCGAGTGGTCCAGCACGTCGACGCCGCCGGAACGAGGACCTGCTTCGCCTACGACTCATCCGGACACCTGGCCCGTCGCTCACGGCCCGGCCGCGACGCGACCTGGGAGTACGACGGGGAAGGCAACCTCGTGCGCGAGGTCGACGAGGAAGGCCGGGTCCGGACCTACGAGGTCGGCGCGTTCGACGTCGTGACGCGCCGGACCGACCCCACGGGTGCCTCCATCTCGGGCGAGCACGACCCCCTGCGGCGGCTGACCGCCCTGGTCGACTCCACCGGCAACCGCTGGACCTACACCTACGACGCCTCCGGCCGACTCGTGGGCGAGGAGGACTGGTTCGGTCGGTCGACGACCTACCTGCGCGACGCGGCTGGGCGAGTCGTCCGCAGCATCGGCGCCGACGGGTCCTGGATCTCGCGCGCCTACGACGCCCTCGGGCAGCTGGTGTCGACCACCAGCTCAAGTGGGGAGACATGTACCTACGACTACGACCCGAGGGGCCAGCTCATCCTGGCCGCCAACTCGGGCTCGCGAGTCACCCGCTCCTATGATCCGCTCGGTCAGCTCCTTGCCGAGGACGTGAACGGAGCCGTCACGAGGTATGGCTACGACGCTCTCGGCCGACGCACGGAGCGGACGACCCCGGGCAATGTGCAGAGCCACTGGCACTTCGAGCCCCACGAGCGAACGCTGCACTTCGGTCCACATCGGATCGCCCTGAGCGCCGATCCGACGCAGGGGCTCTCGGTGCGCCGCTATGACGATCAGCTGCGGGTGAGTCGGCGCACCGCTCCCGACACCGTCGAGCTGCAGGTGACGGCGGATGGCGTGCCGGCGTTCACCAGTTGGACGGCCCTCAACGCGGTGGGTGATGTCACAGAGACGGGGGACTCGCGCTTCGGCCGAACAAGCTTCGAGCTGGACGGAGCCGGTCGGGTCGTCGGCGTCACTCGGCCGCATTTCGCCGAGGAGTACCGCTACGACTCCCGAGGCGCGATCACCACGTCCTCGTGGGATGCCCAACGGTCGCCCGCGGCATCCGGTCTGCGGGAGTTCGACTCCGGCAGGCTCACCCGTGCGGGACGTGACCGACTGCTGTACGACGCCGCGGGGCGGGTCGTCACTCGGCAGCGCCGCACCCTGTCCGGACAAATCCGCCGGTGGGAGTACGCGTGGGATGCCGCCGATCGACTCGTCCAGGTGACCACACCGGACGGTCAGCTCTGGCGCTACGACTACGACGCCCTCGGGCGACGCCTCCGGAAGCGGACCCGCGGCGCGGATGGCACGGAGACGGTCTACCTCTTCACCTGGGACGGCCCCTTGGTGATCGAGCAGAGCTGCGTCTCCGGCGCCGAGCGGGCGCAGCTGAGCTGGGAGTACGACGGGTGGACGCCGCTGGCCCAGTACCAGCGCACGCACGGCGAAGGGCGGTCCGACGAGGACTTCCTCGCGATCATCACCGACCTCGTCGGGGCACCGACCGAGCTGCTCACCCTGGACGGCACGACCGCGTGGCGCCGCCGGAGCAACCTTTGGGGCGCTGCCACGCTCGACTGGGGACCGTTCGATGTCGCGAACACGGCAACCACTCCGCTGCGGATGCCGGGGCAGTATCACGACGACGAGAGCGGCCTGCACTACAACGTGCTCAGGTACTACGACCCCGAGCTGGGCCGCTACCTGAGCCCTGACCCGCTCGGCGCCGGCCCGGCGGACGACCCCTACGCCTATCCCAGCCGACCGCTCGTGGAGGCAGATCCGTTGGGGTTGGCTCCGTGCAAGCGCAACCTCTCAGACCCGAACCCCGTCCCGAGGAACTACCGAGAAGCCTACGAGGACATCAGGGCGGGCAACGGGACGCCACGGGTGGATGCCAACGGCAACCCCAAGGTGTTCCAAGGTCGGGAGAACAGCAAGTGGGCAGGGGCCATCGAGTACGAGGTACCCGGGGTCCCCGGCGGACGGGTGCTCGTCAAGACGCTCCCCGACGGACGGCTTGTCATGGGCTACAACGTCCTCAAACCCGGGCGCGGACACTACGACATCATCAAACCCTTTACGGCGCCGCACTACCCTGATGCGGGATGGTGACCATGCCGGTGCCGCTGCGTGCGCAGCTCAGACCCGATCCCGAGCGGCCACGGGTCTCAGGCCCCGTTGTCGTCGAGCTGCCCGAGTTCCTCGGGCGCCCGCGCTCGGCCGTAGATGACCTGAGCCGCAGCCCGGTGGCCTTCCCGGTGGTGCCGGTGTCGGGGCGCATCGAGGACCTGGGACTCACTCCCGACGGGAGCCTGGCCGTCCACCTGCTGGCCTTCGACGGCGGCATCATGGGCACGTACGTCTTCGACGAGCCGCACCTGGCGGGGCCCGACGTGGCGGGGCGCTGGCACATCTCGGCCCGCCCGGTCATGGAGGGCGTGCCGAGCGAACGGCTGTGGCGACTGTTCCAGCTCGGGCCCGATCTGCCGCGCTACACGTGGCTCGGGCGGTCTGCTCAAGGACAACGCCACTGGGCCTCGACGGCAGCCCAGTACACCTGGGCGCGGCGGCTGCCCATCCGGGCCGACGCGACCGTCGACTGCCGCGTCGTGGACTCCGAGCCGGCACTCTGGTGCGCGCTGGGCGAGGCACTGCGCGGGCCGGGCGGCTACGTCGGACTGGGCCTCGACGACCTGGCCGACGAGGCCCCCGGCCACCCCCCAGTCACGCTGGCGCACACTCAGCAGTGGCCGCGACCGTCCTCCCGGCGATGGGGTGTCCTCCTGGCCGCCATCGCCGAGATCCTCACGATCACCCGCAGCTGACCGCTGCGGGATGCGGGACGAAGGCGATCATGGACCGAGTTGAGAAGCCTCGCGGAACGGCCATGTCCCTGGCAGCAAGGACCACTACCCCTTCAGGAGATGCCCGCCATGCCCGGTTGGACCGATCTCATCCTCAACCCCGAGGGGATTCGAGCGCTGTATCCGGACCCTCCGTCCCTGGACGACGTGACGATCCACGAATGGCGACTCGACCGGGACGGCCCGACCGTCATCGCTCGCTTCGACCTGACCGACCTTCCCGCGCGCATGCCAGAGAAGTGGGCCCGGCTGGGACACAACCGAGTCCAGCTCGAGATGGCCTTCGTCAGCGTCTCCGACCTCGCTGTCCGCGGCATCGCATCAACGATGACCGGACCGTTGACCGTGACGCGAGACGGTGCCCGGATCGTCGTCGGCTTCCGATCGCCGGAGGCATCGGTCGACCTCGTCTGCGAGTTCGTCCACGTCCGAGGCATCTCGGCCCACACCGTGCTGTGATGGACGGCTGACCGCGCATCGCAGACGGCGACGAGGTGCCACCGCCGTAGCGATCGACACGGTCCGCGTCCGGCCAGCGGCGCTTAGCCTGCCCGAGCAGCACTGGCGGCGCGGGCGGCCGCCGGGAGCGCGCGGCATACCTGCTCGAGTGCCTCGTCGGTGAGTGCGGCGGAGACGAACCACGCCTCGAAGGCCGAGGGCGGCAGATAGACACCCTGCTCGAGCATCGCGTGGAAGAAGGCCCGGTATGCCGCGGTGTCCTGCGCCTTCGCGTCGTCGTAGTCACCCACCGAGCCGTCGCGGAAGAAGACCGAGAACATCGAGCCGGCCCACTGGACGACGTGCGGAACTCCGTGTGCCGCAAGGGCCCCCGACACGGCGTCGGCGATGGTGTGCGCGGAGCGGTCGAGCGCGGCATAGACCTCGTCCGTGCAGTGCCGCAGCGTGGTGAGCCCGGCAGCACAGGCGACCGGGTTCCCGGAGAGCGTGCCGGCCTGGTAGACCGGCCCCTCGGGCGCGAGCAGCGCCATGACGTCGGCACGGCCACCGAAGGCGGCGGCGGGGAAGCCCCCGCCCATGACCTTGCCGAAGGTGAACAGGTCGGGCGCGCCGGACGCCGGCACTCCCTCGAGGCCGAGCCAGCCCGAGCGCGAGCAGCGGAAGCCGGTCATCACCTCGTCGGAGATGAGCAGCGCCCCGGAGGCGGCGGTGATCCGGCGCAGCGCCTCGGTGAAGCCCGGTGCCGGCGGGACGACACCCATGTTGCCGGGCGCGGCCTCGGTGACGAGCGCAGCGATGTCTGCTCCCCGCTCGGCGAAGACCTGCTCGACCGCGGCACGGTCGTTGTAGGGCACGACGATCGTCTCGGCCGCCGTCGCAGCCGGCACGCCGGCCGAGTCGGGCAGGGCGAGCGTCGCCACCCCCGAGCCGGCAGCGGCGAGCAGGGAGTCGACATGACCGTGGTAGCAGCCGGCGAACTTCACGACGAGCGAGCGCCCGGTGAAGCCGCGGGCCAGCCGCAGTGCCGACATGGTCGCCTCGGTGCCCGAGCTCACCAAGCGTACCTGCTCGACCGGCTCGACCCGGGCGACGAGCTCCTCGGCCAGCTCGACCTCGGCCACCGTCGGGGTGCCGAAGCTCGTGCCCCGAGCCGCAGCCGCCTGGACCGCGGCGAGCACCTCGGGATGGGCGTGCCCGAGGATCATCGGCCCCCACGAGCAGACCAGGTCGACATAGCGGCGACCGTCGACGTCGGTGAGCCAGCAGCCCTCCCCCGCGACCATGAAGCGTGGCGTGCCCCCGACCGCGCGGAAGGCCCGCACCGGCGAGTTCACCCCGCCGGGAGTCACCCGCCGAGCCCGCTCGAGCAGTGCGGCCGAGGCGGGCGCGTCGGCGGGGTCGCCGGGAGAGCTGGAGCGGGCGGCATACGGCGGCGAAGCGGTCATGCCTGCCAGTCTCGCAAACCTCCCGGGCCGGGAGGACCGACGTCGGCGACGTAGCCGACCAGACCTCGGCGCACCTGGGCCATCGCCGTGCCGAGGGCGACGAACTCGGCCGGGCTCAACTGGTCGATGAGGAAGCGGCGGACCGTCGACAGGTGCACCGGAGCGGTCTCGACGACCTTGGCGAAGCCCTCGTCGGTGAGGGTGAGCAGCACGCCCCGCTTGTCGCCGGGGTAGGGGCGGCGGGTCACCCAGCCACGCTGCTCGAGCCGGGTCGCGGTGTGGGTGAGCCGGCTGCGCGACTGGACGATGATCGCGGCGAGCTCGCTCATCCGCAGCTGGCGCTCCGGCTGCTCGGAGAGCATCGAGACGATCTCGTACTCGGACAAGGACATGCCGTAGGGGGCAAGGTCCTTGTCCATTGCCTCCATGAGCATCCGACTGCCCCGGAGATAGGCCCGCCAGGCCTGTTGCTCGGGCTCGGTGAGCCAGCGCGGCTCGGCTCCCCTGTGCGTTCCTGTCATGGCCCCGATCCCGATCGCCCGACGGTCATCCTCGACCATCGTTGCCTGCCTGACGCCCAAGGATAGGCACGCCCCCGGGATTATCCGGGGGTTGCTCGCCGTCCCTGATGTGGCGGAATAGTTGAGTACTCAACTAGGTTATACCCGCGTCCGCACATCCCGACGCGTTTCCCAGCGTCTTGAGCCCGAAAGGCCACCCATGAACACCTTCCCCGGCCTCACCCCCGGCACCTGGACCGTCGACCCGTCGCACAGCGAGGTCGGCTTCGTCGCGCGGCACCTCATGGTGACCAAGGTTCGCGGGCGCTTCGGCGAGGTGGCCGGCACGGTCACCGTCGGCGAGGACCTCGCGACCACCCACGTCGAGGCGACCGCCGAGGTCGGCTCGATCACGACCGGCAACGCCGACCGCGACGCCCACCTGCGCAGCGGCGACTTCTTCGACGCCGACACCTACCCGCAGCTGCGCTTCGTGTCGACGTCGGTGACCACCGACTCGCTCACCGGCGAGCTCACCATCAAGGACGTCACCCGCGAGGTCACCTTCGATCTCGACTTCGAGGGCGTGGCGACCGACCCGTGGGGCAACACCAAGGCCGCCTTCAGCGCGACAACCAAGGTCGACCGCACCGACTGGGGCCTGACCTGGAACGCCGCCCTCGAGACCGGCGGCGTCCTCGTCTCCGAGAAGGTCGACATCGTCCTCGAGGTGCAGCTCGTCAAGGCCTGAGTCCAGCTCGCTCGAGGTCGCCCGAGCGCCAGCTCGGCGTCGAGCACGACTCATGGAGCCCAGCCCCACGATTGGACCGTTGCAACGGTCCAATCGTGGGCCGGGAGTCCAATCGTGAGGCGAGGGTCCATCACTGACGGGCGATCGTCCATCGAGAGCCGGCTCCGAGGTCAGCGCAGCCAGCCGGCGACCTCGAGCGCGTAGTAGGTGAGCACGATCTGGGCGCCGGCGCGGCTGATCGAGGTGAGCGACTCCAGCACGACCCGCTCACGCTCGAGCCAGCCGCGCCCGGCCGCCGCCTCGATCATCGCGAGCTCGCCGGACACCTGGTATGCCGCGACCGGCACGTCGACGAGGCGGCTCACCTCGCGCACGACGTCGAGATAGGGCAGCGCGGGCTTGACCATGACGAGGTCCGCACCCTCGGCGACGTCGAGGAGCACCTCGCGGATCGACTCGCGCAGGTTGGCCGGATCCTGTTGGTAGGCAGCGCGATCGCCCTGCAGGGTCGACTCGACGGCCTGCCGGAAGGGGCCGAAGAAGCCGGAGGCGTACTTCGCGGCATACGCGAGCAGCACGATGTCGTGGTGGCCGGCCGCGTCGAGCGCGCGGCGCACGTGCCCGACCTGGCCGTCCATCATCCCGGACAGCCCGAGCACCTGGGCCCCGGCCTGCGCCTGGGCCAGCGCCATGGCCGCGTAGCGCTCCAGGGTGGCGTCGTTGTCGACCGCCCCGGTAGCGTCGAGGACGCCGCAGTGGCCGTGGTCGGTGAACTCGTCGAGGCACAGGTCGGCCATCAGCACGAGCTCGTCACCGTATGCCGCGTGCAGCGCTCGCAGCGCGACGTTGAGGATGCCGTCGGGGTCGTCGGCGCCGCTGCCGTCGGCGTCCCGCTCGTCGGGCACCCCGAAGACCATCAGACCGCCGAGACCGGCCGCCCGGGCCTGGCCGGCGACCTCGACGAGTGACTCGAGGCTGTGCTGGACGACCCCTGGCATCGACGAGATCGGCTGCGGCGCAACGGCTCCCTCGCGCACGAAGACCGGCAGGACGAGCTGGCTCGGGTGCAGGCGGGTCTCGGCGACCAGCCGCCGCAGCGCCGGCGTGCGGCGCAGCCGACGCGGCCGGACGGTCGGGAAGCTCCCGCCCGCTCCCCCACCGGCCCCGAGCGGGACCGCAGGGGCTGGGCTCACCGGGCGCTCCGGCGCGCGGCGGTGCGCCGCTCGCTCGGCCGGCGCACCGGCTCGCCCGCCTCACGCGCGGCCAGGGCCAGGCTCACGCCGTGCCCGGCGAGGGCGTCGACGAGCTCGTCCGACGACGGGGTCGTCGCGAGGACGTCCACCCCGAGGCCGTGCTCCTCGGCGGTCTTCGCGGTCTGCGGGCCGATGCAGGCGACGACGGTGCGGGCGTGGGGCTTGCCGGCGATCCCGACGAGGTTCCGGACGGTCGAGCTCGACGTGAACACCACCGCGTCGAACGCGCCGGACTTGATCGCCTCACGGATGTCGGCGGCCGGCGGGGCGGCCCGCACGGTGCGGTAGGCTGTGACGTCGTCGACCTCCCACCCGGCGTCGGCGAGCCCGGCGACGAGCGTGTCGGTGGCGATGTCGGCCCGGGGCAGGAAGACCCGACGCACCGGGTCGAGGTCCTCGTCGACCTCGGGCCAGTCCTCGAGCAGGCCGGATGCGGACTGCTCACCGCTCGGCACGAGGTCGGGGGCGATCCCCCAGTCGCGCAGCGCCTGCGCGGTGACGCCGCCGACCGCGGCCACCCGCACGCCGGCGAGGATGCGCGAGTCGAGACCGAACTCCTCGACCTTCTCGCGCACCGCGCGCACCGCGTTGACCGAGGTGAAGCCGATCCAGGCATAGCGTCCGGTGACCAGCCCCTTGACGGCCCGCTCCATCTGCTGCGGCGTGCGCGGCGGCTCGACCGCGATCGTCGGCACGACGGTGGCGGCGGCCCCGTAGGACGCCAGCCGGGCGACCATCGGCCCGGCCTGGTCCTGGGTGCGCGGCACGAGGACCCGCCAGCCGAAGAGCGGCTTGCTCTCGAACCAGGACAGCTGCTCGCGCAGCGGCACGGTCGGGCCGACGACGGCGAGCGCGGGGAAGCGGACGCGGCCACTGCCGAGCAGCCGGCCGGCGTCGGCCAGCGTCGTCGTGTGGCTCACCTGCCCGGTGGTCGTGCCGGACTCGATGAGGGCGACCGGGGTGGTCGGCGCGCGGCCGGCGGCGCGCAGCTCGGCGAGCGTGCTGCCGAGTCGGGAGACCGAGCCGAGCACGACGACGGTGACCTTCTCGTCGGCCGCCGTGCCCCAGTCGGCCGGGACGTGACCGGCATACACGACCTGGACCGACGGAGCGAGGCACGACGTGAGCGGGATGCCGGCGTAGGCCGGGACGGCGGTCACCGCGCTGACGCCGGGCACCACATCGAAGGGGATGCCGGCCTTGCGCAGCGCCTTGGCCTCCTCGGGGAAGCCGGTGAAGAGCACCGGGTCGCCGTCCATGAGCCGCACGACGAGGCCACTGGGCATGCTGCGCGCGGCGTCGACGAGCCGCTTGGCCCGGCTCGCGACGGTGAGCTGCTCGCCGTGCTCGCCGTGTCCGGAGTCGACGACGGCGACACCCGGGCGGGCGTAGGCCGTGACCAGCTCGTCCCGACCGAGCTGGTCGAGCACGACGAGGTCGGCGGCAGCGAGCAGCTCGCGCGACCGCACCGTCATCAGCCCGGGGTCGCCCGGACCGGTGCCGACGAAGGCCACGCGCGGGCCCACTCTGGGCGCAGCTGCCGGGAGGGTGCTGGATGGCGTCACGAGGAGACCTCCGGTGAGTGCGAGGACACCGCGCCGGTCGGTGGCGCGGGCAGATCGAGGTGGGTGGGCGATGCATCGGTATGCCGCCCGGTGCCCGCGGGGTCGCCGGCGGGCAGGTCGGTGCTCACCAGGTCGGCAGCACCGTCGTCGAGGAGCACGGCCGCCAGGCGGCGACCGAGGCCGGCCGGATCGGCCAGTGACCCGACGATCGAGCGGCGCAGGTCGGCCGAGCCGTCGGGTGCGGCGACGACGGCGCGCAGCGACAGCTCGGGGCCGTCGATGTCCTCGACGACCTCGGCGAGCGCGCCCACCGGCGCGGTGCAGCCGGCCTCGAGGGCGGCGAGCAGGGCCCGCTCGGCCTCGACGCACGCGCGGGTGTCGGGGTCGTCGAGAGCGGCACAGGCCTGCCGGATGAGCGCGTCGTCGGAGCCGTCGGCGATCTCCTCGGAGCCGCCGCGGCACTCCACCGCCAACGCCCCCTGGCCAGGCGCGGGCAGCATCTGCAGCGGGTCGAGAGTCTCGGTGATGACGTCGAGCCGACCCAGTCTGGCCAACCCGGCACGGGCCAACACGACTGCGTCGCACCGACCCTCGGCGACCAGGCGGAGCCGGGTGTCGACGTTGCCGCGGATCGAGGTGACCCGCAGGCCGAGCCCGAGGGCAGCGAGCTGAGCGGCCCGCCGTGGTGAGCCGGTGCCGATCACGGCGTCTGCGGGCAGCTCGCCGAGGGTGAGCCCGTCGCGGGCCACGAGCGCGTCCCGGGGGTCCTCACGCGGCGGCACCGCGACGATGGTCAGTCCGGGCTCGGGTGCGGTGGGCAGGTCCTTGAGCGAGTGGACGGCCAGGTCGACCCGTCCGTCGCGCAGCGCCTGGCGCAGCGCCGCGGCGAAGACGCCGGCGCCGCCGATGGTGACCAGCGGGGCATTCGACAGGTCACCCTCCGTGGCGATCTCGACAATCTCGACGTCGTCTCCCGCAGCGCGCAACCGGGCCGCGACCGTCTCGGACTGGGTGCGGGCGAGCAGGCTCCGCCGGGTGCCCAGGCGCAGGTGCAGGCTCATCGCTCGCTCCGCTCGTCGGGCAGGTAGGGCGACACCGAGAGCGCGGCGATGTCGTGCTCGTCAAGACCGAAGAGCTCGCGCAGCGCGGCCTCGTAGTCACCCGGCGAATCCGCCTGGGCGGCAAGGACCTTCACCCGCACGGTCGGCGCGTGCAGGAGCTTGTCGACGACGCGGCGCATCGCCTGGTGCACCTCGGCGCGGCTGTGCTCATCGAGCCCGGGTGCCCTGGCGTCGAGCCGGTCGAGCTCGGCGGCGAGCACGCTCTCGGCCCGCGCGCGCAGCGCGGCCACGGTCGGCGCGACCCGCCGGGTGGCCCGGGCGGCGACGTGCTCGGCGACCTCGGCGGTGACCAGGTCGCGCACCTGCGCGACCCCGGGGACGGCGCCGGCGGCGAGCCGATCGCCGACCGTGGTGAGGTCGACGAGCCGCACGCCCGGGATCTCGGCGACGCCGGGGTCGACGTCGCGCGGCAGCGCGAGGTCGACATAGGCCTGCCGACGACCGGTGCGCGCCGCGAGGACGGCCTCGACCTGCGCCCGGTCCACGACATGCCCTGCGGCGCCGGTGCTGCACACGACGACATCGGCCTCGACGAGGGCCTCGCCCCGATGCGGCCAGGCGACGACCCGACCCCCGACCCGGGCAGCCAACCGCTGGGCCCGGGCGGTCGTGCGGTTGACGATGACGAGCTCCGCCGGACCGCTCCGAGCGACGGTCGTCGCCGCGAGCGCGCTCATCCCGCCGGCTCCCACGACGAGCACGCGCGCCGCCTCGAGCGGGCCCACCCACTCGGCGGCCGCCTCGAGCCCGGCGTCGACGAGCGAGCGGCTCGCGGCATCGATGTCGGTCTCGGCGTGCACCCGCTTGCCGACGCGCAGCGCCCGCTGCAGCAGCGCGCCGAGCTCCTCGTCGAGGGTGCCGTCCCGGTGGGCGGTGCGGTGCGCGTCGCGGAGCTGACCGAGGATCTGCGTCTCCCCGACGGCCATCGAGTCCAGCCCGGCGGCCACGCCGAAGACGTGCGCGACGGCCCGCTCCTCGTAGTGGACGTAGAGGTGCTCGGTCAGCTCGCCACGCGGCATACCGGTCGCGTCGGCGAGCGCGGCGGTGACGGCGCTGAGCGCGCCGTGGAAGGTGGCGGCACCGGCATACACCTCGATGCGGTTGCACGTCGCGAGCACGGCGGCACCGTCGAGGCACTCGTCGCCGGCGAGCCGGCGACCGAGCGCGGCGGCCGCCTCGGGGGTGAGCGCGGCCCGCTCGAGCAGGGCCAGCGGGGCGCTGTGGTGCGAGAGCCCGACGACGAGCACGCTCATCCGGCCCTCCCCACACCCGTGCCGGGCTCACCGTGCAGCCGCAGGAAGGCGAGCACGTTGAGCTCAGTGGCCAGGTCGACGGAGCGCAGCGAGACGTGGCTCGGCACGGTGATCGCGGTCGGCGCGAAGTTGAGCACCGCCTCGACCCCGGCGGCGACGAGTGCGTCGGCGACCTGCTGGGCCGCCTGCGGTGGGGTGGCGATGACGCCGATCGCGACGCGCAGCTCGGTGACCAGGCGCGGCAGCTCGGTCATCACCGCGATGGCGATGCCCTGGACCCGCGCGCCGACCAGGAGCGGGTCGGCGTCGAGCAGGGCCACGACGTCGAAGCCCTCGGTGGCGAAGCCGCTGTATGCCGCGAGCGCCCGGCCCAGGTTGCCCATGCCGACGATCGCGACCGGCCAGGTGCGGGTGAGCCCGAGGGCGGCGGTGAGCTCGGCGGTGAGGCCGCCGACGTCGTAGCCGACGCCTCGCACGCCGTGCGAGCCGAGGTGGGACAGGTCCTTGCGCAGCTGGGTGGGCCGCACACCCGAGGCGGCGGCGAGTGCCTCGGACGAGACGGTCGCAACCCCGCGGGTGGCGGCGTCGTGCAGCGCACGCAGATAGACCGGCAGCCGGGCCACCGTCGCGGCGGGGACGTCCCGCCGGGGTGGGGTCACGCCGGCCATCTGTGGCTCACCGCTTCCGTCGTCGCCTGCCTCGGATGCGGGTCAGGCTATGCGCTTGTGAAGCCTGGCACAAAGTACCGTCCAGGGGGTGAACGTTCGGTCAGGAATTCGTGGTGATATAAGCGCGATCACCAGCGGTATGCCGCGCCCGGAGCCGCCCGCAGGCGGCTCAGCGCAGTGCCGCGCGCAGCCGCTCGGGGTCGACGTGGTAAAAGGTGTGCTGCCGTCCGTCGACGAGCACGACCGGGATGAGCTCCCAGTAGGCCGCGTGCAGCTCGGGGTCGTCGTCGATCGAGCGGACCGCCCAGCCGGCGTCGCGGCCGCCCAAGCCGGCCGCGCGGCATACCTCGTCGACGACGGCCTCGGCCTCGTCGCACAGGTGACACCCGGGGCGGCCGATGACGACGACGCGTGGCTGCGCCGGCCCGGGGCCCGCGGGTCCGGTCACGAGAAGACCGATCGGCGCAGCATGAGCAGCGAGTAGAGCGACTGCTGGATCGACTCGCGGATCTGGTCGGTGAGGTCGAAGACGAGCATGGGGTCGTCGGCGGCGGCCGCCCCGAGGTGCGCGGTGGGCACCGGCTCGCCGAACTCGATGATCCACTTGCTCGGCAGCGGGATGAGCCCGAGCAGGCCGAGCCACGGGAAGGTCGGGGTGACCGGGAAGTAGGGCATGCCGAGCAGCCGGGCGAGCAGCTTGATGTCGCCGAGCATCGGGTAGGTCTCCTCGGAGCCGACGATCGCGCACGGCACGATGGGGGCGCCGCTGCGGATCGCCGCGCTGACGAAGCCGCCGCGGCCGAAGCGCTGCAGCTTGTAGCGCTCGGAGAAGGGCTTGCCGACGCCCTTGAAGCCCTCGGGGAAGACGCCGACGACCTCGCCGGAGGACAGCAGCCGCTCCGCGTCGGCGTTCCCCGCGAGGGTGGCGCCCTGCTTGCGCGCCAGCGCGCCGAGCAGGGGCGTCTGGAAGATGAGGTCGGCCCCGAGCAGCCGCAGGTTGCGGGCGCCCTCGTCGTGCACCGCGACCTGGACGATCTGCGCGTCGAGGGCGATCGTGCCGGCGTGGTTGGCGACGATGAGCGCCGAGCCGTCGAGCGGGATGTTCTCGGCGCCGCGGACCTCGACCCGGAACCAGCTCTGGTAGAGCAGCCGCATGATCGGCAGGAAGACGTGCTCGTTCCAGTCCGGGTCGAAGCCGAAGTCGTCGACCGAGTAGTCGCCGGTGAGCCGCCGGCGGGCAAAGGCCAGGGTGCGCGCGATCGTCGCCTCGACCTCGTCGGCGCCCAACCCGGAGGCGGAGAGCACGGTGCGCAGCACGCCGATGGCGGCGCCGAGCAGGTCCTCGAAGTCCGGGGTGAGCTCCTGCTGGGTGAGCGCCTCCTGCAGCAGCCGCTCGTCGACCGGGGCACGCTCGTCCGGGCCGACCAGGCGCGGCCGGAAGAGCCGCTCGGTGGTCTCGGCGGTCTCGAGGGCCCCCGGGGCCTGGGGGGGCGCGGCGGGTGCGCTCGCCGTGGGGGCTGCGGTCCGGGTGCGCGGGCGCGAGACCGGGGTGACCTTGGCGGGGCGGATCGGGGCGGTGGCCTCGGTCTCGGCAGCCTGGGCGGCAGGGGTCACCTTGGGAGTGCCGGTATGCCGCGTGCTGCGCACCCCGGCGACCCGGCGGGTGCCGTCGGGTCGGGTGCGCGCCGCGTCGACCGCCCGGGTCGCGACGACCGGCTGGTTGGCCGGGTCGACCCGCGGCACCGGCCGGTGCGGGCGGGAGCGTGGCGGGCGCGGGTCGACGGGGGCGGCGACTGCCGGGGTCTCGTCGGGGGCGGTCTCGGTGGCGGTGGCGTCGGTGGCGGTGACCTTGGCCTCGGCCTTGGTGACGTCAGCGCTGGTGACGCCAGCGCTGACGGCCTCGGCAGTGCTGACCTCGGCGCTGGTGGCCTCGGCAGCGCCGAGGACCGGCTCGGCACCGACGAGCGGTGTGCCGTGCCGACGCTTGCGCTCGCCGGCCGCGCGAGCGGCGCCGGCGGAGAAGGCGTCCCGGGGCGGGCGGGCCATCAGCGCACCACCGTCCGCAGTCGCCCGACCGCGCCCACGAGGCCGGAGGCCAGCCCGGCTGCCTCGCCGAGCACACTGGCCCCACCCCGCGCGGCCGAGCCGAGCAGCCGGGCCGCGGTGTCGGACCCGGGGATGAGCGGGGGCACGCCCTTGGCGAAGTCGGCGAAGGCCTCGCGCGTGGCATACCGGGGCTCGAACTGCAGCTCCGAGCGCATCCGGCGGGTGTCGAGGCCGCGACCGTAGGAGAGGAAGCTCAGCTGGTCGCTGGAGAAGTCGGCCAGGCCGGCCTTGCGGATGAGCGAGCCCAGGTAGTGCACCCCGAAGGGCACCGGCACGATCGGCCGGCCGACCATGGCGGCGGCCTGCGACACCGTGAGCATGCCGTCGCCGGCGACGTTGACGATGCCCAGCCCGGGGCGGCGGGTCGCGGCGAGCAGGGCGGCCACGGCGTCGTCCTCGTGGACGAGCTGCATCCGAGCGTCGAAGCCGAGCGGCACCGGCAGGACGGGCAGGCTGAAGAAGTCGGTGAGCGAGGTGCGGATCTGCGAGCCGATGACATTGGCCAGGCGCAGGGTCGTGATCTCGACCTCGGGGCGGCGCCGGCTGAATCCCCGGACGTAGCCCTCGACCTCGACCGAGTCCTTGCCGAAGCCGCTGCGCGGCATGGCCTTGGGGCCGGTGTCCTCGGTGAAGAGGGCCGGGTCGCGGGGGCTGCTGCCGTAGACGGCGGCGGTCGACTTGACGACGAGCTTGGCGACGGTCGAGGCCTTCTGGCACGCGGCGAGCAGCTGCATCGTGCCGATGACGTTGATCTCCTTCTGGGACACCCGTCCCCCGGCTGCGGTCGGCGTCGCGAGCACGTTGAGGTGCACGACCGTGTCGACCTTGGCCTGGCTGATGATCCGGCCGATCATCGGGTTGCGGATGTCGGCCCGCACGAACTCGGCCCGGCCGATCGGGTGTGGCGGCGGCACGACGTCGACGCCGAGGATCCGGGTGATCGAGGTGTCCCTCGAGAGCTCTTCGGCATAGCGGCCGCCGAGGTAGCGCGAGACTCCCGTGACGAGCACGACGTCAGTCACAGCGCCTCCCCTCGAGTCGATGGCCGGTCACGCAGGCTGGCGACCGAGACTCCGGGCCGCTGGTGCGTGACTCCTGCAATCCTACGCACCGGTATGCCGCCCCGCTCTCCCACACCGAGCGGACCATCCCACACCGAGCGGACCATCCCACGCCGAGCGGACCATCCCACGCCGAGCGGACCATCCCACACCGAGCGGACCAGGCACCAGGGCATGCGAAGGCCCCCACCGGCATACCGGCGGGGGCCTGTCACGTCACTTGCGGTTGCGACGCTGGTGGCGCGTCTTGCGCAGCAGCTTGCGGTGCTTCTTCTTCGCCATCCGCTTGCGGCGCTTCTTGATGACTGAACCCATGGGGTGTCCTTGCTCGTGATGCTGGCGTGTGGGCTGCGGGTCAGCCTAGCCCGTCGCGGCGGCGCGGCCCAACGGTGGCGGCGGCTCGACGGTCATGCGACGCCAGTTCGCGGCCTCGCTCCCCACCGATGGGGAGGATTCGGGGGCCCGCGCACCCCGGAGTCCTCCCCATTGGGGGAGGCACGGGCGCCGACGCTGACGAACGTGCAGACGGGGCGGCCCGGTTGCCCGGTGCCGCCCCGTCCCTGGTGGAGCATCGCTCACGCGGTGTCGACGAAGGACCCTTCCAGATACGTGTGGACGGCATCCTCCGGCACGCGGAACGACCGACCGACTCGCACGGCCGGCAGCTCGCCACCATGGACGAGCCGATAGACCGTCATCTTCGACACGCGCATGATCGAGGCGACCTCGGCCACGGTCAGAAACCGGACCTCGGAGAGCTGACGCTCTTGGGACATGGCGCTCCTCGATCAGGCGCGCGCAGCGCCGGCTTCCCCTCCGGCGACCAACTGCGCGCGCTCAGAGAGACCCTAGTGGCTGCTGTGACTCAAGGGGAAGCGGTGAGATCACCTCGTAACCCGATTGTCCAGCCGACACGCCGCACGGACGACCCGCCTTCTGAGACGCCGGTATGCCGCGCGCCAGCCGGGAGGGAGCAGGGCGCGCGGCGCGGGCTGGGCTGAAGGAGTCGAGCCCCCCAGTTCGGAACGACGCCATGGCGTCGTTTCCAGTGGGTGGCGTCGATATACCGCCGCCATCCAGTCGGATCGACGCCATGGCGTCGTTTCGCGAGGGAGGGAGGGGGGAGGGAGGACGGCGGGAGGGAGCAGTGCGCGCGGCGCGGGCTGGACCAAGGAGTCGAGCGAGGAACGAGCGAGCGACGAGGGCGGCGATGCAGGGGTGCGGTGCTGGCTGGACCGAGGAGTCGAGCGAGGAACGAGCGAGCGACGAGGGAAGCCCGCGCCGGAGAGCGCGCCCTGCGACCGACCCAACAGACTCAGTCGAACCAGACGTCCAACCCGTGCAGGGGGAAGACGGCTTGCCGGGTGGCCATCACGGCGCGGTCGACGTCGCTGCTCGGGTCGTAGCCGAGGTCCCACGACCGCCACCAGATCGGCTCGCCCTCGGGCAGGTCGCCCATCCGCTCGGGGGTTGAGCGCCCGGTGAGCTCGTGGACGTAGTCGCGCCAGGCCTGAGGCACCGGCTCGCCGAGCAGGATCGGCCGGTGGCTGGCGATGGCGGTGAGGTGGGTCCAGGCGCGTGGGACGACGTGGACGACCTCGTATCCCCCACCGCCGAGGGCGACCCACTTGCCCATGCAGGTGTCGTGGGCGAGCTGGTGCAGGGCCCGCATCGCCTCCCGTTGGGCGTCGATCGAGAGGGTGAGGTGGGCGAGCGGGTCGAGCTCGTGGGTGTCGCAGCCGTGCTGGGTGACGAGCACGGAGGGCTTGAAGGCCTTGACGACCGGCAGGGCGGTGGCGTGCAGCGCGCGCAGCCAGCCGGCATCGCCGAGCCCGGGCGGCAGGGAGACGTTGACGGCGTTGCCCTCGGCCGCGCGGCCGCCGATGTCGGTGGCCCAGCCGGTGCCGGGGAAGAGGGTGCGTCCGGTCTCGTGCAACGACACGGTGAGGACGCGGGGCTCGTCCCAGAAGATCGCCTCGACGCCGTCGCCGTGGTGGACGTCGACGTCGACGTAGGCGACCCGCTCGGCGCCGTTGTCGAGCAGCCACTTGATGCCGACGGCGATGTCGTTGTAGACGCAGAAGCCGGAGGCATTGCCGGCCATCGCGTGGTGCAGCCCGCCGGCGAAGTTCACCCCGTGACGCGCCTGACCGGTCCAGACCGCCTCGCACACGTCGCGGGTGCCTTGCACGATCCGGGCGCTGGCCTCGTGCATGCCGCGGAAGGCGGGCACGTCGTCGGTGCCGATGCCGAGCTGGGGGTCGATGAGGTCGGGGTCGTCGGAGGCGCGCTTGACCGCGTCGACGAACGCGGGGTCGTGGACGCTGAGCAGCAGCTCGTCGCTGGCGATGACCGGGTTGTCGAGCTCGACGTCGTCGTGGTCGAAGAGCCCGAAGGCCTCGCACAGCCGAGCGGTGAGGTCGAGCCGCACCGGAGCCATCGGGTGGTGCGGACCGAAGTCGTAATGGGTGAAGGACGGGTCCCACACCACCTTCGCCTGCGCGGCCATAGGGCGAACCTACCGCGCGCGGCATACCTCGTGCTCGTGGGGCCGCAAGCTCATCGGGTATGCCGCGTGGCCGGCACGCGCCCGGGAATGCCGCGCAGCTCCCGATGGTTGAAATTTCACGTAACTGCCTCTGCTCACCTAAGGTGGCTCCCATGCCCGCCGTTGCCGTCGCCGATCTCACCGTGCTGCCGCGCGTCGTCCCGCTGCCCGGCGCTCGCCCGCGTGCGGTCCGCTCGATCACGACCGCCCCGAGCGGCTTCGAGGGCGAGGGCTTCCCGGTCCGCCGCGCCTTCGCCGGCGTCGACCTCGCCGACCTCGACCCGTTCATCCACCTGGACCAGATGGGCGAGGTCGACTACGCGCCGGGTGAGCCCAAGGGCACTCCGTGGCATCCGCACCGCGGCTTCGAGACGGTGACCTACATCATCGACGGCACCTTCGTGCACCAGGACTCGCACGGCGGCGGTGGCCTCATCACGAACGGCGACACCCAGTGGATGACCGCCGGCTCGGGGCTGCTGCACATCGAGGCGCCGCCGGAGGAGCTCGTCGTCTCGGGCGGTCGCTTCCACGGCACGCAGCTGTGGGTCAACCTGCCGCGGGCGCTGAAGATGTCGCCCCCGCGCTATCAGGACATCCGTGGCGGCGAGGTCTCGCTGCTGACGTCGGCCGACGGCGCCGCGCTCGTGCGGGTCATCGCCGGCGAGCTCGACGGTCACCCCGGGCCGGGCATCACGCACACGCCGATCACCGTCGTACACGCCACCGTGCACCCGGGCGGGCGGGTCGAGCTGCCGTGGCCGGCGGCATACAACGCGCTCGTCTATGTGCTGGCCGGCTCCGGAACCGTTGGGCCGCAGCGGCGCCCGATCCGCACCGGGCAGCTCGCCGTGCTCGGCAGCGGCGACACCATCGAGGCGACCGCCGACGAGCAGCAGGGCGGCCCGAGCCGGACGCTCGAGCTCTACATCCTCGGCGGTCAGCCGATCCGCGAGCCGATCGCGGCCTACGGCCCCTTCGTCATGAACACCCGGGCCGAGCTCGTCCAGGCCTTCGAGGACTACCAGGCCGGCCGGCTGGGCACCATCCCCAGCGAGCCGCGCCCGGGTCACCTGGTCTGAGCGACCTCCCGCACCGGCACCGGCCGGCGCGGTGGCACGGCGACCGGCCCCTCCGGCCGGCCGATCCGGAAGATCGCGAGCACGCGGCCACCCGTCTGCGCCTGCAGGCGGGTGGCCGTCGCGGGACAGTCGACCAGCTGCGACAGCGGGTGGCAGGACAGGGTATGCCGCGCCGCGACGAGCCACGTGCGCAGCAGGGCTCCCCCGAGCTCCGCGGTGCCCCAAGGGTCGTCGGCGACACCCGGCTCGGCGACGAGCGCCACGACCGTGCCGCGGCCGGCGATCCGCGAGGCCGCAGCGAGCAGCCGCGGCCCGCCGAGCCGACCGAGCACACCCCAGCCACGCGGGGAGAGCGCGAGGTCGAGGGCCCGGGCCTGCCAGCCCGGCAGCCCGAGGCACTCGAAGGTCAGACCGTCCTCGCCGTGCCGTGGTTGGTCGGCCCGCAGCCGCAGCCACGAGCGCAGCTCGGCCACCTGGGCGGGCGAGCCGTAGGACCATCGGTCGGCGACCGGCAACAGCTCGTCGATCAGCCCGTCGGGCACCACGACGAGCCGTGGGCCGACGGGCAGGGCTGCGGCCGAGGCGATCTCAGCGACCTGCGCCGCGCTGACCGCCGGCTCGGCGTAGCGGCCACGGGCGGTCCGCCGGGCGCGCAGCTCCTCGACGTCGAACCCCGCCTCGGTATGCCGCCCGCTCACCACCCGCGCGAATCTTCCGTCTCGCGTGTCGAGCGCCTGGTCCACGGCAACGCCGAAGCCGTTGCGCGACACGGCGATCCGCAGTGTCTCGAGGAAGGCTCCGAGCGAGAGCCAGAGGTCGCGCCGGGTGGGATCGGCGATCGGCAGCTCACACGCCTCGTCCCAACCGACGATCACCTCGTCGCGCGACCGGTCGACCCGCAGCACGGCGGGTTGGGTGTTGTGGGCACTCGGCGCCGTGCGCAGCAGCGGCTCGACGGCAAGCACCGCATCGACGAGCGATCCCGCCGCGCTCATCGGATCTCCTTGCTGTAGAAGGTCGTTCCGTGCAGCGGTCGCCCACCCATCCGGCGGTACTGCGCCTCGGACGCAGGGTTGTCGAGCCCGACGAAGGTCGACCGGAGCGTCGTGTAGCCCCCGGCCTGCAGCCCGCGCAGCAGCTCGCGCGACAGGATCGTGAGATAGCCGTGGCCCTGCGCCTGCGGGACGGTGCCCTTGATGACGAGGATCGCCTCCCGCCGATAGCGGCCGCGCGTCGCGAGCAGCCGCAGCTGCTCCCCCATGCCCATCCGCCCCTCGTGCGCGACGACGAACTCGCTGATGTCCGGCACGGCGAGGACGAAGGCGACCGGCTCGCCCCCGCGGGTGAGCCACAGCAGCAGCCGCTCGTCGAGCAGCCAGGCCAGCCCGTCGGTCTGGTCGGCAAGCTCGTCGGCGTCGATCGGCGTGTAGTAGGGCAGCTGGGCGAAGGCGGCGTTGAGCATCGAGCGCAGGATCGGCAGCTGCGCGCCGAGGCGACGCCGGCTGCCGCGGTGCAGCTGCAGCCCCTCGGCCGCCATCCGAGCGGCATCCGCGGGGTCGCCGGGAAAGACCTGCTCCGCGTCGAGCCTGCCCAGCCCCTCGCAGATCCAGGTCTGCCCCTCCCACAGCCGCTGGAAGCCGAGCGCCTCGTAGTCGCCCGGGTAGTGCGCCGGGCTCCACGGCGAGTCGACGAAGCCGCGCTCGTCGTGACCGGAGGTGACGACCCCACCGGTCTGGTTGGGCAGCAAGGCGACCGGCCCGACGAGCCGGGTCCGGCCGGCCCGCCGCGCCTCGCTCTCGAGGTATGCCGCGAGCGCGCCGAGCGCGGCTCGGTCGGCGAACTCGGTGAGCCCGAAGAGCTGGGCGTCGGCACCCAGCCGGGCGTCGAGCTTCGGGCTGTGGTGCAGGCAGCTGCGCCCGACGACCTCGCCGGCCCCGTCCCGCACCAGCACGAGGCGCACCGGCCCGTAGCGCGCGTGGGCGCCGCGGGCGGCATACCAGCGCTTGATGGTTGGGCGCAGCACCGGCACGTCGAGCCGCCGCTCGGCGGCTGAGCGCAGCCGACCCGGCAGGGCGAGGAAGGCCTCGAGCCCGGCCTCGTCGACGACCGGCTCGACCCGCAAGGACGAGCCGGTCCCGTTGTCGCTCAACGGATCTCGCTGCTCGGGTCGTCGACCCGTTGCGGCCCGTCGTCGCCGGGCAGCGGGCTGTAGGTCTCGATGTGGCCCATGACGTTGCCCTCGGCGCGCCAGATGCCGTTGGAGTAGCCGTGCGGGTCGGCGTAGAAGAGCCGGATGTAGCCGCCGGTGGCGTTCCTCGTGCCGTCGGTGATCCAGCGCATGAGCCGCCGGTGCTCGGGGCTGCGGGCGATCTCGAGCAGATCCTCGCGGGTCTCGAAGTAGGCGATCGTGCCGAGGGTGAAGGGCCGCTGCCAGTAGACGGTGTGCCAGCAATAGCCGGGCTGCTGCTTCATCCGCCGCACGAGCTTGCGCCAGGTCGCCCACAGCGTGAGCCAGGCGCGAATCCCGTTGTAGCGCGTGGCTCCGGTGAACATCGCGCCCGCCTGAGCGAGCCGCGGGGCGCGAGAGAAGTCGTCGGTGCGCATCGTGGATGCCGCTCAGCCGGCTTCGGGCTTGCGCAGGTAGACCTTCTTGATCTTGCTCACTCCACCCTCGAAGGGCCCGGTCTCGAAGTCGTGCACCCGCACCGTGATCTGGGTGGCCGTCGGGTCCTCCTCCACCGACTGGACGAAGTCGCGGCTCACGTCCATGAGGTGCTCGACGATGCCGCGCTGGCAGACCTCGCTGAGCTCGGCCCGACCGGCTTCGTCGAGCGAGATCCCCTCGCGCAACTGGATGTTGACGACCGGGCGCGAGTCGAGGCTGCTCGTCTCCTCGAGGGTGAGCATGAAGCCCTCGATCTCCTTGGCCCGCGGATTGCCCTCGTAGAGGCCGTATTCGACGTCCTGCGGGTAGATGTTGGCGCCCATGAAGGACACCGTCGAGTCCTTGCGGCCGTAGAGGAACAGCAACGGCAGCCGCATCCGCTCGGCGGCGTGAGCCTGCTCGAACTGCGTCCACAGCCGCGCGTGCGGCCGGACGATCTGCTCCAGCCGCGGGAAGGGCATGAGCATCGCCTCGTCGCCGATGTTGTAGCGCAGCTTGGGCGACAGGACGGTCGTCGAGTTGAGCGTGCACAGCAGCTCGCCGTCGGCGGTCGTCTCGAGGTAGGTCTCGAGCGGGTTGTACTGGAAGATCATCGGGATCCGCGACTCGTCGGCCCCGAGGATCTCGGCGCGCAGCGCCGGGTCGGCGACGATCGTGTCGCGCAGCCAGACGGTGAGGTCGGACTCGCCAGCCATCCCGATGGTGAGGTCGCTCGCGCCGTAGCCGGAGCGGACCTTGACGAAGCGCTCCTCGCAGTAGTCGCGCAGCGCCTCGGTCATCCCCTCGCCGCCGACCAGCCCATACATCCGGTATGCCGCCCAGTCGAAGCCGATCTCGTCGAGCCGGTCGCGCAGGTCCTTGAGGAAGGGCGGGTAGGCGGTGACGAGGTAGTTGTAGTGCGGCCCGAAGTGCTGGATGGTGTCGACGATCTTGTCCAGGTCCGGCCCGGTGTTCTTCACCATGGCGACCATCGACATGGCGATGCCGGTGTTCGTGCCGGTCGCCCACGCCCCCATCGAGTAGCCGTTGATGACGAAGAGTCGCCGGTTGGGGAAGATCTGGGTGGTGAAGCCGGCGACGTTCTTGTGGATCGTGCGCAGCTCACGGCGCCCGCGGACCCAGTTGAAGGGCGTGCCGGACGAGCCGGACGACTCGTCGACGACCGTGCCGACCCGGTCCAGGTGCCCGTCCCAGCAGCGCAGCTCCTCGGGATAGGCCTGCACATAGGACTTCTTGTCGGTCACCGGATAGCTCGTGAGATCCCACCAGCGGAAGCGGAAGTCGTTGCGCCGCAAGAAGTCCTGGTATGCCGGCACGTCGATGGCCGCGAACTGGCAGGTCATCCAGGCATGCAGCCGGGCGAAGCGCTCCATCGCCGGGTGGTAGTGCCGGGCGGTCCAGCGCCACATCGCCGGGTGCAGCTTGTAGATGCCGTAGATCTCGGTGAGCAGCAGCGCACTCGCGCGCAGCAGCCCACGGCGGACGATGCCGAACGGCGTCGACTTCCAGAGCCGCAGCGCGAGCGGCATACCTCTGGTGTCCACTGGCGTCCTCATGACGGTCATGCCCATGCCCCCTGTGGCGGTGAGACGGTCCGGGTCGGACGCACGAAGCGCGTCAGTCGATCCGTGCCATCATGCCGCGGTCCTCGCCGAGCGCGAGGATCATCGCGATCTCCTCCTCGCCGCGGTGGTGGCTGCCGCGCATCGGGCGGCGCGAGTCGGTGGGCCGGAAGCCCAGCCCCGAGGCGAAGGCGACGGCTCGCCCGTTGTCGGTGCTCACCCAGTAGACGATGTGCGAGCGCCCGTCGCGCTGGGCCTGCTTGGCCGCAGCGGCCGCGAGCGCGGTGGCGACGCCGGTGCCGCGGGCCCGCGGGGTGACCCAGAGCCCGAAGATCTCGCCGGAGTCGTGGAAGTCGTCGTCGGACTCGTGCACCCCGAGGCTCGCGGTGCCGACCACCGTGCCGTCGCGGCTGGCGAGGAAGCGCGGCGAGCGCTCGAGCCGGGCCCGCCAGGTGGGCTCGTCGAAGGCCGCCTCCTCGTCGTGGGTGGCCGAGAAGGCCTCGGGCGAGTCGCCCAGCGCCTCAAGCCGCACGCTCTTGAAGTCGGCCCAGTCGTCCGGACCGAGCACCCTGACGGTGATGTCGCCGGTGTCGCTCATGCCGGCGATCCTGCCAGATCGCACACCATGGTGTGCTCGCACAGGGTGGACTCCCGGGGGTGCGGATATGAATCCCCGGTGAGCATGAAGCCGGTCCGCTCGTAGAGCGCTCGGGCGTGCCGATTGCTGCTCGTGACGTCGAGCACGACCCGGTCGTGCCCCCGGCGTCGGGCCTC
>Ga0116151_10000120_pt1 | contig 66873 bp, 58 predicted proteins | sample AD_UKC117_MetaG_FD_89893 | JGI IMG/M metagenome (GOLD analysis project Ga0116151, IMG submission 89893) | Active sludge microbial communities of municipal wastewater-treating anaerobic digesters from Hong Kong - AD_UKC117_MetaG | ecosystem: Engineered > Bioreactor > Anaerobic > Digestate...
ATTTACATTTAAACAAACACCAGATGGAAGTCCATTATTTAAAACATCACCAATTATTGATTTTACAAATTCATCCACATGGCTAAAATCAGCATGATGAGAATAATCCAGCAATGAAAAGCCAATGGAGGGAATTCCATCAATACAAGCTTCGATGGCTGCTGCCATGGTTCCTGAATATACCACATTAACTGAAGCATTTGAGCCGTGATTAATTCCTGAAACCACCAAATCGGGTTTACCTTTTAAAACCACTTTTTCACCCAATTTAACTGAATCGACGGGGGTTCCATTACAACTATATTCCACAAATCCTTCGGCCTCATCAATTTTTCTGAGGCGCAACGGATCTTTAACAGTAATGGCGTGCGACATGCCCGACATAGCTGTATCAGGGGCCACTACCACCACATTTCCAAATTGCCTGGCGATGCTCATAAGTTTTCGGATGCCGGGAGCAAATATGCCGTCATCGTTGGTAACCAGTATGGTAGGTTTCAAATTATCCATGTCGCAAAATTACAATAAATGGATGATAGGGGAATTAAATTACATCACCCAAAAATAACCTTTCAGAAATTTAGCAATTCCTCATATAACATATTTACCGGCAACCCAACCACATTCAAATATGATCCTTCAATCTTTTCAATCCCCACATATCCGATCCATTCCTGCCCGCCATATGCTCCGGCTTTGTCGTAAGGACGGTAATGCTCTACATACCATCGTATTTCATCTTCGGAAAGAGTTTTAAAATAAACCTTTGTTAAACAGTGGAAAGAATGCATTTTATCAATTGTTCTAAAAGTAACACCAGTGATTACCTCATGCATTCTACCCGATAGTGTTTTTAAAATATGAACTGCGTCTTCAAAATCAACTGGTTTTTGAAGGATTTCTCCATCCAGCCAAACGATGGTATCAGATGTAATTACAAGACAGTTATCACATAATTTACTGAAATCAAAAGCCTTTGCCTTTAATTCACTGAGGTAAATTGCGATATCCTTGTGTTTTAAATTTTCGGGAAATACTTCTTCAACATCCACGGGCATTACCTCAAAATCAACTTTCAGTTCCTTTAATAGTTGCTGACGTCGCGGTGACTGTGAGGCAAGAATGAGTTTGTACTTTTTTATTTTTTCGTAAAAAATCATACGCTGATATAAATCAATTGCATCGACAAAATACCGGCTACCATAATCAGCTTAGCCGCATTACTTAAAAAATGAAATTCATCTTTGCTTTGTGCTGTGGCAGTTTGAATTATAAAATATACCATTAGCATCTGAACGGCAATTAAAAGATACCAAAATACAAGCGTTAGATCATGCACATATAAAACGTATTGTGCAATTGCAAGTAACACAATTGTAATCATTTGAAGAACCAGGGTAAAACGTTTGGCTACCCTGAGCCCATACCGAATAACAAGTGTTTTATAGCCCTGTCGCTGGTCACCTTCCCTGTCTTCAATGTCCTTTAAAATTTCCCGGATCAAACTAAGCAAAAAAGCAAATAATGCATAACCAAGAGTAATCCAGCCTACAATTTTCAATTGTGGCATCACATCCACATATTTAACCGGATCATGAATTAAAGCAAATACCTCAAATAACCAAACAATCAACACTACTAACCCTGACATTAATGAGATCAACAAATTACCTGTAAGCACTGTCTTTTGGTATCGTGAGGAATAATACCACAACATGATACTCACAATTGGAAAGATAAGGCCCAACTGAACCTGCCCAATATGCCATGCCAACCAAACACCAGTAATAATGCCTGTTAAGCTAATGGCCCAATAATAGATTTTTAGTTTTTTTATTCCAATAATTTTACCGGCAATGGCTTTTTCGGGTTTGTTTATTTTATCGGGTTTTACATCAAAAATATCATTGATTACATATCCGCCGCCTGCAATTAAAATGGTTGAAAACATAAGCAATCCAAACTCAAAATAGGATAAAGCCGGACTGCTTGCCCCAAAACCATAAAAGGGTTCAACAATGCAAAACCGATACAGGCCTTGTGTTAAAAGGATAATTGCCAAATTTGGAAGACGTAATATTTTTAGATAAGCCGACACTTGCACTGAACTAAAAATTACCAGCTAAATCCTTCGTCGGTCATCCATTTACCCTGAACTTTTAAAACCTGTTCAATAACATCACGCACACAACCTCTTCCTCCGGGCAAATGTGAAATATATTTTGAAATGGCTTTAATTTCAGGGGCTGCATCGGCAGGGCAACAGGGAATTGCAGATGCTATCATCGGTTTATAATCGGGAATATCATCACCCATATATAAAACCTGCGAATTTTGTACTTCTTTTTTGGCCAGGTACTTATTAAAAACAGCGATTTTATCCGAAACACCCAGGTAAAAATCAGTGATGTTTAATGCTTCAAACCTTTTATTCATCGAAAGGCTTCTGCCTCCCGAAATAATCGCTACGTTGTATCCCATTTTTACAGCCAGTTGCAGGGCAAATCCGTCCTTAACATTGGCGGTCCGCAATGCTTCACCATCAGGTTGCAAAATAACCGATCCATTTGTAAGAACGCCATCATAATCAAAAATAAACGTGGTGATATTTTTTAACTCCGTTTTATAATTGCTCATATTACTAATTGGTTTAGGAATTCAAAGTTTAAAATGCTTTTTATTTATTTCACGACTTATCGATTCATATAAACTTCGGTATTGCGGAAATTCTGAAAGCAAATCCAAATGCTTATTCATGATAACCTGATCATTTCTTTTCGCTGGACCTGTTTGAACGTCTGCCGGCGAATGCTCCAAAACTTTTGTGGCCGTTTCCAGAATCAATGGTTTTAATAGGTTAAAATCAACCTTGCCCTGTAGGGAAATATCTTCGGCAACTGTGTACATAAAGTTTGGGAAATTACATGCAAAAACCGCCGCCAAATGAAGAACTTTTCTTTGATGAGAGCTGATTTCATAAACCCTTTCCGTTAGCTTCAATGCAACTTTTTTAATAAGGTTTAAATTGCGGGGGTTGCCGGCCTCAATGCAAATTGGTATCGTTGAAAAATCTGATTCTCTGTTTTTTGAGAATGTTTGAAGTGGATAAAATACGCCAATATTTTCAGAAACTGGGGCCAGGATATCCAAATCAAGACTCCCTGATGTATGAACGATCAGCCCATTTGGGAAATTCAACTCCGACAATAAACCAGGGACTGCATCATCGCTTACAGTAATGATATATAAATCCGCATTCGGTTGGATTTGTACCAGATCAGTAGTAAAATTTGTATGCAGTTTATTGGCTAAATCTTTAGCAGAATCAATGGTTCGGCTGTAAACCTGCTCAATTTTATAACCGGCTTTTTGCAAAGCCATACCAAGCTGTGTAGCCACATTTCCGGCACCAATTAAAATGATTTTACTGATATTATCCAAGCCCTGAAATTTGCAGCTAAGATACAAAGAAGGAATGATTATTATGATCAAAGAAATCAGATGGTCAGGCTAAAAACGCCCTTCATCAAATTGAACATCTGTCTTGTATTCACCAGAACCACATCCCTGATGGTAATATTTTGTTTGTTAACAGTACCTGCATTCTCTACCACTTTTTCTGGCTCAGCGGTATAATCCTCACTGCTTTCGTTGATATCGAAAAGTGGCTCCAAATCACTGGCCTCTTCCAATCCGTATTCGCTCATAATCCATGTTTTACCAGCCAATCTGTATGGTGAATGTTTTCGTTTACTTATGATCGGACGCAATTTTTCATCAATGTTAAGTATCGTGCCTTCAGGAATTGAAATAACCACCAAAACCTCCTGCGAACGCCATGTAGCATGATCGGCCAGTTCAAACACCGGGCCCAGGTTTATTATACCGGCTCGGGCATCACTGGTATATTTAATTTGGGAAGCTCTTTCCTCAGCGGCTAGTTTATTTTTGCCCCTTGCCTGGTAATACACTTTCATTTCAGGATAATTCTTTAAACTCTTTTCAAACTCAACATTGGGCAGACCATAAAATAAATTTTCCTCCTCTGAAGTAAGAATGATATTACTATCATCTATTTCCACATATTCGCCAAATCTTTCTATATCACTGAAATTATCGTCAGGTACAAGTTTAACCTGTAGCGTTTTATTAGATGTTAGTTCAATCGTTGTGCTCTTTTCAATGATACCTTTGTTGCTAAAGTCCCTGAAAATCCGGAACCCGTAAACAGATGTAATGATCAAACTAACAATCCATATATTAAAAGCGGTGATACCAACGTAGCGGGTTCGATCAAGCCCAAATATTAACTTAATTCCACCATATAAAAGCATGGCAATTGGAATTGCGATGAGTAAAAGTAAACTCACCCTTAACAGCATGCTATTTCCAAACGATCCGAGAAACAGATCCGCCAACCTGTTAATTGAAACGAAAGCCACATCCGAATCAAAAACCATTACATCGTAACCTAATCCAAAAAACATAACGAGGAAAGCAATAACCAGCGAAATACCGATAATTGCTAATATAATTCCACTAAAAATTAAAACGATCCTTACGAAAACATGCAAAAATTGCTGAAATGCATTTTCTACCTGCTGAATATCGGATCTATGTGCTGCGCTTTTTTTTTTATAAGTCTGTTTAGCTTCTTTCGTAAACTCGTTAAACTTGTCTTTCAAGTTATTAATTTCCTCCTTGATGGATTTTTCAATATTCGAAACATTCACCCGCTCCCCCCGCATTTCAAGTCGTTCAGCAGCAGTTCGGGCTTCCGGAACAACAATCCATAAAATAATATAAACTAGTAGTGGCGTGCCAAATCCAATAATTGAAAGCACAACAAATGCGAGTCTGAACCAAACAGGATCGGTATGAAAATATGCTCCCAATCCACCACACACGCCGCTTAAAATGGCATTTTCAGGATCCCGGTAAAGTCGTTTGGAGGCCTTCCCCGACTGTCCTGAGGAGTTATTGGTATTTTCTTCTTCAAACACCTCCCCAAATTCTTCAGGCATCCCGATAATTTTAATCACTTCCTCAATATCCTCAATGGTAATCACTTGCCTTTCATCCCCAATCCTGTCCTTCAGCATCTCAGCAATCCTCGCTTCGATGTCGGAAATGATTTCATCCCCACCCTCTGTTCGCGAAAAGTGCTTTTTAATACTTTGCAAATAGTCGTGTAATACGTGGTATGCATCTTCATCAATGTGAAATACAACTCCGCTTATATTAACTGTTAATGTCTTTTTCATGTTTAAATTGATTTTTATTGATTTTATGATATATTTTTTCCTGATATTCTATTTATTGAATCAACCAGCTCTAACCACGCTTCATTCAGTTCCGATAAAAAATTCATTCCTTCCTGAGTAATATTGTAATATTTCCTTGGAGGTCCTGATTTGGACTCTTCCCAGCGATAACTTAATAAATTATCATTTTTCAATCTGGTAAGTAGCGGATAAAGAGTACCTTCTACAACGATCAATTGTGCATCTTTCAGATTTGTGATAATGTCGGAGGCATATACTTCCTGTCTTGAAATCAGCGCCAGGATGCAATACTCAAGCACCCCTTTCCGCATTTGTCCTTTTGTTTTTTCAATATTCATGCGGCAAATATAATACAAAATACAGTACTATGCAATACATAGTACTGTATTTTTAACAAATATCTTAATAGGCCTCGCTTAAATTCCTGACTAAATGAACTTTACAATGTAAAAATTTTTTAGATTGGGCAAAAAAAATCCGGGCTAAGATTTGCCCGGACTAACATTTCAGGTCGATTCTGACTTAGGTAAGAAGGATCAAGCCACAATATTACTACACATCATTGCTTCAAACAACCTATAATGATTAATTGAATCAAATTAGAGGCTGATTGTCCAGTTTGAGTGTCTGGATGGATTTTGAATCTTTTATAAGTGTTCATTACTTTTCATGTTTTCAATTTTACCCGACATTTCTGCATAGCATCATTCATATTAAAATGCAAACCCGGAGTTTTACTCCGGGCTCACCTCTTAAAATTAAAACCGATTCTTTCGGACTTACAATTCGATTCTTCTGGATTTGTTAACCTAAAGAATATGCACTAAATTAGATTATGTAAACAAACAAATCAAGCAACAATGTCCGACATACCGGTTTTTTATTACAAAACTCCAATTTGGATGTATAACTGGACGTTTTAAATTGATCATTCTAATTCCAAATTGTGGTTTCCTGGTGTATGATTTATGAAAGCATAAAAAAACCCGGGTATTTTTCCCCCGGGTTAACCTCATGGGTTTGGATCGATTCTTTTGGGAATGAAAATTCGATTCTTTGTATTTCAGCTTTAACTTTGAAAATACTAAAGTACATAATAATAAAGGCATATTCAAGTGAAAATGTCTAACTAAACATAAAAAAAGTATGGTTGGATATTATAATTGTATATTTAGAATTAAATATGACGAGCGTAAGATGTCAATTTTTCAAGGAATTCGTTTTTCCTGCTTTTAGAAACATTTATTTCGGAGTCATCAGTCATTTTTAAAGTACCACCCTGACCCTTTATATACTTTTTAACATACTTAAGATTTATAAGATGTTTATTATGAACCCTCACGAATTGCAAATCTGTTAAGATATTCTCAAAATTAATGAGGGGTTTTGACACCAGTAACTTTTGATTATTTACCAAAAAACACTCAGTATAATTATGACTCGCTTCAAACCGGATTATATCATCCAATGATATAATTTCGTATCCCTGCAGGGTTGGAAGTAATAATTTTTGATGATCATTGTTGATATTGTCTCTAAGCGTTTGGATTTTATCAGAGAAATTTATGTCTTCTGATTCATGCCTTGACTTAAATCTTTTAACTGCTATCTGAAGTTCAATATGATTTATTGGTTTTAGCAAATAATGCAATGCTGAAAACTCAAAGGCCCTTATTGCATATTTATCATAAGCCGTTACAAATACCACTTCAAAATCATCGTAATCAACACCCTCCAAAACATTAAAACCATCTCCATCCGGTAGTGCAATATCCAGAAAAACCATCTCAGGCTTCTGTTCATCAATGATCCTGATTGCATCAGCTACATTAGCTGCAACGCCAATTACTTTAACCGTAGGACAATGATCCTTGAGCAATCTTATAAGTGTAGCCTGACTGCGTTCCTCATCTTCTACAATTATAGTTTTTATGGATTCATTCACTAGTACCGATCTATAATCATCTACATTCATATTAATTTTCCCGGTTTTAAAGTATTATCAATTATTTCAATATCATTTCTTCGTTGCTACTAAATTTCAATCAGAAAATCGACTCTCGTACCGATAGCAAAGTTTTGATCATCATAAAGATCAATTATTTTAACCCTCATATTTGTATTGTTGAGCTTATTGAGTAATCCCAGTCTTTCTTCAACATTCTTCATGCCGGTGGGTTTGTGATGCTTTCGCCGCTTATTAATTTCAGCCGCCCTTACCCTACCGATTCCATCATCTATGATGGATATTTTCATTAAACCGGGCTCAACAAGTTTAAATTCAACTTTGAGCACCCCTTTGCTTTGTTTTGGCACAATGCCATGCCAAATGGCATTTTCCAGATATGGTTGAAGCAGCATGGATGGAATAGAAACCTGGTCAGCATTTATTGAGGTATCCAGAACTATGCTATAATCAAAATGTTTTTCGAAACGGAACTTTTCTAACTCAAGGTATAGCTTAATGGTCTCTATTTCTTCCTTTAAAGAAATGAAGTTATGCTTGGATGCCTCCAAAATTCGCCGGATTAGGGATGAGAAAATAACAAGGTATAGGTTTGCATTTTTATCATCTTTCTCTACGATGAAGTTTTGAATTGAATTAAGGGAGTTAAAAATAAAGTGCGGATTCATTTGGGATCGCACGGCTTTTTGTTCGGCTAAAATAGCTTGCCTTTTTAGTTCCTCCCTGTTTCTGAATGTTGCAACAATAATATAAACTATTAAAAAAATGACTGAAATGATGGCAACAATCATGGCGATTTTAAAAGCAAGATATTGTGTAAAGTGCTTTTTAATCGTAAAAGAATATTCAATAGTATCACTCCATTCTCCTGCATAGCTTTTGGCTTTAACTATGAATCTGTAGTCACCTGGATGAAGTTTTGGATAACGAATAGATGTGTTTTTGGTTAAATACCACTCATTTTCGAATCCCTCCAATTTATACATATACATTGCTTTCTGGGGATCCTTAAAACTCTTCAGACGGAAACTAAATTCGATATTGTTTTGATTATACTTAAAAAGTGGTTCACTCTCGAGAAAATTATTCCTGGAATCATTTAATTTCACAGCAACAAATTTTGCCTCAGGCTGATATTCCGAATATTTAACCTCCGTAGTATTAAATTGGACTAAACCATCATCTGTGCCCAAAATGATAATATCACCTTCTATTGACATATCGTTGATCTCATTGGAAGGCAATCCATCCCAAATTGTGAAATTTCTAATTTCAAAGTCCGTCGAATCTTTATCCGACAAACTTATTTCACTTAAACCATGATTTGTTCCTACCCATATATTATCGGCCTTATCTGTCAACAAGCTTTTTACACGATGGCTCGCCAATCCTTCCAATTCATTGATATACTTTATTTCTTTATTGGTTTTATTGATTAAAACAAGTCCATTATCAAAAGTACCAACAGCGAGGTAGTTTTTAGTACAAACAATATCCGATATCCTGCTACTCAACACTGAACTGGAAATCATAAAAGGTTTGATCTTATGATTTTCCATATAAAACAGGCCATCTATAGTTCCTATCCAAACAGTAGAATCCTCCGATTGGCAAAATGTAAAAGTTTTATGATTGAAGTCTTTATTAATGAAATTTCGATCAATACCATCCTTGTTATAGGTTAAAAAACCAATTGCAAATCCCAGCAATATTTTCCCATCATGCAGTTCAAACAATTTGTATCCACTGTGTCGTCTGTCAGTATCAAAAGGGTAAATTGGGTTTCCACCAAAATCATATCTTAAATGTTCTGTTGAAGATAGCCATAACTCGTGATCATGGGTAATTAAAATGCTCGAAATTGTAGATATTACATTGCTTTTCAGATGAAAATTGTGATCTACCGATAAATCAGAAGCATTCATTTTGGCTTTATAAATTCCTTTGTTACCCGTACTAAAGAAAATATCAGGATAAGAAATACTTACTGCCTGAATTACATCATTATCAATATTGAGCGTATTACTATTGTAATTAATAAATTGGGCAGAGGGTACGTAAAAAAGGCCATTTTCAGTGGAAGAAAACCAATAGCTTCCCTCATAATCCTGTAATAATGCAGATAGGGTGTTTTCGGTTAGATATGAAATAGGTGGCTCATTTAAATCCCCTGACTTGTAATATTTAACTCCTGAAAATTCTTCACTAACCCATAAACTGCCAAAAGTATCCTGGTAAATAAAAATAATATCGCTCTGAAACTTCTTTTTAAATATGACATTTCCATCCTTCAGTTTGATAAGAACCGGGCCATATGAAAGCAACACTGATCCATCATCAAGACTGGCTATACATTTGTGATAATTTGCTTCTTTATGAAAGTCATCAGTGAATTCTACCAAATTAACTCCCGGAGCTAGAGAGGAAATATTATCTCTATATTTTTTTAAAAGATTCAATCTGCCCAGTATATAGTTATTACCTTTTTTCTGATAATACAATGCATTTCTGATATAAGAAACTGTATCCCTTCCCTGGACTCCAACAGAGGTCATTGAATCACCATCAATTTTTATAAGACCATTATAATAGGGACTTAAATAAATATGATCATTGGTATCCACAAAAATATGATCGTAAAATGATAAACTCGACAGTGAATCAACCTGGCTTATCCAGTGCACATGAACATTTTCATCATGTATATACCCAACCTCACCCTGGTAAGTGGAAAACCATAATCGGTTTTTATAATCAACATATAGTTTTACAATAGAATTTGACGGCAAACCATCGGGTTTGGTATAATTCTTAAAATCATAGCCATCAAAACGGGAAATCCCACTTTCTGTCGCAATCCATAAATACCCGGATGAATCCTGCGCTATATCATATACTTTTGAACTGGGTAAACCATCATTAACCGTGTAATTTTTAATAACAGGGAATTGAGCACACAAAGTACTACTTGCTGCTATTGATAGGAAAATGATAGATATAATCAGTTTAAGTGGCCCTATATCGAAATTCAAATCATCCAGGTTTAAGTTTCGCTCATAAAAGTATGAAAATTTTCACTTACGAAACCAAGTGAGTAAATATAAAAAGAGGGTAAGCTACTTATATCGCACCGCTACAACCGCCTACCCTTGCTACCTTCCGGTCCTGGGGGGTTTCAGCAGGAGCTGGTCGTATAAGACTTACCCAGCGGCAAAATTACAAATATTCTAATAAGCTGTGCAAATAATGGCATTAATTTTATCTTTGCATGATACAAATATTTATCACCATGGAACATTCAAAAAATACATTATTTCTTGTATCATTTAAAATTGGTGCACTTTATGGATTGCTTAGTATAGTGATTACCTTGTTAATTTACATACTTAACATCTATATGTTTAGTATCGGATTTGGTATTATCTTTTTCCTAATTACTCTAGGTATATCAATATTTGTATTCAGATATGCTATGCGTAAAATTAGGGACAGATACTTGAACGGTACTATTAGTTTTATAAACAAGTTTTTAATCGGATTGATAGTCGGTTTAGTTAGTGGATGGATTTCCGGGATCTTTGGTTTATTGTTGTTCACTTACTATGATCCGGGGTTTATTAATGGACAGATCGATATTTTTATTGATAAATTAGCACAATATGGCCTGGATGATGCAGCTATTACAAAACAGGAAGAAAATCTAAGACAAGGATTTACACAAATTGGACAAATTAAGAATATGTTAATTAGGACACCTATTTTTACAATAATACTTTCGTTAATTATTGCAGCTTTCGTTAAAAAAGAAATTAATAAGGACGATGGAGTTGTTATGTAAATTAGACCTTTCAATTGTAGTACCCCTTTATAACGAGGAAGAGTCGCTGCCCGAACTGGCAGCCTGGATAGATAGGGTTTGTGAAAAATCCGGAATTGCTCACGAAATTATTTTTGTGGATGACGGAAGCACCGACAGTTCATGGGATGTGGTTACAGAGCTTGCCCAAAACAGCAGTAATATACGGGGTATAAAATTCAGGAGAAATTATGGTAAATCAGCCGCATTAAATACCGGTTTTCGTGAAACTACCGGAAAAGTGGTAATAACGATGGATGCCGATTTGCAGGATAGTCCTGATGAAATTCCTGGGCTTTACAACATGATCACAAAAGAAGGCTATGACCTAGTTTCGGGGTGGAAAAAGAAGCGGCACGACCCCATCGGGAAAACCCTCCCCTCCAAATTCTTTAATGGAACCACCAGGGCGGTTTCAGGTATCAAGCTCCATGATTTTAATTGCGGATTAAAAGCTTACAAAAGCAAAGTGGTTAAAAATATTGAAGTATATGGTGAAATGCACCGGTACATTCCGGTTATTGCAAAATGGGCAGGGTTTAAAAAAATTGGTGAAAAAGTAGTTCAACACCAGGAGCGGAAATACGGCGTTTCAAAATTTGGAATGGAACGACTGGTGAAAGGGTATCTTGATCTGCTTTCCATTACGTTCATGTCGAAGTTTGGTAAACGCCCCATGCACTTGTTCGGCACCCTGGGCACCATCTTATTCTTTATCGGGTTTGCCATCGGCATTTACCTTACCATCGCCAAGTACTTTTATGAAGTTTACAAAATGACCGATCGTCCGCTGTTTTATTTCGGATTATTGGCCATGATCATCGGTTCACAACTTTTTGTTACCGGATTTTTAGCCGAGATGATTTCAAGAAGTTCTGCCGACAGAAATACTTACCAGGTAGAAAATAAAATCGGATTTTGACGGTTTAAAATCATTATTCCGATTCAAATGAACAAGAAAAGAAAAGTTGTAATTGTTGGTTCTGCATGGCCTTTGCGGGGTGGAGGAATTTCAACCTTTAATGAGAGACTTGCCAGAGCCTTTACTGAAAATGGAGATGACGTTACAATTTACAGTTTCAGCCTGCAATACCCCACTATATTTTTCCCCGGCACCAGCCAGTATACCGATGAACCGGCCCCGGATAACATCAACATTGTCACCAAAATAAACTCTATTAATCCCGTTAACTGGTATTTGATCGGCAAAGAAATTGCCAAACAAAAACCCGACTTTGTGCTTTTTCGCTTTTGGATACCTTTTATGGCTCCATGCCTGGGCACCATTGCAAGGATAATCAAAGGTGCCAAAATTAAAACGATCGCCATTGTTGATAACATCATACCGCATGAGCAAAAGCCATTTGATAGATTTTTAGCCAAATATTTTGTCGGTGGTATAGATTTCTTCATTACCATGTCACGAGCGGTATTGAAAGATTTAGAAAAGTTTGATAATAAAAAACCTAAACAATTTACAGTCCATCCCCTTTACGATAACTTCGGTCCTATAATTCCAAAGAAACTTGCATTAAAGAACCTAAATTTAGAAGATTCTTTTTCGTATATTCTGTTTTTCGGTTTTATTCGTGAATACAAAGGACTTGACTTACTTCTTAAAGCTTTTGCAAATAAAAATCTCCGTAAATTCCCATTAAAAATTCTAATTGCAGGAGAATTTTATGTAAGTGAAAAGCCTTACCTGGAATTGATTGATTCTCTAGGTTTAACAGATGACGTCATTTTGAAAACCGAATTTATACCAAACGAGGAAGTCGTTAATTATTTTTGTGCTTCAACACTTGTCGTACAACCATACAAAGAAGCAACGCAAAGTGGTATTACACAAGTCGCATATCATTTTGAAAAACCTATGATTACTACCCGTGTTGGGGGATTGTCGGAAATTGTTATTGATCAAAAAGTAGGATTCGTAGTAAATCCTGATTCGGAAGAGATTTCAAAAGCAATATTTAATTTTTTTGAAAACAATCTTTATGATGAATTTTCAATAAATATTAAAGAAGAGAAGAAACGATTTTCCTGGGAGACAATGATAGAAACAATCGAGGATTTAATTGAAAAATGATACTTTCATTAATTCAAGATCAACGATCCAAATATACCATTTGATTTTCATAATAAATTTTGTAGTTTTACCTCAAATTATCCAAACAAAAAGTTATGAAAAATTTTTTAAATTTTATCGCATTAATTGCAAATGTCTATTTTGCTATTTTCAGTAATACTCAAGCCCAAACAATTATCAATATCCAGCCCGGACCCTCAGAGGGCAAGGATTGTGAAGTTTGGTCAATTAATCCAAATAATAATTATAGTGATTGGCCATATGTTAAAGCAAATGCCTGGACATGGGGCGGAACATTTGGTATTGAAAGAACTTACATACAATTTGATTTAGCTGATGTACCCCCAGATGCAGATATTTTGGAGGCAAAGCTTTCGTTTTTTTACCATTATCTTTCAGGGAATCCTGAACAGACACATCAGGGAGCAAATCAATCAGTACTAAAACGAGTAACATCAGAATGGAGTGAAAATGGTATTACATGGAATAATCAACCATCAACTTCTTCTGCAAACCAGGTTAGTATTCCAGCAAGCATAGGTCCACAAGCTGATTATCTTGATATAGATGTTACAGACATGGTTATAGATATGGTTGAAAATCCAGATGAGAATTTTGGTTTTTTATTTCAACTAGCTGTTGAAGACACCTATAGAAGAATTGGGTTATCATCAAGTGATCATCCAGACCCTGCAAAGTGGCCGCTTCTTACTATTATTATTGATTGTGAAATGCCAGTTGCAGATTTTACAATGGAAGACTTCGGAAATTATATTCAGTTTAACGATAACTCAACAGGTGCTACCTCATGGGATTGGGACTTTGGAGATGGTTATAGCTCAACTCTGCAAAATCCTGTTCACAGCTATCAGGAAAGCGGTGTTTTTCAGGTTTGTCTTACAGTTTCTAATTCATGTGGCTCTGACACAAAATGTGATACTATCAGGCCTTCATTTACTAGCCGAACAAACGAATTCTCAAAATACATAACAGATTTACAAATTTTTCCAAATCCTACATCTGAAAAATTAATCATCAATTTTCAGTCTGAAGAGTCAAATCAACTAGTTATAAAGATATATGACCTCAAAGGCAAAATTGTTATATCGGAAACTAAAGATTTAATAAAAGGATCAAATTCTTTTCCATTAAATTTGTGCAAACTGTTAAAAGGACCGTACCTAATAAATTTAAGTACTCAGAGTTTTACAGTAACTGAACGAATACTTATAGAATGATTATTCGCAGCAAAGCTCCTTTACGTTTGGGAATGGCTGGTGGCGGCACCGATGTAGCTCCATACTCCGATATGTTTGGAGGAGCTATTCTCAACGCAACTATCAGCATGTATGCCTACGCTACCATCCAGCCACGAAAGGATAAAAAAATCATTCTTAACTCACTCGACAAAAATATCCGGCTTGAGTACGACAGCATTCGTGAATTGCCCATTGATGGAAAATTCGACCTGGCAAAGGGAATTTACAACCGCGTAGTTAAACAATTTTCCAAAAAAGCACTCTCATTTGAACTTACCACTTTTGTGGATGCACCTCCGGGTTCAGGATTGGGCACCTCCTCCACACTTGTTGTGGCCATTTTAGGTGCCTTTGCTGAATGGCTGAATCTACCGCTGGGAGAGTATGACCTGGCATACCTAGCCTACGAAATTGAGCGCGTTGACCTGAATATGGCCGGCGGAAAACAGGATCAGTATGCGGCAACCTTTGGCGGTGTAAATTTTATGGAGTTTTACAAAGATGACAAAGTAATTGTTAATCCGCTTCGGATCAAACCGGTTTACCTGCATGAGCTCGCCTATAACCTCGTGTTGTACTATACTGAAACCAGCCGCTTATCCTCCAGGATCATCGAAACCCAGAGCAAAAATGTAATGGACAATCAAAAAGATTCGCTGGAAGCTACCCACAATGTGAAACAACAAGCCATTCTTATGAAAGAAGCCCTGCTCAAAGGTGATCTTGATAAAATTGGTGAGATTCTGGATTATGGCTGGCAAAATAAAAAGAAAATGGCCAAAGGTATCACCAACAAAACCATTGATGATATTTATAAGCTGGCCATCAAAAACGGAGCAACCGGAGGTAAAATTTCCGGTGCCGGTGGGGGTGGCTTTATGATCTTTTATTGCCCCGATATAACCCGAAATAAAGTAGTTAAAGCGCTTGAAAAGTTTGGTGGAGGAATAAAACGGTACGAATTCACAACAAACGGACTTACTACCTGGACCATTTAAAAATATCCGTATTTTTATGTCGGAATGACTGAAAAATCTCCGATAGAACGATTCAACCACTGGCGTAAAAAACACATCAGCGACCGGTATTTTGTTATCATTCTCAGTGCAATCATCGGTTTCCTTGCCGGAATAGCAGCTTACATCTTAAAGACTTCTGTTTTTTACATCGAAAAATTGCTCACCGCCAGCTTTCAAACCCAGGAGCAAAATTACTGGTATGTAATTTATCCTGCTATCGGCATTGTTTTAACAGTCGTATTTTTAAAATACATTTTAAAGGACGACACGCGTCACGGTATTCCACGAATTTTATATGTAATATCAAAACTGGGAGGGAAGATCAAACATCGCAAGTTGTATTCTTCCATGCTTGGGAGTTCACTCACAGCAGGTTTCGGTGGATCCATCGGGCTGGAGGCACCCATTATTTCGTCGGGATCGTCCATTGGTTCAGGATTGAGCCAAATTTTAAAAATGGATTACAAAACCACCATTTTACTTATTGGATGTGGCGCAGCCGGTGCCATGGCCTCTATTTTTACCACTCCCATCGCCGCAGTTATTTTCAGCCTTGAGGTGCTCATGCTCGATCTAACCATATCTTCTATCATTCCGCTGTTGATGGCATCTGCAACAGGTGCGATAACAACTAAAATGTTACTCGCCGAAAGCATGTTGGTACACTTTAAAATTAACGACCCTTTTGAAGTTGGCGACGTTCCTTTTTATCTATTGCTCGGTATATTAACCGGCTTCATATCGCTCTATTTCAACAGGGCTACCCATTTTATTACGGAGAAAATGGAAGCCATTCGAAAGACCGGGCTACGAATTGCGATGGGCGCTGTAGCACTAGGTATTTTGATTTTTTTGTTTCCGGCTTTTTATGGTGAGGGTTACGATGCAATTAGGATGATCATCACCGGTAATCCTGGTCATTTGCTGGAGAATAGCTTCTTTTATACATTCCGCGAAAACACCTGGTTTTTCTTTCTCTTCCTGGTTTTGCTTATTCTTTTCAAAGTCATTGCAACAACATTAACCATCGAGAGTGGTGGTGTTGGTGGTATTTTTGCGCCCAGCGCCGTTACAGGAGGATTTGCAGGTTTTGCCTTTGCAAGGCTATTTAATGATCTGGATTTTACCCGACATCTTTCTGAAGCAAACTTTACCCTCGTAGGTATGGCCGGTGTTTTGGGTGCTGTTTTGCATGCGCCCTTAACCGCCATTTTCCTCATTGCCGAAATGACCAATGGATATGAAATGATCGTTCCGCTGATGGTAACTTCTACCATCTCTTTTATCACCATCAAAACGTTTGATCCCCATTCCATTTTCACCAAGAGGCTAGCCGAACGGGGCGAACTGCTCACCCATCATAAAGATCAGGCAGTGCTTACCCTGCTTAATATCCGCGATGTAATTGATAAGGATGTACTAACCGTTAATCCAACCGCCACCCTGGGTGAGTTTACCAAAGTGATCTCAAAATCAAAGAGGAACCTTTTTGCTGTGGTCGACCGGGAACAAAACTTTAAGGGCATGCTTATTCTGGATGATGTTCGTGAAGATATGTTTAACCGAGATAAATACGGGGTCTCCATCACCAAATACATGTTCCAGCCGCCTGCCAGCGAGCGTGTTTCGCTGGATGAAACCATGGAATCAGTTATGGAAAAATTTAAAAATACCGGTAATTATAATTTACTGGTTTTAAACAAAGGTAAGTTTGTAGGATTTGTTTCCCGGGCAAACGTTTTTAATGCCTATCGGCAAACATTGATTGATGTGTCGCATGAATAAATAATTAGTAAAATGTGCCCTTCCATTTTGGTCAGTGTGAATTTTTAAAAACAAGAATGTATGTCATTTTTAAACTTAGCAAAATCCCGCTTTTCCCTAAGAAAATACACCACCCAACCTGTTTCAGACGATGACCTGAAGAACATTCTTGAAGCAGGCCGGGTAGCACCATCGGCTGTTAATTACCAGCCCTGGAAGTTTTTGGTGATCCGCGAAAAAGAAACGCTGGAAATGGTACACACCCTCTATCATCGGGAATGGTTCAAACAGGCACCCGTAGTCATCATTATCCTGGCCGACCATGAGCAATCATGGATACGGTCTGATGGCAAAGATCATGCTGATATTGACATTGCTATTGCCGCCGATCATATGACCCTCGCCGCAACCGACCTCGGGTTAGGCACCTGCTGGGTTTGCAATTTCGACAAACAAAAAACCATTGAGGCTTTTAAATTGCCTGAAAACCTGGAGCCACTCGTTTTTTTACCCCTGGGGCATCCTGATCAGGAAACAGATGTTAACCGCCACAAAACCAAACGAAAACCTTTTGATCAAATCGTTGAATGGCGCTAAATGAGCAAATAACAGTTCGTTAATTCATTCACATTTCTTGAAAAATTCCTTTAAATTTGCAGCATCCCGAAAATGATTGATAAAATGACAATCGGGTTTGAAATACAAATCATGGAACGAATTAAACAAGCTATTTCGGAATCGCTGGCAGTGAAGGATAAAATCCTGAACAATGCTGTTTTACTGGAAACCATAAAACAAGTAGCTTCCACTTGCACCACTGCATTTTGCGAAGGCAATAAAATGCTTTTTTGCGGAAACGGTGGCAGCGCAGCCGATGCCCAGCACCTGGCAGCCGAACTTTCGGGTCGGTTTTATTTCGATCGGGCCCCACTGCCGGCAGAAGCCCTGCATGTGAACACCTCGTTTTTAACGGCTGTCGCCAACGACTATTCGTACGACGAGGTTTATGCAAGGATGGTAAAGGCGCAGGGCAGAAAAGGTGATATCCTGTTCGGATTATCCACTTCAGGAAATTCACCGAATATTATTCGCGCTCTGGAAGTAGCAAACGAGTTAGGAATGATCACCGTTGGTTTTACCGGTGAAGCAGGTGGTAAAATGAAATCCATGTGTGATTTCCTGATCAATGTTCCCTCACAGGACACACCGCGGATACAGGAATCTCATATTTTGATCGGCCATATTATTTGTGAACTGATTGAATCAAAACTTTTTAAATAAGTCCAAACTCAACCCAAAGTCAATAAACTAATTTGACAAACTAAAAATTTCTAAGCTTAATATTGATGTTTGTATCAGAAGCGGTAATACTTGCAGGAGGATTTGGAACCCGGTTACAATCGGAGGTGCCCGATTTACCCAAGGGAATGGCACCGGTGAATGGAAGACCATTCCTTGAATACCTGCTCGATTATTTGTTTAACTACGTAATTGAACATGTGATTTTGGCGGTGGGATATAAACATGAAATGATCCAAAACCATTTTGGAAACGAATACCGGGGGATCAAAATCAGCTACTCCATTGAGGATGAACCACTGGGTACCGGCGGTGCAATCAAAAAAGCATTCGATTTGGTGGAAGGAAACAAAGCCTTTGTGTTCAATGGCGACACCATGTTCCGTATTAGTTTGGTAAAACATTACGATTTTCATATGCAGCACCAGGCCGATTTTTCGATGGTCTTGCGTGAGGTGGAAAACGTGGAACGTTACGGAACCGTTGAAAGGGATGACGACAAACGGATCACCGGTTTTTTTGAAAAAGGTGAAAAAAGAGGAAAAGGACTCATCAACGGCGGTGTGTACCTGATCAGCAAGAAATTTTTCAATAAAAATGCTTTCCCCGAAAAGTTTAGCCTTGAAAAGGATTGCCTTGAAACCATGGTACACACCCAGCCATTTTACGGCGTTCTTTGCAAACAATATTTTCTCGACATCGGCATTCCCGAAGATTACCAAAAAGCACAGGATGAGTTTAAACGATTTGAAAATTGATAAAAGCTGGAGCCTTTTCCTTGACCGGGATGGTGTGATCAATCGGCGTATTCCGGGGGATTACGTGAAAAAATGTGACGAATTTGAGTTTTTACCCGGCGTGCTTGAGGCGATTGCAGCTTTCACTGAAATTTTCGGCCACATATTCGTGGTAACCAATCAGCAGGGGATTGGAAAAGGGGTAATGACGGAATCGGAGTTGGAACTGGTTCATGATAAAATGATCGAGGAGATCCGATATGAGGGAGGCCACATCAATAAAGTTTATCATTCGCCTTACCGCGAAGAAGAACGCAGCGTATTTCGCAAGCCCAATACCGGGATGGCCCGCAAAGCCAAAATCGATTTCCCGGAGATTGATTTTAAAAAAAGTATCATGATCGGCGACTCGATCAGCGATATGGAATTTGGCAGAAATGCCGGAATGTTTACTATTTTTGTTACTGTAAATCAGGAATTAATTACAGCAGAAACCGAAGAAATCATCGACTTTCATTTCTCTGATCTTATTTCCGTTTCTCAGGCGATCAAATAACAAAAGCTGGCTTCGTGACACCACAGTTAATTCTTACTATATTTTTTGTTTATACCCTTTCTTTGTTTGTGGTATCTCGTATCACCTCAAGCAAAGCCAATAATCAAACATTTTTCGTAGGCAACAAACAATCACCCTGGTACGTCGTGGCTTACGGCATGATCGGAGCGTCGCTTTCGGGTGTTACCTTTATCTCTGTTCCCGGTTGGGTGGGCGATACTGGTTTTTCATACATGATGGTAGTGATCGGTTACCTGCTGGGTTATTTCGCCATTGCCAAAATTTTGCTACCCCTTTATTACAAGATGAACCTCACCTCGATATACGCATACCTGGAAGAGCGTTTTGGATTTTGGTCGTACAAAACAGGGGCTTTTTATTTTTTGCTTTCACGCGTCATCGGTGCCTCATTCAGGATGTTTTTGGTGGTGAATGTGCTACAGATCTTTGTTTTTGATGCATGGAACATTCCGTTTGGAGTAACGGTTGCACTGTTTATCATCCTCATTTGGCTTTACACCTACAAAGGTGGAATTAAAACCATCGTATGGACCGACACGCTTCAAACCACTTTTATGTTGCTGGCGGTGGGGATTTCGGTTTACCTCATTTCCAGCGAGCTGAACCTGAGTTTCGGGGGATTGATTTCGGCGGTGGAAGAAAGCGATCTGTCAAGAATTATAGTTACCGATATTACCAGCAAACAACACTGGCTCAAACAATTTATCAGCGGTGCTTTCATTGCCATTGTTATGACCGGCCTCGACCAGGATATGATGCAGAAAAACCTGAGTTGCCGCAACCTGAAAGATGCTCAAAAGAATGTGATCACATTGAGTTGGATCCTGGTACCGGTAAATTTTCTTTTTCTGTTCCTTGGAGCAGCGCTTTTCATTTATGCAAATCAAATGGGTATCGCCATCCCCGAACTTACCGATGATCTTTTCCCAACAATTGCCATCAACCACCTGAGTATTTTTGCAGGGCTAACGTTTTTTATCGGTTTAATTGCCGCCGCCTACTCCAGCGCCGACAGTGCACTCACAGCACTCACCACCTCATTCAGTGTAGATTTTTTAGGAATTGAAAGCAAAGAAAACCTCACCGAAAAACAAAGGATCAAAACCCGCACCTGGGTCCATTTGGGAATTTCAATTACGGTTCTTATTGTAATAATGATCTTCCGCGTCATCAACGATCAGGCGGTCATTCAAAAATTATTTACCATTGCCGGTTACACTTATGGTCCGCTACTGGGTATGTATGCTTTTGGGCTATTTACCACACGCACAGTCAAAGACCGGTACGTGCCACTCATTGCCATCCTCGCACCAATACTCTGTTATTTCCTCAGCCAAAACACCGAAGCGTGGTTCAATTATAAATTTGGATTTGAATTGCTGATCGTTAATGGTGGTTTGGTGTTTTTGGGTTTGTTGGGGATAAGTAGGAAATAATAACACCTTAGTCCTGCCCCTAAAGGGGGACTGAGGTTATGTTACCATCAGGTTATACAAAATCCCTCCCCCCTTGTGAATAAAAATTAATAATACTTTAACACTGGCAGTTTATCCCGTATTTATCTTTGCAAGCTTTTAAGTGTTAGATCATTAAAATCTCCCCAATTATGTCAAACTACAGATTTAAAGCTCTAGAAGTAACCCTTACCCGTCAGCGGAAACCATTGGAAATTCCAACTGACAAAGTGTCGAACTATTTCGGTGAACTCACCTTTAACCGGAGCGCCATGCAGGAGTTCCTTACACGTGAGGCTTACCAGAAACTGATCGATGTAATTGAAAAAAGTGAAATTATCGACCGTAAAATTGCCGACCAGATCGCTGCTGGGATTAAATCCTGGGCCATCAGCAAAGGAGCCACACACTATACGCACTGGTTCCACCCGCTTACCGGCGCTACGGCCGAAAAACATGACGCTTTTATCATTCCGGTGGAAGGTGGCAAAGCCATCGAAAACTTCCAGGGGGGAGAGTTGATCCAACAAGAGCCGGATGCATCGAGTTTCCCAAGTGGCGGCATCAGGAACACTTTTGAAGCACGCGGTTACACTGCATGGGATCCTACATCCTATGCCTTCATCATGGAGCGTACCCTGTGTATCCCAACTATCTTCGTTTCATACACGGGCGAAGCCCTGGATTATAAAACGCCCTTACTAAAGTCACTTTCATCGCTCGACAAACATGCTACGGCAGTTGCCAAATTGTTTGATCGCAATGTAAATAAAGTATATGCAACCCTCGGCTGGGAACAGGAATATTTCCTGGTGGATTCAGCTTTATATAAAGCCCGCCCCGACCTGGCACTGACAGGCCGCACCATTTTCGGGCACTCCTCTGCCAAAGATCAACAACTTTCCGATCACTATTTCGGAACCATCCACGAAAGGGTATTAACCTACATGGCTGAACTGGAATATGAAGCCCACCGTTTGGGAATTCCTGTAAAAACCCGCCACAATGAGGTTGCACCCAACCAGTTTGAGCTGGCTCCGGTTTACGAAGAGGCCAATCTTTCTGTTGATCACAACCAGCTGACGATGCACTTAATGGAGAAAATCGCCCGTAAACACGATTTCCAGGTGTTACTCCACGAAAAACCATTCAAAGGTGTGAACGGATCAGGAAAACATAACAACTGGTCGATTGCTACCGATACCGGTGTAAACCTGCTTTCTCCGGGTAAAAACACCGCATCCAATTTCCGCTTTCTCGCCTTTATGGTGAATATCCTGAAAGCTGTGGATCGTTATTCGGATGTGCTGAGAGCTCATATTGCCTCCGCCGGCAACGATCACCGACTGGGTGCCCACGAAGCACCTCCGGCAATCATCTCGGTTTTCGTTGGCTCACAGCTTACAGCTACCTTCGATGAGATTGAAAAGCAAACCAAAAAAGGAAAAATGGAAACCAACGGATTTAATCTCAACATTAACATACCAAAAATTCCTGAGATCCTTTTGGACAACACTGATCGTAACCGAACTTCACCGTTTGCATTTACCGGAAATAAATTTGAATTCCGTGCTGTTGGGTCTTCCGCAAACTGCGCCAGTCCAATGATCGCACTTAACACCATCGTTGCTGATCAGTTGAAACGTTTTGCTGAGGATGTTGAGGAGCTTCTGCAGAAAGATGTGAAAAAAGACGAAGCGATCTTCCAGGTGATGAAACGTTATATCAAAGAATCTAAACGCATTCGTTTTGAAGGTAACAACTACGGCGATGACTGGCTGGCTGATGCTGCCAAACGTAAATTGAACAACATTACCTCTACTCCACAAGCCTTGAAAGTTCTGGTTGCAAAGGATACGATCAGGCTGTTTGAGGAAAATGATGTGCTTACCGAAAGAGAACTTAAAGCAAGGTATGAGATCAAACTGGAAAACTATACCAAGAAGATACAGATTGAATCGCGTGTGATTGGCGATCTGGCCAAAAATCACATCATCCCGATTGCAATTCGCTATCAAAACACCCTGATTGAAAACGTGAAGGGATTGAAGGATGTACTCGATCAGAAGACTTTCGTGAAACTTTCGCGCAACCAAATGCAAACCATCAAAGAGATCTCCGAGCATGTGGAAGAGATCAAAGACCAGGTGGCTGCAATGCTTGAGGAAAGGAAAAAGGCCAACAAGATTGAGGATGTTGAAAAGCTTGCTTTGGAGTACAACCAAAGTGTAATGCCTTACCTCGAAACCATCCGTTACCATGTGGATAAACTGGAGCTAATGGTGGACGATGAGTTATGGCCATTACCCAAATACCGCGAATTGTTATTTAACAAATAATATTAATTGATGCGCAAAAATGGTAAGGGCGGCCCTGCGGGCCGCCCTTATTTATTTTGCCTGCTTTTGCAGAACTTAATACTTTTTAAAGCTGGCGGCACCCGATACATCCACATCGCCGATTTTGGGTTCACCTTTATAACGGAAGCTCGAAGCACCGGAAACATCTACGCTGAGTTCGCTGCTAACCATTACCTTCCCACTTGAGGCTCCGCTCACATCGGCATCCATTTCCTCTACTTCCAGTTCGAGGGCATCAAGTTTAGAGGCTCCTGAAAGATCGAGGTTAACCTCCCTGGCCGATCCCAGCAACTCTACCTGGCTGGCACCGCTACAGTCGAGTTCCAGTTCCTTTGCAGCAAAGGTGAGCATTACATCCGAAGCTCCGCTGCATTCCAGATCCAATTCATCAAAAGTAAGTTTGCCTGTACTTTCCACCTTACAGGCACCACTGAAATCCATTTCATCCAATGATTTAAACGTAATATACACATTCATTTCCTTCGATTCGCGGATGTCATCACTGGTTGATATTTTAAGGGTGTTTCCATGTACTTCAGTTTCGATGATATCCATGAGGTTTTCATCAGCTTCTACCACAACTTTTACTTCGCTACCCTGAGTTAGAAATATATGAAATGCCCCGCCAACGTCAATACCAGTGAAGTCGGAAACATTTCTTTCCTGCTTGATTACATTGCCGTTCCCTTTCACTCCGTTGAATGCGTAGGAGCAACCCGAAATGCTTATCAATGCAAGGCTGAACATTACAGCCACTAAAGTCATTAAATTAAATTGATACTTTTTCATAGTTTAAACTTGTTATAATTAGTGATTTAATATTATCTGTAATAAATGTTGGCTCCACCGTTTTTCACATCCACCATAACCCTGGCTGCGGGATTTTCATTATCCCCAACAACACCTTCATATTTTTTGCTGGTATAGGAGAGTTCAGCCTCAGAAATCCTGGCTTTGGAACGCGGATAACTGAAATCACCCATTTTTACGGTAGCAATGAGTTTAAAACTGGCTTCCGGATTAATACCGATATCAACACCGCCATAACTGCTGGATACATCTATCTTTGAGAATCCGGCATCCACTTCCTTCACTTTTAATTCGCCATAATCCATCACGGCCACCAGTCGTTCCTGCACATTACGCACATCCACATCCGAAAACCCGGCATCAAGGTCAAAATCCCTGACATACCCGATGTTATCATCATCATAGCCACTTTCAAGGGTAAGGACGTCGGCCTTGCCAATTTCAAACTCCGAAAATTTGGACTCCGCGTTCATCGAGCCGGCTTCATCAATTTCAAGTTCAGAATATTGCAAATCGAGTTCAGCATTTTTTACAAAATCGATCTCAGCCTCACTGAATTTCACATCAATTACATTGCTGTTTCCTTCGAGCCGCTGAACATCCATGTTACCATACGCCAGTTCTATTTCCGAATTGCCTGTCACAATTGCGATGATGAGGTCGCCAAATTTATGAGACACGTCAAGGTTAATGCTTGCCGGCATTTTGATATAAAAATCGACACTGATATTATTGTTTTTGTTTTTATTGAAAATATCGTTGTCGAAATCGGTCACCACCGAAACTTTGGTGCTGCTGCCACTGATCTCCACATTGATCCTTTCAAAATACTTATTGGCTTTTTCCTGGCTGGATGCCTCCACTTTGATCTCAACATCGATAGCGATCTTGTTCTGGTCCCAGTTTTCGCATTGGATTTTACCAAATTTATTTTTCAATACCAATGTCGCATTGGATTCTACATCATACGATTTACTCATCTTTTTGGTGAATTCATCTGCATTTACTGTCATCTGCACCGACAGCAATATTAAAGTTATGATCACCGCTTGAATGTTTTTTGTTTTCATGATATAATTAGTTTACCTGGTTCATAACATTGATAATTTTGTCCAAAATCTCAGCTTTGCGCTGCTGGTTTTTCAAAAGCGCATTCATGATCCGCTCATTGCCGGGTTGTTTGGTGTATTCCTTTTCCAGTTCAACGCGGGCATCCTCCAGCGACTTCAACTCTTTCATGGCAAGTGCTTTCACCCGCTGTGCCTCATCTTCCGATACAGCCAGTTCCTCAATTTTTTCAACCTTTTGATCGCTGATCACATTGTAATATTGCATAACCTCTTTCACCTCTTCGGGTAACTCAGCAGCCACAATCTGCTCCGATACCAGCGATCGGATCCATGAAAATGAATCGGTAAGGATGAGCGTACCCACCGTGAGAAAAATAAGGGTAGCCGCAGCAATCTTGAGGAAAAGATTGTGCCTCTCGAACCAGCTCTCCTGAGTCGCTGCATGATACTGGTCCAACCTTTCGTTGAACCGCTGCAGGTGGCCTTCAGCCGGTTCCTCCGCATTAAATGCGTTGAGATTTTGTTTTATTTTATCTTCAATTCCGTGCATTGTTTGTGATTTAGTTCGGATGAAACATTTTAATTGATCTTTGTTCCGATAACACATACAGCAATTTTTTCCGGGCACGCGAATACCGTGTCCGGGATGTATTGTTCGAAATTTTCAATATCTGCGAAATTTCATCGTGGTCATAGCCTTCAAACAAAAACAGTGAAATGATGATGCGGTGCTCATCGGGCAATTCTTGCAAAGCCGCTTTTATTTCTGCAATCTTGTAATCAATGGAATGATGATTTTCCGTTGATTCTTCCTCTGCCGGTTGATTGCGTAAGTCATCGAGGGATAAATTTACGGCACGTTTTTTCAGTTGATCTATTGAATTGTTAACCACGATCCGACGCAACCAGCCTGCAAAACTACCTTCGCCTGTATAAGAGTCCAGTTTACCGAAAGCCGTCAGGAACGATTCCTGCATCACATCTTCGGCTTCGGCGCTGTTGTTCAATATTCTGTAACTCGTATTATACATCGGTTTATAAAATATTTTGTACAGTTCAAACTGGGCATTGCGGTCGTTCTGACGACAACGATCAATCAATTCCTGATGAATATTTTTTGAATTTGTTTCCAATTTGATCGACTGGTTTACTATACTGACCGGATAAAAAACCAAATGTTACAGGTTCAAAAAAATTATTTGATTTTTTTTTAAGTTCCAAATCAAAAAGACATTGGCGTAAGATTTACCCAATAATATCAATAATTTTACCCGTGAAGGAAATTTCTATTTTCGAATAAGTTTATGCACTGCGGAATGATTTCCCGATTTCAGCACCACAAAATAAACTCCGGGCTGCAAATTGCTGATATCCAAATTACGAATACCCTGAGCCCTGGCTGAGATGATTTTAACAAGACGCCCGTGTATATCATAAACCTGTAGTTCCTGCCAATTATCCGATCCCGATTCTACATAAACAATACCTGCACTTGGGTTGGGATACAAAATCATTTCAGTTACCGGATTGGAGTTAACCTGATTCACTTCTCCGGCAATTTCAACATTGTCGATGAAGATGTTATTCCCGAAACCATTGTATGATTCAAAACGGATCTTCACATTATTGATACCGGCATATTCGGCAAGATCAATGCTGACACATTCAGGGTTTCCCCCGGCACCGCACCAGTCGCCCACCGAGTCGGGAATAAAATCATGGGTTGAAACTGGTGCTGTAGCAAAACTTCCCGTACCATCCTCGCCCATTGCCTGCAATCGCGTCCAGCTTTCACCGCAATCGGTGGAGATGGACACAATGAGGCTATCGGTATATTGCGCAAACCGCTGTGCATAGGCATACTGAAAGGTGAGCGTGATATTTTTATGACTGTAAAAACTCAGGGTTGGACTTACCAGGTAATCGTATTCACCCAATCCGTTGTAAGCCTTAATATTGACATAGGCAGCCAGGCCTCCCGGATCGTTACCACCAACGGGACTTATCTCCCAGGTTTTTTCATCATCGGGATTAATTACCTCCCAGCCCAACCTATCGAATGAAAAGTTTTCAAAATCTTCCACAAAAGGCAGGGTGTAACCACCGTTTTTAATAAAATCAGTTTTGGTAAGGGTAGCAAGGCCGTTGTTATTGGTGGCGTTTAATGTAACCGAATAGGAGAACGGATACTCAAAAACCACCTGCGGTGACGCCGAAGTTTCATTAGTGCCGTTTACAAAAATGACATAATTGGGTGAAAATTCCCACAGCCACTCAATGGGATTGTAAACTGACAGATCCGAAAAAGTGAGGGTATCGCCAATGCAGGGAATGGTATCGCTCACCATAAAATCCACCTCGGGTAAAATCGTAAAATTGGCATCGATAAAATCTTCCAGTACAAGCGTATCTGAACCGATGTTATTGACGGTGATGAGTGTTACATCAAATGTTCCTTCATTTTCATAAATGACATTTTGCGGATGCTGTTCAGTTGAAGTTGCCGGAGTTCCCCCCTCAAAGGTCCAGTGCCACTCATCAGGTTCGTATTTTGAAAGATCTGTAAAATCGACAAAACTGCCCACCGGAACTTCCTGAATATTGGAAGTAAAGTCCGACTTCGGTTTGGCTTCAATGTTTACTTTGGCCCACCAAACGCCCCATTGATCCTGCGAACCAGGCAAATCTGCATAAGGCTGGATGGTCCAGAAATCGAGGTCGTTGATCGGATCCACGCTGGTAAATGAATAATCACCCCAACGATTGCGCGCACCTCCGAAAGTTTTGTAATAGGGCGCCAGACCGTCCTTGTATTGAAAACGATCACGGAGGGTATTGGGCGGATCCTCTGCATACCGAAATGAATAACTGGCGCTGGCATACTGGTTTGCAGAGAAACTGGCATAACCGATCATCACATCTTCTTTGGCATTCACGGCAATAGAAGGAAATGCACAAAAGTTTTCGCCAGTCGTATCGTCCTGCCGCCCCCATTGCAAAATATTGCCTTCCAAGTCGAGGTTCCACCATTGCATTGATGATCGTGTTGGATCATCGGCTGGCAAATATATGTGTTGCACACACCATAGCTTCCCATTTCGCTGCACCATATTTTGCAGACGGCCGTCTACCGTGTTGATCTTTTCTTCACTGCCGAGTTGGGGAGCAAAATCCCCATTATTAAAATATGACCATTCGTCCCAGGGATATGGAACACCTACCAGGCCAATATCTTCAATTTGCGGTTCATTCACCTCGCCGGTCACCTTGCGTAGATGGATGTATCCGTATCCACTCACATTGCCTCCGGCATGGTTCACCATGTAAACATCCTCTTCATCCGGGTCAAAACTCACCGCCGGTATCAGGCTAAATCCGTCATAGATGGGAATGCGGGAGAAATTCACCTCCGGGGCGAAATTAAAAAGTTCCTCCTTATTCACCACGTAAACCACCCCATGGTCCGGTGTTCCGGCAATCATATTACCGGTGATGACCACCCATTTCTGGTTAAATCCCCAGTCGGGATAATCGAACCAATAAGTATCCTCAGGATCACCATCGAAACTATACATGAACCAGTTGCCGGTGGGGTCGCTGTTTTCGGAAACGGCGATCATCACTTTGCTTGTGGCCGGGTCGCCACTGCTTGGCATCACCAGCACCCAGCGATTTTTATAATGATCATACACGATTTTGGGATCAAACACCCCCGATGAGCCCGGAAAGGGAAACCAAAAAGCCCCGGTTCCGATGGTTGAAATTTCATTGCCAAGCTTGTCCATAATGCGGACGTCGGTGTTGAGGGTTACCATCAGGTGGTTTGGGCCAGCAGCTCCATTCACATCAGGAGGAATACTTCCACCGCTGTCGTCGAGCCCCTGAAAATCCTGCTCCGGAGTTGGTCCGGGATCTTTTCTTTGTTGAAAGGCTCCTGCAAAACTACCTTGAGGGGCTTTGTAAACCACCTTCTCAGGATTAAAGGGGATTTCTGGAAATTGCTCAAAATGGTTTTCGATTTGCCTTCCTTTGGTTTTTAATTCAGGATAAAGCTGGTCGTAAGCCTTCATTTCTGCAAAACTTACTTTAGCCTGCTGGAGGGCAACACCGCTGGTCTTTTTGAATGTTTGACTTTGCGTTGGGATCCAAAAAAGAGCAATTAAAAACAACAATAATATACGAGGGTGGATAAATATCATGATCAGGAGATTAGTGTACAAAACCTAAGCGGTGTTAAAGGTACGAAAGTTCGGGAAATCGGATTGAACATGAAATTCAATAAAAATCCCGAATTACTTCAGTATCAATCCGGGATTTAGGTATATTTTCGATCTCCTATTTCAGTAAAATCTTCTCAACAGCAACACCTTTTTCACCCATCACTTTAACCAGGTAAACTCCTTTATCAAATGCACGCAAATCGATGGTTTCAACATCATTCCGGGTTTGTATTTCAAGTACTACCTGACCCGATACTGATATAATCTGAATGACTGAATTTTTACCAGCGTTTTGCAGATCGATATTTATCAAACCTGTCGAGGGATTGGGATAAATGCTGATATCAAGTCCATTTGCAAATTCAGTCACTGCATTAACTTCGCCCTGAATCTGAACATTGTCGATAAAAAGGTTATTGCCAAAACCGTTATAGCTTTCAAACATGATTCGGATATTGGTCTGGCCCGAATAAGCCGACAGATCCACCGAAGCACAAACCGGGTTCATTTCGGCACCGCACCACTCTTCAGCTGTCGTGGGGATAAAATCATTTTGTGAAGCCTCCGCAGTAGCAAAACTGCCGGTTCCGTCTTCACCAAAAGCCATCAGTCGTTGCCAGTTTTCACCACAATCATCCGAAATATACACGATAAGTGAATCGGTATATTGCGCAAAACGCTGCGAATAGGCAAACTCAAAATCAAGCGTCAATTCTTTATACCCATAAAAGTTAAGTGGTGCACTGATCAGGCGGTCGCGTTCCGACAGGCCGTTGTAACTTTTGATATTGACATAAGCCGCCAGCTCGCCATCGCCATTGCCGCCAACATAGGCAAACTCCCACGATTTTTCGCCGTCAGGATTGTCGATGGTCCATTGATTGGTTGCAAACGATCTCGATTCAAAATCTTCGATAAATGGCATGGGTATTCCGCCGCCCATTACCAGGTTTTCTTTGGTAAGGGTGGTGCTGCCGTTGGTATTGGTGGCAGTAAGTGTAACATCATAAGTAAAGCCGTATTCAAACTGCATCTCCGGATTTTGGGAGTTGGCATCTGTTCCGTTGAGGAAGGTTACATAATCCGGGTTAAAACTCCACTGCCATGCAATGGGATTATAAACCGATTGATCTTCAAAAGTCACTGCCTCGCCGATGCAGGGAATAGTATTGCTGATCGCAAACTCAACATCAGGCAGGATGGTGGTATTTACCTCTATATAATCCGGCATTAGTAAGGTATCATACCCCATTTCATTACCGGCAATGAGTGTAACATCATACACACCGGCTTCGGCATAATAAATATCCTGTGGATTTTGCTCGGTGGAGACATTGGGCTCACCCCCTTCAAATATCCATTTCCAGCTAGTGGGGGTAAATTTAGATTGATCCAAAAAATCGGCTTCACTTTGCACCGGCACAGTGGTAATATTGGCTGTAAACTGTGCCTCCGGAATGGCATCCAGGTTCACATACGCCCACCAAACGCCCCATTCATCCTGTCCTTGAGGTAACTCTGCGTACTCCTGGAGTGTCCAGAAATCGAGGTCATCAGCCGGATCGACCCAGGTAGCGGTATAATCACCCCAACGGTTTCGGGTACTTCCGAAATTCTTGAAATATTTGGCCAGCCCATCTTTATATTGGTAATAATCCCGCATTTCGTTGGGCGGGTCATCATGATACCTGAAAGCATAAGAAGCGCTTGCATATTGATTTTCGGAAAAACTTCCAAAGCCCACCATTACATCATCTTTGGCATTTACCGCAATTGTCGCGAAAGCAAAAAACATCTCGCCTGTTGGGTCATCGATCCTCCCCCACTGCTCCACCGTTCCATCCAGGTCAAATTCAAACCACTGAACGGCAGAGCGGGTTGGATTGTTGGCAGGCAGAAACACGTGATGGGTCGTCCATAATTTACCATTGCGGTAAACCAGGTTTTCCAGTCGTGCATCAACAGAGTTGATCAATTCATCAGAACCAAGCTGGGGCAAAAAGTTACCCGAATTTCCATAGGAACCATTGCTCCAGGGCCCCGGTATCTCAATCAGGCCAAGACTTTCGACGAGCGGCAGAGCAGTTGGTCCCGAAACTTTCCACAGTTTGATATACCCACTGCCTCCACTGTTTCCACCGGCATTGTTTACCATATAAATATCTTCCTGATTCGGATCATAGGTCACCGCCGGAACCACCGTAAATCCGTCACTTAATTCAACACGGGTGTATTCGATCACATCGGAATTTTCGTAAAGCTGGTGTTTGTCGAAAATAAAGGCAGCCACATAAGTTCCGCCTCCGCCAAACATATTTCCGGTGGCAACGATCCAGCGATCATTAAAACCATAATTGGGATAATCGAACCAGTGAGTATCATCGGGATCGGTATCAAAACCGTAAAAATACCAGTTGCCGGTAGGGTCGCTGGTTTCTGAAACGGCTACCATCAGCTTCGAAGAAGTTGGATCCGAGGAGCTGGGTTCAACCAATATCCAACGGTTTTCATAAGTATCATAAGAGATTTTTGGATCAAAAACACCACCTGATCCGGGTGTGGGGTGCCAAAATGCACCTGCACCTACTGTGCTGATCACATTGCCTTCTTTGTCCATGATCCGGAAGTCGGTATTGAGGGTCACCATCAGGTGGTTGGGCCCTGCTGCTCCGTTTACATCGGGCGGAATACTTCCACCACTGTCGTCAAGTCCCTGGAAATCTTTATCCGGAGCCGGAGATAATTCTTTTTTGTTAAAGGTTCCGGGTTGCAACTTGGGTGCAATGCCAATTACCTGCGACGGATCAATGGTAAACTCGGGGTATTTCTCAAATTCGTTTTTGATTTGCCTTCCCTTTGTTTTGGTATTGGGATAAAGATTATTGTATTCCTCAATGTCGGCAAAACTTCTTTTGTATTTAAACAAAGCGGTGCCTTTAACGGATTTATATTGCTGGGCCTGCGTTGTAATCAGCATAGCGAAAAGCCCTAATAAAAACAGGGGTATAGTTTTCCTCATCATTGTCCTGAAAATTTAATGCTCGTTTTGCAAAAATAAGCTTAACTTATTAAAATTCTAATGCTCAGACATTTTAAATAAACATCAGGTTGTATTTGCTGATTGCAATTTTATTATCTGTTGATATGATTACCAAAGAATCCCTAATTTTACAGCAGAAACGGAATCAATGATAAACCTGCTATTTTCTGTACTTGGATTTATCCCGCTCATTGTGGGTGCCACCTGGCTGGTGGACGGCGCTTCCTCCGTTGCCAAAAAACGGAATATTTCAAACCTGGTGATCGGGCTTACGATTGTGGCTTTCGGGACTTCCTCACCGGAATTGGTGGTGAACCTACTGGCTGCAACTTCCGGTAATTCAGGATTTAGTTTTGGAAATGTGGTGGGAAGCAATATCATCAATATCCTGCTGATCATGGGACTGGCGGCGGTTATCTATCCCATGTCGGTAAAGTCGCCGACCATTTGGATTGAAATTCCGCTTTGTTTGCTTTCAGCACTTATCCTTGTGATCATGGCCAACGACCATTGGCTGGATGGCGCATCATCTTCGTGGATCAGTCGGTCGGACGGACTGTTGCTGCTCGGTTTTTTCTTTGTATTTATGTATTATTCCTGGTTTGCCATGAAACGATCCGATGAGGATCATGAGATCAAAATCAAATCTTTTTCAAACGGGAAATCGTGGTTGATGATCATTGTCGGGATGATACTGTTAGCCGGAGGCGGGCAATTGATCGTTTATTTTGCAGAGAAATTCGCTAAAGATTTCGGCATCTCCGACCGTATTATTGGGTTAACGGTGTTGTCCATCGGCACCAGTCTTCCCGAATTGTCGACCTCGGTGGTGGCTGCCATTAAAAAGAATGCCGACATTTCAATTGGGAATATTATTGGATCCAACCTGTTTAATACCTTCCTCATTTTAGGGGCAAGTGCCACTGTAGGTCCCATTCAGCTTGAGCGCGGTTCAAACATGGACCTTTGGGTGAATGTACTGGCCACCTTGCTGCTTTTTGTCTTCGTTTTCACGCGTAAAGGCCGCATGATCGACCGGCTGGAAGGCTCGGTGATGGTGCTGGTGTATGGGGGGTATTTATATTTTATTTTGAGCTAACCATATCCCTATGCTTACAAATTATGGCTATCGACTTTTGGGTAGAATTTTAGTAATCGGATTTGCGGTGTTTGTTTGGGTACGTCCTTTATTTTTTGGTTATCATCATTTATTGTTCTTTGATATCATTCAATTTGGACTACTTGGCATCAGTATACTACTATTTTTAACAATTTCAATAAAACTAAAACCTTTTCAGATCAACAGATTTATTGTTGGTATTATATTCATGATATTTTATCCATACTTTCACCAGGTATTGATTTCTAAATCAGAAAATATATTTTTTCAATTGCGTAAAGGAAGTATGAATAATATTGTTACCAATATTATGGAAGATTCCTCCTATTTAAAGTCAAATAACCTTAAAGTCAAATTACGGCTACTGCAAATACATGATGTAGTGAAAGGAGAAAATTACATTGCATTCAGGGTAAATGGCATACTTGATAACACAGATGGATTTGTTTACTTAGATCATGGAAAACTACCCTATTCAATGTTTGATGGCAATTTGATCTATAAAGATTCTATTGCAGAAAATTGGTTTGCCTTCAGTACAAGATGATTCTGAAAACCAAGCACAAGTCTACAACGCTTTTTGCTTTCGCTAAGACATTGCGCTATACTGAGCTGATTTTGAATTCAGGCAAGCCTTACGATAAAGTCTTTTCATGTCCGCCACCGACACGTGGCTTCGTGATTTTGTGACTTAGTGGCAAAAAGAAATGCCACGAATACTCTAAAACACTAAATCCCACGAAAGTGAATTAATTAATCCCTTTGTGTTCGCCATCGACAATGGCTTCGTGATTTTGTGACTTAGTGGCGAAAATAGAATGCCACAAAATATCACAACGTTTCCTTGTAAGCAAACCTGATTAAATATTCCAGCGGAATCACCTCCAAAGCCCGCTCATGGGTAGCTTCCAAATCTACAAGCGGGGCGGCATTGGCTTGAAAGGCTTCCAGCCAGCGCAACGCACAAAGGCACCAGTGATCGCCGGGACCCAGGCCTTCAAAATTATATTGTGGATGAGGCGTGATCAGATCGTTGCCCTGATCAAAGGAAAACCGAAGGAAATCCTCAGTCATAACGGCGCAAACGGTGTGCGATCCAAAATCTTCCTCGCTGGTGTTACAACTCCCATCCCTGAAAAAGCCTGTGAGGGGTTTCATGCTGCAAGGTTTGAGTTCCGTTCCGAATACATTTTTGGCCATGACCTGATTTTAAGATTTGAAATGTTCTACCTCGCAGCAAGCCGACGAGGTATCAAAAAAGAAATTTCCTATATCTAACGATGCAAGCATCGCGGTATTAAACTCATTTACCACGATACGCTTCGCTATCGGGATTCGTTCAACATACAGATTTCAATTCATCTTATTCTAGAAATCTGAATTTCACGAATACAACAGGTCACAGCTTAAAATGTTTGAAATGAAATTCGAAAGCTTATTCCTCCATGTAAGGATATTTGTATTTCGTAGCCGGAACAAAGGTTTCTTTGATCGTGCGGGGACTTATCCAGCGAACCAGGTTAAACTCACCGCCTGCCTTGTCGTTGGTTCCTGAAGCTCTGGATCCGCCAAATGGCTGCAATCCAACAATGGCGCCTGTTGGTTTATCATTGATGTAAAAGTTACCTGCTGCGTATCGCAACTGCTCACAAATATGTGAAGCAGCGATCCGGTCGCGGGCAAAAATAGCGCCGGTCAAGCCAAAGGGGGAAGTGGTGTCGCATAACTTAACGGCAGCGTCCAGATCTTTATCATCATAAACAAATACGGTAAGTACAGGACCAAATATCTCCTCTTCCATACTCCGGATATGAGGATTGGTAGTTTCAATAATCGTCGGTCGGATAAAATAACCCTCCGACTTGTCATATTTACCGCCGGCAATGATTTCCGCATCGTGTGCTGTTCTCGCTTCGTCGATATAACTTACAATATTATCGAAAGCGCTCTCATCGATCACCGCATTCATAAAGGTGCTAAAGTCGGTAACATCGCCCATGTTGATATCTTCTGCCATATCCACCATTTCTGCCTTGATGGCAAGCCACAACGATTTGGGAACATACATCCGTGAAGCAGCCGAACATTTCTGCCCCTGGTACTCAAAAGCACCGCGGATCGCATTTACCGCCACTTCATGAATATCAGCCGAAGGATGCACAAAAATGAAATCTTTTCCTCCGGTTTCTCCAACCAAACGCGGATAAGATTTATAATGAGTCAGATTTTTGGAAACCTCGCCCCATAAGAAATTAAAGGTTCCATTTGATCCGGTAAAATGGATTCCGGCAAGATGGTTTGATTTAACAATATTGTTTCCAATCACTGATCCTTTCCCGGGAATAAAATTAATAACTCCACCAGGCAAACCTGCTTCCATGAATATTTTCATCAAATAATAATTCGACAACAGTGCGGTGGTAGCCGGTTTCCAAACAGTGGTGTTACCCATCATCACCGGTGCCATATTAAGGTTGGAGGCAATGGAAGTAAAATTAAAGGGGCTCACCGAAAACACAAATCCTTCGAGTGCCCGGTATTCCATGCGGTTCAGTTGGTTGAAAGCGGATTTGGGTTGTGACTCATAGATCTTACCAGCAAAACTCACATTGTATTTTAAAAAGTCGACGGTTTCGCAAACGGCATCTATCTCCGACTGATAAATATTTTTACTTTGTCCTAGCATGGTTACTGCGTTCATCACATGCCGGTACTTGTGCGAGATCAGCTCTGCTGCCTTCAGCAAAATAGAAGCCCTGATCGTCCAGGGAAGTGATGACCAGCCACGATGGGCTTCCACGGCTGCTTTGGCTGCCATTTCCACTTCTTTGGGGCCGGCTTTGTGATAGGTCGCCAGCACATGCCCGTGATTGTGGGGCATCACCACAATATCGGTGTCGCCCGTGCGGATCTCTTTGCCGCCAATGATCAGCGGAATTTCAATTTCTTGCTGAACCTGTATTAATAACTCTTTTTCAATTCCATCCCTTTCGGAACTTCCTTTGAGGTAACTTAAAACCGGTTCATTTTGGGGGGTCTGAAAGTTATATATTGCGTTATTCATAATAAAAAATTAATAATTGACATCCGTTATGCATCTATTTGCAATTCGGGTGCGAAATTATAAAAAGCAAATTATTGGCAAAGGTTATATCAAGCTTATTTTTGCTCAAAATTGAAATCAATTCTGAAAATTAATTTTTAGTAAAGGGTTTTATCCTTATCATTGGGAATTAAAACTCCACAAACACCGGTCCCTGCTCATAAAGCGTATCGGTAGTAAGCCTTGTAATTACAGTGTCATCCATTGGCAAGAGGTATATATCATAATTATCGCCCGTGGTTCCGGTTCCGTCGGTTACCAGATATTTTCCATCGGCTGACCAGGTATGCCAGATGGCATCAAAACCGTCGGTGGTAATTTGTTTGAGTCCCGACCCATCCGGCTTAACAGCGAAAATTGAATGGATGCCTTTTTGTTTTGAGGGGTAGGAGATCAGATCAGTTACCGGGTTCCAGATGGGTGGGCCGGCATGATAGGCATACCATTCGGCGGTAGTATCCTCTTTGGGGTAGGTTGTTATTTTATGTCGTTCATTGGTTTGCAGATCCATTATATACAATTCATCCAAAAATCCTTCTTCCCGTTTTGATTTTTTATCGGCTCCCCTGAAAACGATCCGGTTTCCATCGGGCGAAAAATACAGATCGTTGCAATATACCATGCCGGGATCTACTTTCTGCACCAGGTTTCCGGTATGATCAATGATATACAAAACCGAGTCGATGCTGCGGTGGGGACGAACGATAAATTCCTGTCCGTTGTGGCGGCTGCTGAAATAACAATCTTCCAGCCGCAGGTCCGAAACTCTGCGTTTTGCTGATCCATCGACTTTCATTTCCCACAGGAAATAGTTGCGATGCGCTGTATCTCGGTCCGATACAAAATAGACCTTGTCTTTAAAAGCATAATACACCCAGTCGACCCCGGGCGAATTGCTGATGTTCGTTTTTTCGGAACCATCCAGGTTCATCACGAACACCTCGTAATTGTCATTGGCTTCGTCAACCAGCACATTGTAGGCAATTTTATAATTGGGCGAATCAGAAGTTTCAGTAGGTTGATGGGTATGCTGGCAGGCAGCGAAAAACATGGCCACAAGCAGGAGAGATAAAATGTATTTCATCAGTTTACCCTTTCATTGGATTCGTTGAGCAACTGCACCACTTCCTCATTAAAGTCCTTTTTGTCCTGAATCACCACCATGTGCGAAATGCGGGGCATGGGGCCGGTCATGCTTACTTTTTTCACAGGCTCATCAAAAGGGCGTTCACCCAGATCCATCCCCAAACGGATCTCCCCTTTTTTAATATTAACTGCTGCAAACTCCCGCTTCTTTTTGAACGAGACGTAAGTTTTCTTTACTTCCCTTTCACTTTCTTTTACTGATTTCAGGATCTTATCCGAAACAAAATCAAACAAAGGCCGCATGTCGGGGTATTTTTCAAACTGATTATCAAGCAGGTCGCTATCGTTGCCATACACTGGTTTTCCACCGTTCAGGTAAATGGCAGCCAGCATCCAGGCTTCCATGTGTTTGAGGCCTTTTTCACCTTTCAGCCATTTCTGAATTTCAATTTGCTTTTGCAGGTTGGAGGCTTTGATAACCTCCATCCATGTTTTTAAGTTATTCCCAGAGTTTTTTTCGAGTCCGTCGAGGAATTCTTTTTCTACTTCGTTTGCTGTTTTCATAAAACTGAGTTTGAAAGATTAACGCCAAAGGCCCAATATTAAGCCAACCAGGGTGAAATAAACCGTAATGTACCCGCCATTTATAAATATGTACCGCCAACTACGAAATTCAAATAGGGCAATTACCGCAAATATCATTGTTGACCAGCCAAAACCGGCTAAAAATCCGGCTGTCATTCCCCATTGCCAGTCTGTTTTATCATCACCCAGAAAAAATGCCAGATTATAAGATATGATCAGTGCCAAAATAAACGCCAGAGTATACGTAACAGCCGGCTTTGCATTCTTTTTAATAAATTCATCGTCGAGGTTATTTTCTCTTTTCCAGGCATTGTAAAAAAGGGCAGGTGAATACCACACCGCACCTAAAATAAGATTCAATGCTGCACTTACAATTACAGCCCAATGATTGATATACAAGTTTTCCATAATGTATTTAGTTATTAAATGATTTCACAAAGAAACAGCATTCTGAACCCTTTGTATTGGAAAAAATTTACCTCTCATTAAAAACAGGAATGTAATTAAGATATTCACCTTTATTGATGAGGTATCGTGTTGGGTTCATTCCTGCAAAACGGTTGAACTCGTTGATAAAATGAGCCTGGTCGAAGTAACCACAATCAAGGCTGAGTTGAGCCCATTCGATGCCACCTGTTTTTTCAATCTCACCCAAAACCCTGTTAAACCTAACAATTCGCTGATATAGTTTAGGGGTAAATCCCATGTATTTTTTAAATATCTGAATAAAGTGCTTTTGTGAATACCCGGTTTTCTCAACCAGTTTGCTAAGTGCATTTTCTGATGGGTTATCAATTATCCAATCGACAGCAAAACGAACAACTGATTCTGGGAGACTTGCATATTTTGCTCTTTTTATCAGCCAATTCGATGCAATATTAAACATTGAATCTGGATTTGTGGCTTCAAATAATTGCTCACGAAGATGCAGCACATCCTCCCCAAACACCATCTCAGCATCTACGACTAAATCATTGATTTCGTCTACCGGAAAATGAATAAACGGATAACATCCTCCGGCTTTAAACTGGATTACAAACATGCGTGATCCCTTTTGCTCACTATACATCACATATTCGCGCTGCATACCTGAAATCCAGGCGCGGATACACTTTTTATCCTGTCCGTATGTATGTTTATCTATTGTATAACGTTGAAGCTCATCCAATTCAATGATCAGGTTTACCGTGCCATCAGGCAATAATTTTTCATAATCATGTTCTGGATTGTAATCTGTGTAATAGGTCATAACCCGGATGTAATCCGACAACGGATATGGAGGGGTGAACAGCCTTAGAAACATGAGTTTGTTTGATTGATTAGGACTATAACATCAAAACAGGGGGTTCGGTTCAGTAGTAGGCTCTTGAACTTAAAATCGCTTCAGGTTTGAATTCTCAAATGTCCATTCAGGAGTTTCCAAAAAATTACCAAACTCCATATTATACCATGGACTTAATGAACCATTCATTTGATTCTGCAAAATCTGTATTTCCTGTGCCGGCATATAACTCTGTGCCAGCATAAACACCTTTTTCCCGTTTGTGGGGTTTTGTGCCATATCCACCACAATCACTGCGTGGCCCGGCGACCCGCCCTGAATAAAAACATCACCAATTTGCATTTCATTAATCGGAACAGCTTTTAATTCTTTTTCAAGTGAAAGCGTACCGGCATAGGTGAACACCGTTTCAAGGTATTTCCAGAAGGTATCCGGAGTATTGGACGGTTCCACCGATTTCACCCAGCTAACCTCATTGCCACTTACTTTGATCCGGTAACCTGCCATCCATTTTGAATACTCGGCCAGGAAACCGTTGGTAAAATGAAATCTGATCTCATCATATCGTTTTTGATCATACAGGTATTCAGCCCGTAGTCGGATCACCGCATCTGCACATTGATGCAGGTTTTTTGTCCCGATGGGTAAATCCATCACTGCTAAATAAACTCCAGGCTTCTCCTTTATCGAACCATCATAATACTTAACCTTTGAACCTTCCGGTTTGAGCGGTAGCTGACGGAGCCAGGCTGCAAATGAATTTTCATCCACATTTATCCGCTCAAAACCATTCGGAGTATTAAAGCGATCCTGCAAAAATTCTTTTTCGGGTTGAAACAGATAGGTAGATTGATTTAAGTTTTCATCCGGAGAATAAAAAATAAGAAATTGAATAAGGATGTAAATGATTTGCAGGTTCATGGATCAAAAACGCCACGCCACCAAATTTTGGTATTTTATATTTTAATTATTCTGCTTCACCGGCTTTTTTAAGTGAGCGCCTCGCCATCACAGGACCGAAGAGTTCATGCACAATGGCAGCACCTATCACAACGCTGATAATAAAAGAAGAGAAATGGGTGAGTTCGGTTTGTTTGGCAAGCAGCAGCGCCAATCCTATCACAATGCCCCCCTGCGGAAAGAGGCCACCGGCTGTATACTTTCTGACCTTCTCAGGGGCATGGGTCATGCGACTCGCCAACCCCGTTCCGGAGTATTTACCAAGCGCCCGTGCTACCACAAAAATGGCAATAAAAACAAGACTTCCGCTGAGGGAATCAAATTGCAGGTGCAGTCCTGACAGGGTAAAGAAAATAACAAATACCAGTTCGTCGGTGTATCTTTCGATGAGGGTGAATATCTTCTCCTGGAAAGGATGATAATTTACCACGATCAATCCCATGGCCATGGTGCCGAGCAGCTCATCAAAACCAAGCAGGGAGGCCGTTCCATAGCATAGCATGATCATGGCCAGCAAAATCACGATCAATGCCCCTTCGGTCTCTTTTTTGAAAAGCAATGATATCCGGTTAAACAAAAATCCACTTATTGCACCGGTGAGTAAGGCGCCTCCGATCTCCTTACCTAACTCGGCAAATGTAGCGCCGATAAATCCGTCGCTGCCCCCGAGATAAGAACCGGCAAAGGAAAGGGTAAAGGTGTACAAAAGAATACCCATGATGTCATCAAAAGCTGCTACGCCTAAAATGGTGTTTGACACAGGTCCTTTGGATTTATATTCCTGCGTTATGGCCAGCGTTGCCGAAGGATCGGTGGGGGCTGCCAACGATCCCAGCAATAAGCTCATGACCAAAATGACCGGCCAACTGAAATTTCCGGGATTGAGGAAATACAGGGCAATCATAAAAATGACAAACACCGACAGGTAGGCAAAAACCGCTTCGAAAAAGGTGATGGTGAGGATCACCTTGCCGGAGGCTTTGATCTTTTCAAAGGAAAGCGTACCGCCAATTGTGAAAGTAATGAATGCCAGGGCAATGGTGATGAGTGGTTCGGTTTGTTTGATAAAGCCGGGTTCAATAAAACCGGTGATCTGGGGATGTAAAACAATGCCGGCGATGATATAACCGGAGATCTTGGGCAGCTTGACTTTTACAGCAACTTCACCCAGAATAAAGCCGGTGATAAGTAAAACTCCTATTTCAAAAAATAAATTCAATACCAACTGATTTGGGATTTCAAAGGTAAACTAATCTCCCGAAAAACCTGGTAAAGGAAAATTCCATTAAACCCGAATAAATCATTTAATTTAATTATATTTGTACTGCATCACCCTAAAAGCTTACAGTATGAAAACGCTAAAATCAGCCATTTTACTTGTTGCCTTCACTATTTGTGTAATTGAACTACACGCTCAAATAGTAAACATCCCGGATAATAATTTTAAAAATCGCCTGATCGGGCTTGGTGTCGACACCAATAATGACGGCGAAATCAGTTACGCGGAAGCAGAAGCCATAAACGGTTCACTTGATTTGAAATACCAGAATATTTCAGATTTGACAGGGATTAACGCTTTTACAGAAATTTACAAACTGGAAGTTGATCACAATAATTTAACGGAACTTTTTCTGGACGAAAACATGAATCTCTCCTACCTTGATTGCTGCTATAATCAATTGAACAGCCTGAATTATTTTAAGGTTAAAAGCTTAATTAGTGTAAATTGCCGAAACAACAACCTGACCACCCTTAACGCCAACAACATATGGTACACAATCAGGTACCTCTATTGCCAGAATAATCAATTGACAAGCCTGAATATAAACCTCAGCAAACTGATCAGGCTAAATTGCAGTAATAATCAGCTAAGCACGCTTAATATCGGCGCTACAACAGGTTTACTCAAGGCTGTTTATTGCAGTAATAATGAACTCAAATCCATCACCATCCATGGGAAAAATACCATCGACACCCTCGATTTGAGCCATAACATGATTTCAAATATCCGGGCGGATTTTAAGGTCAAATTGCTTTATTGCGATCATAACGAAACTACCAGCATTGATGTATCCAAAATTCCATTCATTGATAAACTCTATATTGATGAAAATCCATCCCTCGAAAAATTGATCATCCGCCATTATCCCATCACATATGAAATTTATGATGATGAAACAGGTGTTTATGAAACTACCCTGGGATTTTTTCCTCCGGGAGATCAATTTCATGCCGGACAGGTGAATTATGCCCTGGCCTGCGACTGGAACCTGAATTCCGTTCCGCTTAATGATACCTATCTTGAAATAGACAATGACGGCGTGGATGACGTTCATTTGTATTCGGAAACAATTATTACTTCCGGTGGTGAAGAAATTACTTTTAAAGCTTACATTCAGCCACTTGGTGATTGGCGCATTTATTCACAAAATGAGTTTGATGCAGCAGGGCTTGATTTTGATGAACTCATCAATCCGGCTGAGCTTAACTGGCTTACAGGGCCTAAAATATACTACTCCAACTGGTCAATACCAAATTATGGCATTTTTGAATATTACTGGGAAATCAATGACGGATACCTTGTGTTAATAAAACCAACAGCATCGGATACGGTGATCAGTTGGGTAAAAATGAACCGGGTTAATTCCTACAACTATGATTACGCCGAATTCGATTCATGGGCTACCTGGAAGCCTTGTTTGAACCAAATAAATATTGGAGATGACATTGTTGCTACTGTTAAGGACACCCTTATTCTTAATGCCGGGGCGGGCTATAGCGAGTATAACTGGTCCACTGGCGACACCTCCCAAACGGTAGCAATTATTTGTGGCAACCTGGGCACCGGTTTGTTTGATTTTTCAGTGTTGGCTTACGATGGAAGTTGCTATTATGCCGATACAATTAACATCCAGGTGATCGAAAGCAGTGGGATAACTTCCCTGGAAAAGCTGAGTGTAAGCCTAGGTCCTAATCCAATCAATGACCGGGTGCTTGTAAGCAATAAAACCGGAAATGATTTTAGCCTTACCATTACCGACATCACCGGGCGCGAAGTTTACAATCAAAATGTTCCTGTTGATTGCCGGGTTATTTCATTAAACAATTTAAAAGCCGGCTTGTATCTTTTTCATTGCAAAAATACCGACCACGAGGTAACTTATAAATTAGTCAAAAATTAGCTTCCCGGGTTAATCTCTTTTTAGGATTAAATATTCATAAGCGCTCAATACCACCTCATTTTCAAGGGTCATGGTACTTTCCGATATCGGGTCGGTCCAACCTGGTTTTTTTACTCAGGGGCAGTTTGTTTGATAAATTCAGGCTCATTAAACTTGTAATCTCGGGATGAAAAACAATGCTGGTGGTGATATAACAGAAATTCCTGAAAAGCTAAGCTTACACAACAACTCCACCTAGAATAATGACCGTAACTAACAAAAATCCTATTTCAATAAATAAATCTTACTAATTTTAATTGTAATAATCAAAAGTTAGATTATCATTTTAATTTATCTGAACTTTGAAATTGTAATCAGGATAGGAAAACTTACTGTTCAAGTTTTAAGATATCATAACGATATGAACCAAGCGGAACTTCCTCATTCAGCAATATATTTGATGTTTCGAATATAAGGTCCGTCCAAGATTGAGCTTGTAATTCAAGAGGCAGCTCAAAAACTGACTGGGAATTTTTAACATTCACGAGTACAAGATAAAAGTCATTCCCTTCACGTAAGCTAAAAGCAGCAACAGTGTTGTGATTATAAATGGTAAAATTGCCGTTTCGCATTGTGGGTATTGTACTGTATAAACTTAAAATCTCTTGATAAGACTTTAACATATTCGAATTTTGTGACCAGTTAATGGGGTCATTGATAAAAAACTCAAGATTATCTTCCCTTCCCACTTCCTGACTACTGTAAATCAATGGAACTCCCGGAACAAAGATGGAGATAACCGAAGCAGCCAAAGCGCCGTCAATTCCACCAAAAATCCCGACCGGTGTGGCATCCCATGCCGATTCATCGTGGTTGGTGGTGAAATAAAGTTTTCTCTTCCCCGATGGCGTATTGTTAAATTCCGATTGCACCGAGCTTAGCAAAGAGGCGGGCGAAAGCGAACCGCTGAAGGTATTTTTGATTTTTCCGTAATAATCCCATCCAAAATTCAAATCAAAACCGGCATCAAAATGATCATCGCGGGCACCCTCGGCTAGCATAATGAGGTTTTTTTCGGAATGATTATTCAGTGAATCGATGGCTTGCTTCCAAAAGGAATAAGGAACCATATCGGCTGCATCACACCTGAATCCGTCTACATAAGCCGTATCCAGCCAAAACTCCATGGCATCGATCATGGCGAGGCGCATCTCCGCATTGTCGAAGTTAAGGTCGGCCACATCCTGCCAGTTGGTTCCCGGTGGAATCACAATATTTCCATTGCCATCCTGTGTATACCAATCCTTGTTTTCTATCCAGGGATTATCCCAGGCCGTGTGATTGGCCACCCAATCGAGGATAACAGCCATATCTTTTTCATGTGCTTTGGAAACCAGGTTTTGCAAATCTTCAAGGTCTCCAAATTCGGGATTGACCTCCTTATAATTTTTAACCGAATAGGGCGAATTTACAGTATTGATGGTCCCGATGGGATAAATGGGCATCAGCCAGATCACATTCACACCCAGGCTCTTGAAATGATCAAGCTTATTAATAACATCCTGAAAATTACCTGTGGAGCTAAAGGCCCTGATATTTGCCTCATACATCACAATATCTTTGTTGGCAGGTGTTTCAAAATCCGTTGTGGGATTTGGATTAGGGTTTGGATTGGGTTTGGGAGTGGGCGGGTCAATGCCGTTATCACCGCAGGAAAATAAAACGGAGAGGAACAGGAAAAATGCTATAAATCGGAATAATCTCATTTGATATCAATTTTTAAAAGATAAAGGTACAAAATACAAAAAATCATCAATTAATAACCTTGTTTCGACTAAATCTAAAGGCAGCCGACATCAGGTGCGCGTACAATCCATCCGAGCGTTTTAAATAAGAATAACGCAGGTTTATCTCATCAAAAAGGAAATTTCGGGCAAGGTTGGCAAATGGTGCCCAGCGAAATCCTAATCCAAGCTGAATGGTTTTAATTTCCGAAAGGTCATAATCGGAACTGTAGTAAACTTCGGCCGGATCATGCTGAGCATAGGGTTTAAAATATTTGGAACCCGTTTGGGTGTAAACTTTAACAAAAGGGGAAAAACCAAGGGTATGTTTCACTTTAAAAACCGATTCCAGTTGAAGCGTATGGGCACTAATTCCAAAATTATCACTGTAAAACTGGTAGCTCCCTTTTAATACGGTGGAACCTCCCGCAAAATAATTGGCTTTGATACCAATGGGAATCCGGGTCCGGGATTGGGGAAGATTTTCCACCTTCAACGAGTCATTGGCAAAATAAACCCGGTGAAACGGGGTGGAAAGCAATCCTGTTTGAATGATCAACTCCGGAAAAATGCCCACCCTCAATCGTTGATTGATTACCTGCGAATAACCGGTTTTAAAATTATAAGAATAGCGGTTATAGATGTCGAACCACTGCTTGTAGCGCAATTCATAAGGATAAACCAGCGTAACGGGCCGTTTATAATCCGGGTTAAGTCTGCCCCACCGCAAATCATCGTGGATGTATGCAAATGAAGCCTGGATTTCGCGCAGTTTATCTGGAGCTAACCAATACAGATCGGCACGAAAAGGAAATGAGAGGTAATCGGATTCAAGGGAAAAACCGGTTCCAATGCCCACCTGGGTTGTTTTACTCACCTGCCTCGAATAATGAATATCGGTATGGCTTCGCATGTCGATATAGGAAGCCGAAGATATGGCAAAGTCAATATTATCGGTGGAGGCAGAAGTGATCACGTCAGCGCCCATGTTCAGGTTAAAACTGCTCTTTTCTCCGTTGAAAGTTACATCCACACCCGGAGCATAAATAGTGAGCTTTTCAGTTCCAATACCGCCCGTAACCGCCGAATGATCACCATCCTGATGGTACATGTTATAAAGAATTTCAATTTCAGTTGCCGGAATTTCCCGCTTGTGGTAGGTGGTGTCGGGTTGTTGCGCAATAGCGGCAAAAGTCATTAAAAGCAATGAAGTTAATAATATTCCGGTCTTCCTTTTTGAATTAATTGCAGCCACAACCCCCGCTTGATTTTTTGCTTCCCGCCACCGTGGAGCCGGTACGAATGGAATGAACATAATCTTCGAAAGCCACACCAGCGTTGCCGCCCATTTGCATCTCCGCATCGTTAAGGTAAACATGTTGCCAGGGTTTTACCGTTGCGCAACTACTAAAAACCAATACCATAATGACAAGGAAAATAATTTGTAACAATCGAAATTTCATTGAAATGTTTTTTCAAAATTAAGACATTTTACGCTGCTCATTACACCTAATGCGTTGAGTGGATAAAAACATGAATCAGCTTTCCCTTTCCGTATTATCCACAAAAAATATAAAACCTATATTCATTAGTAATGCCCTGTTTTTGTATGAATAAATTTTATTTGCATCCTCAGGTCTTGAACTTGTGAAATCACCCTGATATTGAATCATTAAACGTAAGCCAATCTGCTGAAGGCGACGGGTCATATCCAATCCGATATTATATCCAAAAACGGTATTCTTATTCTGAACAATGAAGGGATTGATTTGTGGTTCTATTTCATAGCCCACCTGGTAGTCCATTCGCAGTCCTGTAAAAATAGAAGTAACAGCTTGTTCATTGCCAAATTTAATTTTAATTTGAGGGTTGTACGAGATGTAATGCAAGGTCAATTTATAATTGCGTTTCCACTTTTCATCGGGGATATACCCCTTTTGTGTATATCCAATATCTGATGAATAAGCGAACCTTTGATTGATATCTCCTTCCATATGTACCAAAATGTTAAGCCCCATTTTGCTGAAATCATAAGGACTGGCATCTTCACCATCCCATAAATTATCCTGTGATGTCATTATCAATCCACCGGATAAACCATAGCGCTGAAAAATTTGACTTTCAGCGGTAAGCGTAAAAAATATGAATATGAAAATTATTAAACTTTGAATTTTATTCATCCCTGTGTCAGGTTACTTTATAATGGCAATTCCCAAAAATAAAAAAACCGGCAAACAAATCCATGCCTGCCGGTAATTATTTCTACTACTTTACTTTTAACGCAACATCACTTTTCCTACCTGTGTTCCGGCTTCACCGGTTACCCGGATAAAATAAACGCCTTTACCAAATTCACTCAGATTGGTACGGATTGTACTTCCTTCCCGGACATCGATTTCCTTTACAACTGCACCCTGTGGATTTACCACGGTGATCACCGCAGGGCCAACACCATCAGGAACAAGAATGTTTACCTCACCCGTGGTTGGATTTGGGAAAAACCGCACCAGTTCGTCTGAAATGTTGGTTGGGATACCCGTAAGCGGACTGATCAGCACATTGTCAACAAACAGGTTGTTGCCGAAATAATTGTAAGTTTCAAACATCACCTGAATGCTTCCCATACCGGCCCATGCCGAAAGATCAAGCAGGGCACAATCAGCGCCCCATCCATTTCCGCACCAGTCGTCGGCAACCTCCGGATAAAATGGATCGGTAGTAAGCACATGGGTAGCAAAACTTCCATCTCCATCTTCTCCACCCTCAAAAATGCGGGTCCAGGTTTCGCCGCAATCGCCCGATACTTTGATGATCAAACTGTCGGTAATGCTGGTATGCCTTTTTGCATAAGCATAATCAAACATCAGAACCGGGTCGTCGAAGGCAGTAAAATCGAGCACGGGCGTAATCATCCTGTCGCGCTGGCCCGGAGGAACCACATAATCATAGAAATTCAACCACGCCGCTTTGGTACTTCCGTTGCCGGCTACATCGGTCACATCCCATGTTTTATTGAAATCAGGATTTTCGATGGTCCATGATTTTGATGCCAGTGTTCCTGATTCAAAATCATCATAAAATGGCAAAACAAAACCACCAATATTGATATAATCATTTTTAACAAGGGTGTTATTGCCGGCATTATTTGTAACGGTTAATGAAACCGTATAAGCGCCATTACTGGAAAACGACACAACCGGGTTTTGCGAATTTTGGTTCGTTCCATTCACATACGAAATATTATTGGGATCAAATTCCCAGCTCCAGCCGGTTGGGCAATTGGAGCTCATATCTGTAAACTTGATGGTAGTACCCGTACAGGTAACCGAATCACTTGCAGCGAAATATACCTCAGGAATGGCTGTGGCACTCACGTTCATATATCCGTTGATGGTTTCGGTATCGGTTCCGGCTGAGTTGGTTACGGTTAAGGTTACTGCAAAAACACCTTCGGAAGCATACTCAATATCCATTGGGTTTTTATCCGTAGAAGTTGAAGGTGTTCCCCCCTCAAAGGCCCATTCCCAGGAAGATGGCACGCCGGTTGACAGATCGTAAAAATCAACCGGGCAGCCTACCGGAATCTCCGTTTCTTCTGCTTCAAAGGCGGCATTGGGAACATCATTCCACACCGGCGACGACCACAATCCGCGGCCAAAGGTTCCTGCTCTTATCACATCTTCGGAAGGATCATCCGGATTATGATAAATTTCAACCTCATTCACCGAGGCATCCACCGGCAGGCCATTACTAAACATTACCCAATCGTCCATGCTGGCATCGCGGTAATAAACACCTGCATCAGATCCCACATAAATTCCATCATTGCTGTTCAGATAATAAACGATTGAATTCATATTGATACCGGGAAGTGAACCGGTGAGATCTTCCCAGGTTTGGCCCCTGTTATCCGACCTGTAAACTTTCGAACCACGGGTTACAAATACAACATCAGCCTCATATGGATGCGCTTCAATGTCAAGTACATTTCCGGAACCGGGTAAAAAGGAGGTAAGACTGATCCATTCGGGGCTATCCCCCATTACATCATCACTGCGGTAGAGGTTTTGATTACGCGCATAATAAAATAAGTCATTGTCGGCTGGTGAATGTTCCACCACGTCGATATCGCCGCCACCATCGGTGGTTATCACTTTCCATGTAAAACTATTGGTAGTAACTCCTGTTGCCCTCCAGATATTCTTCATCCCGACAAACATGGTGTTATTGTCGCCTTCGTGCAGGCAGAACGGCGTAACCCATCCCCCGCTTTCGGTCATTCCATGAACGCCTTCGCCAGCTACCTGGTGCGCGCTTCCATTGTTATACTTCCGGGTGATATCACCATAATAAATGGTGTGATATGTTCTTTTATCGTCGGTATAGTCAATGGCGCACTCCATACCGTCGCCACCACCGGTGGTCATCCACACATTGTTTCCAAAATAGATGGAAGAGCCATTATCCTGGTAGCCGTTAATCACTTTATCTTTGTTGGTAGCCGACTGACCGATCTTATAGGATTGACTGATGGGTAAACCATCAGTTACCTCGGGCCAGCTTGACCCGCCGTTAGCGGTGTAATAAATTCCCCCGTCGTTTCCGGCATACAATCGGTTATTCAGCGGGTTGAACTCCAGAATATGCAGGTCGGCATGCACGGCAGGAACCGAACAATCGCCCCACCAGTGTGAACTGATCTGCCAGGTAGTTCCGCCATTTACCGATTTAAAACAATTTACACCCCCGGCATAAACCACATTTTCATCGGTTGGGTCCACGGCCACATCCAGGTCGTACCATGCCTGTCCGCCATCGCCACCATCACAGCCCCAGCTCATGATATTGGGTGAATTCGACATCATGGTGAACGATTCCCCTGAGTCGGTTGATTTCCATATCCCCTTGTAAGAGTCGCCGTTTGAAAGCAAACAATAAACAACATTCGGATTAGCTGCCGTAACCGCGATCACGGAACGACTTCCCACTTCAATTCCGTTGGAGATCTGCACCCAGTTTTCACCGTCGTCGGTTGATTTGTAAAATTTACCGGCACCTCCGGCATAAAGGGTTGACGGATCATTGGGTTTAAAAACCACCTCTTTGGTTCCGCCATTGTGTTTATAAACCCAGTTGGCTCCTGCATCGGTGGTTTTGTACAAACCTCCGGCAGTTGCAGCATACATGATATCAGGATTGGTTGGATGTTGTATCATCCGGCCTACAGTGCGGTTACCCATCCCGGTATTCCACATCTCCCAGGTGATGCCTCCGTCGGTGCTTCTGAAAACGCCTAATCCGGCAGCATCGCCGGCATCGCGGTCGCCGGTGCCAATGAAAATATGGTCGGTATTGCTCCAGTCGATTACGATGGCTGACACACCTAATGAAGGAAGTCCGTCGGTTGTGCTTGTCCAGCCACCGGGTGTTCCGTCATAAATCCAGCATCCACCGGCCGGCGACCCGATGAAAACAACATCAGGATCGGTGGGATGAAAGGCGATGGCATTGATCCGGCCCAAACCTTCATAACCTTTGCTCGGGACGAAAATGGGCCCCAGGTTGCTCCAGTCGCCTTCAGTATTTTTTGCCTGCGGATTTTTTGCCAAATACGACATGTAAGCATTGTATGTTTTATCCGCTTCAAAACGGGTTCCATCGGGATAGATATGACGGCTTTGCCACCATTCCCAGCGTTTGAATTGTTTCCAGCCGTTGCTGCGGGTTATCTCGCGGTTTTCCCAGTAAGCCTCAAAAGCTTCCTGCACCTCATAAAAATTTACCGAGTGATCCTGCATCATCTCTATCCAGTAAGGATATTCACTGTAACCAGGCTTTGTGCTGCTATTTTGCGCAAAAGCAAATTGAATACCAACCAACAAAAGTGTGGCCAGCAAAATTGAAAAGCGTTTGTTTTTTATCATGATCATGTAATGATTTGAAAAGCAAATTTATACAAAGAAATAAACTTTACCTGAGTTTGAATCCAAAAAATAGACACGCAAGCATGCAGGTGGGTTGCATATCAGAATATCAGAGCGACTTCAATTTTTATTACTTTAGTCAACCCTATGAAAACAATCTTTACCATAATATTCGCGGGCAGTTTGATACTTTTTTCTGGAACATCCCTTTCAGGACAAACACTGCTCGAACTGCTGTCGGAAGATCACGATTCAAGTTATATTGAATCCTATCAAAACCAGCTTACTACACGCCTCTATTCCTCACGTAAATATACCAATTTTACACTTAAGGACCGCAGCGAAAATGCAAGCCTGGATTATCGTCCGAACCCGCAACTGAACCTTGGTTTCGGAATATCCTACAGCGCTTTTACGCTCAACCTCGGATTCAACTTTCCATTTATCAACGACGATGACGATAAATACGGAAATACGGATTATATGGATTTGCAAACCCATATCCTGACACCAAAACTTACCATCGAATTTTATTTTTCAATCACTAAGGGTTACCACATTGCAAATCCGGATGAAAGGCTTTCGGATTATCAATCGTCGCAGGGATTGCCGCAGCGGCCCGATATACTCACCATAAATATAGGAGCCCAGGGATATTATATTTTCAATAGTAAAAAGTTTTCGTACCGGGCTGCATTTAACCAGGATGAACGACAAATTAAAAGTGCCGGGTCGCTGCTGGCAGGGCCTGCCCTTTACTCAAATTATATCCAGGGCGATTCATCGTTTATCCCGCTGCAGATCAACCCACCCGGCTTTTTTGATGGCTACCGGCTTAAAAGCAGCCGATATACCCGCGTGGCAGCAGGCGGTGGTTATGCCCATAATTTTATTTATAAAAAAAGCTTTTTCCTTACCCTTTCGATGATCCTGGGCGTTGGGGGCGGATTTATGAAAATTAATGAAGAAGATATCACACTCGGTGCTAAAAACAACTTCGACGTGAGTTTAATATACACCTTTAGGGCCGCAGCAGGCTACAATTCCCGGAAGTTTTTTGCCGGCGTCACTTATGTGAATACGGCTCAAAACACACCCACTCCCATCAAAAGGGCAATATATATTTTCGATGCCGGAAACCTGCGCTTTAATATTGCATATCGTTTTCAGTTTAAAGCAGGTGAGGAAATCAAAAAAAAGCTGATGTAAAAAACACTAAATTAGCATCGGAATAGATTGAAAGGACCAATGAGCCTTCGCATGAAAACCTTAAGATAAAAATGATAAAATATCACGTTTATATGCCTGTTTGGAATATTGTGGTGATAAAGGTTGGTGATATGAACTAGTTGTGCGGCATTAGAAACAACTCACGCATCCAAATTATTAAAAAAAGAATCTAATAAAAAAATAAAGGGCTATGAAAAATACTTGGATACTATTAGTTTTCGCATTGATAATTTCTTGTAACAAATCTGATGATGCAATAAAATCAAATGCAGTGATTATTGATTTTAACCCTGATAAATGTTACTGTTGCTGGGGTTGGACAATAGTAAAAGGAAATGATACAATTAAGTCAGACAATAGTATCATCAGAGAAACCGTGGGATATAATATAGAAAATCCAGTTTATGTTAACATCGAGATTGGCGAACTAGAAAATAAATGTTCTGATTCAGGATTTTCAAAATTCGATTATTATGAGGTAAAAAAAATTGAGAAGATAAAATAAAATGCCGCACAACACAGGATAAATGCAATACCGGCATACGTGGAATTAAATGAAATTAATAAATATCGTACCCAGCCAACAGAGAGACAGGCAACCAATCCGGTACAGCACTTATCCTGGGGCCGTTGGTTGCAATTATGACAAAGCGCTTAAACATATTATTGATCGTATTTTGTTGTTCGACAAACTTGGTGTCGCAGCCAATAGATTCCCTGTTCATAGAAGTTAAGAGAATGCAAGAACTTAGGTTACAAAATATTTTTAGTGAAAAGAGGGATTCCATCTTCAACCTATTTGACATTTCAGTTCAAAGATTAATAATGTCAGCAGAATTTTGCAATTCCCAACTGGATTCGACAACCTTTCAAAGTAATTCTTCGAATTCTGACGAAGGAATCCACCTTGCTTATACTTTTATGAATAATTTGGTAAAATGTTCAAGTGACCAAAAAATAAGAGTATTTTCTTGGGACGATTTAGGGTGAGGAAGCTACCATACATATACAAATTATCTACAATACAAGACAAATAGTGGAAATTGTAAAACAATACCTTTTGATACTATTCAAAACAATGTAGAAGTTGGATACTATCGAATTGAAACACTAAATAAAGAGAATCGGATAATATACGTATTATTCGGATATGGAACTTATGGAGGGGGACAGCAGCATAAGAACATTAGATTCTTTGAGTTTATAAATGATGAACCAAAAGAATGTTTTGAATTGTACCCAAATGGGATAGATTTAGTAGTATATTCGAATCGAGGTCAAAATCCTGACATTAAATTAGATAAAGAAAAAGGAATAATAACATATAAAGAATTTCTTTTTAATGAAGACACAGGGTTCTATGAACAGGAATTTAAACAAAATACAATATCGCTATTTGATCAGAAAGAATAATAACAGCAACCAAATGAAACATCCTGCTAAATGAGAAACGAAATTTTATTAATACCAGATAAACCAGATATAGAACGTGATTCTGTAGCTAAAACATGGATTGATAAAGGAGGTGAGGTTTTGCGGATTGGCAAATTTTGGGAAAGACCTGACATTGATTCTAAGAGAATATCTATTTACGGGAATGATACATTTAGTTTAGTATTGGCTCAAGTCGTTGGAGTGGAACTGATGTTTCCAAGAGATGAAGTGATTAGCGAGATTGATAAAATGTGGACTAAAAGACAAATTGATATTTTAGAAATTTCGCAAGTAACTGAGACTTTATTTCCAACTTTTATAAAACCTGTTAAACCTAAGACTTTTACATCAAAAGTTTATGACAGCCATGCTGATTTTCTCGCAGAAACTAACGGGATTGAGCCAAACGAAAAAATAATACGTTCGGATATCATCTCAATTGATTCTGAAGTCCGAGCTTTTATTCTGAACGATAAAACACTTGATTCAGCACTTTATGAAGGTTCAGCAGATTTATATACAGCAAATCAGTTTTTAATTGACTTTTTGAGCGATTATAATGTGGATTTGCCTAAAAGCTTTGTCGTTGACCTGGGATACAATGATAAAAATGGATGGTTTATAATTGAATTTAATTCAAGTTGGGGAGCCGGATTAAATTCCTGCAATCCTGATAAAGTGATAAATGGAATAAGAGAAGCGACAATAAACTGACAGTAATTGGCAGCGTACAACACACGGTCATAAAACATTGCGCGGATAGTGCTATATTTAAACGAAATAACATTTAATCAACGGCTTAGCGGGCTGATAAGTTTGTGTTTCAAAATGCGCAACGATTTTATACCGCCATCCGTTGTGGGCAATAGCAGGAAACCCCACGAATAAAACTAACATGAATAATTTTAAGCGAAAAAGACTTTTAAAAAAAGCAATATCGAGACTGTTAAAGGATGATTTTAACGGAGCGATAAATATATATGACAAACTGATTATGGAGTTTAAGGAGAGTTCTATATATTTTCTTCGTTCGACTGCTAAAAAAGGACTTGATGATTTTCAAGGAGCAATTCAGGATATTGATAAATCGATTGAACTTTCTCCAAATGACGCCGAATATTACAACGCAAAGGCTAGTTTACTCAGAGAAAGAGGAGATTTATCTGGAGCATTGGATTTCTTCAATAAAGCCATTGATTTAGACAATGGTGACGATGGACTTTATCTTTATCGTGGGCAACTGAAAGAGGATTTAGAAGATTTTAATTCAGCGATTTCAGACTATGACAAAGTGATTGAATTAAACAATTCAGAAATTGAGGCTTATATAGGTAAAGGGATTTGTCTTGGTAGACTTACTCAAAATAAAGAGGCTATTGAAACCTTTAATAAAGGAATAGAAATTGATCCCAATGCCACAGAGTTATATGTTAATCGAGGGATTGCAAATTGTAGACTCGAAGAATTTGATAATGCAATTAAAGATTTTGAATTAGCATTACAGGTCGATCCAAATAATTATTTTGCATATTACAATCGAGCAAGAGCAAATTTTGATTTAAAAAATTGGGAAAAGGCAATAACTGATTTAGATAAAACGATTGATTTAAATCCTCAATACGACATTGCTTATGTATTGAGAGGTAATTCAAAGATTGAAATTGGAGATAAGCAAGGTGCTTGTAAAGATTATCATATTGCACTTGATTTGGGACGAAAAGAAGTACAAGAAAATATTGATGAATATTGTAAATAAAGCTACATGCCCACAACACACAATATAAAACAGTTGGGGCTCACGGTTTGTGAAGCTTTAGTTCCCGAGCCAGCTTTTCCTCGGTGGATACGAACGCGCTCCGCAAACCGCCACTTGTTATATTGTCAAACACTGTGTAGCATTCACCACGTAATGAAAACCCTACTGATTTCTTAAGCTATCGGATAAAATTTTTAGAGTATTTTTAAGATAAAAAATTAACCATTAGTTAGATTAATGAGGGACCTACCTTTAATAACGATATTAATAGTTTTATCAATGTCATTTTTGGGATTGAGTCAAATAGAAAATTATTCAAATGTTCCCCAAACTTTAAAAGGAACAAAATGGACAAGTCGATTCTATTATTATTGTAATTACTATTATTTTGAAACTGATTCAACTGGATTTTCTGAAGATGGACAAGTTGCATGGAGTTGTCCAATTGATACTTTAGCGCTTGGAATTTCAGGTGATAAAATTCTTTATTCTGATCAAAGAGAATTTAAGTACAATTTATCAGATACGATTTTGACAATAAAATATGTATCTATGAGTCCAAATGAAACAAAAAAAACAAGAATTTTCTATTTCAGATTTGAACACAATGACTGGATTTCTGAATATGAATATGTTTACGGAAAGGAAATCTTAATAAAAGGAGAGAGGATAGAACTATTTGAATAAAAAAAGCTAAACATAACCACCTATGGCAAATAGCCGCATACCAGTCATCAAGGCAACAGAAAAGTGAAATTAAAACATATCCAAATTATTGTAGGTCTGTGTAGCAACCTGCCACATGCCAAAGCTGCCAACCAATATGCGTCAGTTTAGGACACTGTGCAAAACAAGGGAATCGCCGTTAAAAACTCATCGAATTTTAGTATTTTTGTAATATATGGACGTTAATAAAATAATAGAACAAGACTTTATAATTGACAGGCTAACCAACTCAATTTTGAATACTATTTCAGGCGACAGTTTTCCTACCGAAGTATCAATTTTGACTAGAAGTGACTTAAAAAATATCACAAGAAAAAAAGGGTGGAACTTCAATTGGAAAGCAGAATTTAATAATGAAGAAAAAGAACAATAAAAACTGACAATTGTAAACAATCCAACAATTATTCAGGGGCTTCTCAGTATCACGGTAGAGAACGATCATATATTTATGGACTTGCTTGAAAGTGCCCCATTTAACATTGGGAAAAATAAACTTTACGAAGGAGTTGCTGGAAACCTGGTTGCTTACGCCTGTAAAGTCTCGTTTCAAAAAGGATTTGACGGGTTTGTTGCATTTACATCAAAAACACAACTAATAAAACATTACGAAAAAACCCTGGGAGCATTTCATTTTAAAAACCAAAGAATGATTATTGACACCAAAGCATCAAAAAGATTGGTAGAAAAATATTTTAAAACGCAATAATATGGGACATCTTAAAGAACCAGAAGGAATAGATTTCATAATACAAAGCCCTCCCTTAACAGACCAGGAGAGAAAAGAAATAAGTGATCTTATTAAAAAAATGAAAGCCAAATCATCAAAATCAGGAATTACCAGAAAGAAAAAGACCAGGAAAGAAATGGCTGAATAAAAAACCGAACGCCCAATCAATTTAACAGCCGGTGAGCCGTTAAACCCACCAAAACACCCCTCTGAACGACATCAGTAAGACAGGTTTAACCCCTCCCAAGTCCTAACAGGCGCAAGCATTAACCCCTGCCACAGGCGCAGCACACTCCTGCCCGAACATCCAAAATAAGAAATACAATCATAATCCAGAGCCAGGATATTCCAGTGCTTTTTTATGCCATCCCCAAAACATTTTTAATTAAATTAGCATCGGAATAGATTGAAAGGACCAATGAGCCTTCGCATGAAAACCTTAAGATAAAAATGATAAAATATCAAGTTTATGCCACATATGGAATCCCGAAAGCTTTCGGGACGTGATAAAAGCTGTTGATATAAACTAGTTAGTTACAATACAAAGAAACTCATGTAAATAAAAAAATATGATAATAGAAACAGGATTAATAATTTCATTCGCTACTTGGTTGGGAAGTAAAATCGCAGATAAAGGATTTGATGCAATTTATGCGAAATTAACAAAGGATTCAAGATTTGACAAAGCATTTAATAATTGCATTCAAAAAACTGCAAATAAATTTGAAAAAGAATATCCTGACATCCTTGGAAACTCAATCAATTATTTCTTTACTCAGGAAGATGTATTTGATGAGCTTTGCAAACTTTTATTTGTAAATCAAGAAATAAATATTGAGGTTATATCAGAGACATTTTACGAAGCATCATTGCCAAAAAATTTCATTTTAGATTTTATTAATGAATTAAAAGCCAATCTATCTGTTGTTCCTGAATTTCAAGATTTACTTGCAAATAAAGAACTCTTTATTGCTGTAAAAGGGATTTCAAAAGGATTGAAAGAGCTTTCCATGAATTCAAACTTAACACTTGATGAAATAACGGAAATTAAAAAAATACTTCAAGAAAGATTTAAAAGTAAGTTTAGTCTCTCAAGTTTTTTGGCTTTATACAACAAGAACTTAATAAATAACCTTGGGACATTAAACTTCATTGGCCTAGGCATCGATCCATCAATTAAAAAAGGAAAACGGAAGGAACTAGAAAAAATATTTGTTAAGCCATTATTTGAGCTAAAAAGTAAATACCATTTTGAAATTGAGAAAAAAAATAAAATTAATTATCATGCTGTAACAGATGAATATGGAGAGGATATTTTGATTTCATATGAGCATTTATTTGACAGGCCTTATAACTTTGTTATTCTAGGTAATCCAGGTGCAGGTAAATCATTGTTAATTAAATCGATTGTTTGTAATATCGCGAATAGGAAGCAAGAATGCTTTTCTAATAAACGCATCTCCTCATATATCCCATTTAGGATTGAATTAAAGAACTATTTAGCTTTTAAAAAAGAAAGAGGAGGAAATCTTCTTAAATATCTATGTTATTCACTCGAAGAGGAATATTCTGTTCCTAGCATACTTGAAGAAAATTTGACTCATGTTTTTAACAATGAAAAATCTATAGTATTTTTTGATGGTCTAGATGAAATTTTTAACGCTTCCGATAAGATAAATGTTAAAAATGACATTGAAAATTTTCACAACTTATTTCCAAAAATCAGATCAATAATTACATCAAGGTTTATTGGATATAATGAAGTTAAATTAGACGAACATAAATTTTGCGAATTAAATATCAAATCATTTAATAATAATCAAATAGAGGAATATGTAAAAAAATGGTACTCATTAGAAGAGGAAGATACCGAAACTAGAAATCTTGAAACAAATGATTTTATTTCAAAGATGAGCAACATTGATAATGAACTAATTTCAAACCCACTACTTTTATCTCTTATTGTTATTTTATATCGAAACAATCTAAAAATACCGGAATCAAAGTTGGAAATATATCAAAGTTGCACAAATACTTTGGTAGATAAATGGGATGCAAGTAAGAATCTCGATATAAAAATAAGTCTTAGCGTCTTACAAAAAAAAGAACCAATATTTTCGGACTTAGCATTTTGGCAGTATGAACTATTAAGTTCAAGAAACACTAATATTACTTATCATCAAGCAAAAAAAACAGTTTCAGAATCTCTTGTTAACAAGAAAGTTGCTGATGAATTTAATTCAGAACAATTAGCAGAATCATTTTTAGACTATGCACAAAAAAGGTCTATATATTTTGACAATAATTTTACACATAAAACATTTCTAGAGTACTATTCTGCCTATTGGATTTATTCAAATATCGAAAAGAAACATAAAGTCGATGAAAGAAACAAACTAATTAAAAAGTATATTTCTAATCCTTTTTGGTTTATTGTTTTAGAGTTACTATTAAACATGATTGACAAGGATCAGCCAGATACTGAAATTGTTGATGCAATATTTGAAGAACAAAGTAAAAATACCAAGGCTCTACCTTTTCTCATATACATCGTACCAAACATAACAAATATCAGCAACAGGGTATCTACAGAACTTTACAAATCTGGAATCAGGTTTCTTATAAATAGTAACATAATCGATCAAAAAAGAAAAGATCTATTTGGTAAGATTATTAGGAATCTTTCCTCTGAAAGCCAAATAGATTGTTTCACTGAAGCAATGTTATCTTTTACAAAAGACGAAAGAAGTTTAAATTATTATATTCTTATCAATGAACTTGTATTTTCCCCAAGATTATCAGCTAAAGGGGTTAACATTCAAGAAATAGTTAAAACAGAGCATTACAAATCTACAACAAGTAAAGACCCATATTTATATCAACTTGACTTTAGTTATAATTATGAAAGAGATGAGAAACTAGCGAATGAGCTATTCATGAAACGAACTGTTGAATATATTGATGTATTTGGTATTAAGGAATTATTTAAGATGCATCATAGTAAATATGATAATTTTGGTCTGGGGGCTTTTATTGGCTACTATTTCTATATTCAACTTCAAGAAAAGACTATAAATTCAATCCAAAAAAACTTAATGATTCTTCGTGAAAAATCACTCACTGACATTTCCCTATTAAAATATATCGCTGCTAACGGTTTTTATTTCAGACCTTCTTTAAAATCACTTAATTATTTATGTGCGAAAATTATCGATAATGATACCTCAGAATTGGACAAACTATTTTTTATAATAATTCTTAGACAAGGTCTATCTAATCGTTTTCTACCTATAGACGAAGATAAAATCACAATTGAAAAGCTGTCTATTAATTCAAAATTAAAGGCTTTACTACGTAAAATTAGAAAACTAAACATCTCTAAGTATATTGATTTTTTACCAGTCGAACTTAACTTTCATGATGAAAAAGTACTGCAACTAACACGCAATATAAAAAATTGGGCAGAAAGTGCTGAAAATGATCAATTAACTATTGAGTAATCATTGAGAAGAATATAAAGATTGAAGTTTCAAATGCCCAACTTTTCATAATGCAAACCGTTACCACACATTTTAAAATGACTGAATCTGAAGCATATATCGCAGAATTAAATTCAAATTTCTTTTTTAAGGAATTTACTTTTAGTTCGAATACGTTTAAAATTGATGAAAACGGAAAAGAACTAGAACTTGCTGACAATGTTGTTTGGTTAGACGACTTGTTAATGATTACTCAAATAAAAGAAAGAAATAATACAGGTGATTCTAACATTGAGAACTGGTTTAATAATAAAGTTCTAAGGAAAGCAAAACGACAAATTAAAGACACGATTTCATATTTTGAGATTTACAAGGATATTTCAATTCAAAATGAAAAAGGTCATATCTTAAATGTAAGTGAGGCAAGAAAGATTGAGCCGATAAAGTTAATAATATATTCTCCAGGCAAATTATTTCCAGAATCCTTGAGATTTCAAAAATTTTATAAAAGCAAAGATGTTGGTTTAATTCATCTTTTTCACATAGAAGATTATCTCTGGATTTGTAAATATTTGATAACTCCTTTCGAGATTCGAGAATACTTGAATTTCAGAATGGAAATATTTCTGAATCATGAAAACTTGCTGAATAATTTTCCGGAACAATACATTTTAGGACATTACTTGGAGACATTAGATACTTCAACAATAAATCCCAAGTATATTGAGAACTTGAAAAATTTGGTTCATAATGAAGAAGAATTTGACATTTCCTTCATTATTGAGAATTTTAAAGGAAAAATAAGGATTAACGAAGAAAGTCTTGATTACTATGCAATAATAAAAGAACTAGCGAAACTCAATAGAGCAGACTTGCGAGAATTTAAAAAGCGATACCTACTTGCAATCGAACAATCAAAAAAACAAGAATTCACACTACCATATCGAATTACAAGTTTAAATAGTAAGTGTGGTTTTGTATTTGTTCCATTAGAATTCGAACAAAAAGACAAATGGCAAAATGCCATTATCAACTATACAGAAGGTCATAAATACGACCAGAAACTTGATAAATGTATTGGCATGATTGTATATCATCATCCAACAGAGAAATACTTTGATGTAAATTGGTGTTTTACTCATTCGGAGTGGACATACAATGAAGAAATGGAAAAGCTTTTAAAAGAAAATTATCCGTTTAGACCAGTGAAAATTGGGAAAACATTTAGATACTACGTTGACGAAAAAGAATAAAAAACGTGTGGTAACAAAGTACATATTGCAGGGCGGGGTTCGGTGGTACGCCAACTGCGCCTGCCTGTATGACCAGTCAGACAGGGATTCTCGTTTCGCAGTTCCGTGTCCTTCGGACAGGAACGCTCTCTGTAATCCGCACCGCAACATGCCCCGATCGCTATAGGATATTATAATAAGAAAAAATGAGCTACCTAAGATTACATATATAAGCTAAAAACATTGACAATATTAGAAATCATATTCATCCTTTTGGGCTTTTCATTTGCAATTTTTGTAACAGTTGGACAAGTGAAAATCCTTTATCGTCGACACATAAAATCTTACCAGACAGAAATTGAAAATTTTCTAAAAAGACAAGGACTGTCTCTGCTGACGGTTAATTCACCCAATAAAAATGACTGGAAAAATAGTCCATTTATAAAACCAGGCAGATTCGGGATTAAACTAGGTTACGTGCAAATTAATGGTGTAGTTGTAATTTGGAATGACCAGAGATATAAATTAATCCAGACGAACGAAGGAATAACAATTTGGTTGGAGATTGACACAACTTATTTTAAAAAACCAATTTTAACATTCAGAGCAGGGAAAAAAAGAAAACCAACGGAAATGAAAAATAGACAGCAAAATGAAAATATTAAAAACGTAACAGAAACTTGCCCTGCTTGCGGTTTTAGACTACATGAGAATGATTTTGAATGTCCAGATTGTGGGCTAAATTTTAGATGAAATGATAAAAAAACACCCCATAACACAGTACATATTGCAGGGCGGGGTTCGGTGGTACGCAAACTGCACCTGCCTGTATGACCAGTCTGACAGGGATTCTCGTTTCGCAGTTCCGTATCCCTAAATGCCACAAGTTTTCCAGCAAAGGACAGGGCACAAGCGTCACACATGTTTTCTTTCTGTTGCCCTAATCTCCGATTTTCTTCCATCCGACAAACACCCATCTGCCCCAAACATCATGAAACCATCAAGCTCCCAACCCGTTTAACAGCAGGTTCCGTAGGAGCCAATATTACGAATATAAAATTGCCAAATAGCAATACAAGTGCAAGCAATGGATCATCAAATTAAATACCTGCGCCCCCGCAATAATCTTCCTTACACCTCCATAACACTGTATTAAAACTCCATTGATCCGGCATAAAACAGCGTCAAACCAACCGAAGATACCATCCGGTCACCATGATCTGCCATCCAGTCACAAAAGATACTATCCGGTCACTAATATTTACTATTGTATTATTGCCATAAGATCAGTTAATTACCATAATTTGCCATCCCATCACCACAATCTGACATCCTTTCACTAAAAGTTGACATCCGGTCACAAACATTTCACATCTGATTAAGTATAAGGATTATAAAAACAAAAAAGAATACCTTATCATGACAGCACTAACCCAAATAATCAAAGAAAAGATCAATGAATCCGGCCAAACAGTTCATCAATTTGCCAAACAACTTGGAATGTCTTCCTCTGGTCTCTATCGCTTGCTCAACAGGAAGGATATGCCACTCTCCCGCTTCCTCCACATCAGCCGGCTGCTTAATTATAACCTCCTTACTGAGCTTTACCCGGGTCTGGCGCCCCATGCTACTGTTAACAATTCACTTCAAACAGAAAACCAACAACTAAAACAACAAGTCACAAACCTTACCGCCGATAAAAAACTTCTTTCAGACGTAATAAATCTCCTAAAAGACAAAACGATAATTTAAATCCCTTGGCCAACCATTTATTTTATCATCAAACCTTGGGGTCATTTTATGGGCTTTGAATAAACCACCATTGCTTAACATAGTACACGTATCGAATTTATGAACTCCTTCGCCCCAAACCTTTCTCAAATTTATTTGTTGTGAATTTATATCAACTTTACCCGTCAAAACATCCAACTTCAGGTTAATGAGTGAAAAGTCCGCAACAGAAAACACTTCCCAAAATACCCGCCGCCTCGCCGCCATCATGTTTGCCGATATCGTAGGCTACACCGCCCTGATGCAGGACAATGAAAAGCGGGCTGCACAAATCCGTGCCCGGCACCGGGAGGTTTTTGAAACAAACCACAAAAAATTCAAAGGTGATATCATTCAATATTATGGCGATGGTGCCCTCAGTGTTTTCAACAGCGCCATCCAGGCGGTTAAATGTGCCGTGGCTATTCAGCAGTCATTTACTAACGACCCGAAAGTACCTTTGAACGTGGGTTTACACATGGGCGATATCGTTTTCAGCGATGCCGATATTTATGGTGATGGTGTAAATGTAACTTCCCGCATCGAAAGTATGGGTGTGACCGGCGGAATATTTATTTCGGGCAAACTCAACGATGAACTCAAAAACCACAAAGACATCAAAACCACTTCCCTCGGATATTTTGAACTTAAAAATGTATCCGGCCCTGTTGAGATTTTTGCGGTGCAGGGCGATGGCATTGAGGTTCCCGATAAGGAAACCTATCGCAAAGGACAGAAAAATGCTGCCCGGACCATTGCCGTTTTACCCTTTGTGAACATGAGTGCCAGTGAGGAAAACGAGTACTTCAGCGACGGCATCACCGAAGAGATCATTAATGCGCTGTCTAAGATCAAAAACCTGAAAGTGACATCACGCACCTCTTCGTTTTTCTTTAAAAATAAAAACATTCCCATCCGGCAAATTGGGCAGGAACTCAATGTTTCGGTGCTGCTCGAAGGAAGCGTAAGACTTGCCGGCAACATGGTCCGCATCACGGCACAGTTGATCAATGCCGATGAGGATTTTCATTTCTGGTCGGAAAGCTGGGACCGAAAGCTGGAGAATATTTTTGAGATACAGGACGAAGTTAGCCTGCTCATCGCTGAAAAGCTGCGCGAACATTTCGGTCACTTTGAGATTCAGGAACACCTCGTCGAAAAACAAACCGACAGCATCGATGCCTACGAATATTCACTCAAAGGAAAATTTCATTTCAACAAGTGGAATCCCGATGGCATGCGCACAGCGATTGAATTCTATGAAAAGGCGTTGGAACAGGATCCCAGTCATGCTCAGTCGTACCTGGGTCTGGCCGATGCCCTTGGCTTTTTGGCTACCACCGGGAATATGCCGTTGATGGAAACCTGGCAAAAAGTTGCGGAGCTCATTCAAAAAGCCAAAAGCATCAATGAAAATCTGCCCGGTGTTCATTATCATTTGGCCAATCTTGCTTTCTTCAGGCAGGCCGATTATAAAACCGCGTTTGAAGAAAACCTGCGCTCTCTGGATTTGCAGGCCAACCACGCCGAAGCGCAGCAATTCATGTCGTTTTTATATGTTATTTCAGGACGTATTGAACAGGCCCGGCAGCACCTGGATGTGGCTTACAGCATCAACCCACTTTCGCCCGAAACGCTTTTCTTTAACGGCTATTTCCACTACATGTCAGGTCAGTTTGAGGAAGGATTGGAAAGGCTTAATGGCGTGTTGATCCAAAACCCCATGAACCTGCCCGCATTCACCATCAAGTGCTACAACCTGTTGCGACTGGAAAGGTATGAGGAGATGGTAAAATTCGTTACCAACGCTCCGGAGGAATTGCTTATAGAGTCGGATAAGGTGGGCTTACTTGCCATTGCATATTCAAAAATGAATGATAGTAAGCAGGCCAATTCTTATCATGAGGAACTGGAGAAACTGGCGGGGGATGAAAACGGATTCCGGGCAAGTTCCTTCCTTTTTCTGCTTTATGCCTGGACAGATGATAAAGAAAATGCCTTCCGGTGGATCGAAAACTCACTCAATGGCAATACCTTTTTCCTGCTCATGCTTTTTGCCGATCCGTTGGTTGACCCGATTAAAGATGATCCCCGCTATCAGCGTTACCGGAAGCTCATTTTCCCTGAAACGGAAACGCCGGACGAATCCAAATCCATAAAAGCACTCCTCGACCAAAAAACAGCCGATCAACTTGCCGATAAGCTGATGGAACATATCCGGGAGAACAAGCCCTACCTCGAACCCGCCCTTTCCATCCGCTCCCTGGCCGAACAAACCGATATTCATCCGAATCAGCTCTCCTGGCTCCTGAATGAAAAGTTTGGGAAAAACTTCAATGATTTCATCAATCACTTCCGGGTGGAAATTTTTAAAACCCTGGCAAAAGACCCCAAAAACAAGCACCTCACATTGATGGCCCTGGCCTACGACAGCGGCTTCAATTCAAAAACGGTATTTAATACTTATTTTAAGAAAGAGACAGGATTTACGCCCAAGGAATTTGTTAAAAGTACCATGAACAATTAAATGTTTAACCGCCAATCCTGTTAGCTATCTGAACGTCAATCATTCGCGTCCATTCGCGGTAAAAACAAAATCGTTCGCTTTTATAAATCCGAACCTCCCAAAAGCAATCCCGAACTTTTATCCGGCCGGTCAGCCTTTACTTTGCATCATCAACTTTTAAAAACAAAACATTATGAAAGCAA
>Ga0116151_10000121_pt1 | contig 66391 bp, 67 predicted proteins | sample AD_UKC117_MetaG_FD_89893 | JGI IMG/M metagenome (GOLD analysis project Ga0116151, IMG submission 89893) | Active sludge microbial communities of municipal wastewater-treating anaerobic digesters from Hong Kong - AD_UKC117_MetaG | ecosystem: Engineered > Bioreactor > Anaerobic > Digestate...
AGCATGCGAAAGTATGCTTTTTTATATTTCAGGTGCATGGGAATCCAAAAGTAAAGGAAAATGATTAGGAGGATAATCATGAAGAAAATTATTGCCCTGATTCTGGCAGCCATTATGATGCTCACTTTTGCTGCCTGCGGCGGCCAAGAGCCCGCTGAATCCAGCCAGCCCGAAGAATCCGCTCCGGCTGAGACCAGCGAAGAGTCCAGCGAAGTCGTTCTGAGCGAAGTTGCCCAGCGCGTCCTTGATACCGAAGGCGAAAAGATTGATACCACCAAAGTCAAAGAAGCTTTCGATGCCGGCACCCTGAAGATCGGCGTCATCCTTCTCCATGACGAAAACACCGGCTATGACGCCGCTCACCTCGACGGCATCAAGGCCGCCATCGCGAACGTCGGCATCACGGAAGATCAGGTGATCTGGAAATACAATATTCCGGAAGACGAAACCTGCTATGATACCGCCGTCGACCTCGCCGAGGCCGGCTGCCAGGTCGTCATTTCCGACTCCTACGGCCATCAGTCCTATATGCTCCAGGCCGCTCAGGAATATCCGGACGTCATCTTCATGCCGGCCACCGGCGACAACGCCGCTGCTTCCGGTTACAGCAATGTCGTCAACTTCTTCCCGCATACTTATGAATCCCGTTATGTCTCCGGCGTCGTCGCCGGCATGAAACTCGCTGAGCTGGTTGCCGACGGCAAAGTCACCGACACCAACATGGACGGCGAAAATATCAAGATCGGTTATATCGGCGCCTATCCGTATGCGGAAGTCGTCTCCGGCTACACCGCTTTCTACCTCGGCGTCAAATCCATCGTTCCGAACGTTGTGATGGATGTCACCTATACCAGCTCCTGGTATGACCCCACTGCTGAATCCGCTGCCGCCAACGCCCTTGTCTCCCGCGGCTGCATCATCATCAGCCAGCACGCCGACTCCACCGGCGCTCCGTCCGCCTGCCAGGCTCTGCTTGACGCCGGCACCACCGTTTACTGCATCGGCTACAACGTCGATATGCTTCAGGTTGCTCCGACCGCTGCCCTGACTTCTGCTCAGAACGGCTGGTCCGTCCTCTATACCGAAATGTTCCAGGATCTGATCTCCGGCGAAGGCATCACCAGAGACAACACGGCCGGCGCTGATATCGACGGCGTTATGATCTCCCCGCTTGGCCCGTCCTGCGCGGCCGGCACTCAGGAGAAGGTTGACGAAGTCTGGGCTGCCATCAAGAGCGGCGAGCTTCACATCTTCGATACCAATTCCTTCACCGTGGGCGGCGAAACCCTCACCACCTACACCTCCGCCTATCATGCCGATGATTTCTCCGGCATCGAGTTCATCTGGGATGGTTACTTCCATGAGTCCGAGATCGTCTCTGCTCCGATGTTCAACATCCGCATCGACGGCATCACCGAGCTTGCCAGCTGATTGGACAAGCACTGAAAATGAGGATAAAGGGAAGCTGTATTCTGCGGCTTCCCTTGCCTTTTTTTACTGAACCGGCAAAATGAGGCCGTTTTATTCTAAAAATTGGAAGAGGTGGCGTGATTGGATACGGAATATGCCGTCAGCATGAAGATCATCACCAAAACGTTTGGTTCCGTCATCGCAAACGAAAAGGTCTCCCTGGATATCCGAAAAGGCGAGATCCTCTCCCTTCTGGGTGAAAACGGAAGCGGAAAAACGACGCTGATGAACATGCTCTCCGGCATCTATTATCCGGACAGCGGCGAAATTTTCGTCAACGGCGAAGAGGTCGTGATCCGCTCGCCGAAAGACGCCCTGAAGTATGGTATCGGCATGGTGCACCAGCACTTCAAGCTCATCAGCGTCTTTACCGCGGCGGAAAATATCGTGCTCGGCCTGCATAGCAAAGGTGATCTCAACCGGAACGCCGTTGCAGAGGATATCCGAAAAATCTGCGACAAATACGGCTTTGAGATCGACCCGAACAAGAAAATCTACGACATGTCCGTCTCTGAGAAGCAGACCGTCGAGATCGTCAAGGTGCTCTACCGCGGCGCGGACATCCTGATTCTGGACGAGCCGACCGCCGTTTTGACCCCGCAAGAGACGGAACGGCTTTTCAGCGTCATGCGCAACATGAAAGCGGACGGAAAAGCCGTCATCATTATCACGCACAAGCTGATGGAAGTATTGGCGGTTTCGGACCGTGTCGCCGTTCTGCGCAGAGGGAAAAATGTCGGCATCCTCAACACCGCCGAGACTGGTATTCAGGAACTGACCGATCTGATGGTCGGCCATAAAGTGGATCTGAATATCAACCGTTCCCCTCGCGGAGAACTCACGAAACGCCTCAGCATCCACGACCTCTGCTGCACCGACATCAATGGGATTCCAAAGCTCTGCGACGTATCCATGGATGTCTTCGGCGGCGAAATTCTCGGCATTGCCGGCATCTCCGGCTGCGGCCAGAAGGAACTGCTTGAGGGCATCGCCGGCCTCCAGAGAGTATCCGGCAGCATCATGTATACCGCTCCGGACGCCGAAGAGCCGGTTGAGATCGTCGGGAAATCCCCGCTCGAGATCATGCGCTCCGGCATCGCGCTCTCCTTTGTGCCGGAAGACCGCCTCGGCATGGGCCTTGTCGGAAATATGGATCTCACCGACAACATGATGATCCGCAGCTACCTCAACGGCAGCTCCCCCCTGCTCGACCGCAAATCGCCGAAGGACCTCGCCAAGCGCGTCGTCAACGAGCTTGAGGTCGTCACGCCCGGCCTTTCCACGCCGGTGCGTCAGCTTTCCGGCGGCAATGTGCAGAAGGTGCTCGTCGGAAGAGAAATTTCCTCCAGCCCGGCGGTTCTGATGTCTGCCTATGCCGTCCGAGGACTGGATATCAACACCTCCTACACCATTTACAATTTAATGAACGAGCAGAAGGAACGAGGCGTCGCCGTGATCTACGTCGGCGAGGACCTCGACGTGCTGCTTGAGCTCTGCGACCGGATTGCCGTTCTCTGCTCCGGTCATCTGAATAAGATCTTTGAAGCTGCGGAGACCTCAAAGGACGAGGTCGGCTTCTATATGACCTGCCTCGATCCCGAGGCTGCGGGAAAGGAGGACAAGACCATATGAACAGACCCGAAAAGGCAAATAAAGATCCTCTGATCCGCATTGCAAAAAGAGACGCCATCTCCAAACCCCGCGCCTGGGGCATCCGTCTGATCGGTGTCGTCCTCGCGCTGATTGTCTGCGCTTTCGTCATCTACGCGATCGTCCATTTGAATCCTCTCAAAGTCTACGGTTCCATGTTTAACGGCGCGTTCGGCACCGAAAAGCGCACATGGGTTACGGTCCGCGACGCGATGATGCTGCTCTGCATCGGCGTCGGCCTCGCCCCCGCCTTTAAGATGCGCTTCTGGAACATCGGCGCGGAGGGCCAAGTCCTCGTCGGCGGCGTTGCGACGGCCGCCTGCATGATCTACTGCAAGAGCTTCCCCGCTCCGCTGCTTTTTCTCCTGATGATCGTCGCGAGCATCGTAGCCGGTGCGCTCTGGGCCTTGCTCCCCGCCGTCTTTAAGTCGAAATGGAACACGAACGAGACGCTCTTCACCCTGATGATGAACTATGTGGCGATCCAAGTCACTTCGTTCTTCGTCTCCAAATGGGAAAACCCCTACGGCTCCAATACCGTCGGCGTCATCAATCCCAATTCCAACGAGGGCTGGTTCCCGGCCGTCTTCGGCGAGCAGTACTTTCTTAACGTGCTCATCGTCATGACGATCACCGTCGCCATGTATTATTACCTCAAATACAGCAAGCACGGCTATGAGATCGCCGTCGTCGGGGAATCCCTCGATACTGCCCGCTACGCCGGCATCAACACCAAGGCCGTCTTTATCCGCACGATGCTTCTTTCCGGCGCGGTCTGCGGGCTGGCCGGCTTTATCGCCGTCTCCGGCGCGAGCCACACAATCTCCACAAGCACCGCCGGCGGGCGCGGCTTTACGGCGATCATCGTCGCGTGGATGGCAAAATTCAATACCTATGTGATGATCCTGATCGCGTTCCTGCTGGTCTTCCTCGAAAAGGGAGCCATCGAGATCGCCTCTCTCTATAACCTCAACAATTTTGTCTCTGAAATGATCGAAGGCATCATCCTGTTCTTCATCCTCGGAAGTGAATTCTTCATCAATTACCGGCTGATTTTCCGGAGCAAAAAGGAGGCGGACGCGGAATGAACCAACTGATTGCCCTTTTTCAGGATGCGATCGTTTTTGGAACCGTCATCCTGTTCGGCGCGCTCGGCGAGATCCTGACGCAGAAATCCGGGAACCTGAACCTCGGCGTGCCGGGCATCATGTACCTCGGCGGCATCGCCGGGCTGATGGGCGCTTTCTATTATGAAAACGCCGTGGAAACCCCGAGCAAATTTCTCTGCATCCTGATCGGGCTTGTCTGCTCGTTTGCCCTCGCCGCGGTGGGCGGGCTCGTATACAGTTTTCTGACCATCACCCTCCGCGCCAATCAGAACGTCACCGGCCTCACGCTGACGATCTTCGGCTCGGGATTCGCCAACTTCTTCGGCGGAAGCCTCAACAAGCTCGCCGGCGGCGTCGGCCAGATCCATGTCGAGGCCACCAGCGCCGCGTTCCGTGCGTCGGTGCCGGTTCTCTCCGAGATAGGCGTCGTCGGAAAGATTCTCTTTTCGTACGGTTTCATGGCCTATGCGGCCATCCTGATCGCCATCCTGATGAACCGCTTCTTCAGCAAATCCGCCATGGGCCTCAGCCTCCGCGCGGTCGGTGAAAACCCGGGCACTGCGGATGCGGCCGGCATCGACGTCATCCGCTACAAGTACCTCGCCACCTGCATCGGCGCCGGCATCTCCGGCTTCGGCGGCCTCTATTACACGATGGATTACATCAAAGGAACATGGGCCTCCGACGGCACGATCGAGAAGCTCGGCTGGCTCGCCGTGGCGCTCGTCATCTTCGCCACCTGGAAGCCGCTCAACGCCATCTGGGGCGCCTATCTCTTCGGTGTTCTTTACTGGGCGTACTTCTACATCGAAGGCCTGACGAGAAGCTCGCAGGAGATCTTCAAGATGGTCCCCTATGTGGTCACAATCCTCGTGTTGATTTTTGTCAGTTTCCGCAAGAAGAAGGAAAACCTTGGTCCGGCAAGTCTGGGGCTCTCCTATTTCCGGGAAGAACGGTAGAAACGGATATGAAAACGGCGCTTTCTCTTTTTGGGGAGGGCGCCGTTTTTTCGTAATAATTTCATCACACATTTTAAATAAGCGCCCCTCCGTCCTGAGAAAACAGACGGGGAAAACGCTTCCAATTCCGAACAAACTGTGAATTCCCTTGATTTAAACGGGGTTTTCTATTATAATGTGTAAGTTATCGGAAAGGAGGTGACCCGACCTTTGGATGAAAAACTGCCTGCCGCAAAGCCCGGCGAACCGGATCAGGCAGATGCCCTGATTGCGGATCCGCTGGACGGACTGCCGGATGCGTTCCGGGAATCCACGCTTTCTGTCATCTACGCGGCAGTGTATAATTTCTGCTATCTGGTCGGAGTCTCCTTCGTCCGCCAGACAAGGAGCTTCTACTTTGACTTTCTTGGATTTTTCCGCAGGCTTTCCGCCGACCTGATTTCCTATTTCAAGCGGCTTTCCTACCGAATCCTGCGCCCGTTTGACGAGTGGCTCGTCTCTCAACGCGAAGAGATCCGCTTCCTGCGGCGAACGATCGGCAAGTGCCTTTCCGTGCTGCATGAGGCAAAATACCATACGACCGAGGAGATTCTCTCCGCCGTATGGAGTCTGACCGCCGCGTTTCTGCGCCTGGTGCGCAAGTTCCTTTCCCGCTTCTTCAACTATGCGGGACCCGTGATCGCCTGCGCTCTGCTTTACTTTACTTACGACTATTTTTCCGGCCTGCAATACGGGCTCCGGCTTCAGTATAACGGCAAAGACATCGCATATATTTCGGACGAAAACGTCTTCTTCTCCGCGGAACAGACCATGCGCAACCGCACACTCTCTTCCGATTATAAGATCGAGGACATTGTGCCGGAATATACCGTCGTCGTGGCGGACAGCGACATGTTCACCTCCTCTGAAGATCTGGCCAACCTGTTGTTTAAAGCCTCCACGGCCAACGTCATCGAAGCGTACGGCCTCTACGTGGACGGCACTTTCGTCGGCTGCACCGACGAGCCGGACCACCTGCTCCTGCTGCTCGACGAATACCGAGAGCAGTACCGGGAACCGGGCGACAGCGACTCCATCCTCCGCTTCGTTCAGCCGATCCGCCTGACGGAGGGAATCTACCCGGTCTCTTCGCTGATGGCGATGTCCTCGTTCCGGGATCTGTTTTACAGCCAGACGGAGGGCGAACAGTACTACACGGTTGAAGACGGGGACGCGCCGCTCTCCATCTCCGCCGAATTCGGCCTCTCCTATGCGGAATATGCGGCGATGAACCCGGATCTTCAGGACGTCGTACATGTCGGCGATCGCGTGCTTGTCTCCCGCTCGGTTCAGTTCCTGAGCGTTACGACAACCAGAAAAGAGACGTACACAGAGGCCGTTTCGTTCGATACGGAATATACTTACAACGACAATTACTACACAACTTACTCCAAGGTGACCAGAGACGGCGTTGACGGTGAACAGGAAGTCACGGCCTTTATTACTTACGAAAACGGCGTCGCTATCAACACGCAGGTTTTGAGCACGACCATGCTCACGGAGCCGGTGAGCCGCCAGATCACCGTCGGTACCAAGAATGTTATCACATCCGTCCAAAGCCCAACCTCCTCCGGCAGCACCAAATACGGCTTTATCTGGCCAACGATCGGCGGATATGTCAGCTGCGGCTACTGGGGATACTGGGGCCACACCGGAATGGACATCGCCGGCTGCGGCTGGGGTTCCAACATCTATGCCGCCGCCTCCGGAACGGTCGTCACGGCCGGATGGAGCCGCGGAGGCTACGGTTACTACATCATCATCAATCACGGCGGCGGCATCCAGACGCTCTACGGGCACTGCAGCAGCCTCTATGTGAAGGCCGGGCAGTATGTCAACCAGGGCGACATCATTGCCGCCATGGGCGCTACAGGCAACGCCACCGGAACCCATCTGCACTTCGAGGTCCGTGTCAACGGCCAGTACACCAACCCGGCAAAATATTTCTGATGGTCCGAAAAAGCGGACGGCCGATTCAGCCGCCCGCTTTTTCTTTGAAAAGGGCATGATTCTCCGGAAATACCTTTTCTTTTTATCTTTCATATGATATAATAATTGTAATTGTGAATCGCGAAGGGGAACAGAAACATTGGATAAATATGTTATCAACGGCGGCAAACCGCTTTACGGCGAAGTCACCGTAAGCGGGGCCAAAAATGCCGCTGTCGCCATTATCCCGGCAACCATTCTTGCGCAGGGCCCCTGTCTCCTCGAAAATATTCCCGAGATCAGCGATGTCGGCCATCTCTTTGAGATTCTGACCAAAATGGGCGCAACGGTCCGTCCGGTCAGCGGCACCTCTGTCTTTATCGATACCAGCGACCTTTCCTCCCACAAAGTGCCGGAAGATCTCGCCCGTCAGCTTCGGGCCTCCTACTATTTTCTTGGTGCGCTGATGGGGCGGTTCGGCGAGGCGGATGTGCCTCTGCCCGGCGGATGCGATCTTGGCGTCCGACCGATCGATCAGCACATCAAGGGATTCGAGGCTCTGGGCGCAACCGTCAACATCGGGCACGGCTTTGTCAGCATCAAGGCCGATAACCCGGTGGGTAACCACATCTATTTTGACGTCGTCTCCGTCGGCGCGACGATCAACGTCATGCTCGCCGCCGTAAGGGCAAAGGGCCTGACGATCCTCGAAAACGTGGCAAAGGAGCCGCATATTGTCGACCTTGCAAACTTTCTCAACTCCCTCGGCGCGGATATCCGCGGCGCCGGCACCGACGTCATCAAAATCCACGGCGCGGAGCAGCTGCACGGCACAAATTATTCCATCATCCCGGATCAGATCGAGGCCGGCACCTATATGGTCGCCGCCGCCGCCACCAAGGGCAACGTCCTGATCCGGAACGTCATTCCGAAGCATATGGAGGCCATCACGGAGAAACTGGTCAAAACGGGCGTCTCCGTCGTGGAGTACGACGATGCGATCCGTGTCTCCGGCGAGGCGGACTCTTTCCAGCACGTCAACGTCAAGACGATGCCCTACCCCGGATTCCCGACCGATATGCAGCCCCAGATGACGACGTTCCTTTCCCTTGCGGAGGGCACCAGCATCGTCACCGAGGGCGTCTGGGATAACCGTTTCAAATATATCTCCGAGCTCTGCCGGATGGGCGCTTCGATCTCCGTCGACGGAAAAGTCGCGGTGGTGCAGGGCGTGCCGGCTCTGTCCGGCGCTTCGGTGCGGGCGGCCGATCTGCGCGCCGGCGCCGCTCTGGTGATCGCCGGGCTTTCCGCAAACGGCCGGACGGAGATCGAGGAGATCCATCATATCGAGCGGGGCTATACCAATCTGGTGGAAAAACTCCGCAGCCTCGGCGCCGACATCGAACGGGTCTCCATGCCGGACTGCTCATGCTGACAAAATACACGGAGCGTTTTTCTTCCAAAAGCAGCTCCGTTTCTTCTTATTCGGAGGTCAAATGGCAAAATTTTTCACGGTTGCGAGCTCCAGTTCGGGAAACTGCTATTATCTTGGCTCCGGCAACACCGGCGTCCTGATCGACTGCGGCATCAGCTGCCGCTCCATTCTCTCCGCTTTGATGGAGAAAGGCGTCGATCCCGGCTCCCTCTCCGGTATGCTGATCACGCACGAGCATATCGACCATATCCGCGGGCTCGAGAATTTCCTGAAAAAATATCATCTTCCGGTCTATGCCTCGGAGAAGGTGCTGGACTTTCTCGCCGAAAGGGACTATGTTCCCCCGGGGACGGACCTGCGCCCGGCCGATGAAAACGGTTTTCTCGCCGCCGGGATGATGGTCACGCCTTTCCGCACCTCCCACGACAGCGTCGGCAGCCTCGGCTTCAGCATCGCCACAGCGGAGGAACGGAAGATCACGATCTGCACCGACACCGGATACCTCACGGAAGGGGCGCTGGAACATCTGCCGAAGAGCGACCTCGTCCTCATGGAATCCAACTATGACCTGATGATGCTGCTCAACGGCCGCTACCCCTATCCGCTTAAAAGGCGCATCGAAGGGCCGCAGGGGCATCTTTCCAACACGGACTGTGCCTCCGCGCTTCCCGATCTTGTGAGAAGCGGCACGACGCGGATCGTGCTCGCCCACCTGAGCAAAGAAAACAACTACCCGGATCTCGCCCTTCAGACCTCCGTCTCCGAGCTTTCGATGGCGGGCATCATGCAGGAGAAGGATTACACGATCTTTGCGGCGCCAAGAAGCTGCGCCTCGGAGACGGTGCTGCTGTAACCCCCGCCGGGGCCGGACATCAAAAGGCTGTCGGGATGGCGGCGATGCCAGCAATCCGCTGACCGGCGCCGCCGAAAAATTCAAGTATACCAACAAGGGAAGAAAGCGATGAGAACCATTACGATCCTCTGCGTCGGCAACCTTAAGGAAAAATACCTGCGGGAGGCCTGCGCGGAATATGAAAAAAGGCTCTCCGCCTTCTGCAACCTCAAGATCGTCGAGGTACCGGAGGAGCGCCTGCCAGACGACCCCTCCCCCGCCGAAATTTCACACGTGATCGAGGCGGAAGGCGTACGTCTCTCCGCAAAACTTGCCAAGAACGCCGTCGTCGCCGCGATGTGCATCGAGGGGGATACCTTCTCCTCGGAGGCGTTCTCCGACAAACTTTCCGCCGTGATGGCGGATGAGGCCGGGAGCGAGCTCTGTTTCGTCATCGGAGGCTCCTACGGCCTCTCGGAGGCGGTCAAGAGCCGAGCGGCGCTTAGGCTTTCGCTCTCCCGCATGACGTTTACCCACCAGATTTCGAGAATTCTGCTGCTGGAACAGATCTACCGGGCCTTTCAGATCCGGGCCGGCGGCAAATATCATAAATAAGCAAAACATCGAGGAGAAACATGGCTGCCAGAAAGAAGAAAGAACCGGAAATCCCAAAAAACTCAATAAAGGCCGCGCCCTTTGAGAACGCCGGCGTTGTGCGGGATCAGCCGATCGTCGACGCGCTGGAAGTCAACTATATGCCCTACGCGATGAGCGTCATCGTCAGCCGCGCCATTCCGGAGATCGACGGCTTCAAGCCCAGCCACCGCAAGCTGCTCTATACGATGTATAAGATGGGGCTGCTCGGCGGCGAACGGACAAAATCCGCCAACATCGTCGGCCAGACCATGAAGCTCAATCCGCACGGCGACGCGGCGATCTACGACACAATGGTCCGCATGTCCAGAGGCTACGGCGCGCTGCTCCATCCGTGGGTGGATTCCAAGGGCAACTTCGGCAAGGCCTATTCCAGAAACATGGTCTGCGCCGCCTCCCGCTATACGGAGGCGAGGCTGGACAAGATCTCCACCGAGCTCTTCCGGGATATCGACAAGGATACGGTCGATTTCGTCGACAACTACGACAATACGCTCAAAGAGCCTTCCCTGCTGCCGGTCACATTCCCGTCGGTGCTCGTCAATTTCAACGTCGGCATCGCGGTCGGCATGGCCTCTCAGATCTGCCCCTTTCGCCTCTCTGAGGTCTGCGAAACCGCCATCCACCTGATTAAGAACCCAAAGCACGACCTCTTTTCCACCCTGCCGGCGCCGGATTTCGCGGGCGGCGGCATCATCCTCTTCGACCATGACGAGCTGGAAAAGATCTATGAGACCGGGCGCGGTTCCATCCGGGTCCGCTCCAAATATCGTTATGACGAGAAAAGTCATACAATAGAAGTGATCGAGATCCCGGCCACCACGACCGTCGAGGCGATCATGGATAAGATCGTCGATCTGGTAAAATCCCGGAAGATTACCGAGATTTCCGACATCCGGGACGAGACCGATCTCTCCGGCCTGAAGCTCGCCATCGACATTAAACGCGGCGCCGACCCGGATGCGCTGATGCAGAAGCTCTTTCGCATGACGCCGCTGGAGGATCCCTTCGCGGCCAACTTCAACGTACTGATCGCCGGCTTCCCGAAGGTACTCGGCGTGCGCGACTTGCTGCTCGAATGGGTGGCTTTCCGGGAGGAATGCGTCAAGCGCAGGGTCTATTTCGACCTTGGCGTAAAAAAGGATAAACTGCACCTGCTCCGCGGCCTTGAAAAGATTCTGCTCGACATCGACAAAGCCATTCGGATCGTCCGTGAGACGGAGAGTGAGATCGAGGTCGTGCCGAACCTGATGATCGGCTTCGGCATCGACCAAATTCAGGCGGACTATGTGGCGGAGATCAAGCTGCGCCATCTGAACCGGGAATACATCCTCAAGCGCACCGCCGACATCGCCGATCTCGTAAAAGAGATCACCGAGCTTGAAGGAATTCTCGCCGACCCGAAAAAAATCGACCAGATCATCGTCGATGAACTGAAAGAGGTCAGCAAAAAATACGGCCAGCCGCGCCGCAGTGAAATTTCTTATGTAACGGAAGAGCCTGAAGCCCCGGAAGAGGAATCGGTTTCAGATTATCCGGTCACACTATTCTTTACAAGAGAAGGTTATTTCAAAAAGATCACGCCGCAGTCGCTGCGCATGTCCGGCGAGCAGAAGCTCAAGGAGGGCGACGAGGTTCTTTCCATCACCGAATCCCGCAACTCCGTGAATCTGTTGTTTTTCAGCGACAAAGCACAGGTCTACAAGGCCTGCGCCGCCGATTTCGACGACACAAAGGCCAGCGTAATGGGTGATTATATCCCGGCAAAGCTCGGCTTCGACGAAGGAGAAAACGCGGTCAGCATGACGGTACTTGACGAACAGGCCGCTTATATGGTATTTTTCTATGAGAACGGAAAAGCGGCAAAGGTTCCGATCTCCTCCTACGAGACGAAAACAAAGCGGAAGCGTCTGGTTGGCGCCTACTGCGACAAATCCCCGCTGACCGCCTGTTTCTGCATCGGAGAGGACCGGGAATTCCTGCTCCGTTCCAGCGCCGGAAGGCTCTTGCTTATTCACTCCGGCGCCATCCCCGCAAAGGCCTCGAGAGATACGCAGGGCGTGGCCGCCATGACGCTCAAAAAGAACGTCATTTTGGAAAACGTCCGCCTTTTCAGCGAAACCATGCTGGAAAACGCGCACCGCTTCCGCACGCGGAATCTCCCCGCCGCCGGTGCAATTCCCAAAGAAGGCGATACCTTTCAGCAAATCAGTCTGATAAACGATACTATTTCCGATCAATGAAAGGAGCTGTTTCCATGCGTACTTTTTTCCGACTCTGGTTTGACCGCGCTTCCGACATCGCCGCCGATTTTGACCCGATGGATTTTCTTTTTCTGAAGATTGCCTGCCTCGCTTTTGGATTTCTGCTCGGCATCTCCAGCAAAAAGATTGCGAAATTCATCTGGCCGTTTGTGCTCGGCGTCGCTCTTTTCTCCACCTTCAAGGTCATCTATCCCCGCAGAGGCATGATCCGGGATATGCTGACCGGCGACTATGAGGACAGCTTCCGCGAATTCGACATCGAGGACGTCCCGGATTTCGTATAAAAAAACGGATGCACAAGAGCACCCGTTTTTATCGGCCGCTGTGAAACTGTTCCAAAGGCAAACGCAGTTTTTCGTTCTTTGGCCGACATCCACATTTTGCGCAGGAACGGAACGGCTATACAAGGGAGATTTCGCCATTTTTCTTCCATGATCGAAGAAGAATCCCCTTGCAAACCACGGACGACTGTGCTATTATAGTAAAGCTATCTTGCTGTTTGGAGGTCAAATAATGACTACGTTTGAAATAATCGGAAGTATTCTTCTTATTCTTACCTGTATTCTCATCACCATCGCGATCCTGCTTCAGGGGAGCAAAAAGAGCGGCATCTCCGCATTGGGCGGCCAGGATACTTATTTCAGCAAAGACGGCAACCGCTCCACGGAGGCCAAGTTGGTGCGCTACACGAAGGTTCTCGCCGGAGTTTTCTTCGTCCTGACCATCGCCACCTACGCCGTTTCCATTTATCTGTAACAGCATCGAATTTCCTGCCCGGGCTCAAAGAGTCCGGGCTTTTTTCTTTGTAAGAACATCCCGCTCTGTGAAAAGCGTACGGAGCGAGGCGTCATCCTGTACAGCCCGGCATAAAAAAGACGCCTGCGAGGTTTCTCGCGGCGTCCCGAATCCCCGGTTCCGCACAAAATGCGGAGCCGGGGGATTTTTTATTACTTCTTCGGTTTTTCGGGCCTGCGGTCGGGCTTATCCGGCCTGTAAGCCGGTTTCGCGGAGCGGCGTTCCTTCGCTCCGGATGCCCCGGTCTGCCCTTCCGGTCTGTGGGCCGGCGCTCCGGTTTTGCCGGCCGGCCTCTCCGAACCGTGCGTCGGTTTTTCCGGTCGATACTCAGGCTTTCCGTTCTGACGGGCAGGTTTTTCCTCCGTATGGAACGGCTTTCCGGCGGTACGGGCAGGTGTTTGATCCCCGTGAGCCGTCTTTTCCGGTCGATGCTCAAACTTTCCGGGACGGGACTCTTTTTTATCCGTCCAACGTCCGTCTTTTTCCGGCTGACGGGAAGAGAACCCTCCCTTGCCGGTCGGAGATTCCGCCGCGGCCTTTCCTGATGGGCGGGTCGCTTTTCCGGAAAGATGCTTTTGCCTGGCGGCGCTCTCCATCTCCTTCTGGTGGGTGGCGGCCTCCCCTTTCTTGGCGATCGCGCGAAGGCCGGTCAGTTCCTCTTTCGTGAGCTCCCTCCACTTTCCGATCGGAAGCATGCCGAGCTTCACCGCGCCGATTGCGGTGCGTTTGAGGCGGATAACCTCAAGCCCGACCGCCTCGCACATCTTGCGGATCTCCCGGTTTTTTCCCTCGCTGATGACAAACTGAAGTACCGAGCGCTCCGGCATCTTTTCCAGCACCGTAACCTGCGCCGGAAGGGTCATTCCCGAGTCGATCTCCACGCCCTCGCAGAGCTGGATCAAGCTCTCCTCCTTCACTTCCCCGCGCACGGTCACCCTGTAGGTCTTGGTCACCTGGCTGCGCGGGCGCATGATCTCGTTGGCAAAGTCGCCGTCGTTTGTAAAGAGCAGCAGGCCCTCGCTGACGCGGTCCAGACGCCCGATCGGATAGACCCGCGCCGGAATATCCTGCACGAGCTCCGTGACGCACTTTCTGCCCAGATCGTCCGAGGTCGTCGTGACGAAGCCTCTGGGCTTATTGAGCGCAATATACCAGAGCTTATCGTCCTGCGCAAGCGGCACGGTCTGGCCGTCCACGGCGATCAGATCCTTTTTGACATCCACCTTCATGCCGATTTCGGCGGGATGGCCGTTGACCGTCACCTTGCCTGCGGCGATCAGTTCCTCCGCTTTCCGACGGGAGGTATATCCCGCATCGGAAAGCGCTTTTTGTATCCTCGTATCCCTCATGTGCGATCTCCATCTATCGTTTTTCCTGATTCCGGTCCCGCTCTGCAAAACCGCACCGCGGGTACCCGGATCCAGGAAACGTCTCTCTTTTTATTTTGCCTGAAACAGAAATTCCATTGGCCGCAAAAATACGACGGCCGCTGCGCTTTCGCCAAAAAGCATCTGGGAACCAGCACTTTATAGTCGCCCTTGCTTCAACGAAGCTTTTATATGCTGTTTTTGGTCTGAAACAGGGATTTTATACGCTTCTGGATCCACTCCGGAAAGCTCGGTTTTTCGATCAGGGCCGGAGCGTTTTCCACTGCGGTGATCTCCGTACGGGCAAGCTCCCTTCCATCCAGAAAAAAGACAACCTCCCCGACCCTTTCTCCGGCCTCCACCGGCGCAAACAGAAACGGCTCATAATCCACGGCCGTTTCAATGTTCTGAAGCTCGCCCTCCATCAGCGCGGCGGTCACCGGCCCGGCGGAACACCGCACGGAAAAGACGCCGGAACCCGCGACGGGGATCCGGATATCGTCCACAAGGCCAGAGAGCTCTTCCGCCCGCAGAAGGCCGAAGTATTTCTCATAGACCGTTTTGTGATAGTTCCAGTCGTCCGAGCAGTGAAGCGTCACACAGATCAGCGAGACGCCATTTTGCTCCGCAGAGGAGACGAGACAGCGGCCCGATTTCTTGGTAAAGCCTGTTTTGACGCCGTCCGCGCCCTCCACAAGCCGCAACAGGCGGTTGTGATTGCTCAGCCACCGGTCATAAGGCGGATTTCCATAGCGCACCTGCATCGACGTCTGTGAGCAGATCGCCGCAAAATCCGGATTTTTGAGTGCCTCGCGGGCGAGCAGCGCCATATCGTAAGCAGTGGAATAGTGCTCTTCGTCGTCGAGGCCGGAGGGCGTGACAAAGTGGGTGTTCGTCATCCCGATCTCGGCTGCGCGGAGGTTCATGCGCGCGGCGAAGGCCTCGACGGAACCGGCAATCCGGACCGCAGCGGCATTCGCGGCATCGTTTCCGGAGGCAAGCAGCATCCCCGCCGCCAGAACGCGCAGCGTCACCCGGTCCCCCGCCTGCAGGCCCATTGAGGAACCTTCCACCTGAATCGCGCGGCTGTTCACCACAAAATACCGGTCGAGGTTTTCCTCTTCCAGCGTCAGCAGGGCCGTCATGATTTTGGTGGTGCTGGCCATCGGCAGAATTTCATCCTTATCCTGCTCAAAAAAGACTCTGCCGCTCGCTTCGTCGATGAGCACCGCAGCTCTGCAGTCGGCAAAGGATGCCGTGCGGAGATTGAGCACGATCAGAAAAAACAGAAATCCCGCCGCCAACTTCTTCAAACTCACATCACCCGGAAAAAACTATGCTTCCGGGCGCCGTTTCATTCCGCGGTTTTTTCCGTCTCCGCAGGTGCTTCCGCCGTCATGGTTTCAACGGTCTCGCCGGCTTTGGCGTCTTTTTTATCCTTTTTCTTCACCAGAGAGGAGACCGTATCGATCACATCCGGCACCATGTTGGCGATGCGCTCCGGGATGTTGTCCTTATCCGCGATCTGGATCAGGCGGACACTCTTCTCTTTAATGACCAGAAACGCAACAGGGTTGATGCTGACGCCGCCGCCGCTGCCGCCGCCGAACATGTCCTTGGGGCTGGTGGTCGGGAAATCGGAGCCGCCGGATGCGAATCCGAAGCTGACCTTGGAGACGGGAATGATGGTCGTGCCGTCCGGCGTGCAGATCGGGCTGCCGATGACGGAATTGGAATCGACGAGCCCCTTCAGATTATCGAGGGATACATTGAGAAGGCCTTCCACGTTCTTTTCGCTCATGTCTGTCTCTCCTTTATTGAAGTTTGTTGTTTCTCTTCCGACGGGCGCCGCCCTTTTGCTCTTTTGATTCTGCGAAGCCGCTCCCGTTTCATTTTTCTATCCGAAAGCCATTTCATCAGCAGACCCAACCCGATGCCCCCGCCGCCCAAAAGGGCCATCAGCGGCGTCAGACGGGCCTCCGCTTCCGCGTGGAAAATTTCCTCCGTTGCGAGGAAATCCGGCCGCACATGGAATTCGACTTTCTGAATCCGAACGAAGTTTCGCGCGACCGCGAGCGCCGAGCTGAGGTAGGCACAGATTCTGCCGTAGCGGACCGCGCAGTCCGCGGCGTCCTCGCCGACGATCGTCCAATCGACCCTTAGCCTGCGGATACCCAGGCTCCGCAGGATCAGCCGGATACCGCCCCTGCACCGCGAGACATAATCGATAAAGCCGTCGATGACCTCTTCCGCCATGAGCTTCCGCTTTTTTTTCTGAGGCTTCTGCTCCGGCTGCGAAGGCTTTTCCTTCTCCGGCTTTTTTTCTTTCTCCGGCGACGGATAGAGCGTCACTGTCCAGAACAGCCACTTCCCGGAGATGCTCAGATCCTCGCTGTACTTCGCCAGCAGCCGGACCGGAACCAGAAGCAGCGCGAGGATCAGCGCCAGAATGCCGCCCGCAATATACCAGCCCATCCCGTCACCTCCGGCAGGCTTTCGTTTTCCTCATTCCTTCTCATTTATAAAGGCCGCTTCTCCGGCAAACGCCGGAGAATTTTTTGATTCGGCCGATATCTTTCTCTCCAGCCTTCCCGGCTGCAAAAGCCTGTCCCCATATGGGAAAAGTCCACATGAGCCGCAACCTTGTTCCCGCTTATATGTTCTTCGTGAAATGCCGAAACGCCGGCGCCGATCTATCTTTCAGGAACTTTAAAGGGTTTCCGTCTATGCTCAGATATGCTCAGAAAACCCTTGTTTTCTCGTTCTTTTTAAGTTTGAAATGGCGGCGTTTGAAAATCCTCCGTCAGTATCGATCTGTTTTTTTATCAGAGAGTTTCCGCCGTTTCCGAAAAGTCTTCGTTTTCTTCATTTTCTTCCGCAAACAAGGACTGCTGGTTTTCCAGCGTATCGTCAAGCGTTTTTTCATCGTCCCCGGTTTCTTCGGCGACCGGAGGCAGCTCCTCGAGCGAGCTCAGCCCAAAGCAGCGCAGAAATACGGACGTCGTCCGGTAGGCGATCGGCCGGCCGGGAAGATCCAGCCTGTCCCCCTCCTCGATCAGCCCTTTGTCGCAGAGCGTCGCGACGACCCCGGAACAGTCCACGCCGCGCACCTGTTCGACAAATCCTCTTGTCACCGGCTGATTGTAGGCGATAACCGCCAGCACCTCCAGCGCGGCCTGAGAGAGCGGTATGCTGCGTTTGAGCTCCAACGCGCTGCGAATATCCGGCGCGTATTCCCGGCGGGAACAGAGCTGCCAGCAGTCGTCCAGACGCAGGAGCTCGATGGCGCTGTCGTTCTTTTCATATCTTGCGGCAAGGCTCTCCAAAACGGAGGCCGCCGCATCCTCTTCTATCTCAAGAGCCGCCGCAAGGCGTTTTTGCGGAAGAGGCTCCCCGCTTGCAAAAAGGATGGCCTCCGCGCGGTTTTCATACTGTTCCAGCTGCAAGTTCCTCTTCCCCCTTTTTAACTTCCTTATTCCTGTCGCCCATCGTCACGGTGGTGCAGTCGTCGCTGATGACCACCCGGCCGTTTTTGGAGAGCTCCAGCACCGCCAGAAACATCGCAATGCGCTCGGACCGGCCGCCGGAAAGAAACAGCTCGCCGAGCTTCATGATGCCGTTCCGGTAGAGGCGGTGCAACAGGATGATAGCGCGGGAGGCGATGGAGACGATGCGCTTTTTGACGAGCGGATTGAAGAGCTCCTGCGGAGGGGGAAGCTTGCGCAGCTTTCTGCCCAGCGCGGAAAGATAGGCCCGCACAAGATCCTCCTTCGGATGGATGCGCGTATAGGTCATGTCGATCTCGATCGGCTCCGGATCCCGGCAGAAGAGCTCGCCGCCGCAGTACATGCCTCTGAAGACCAGCGCCGCGTTCTTGCAGGCGGCGTATTCGATCAGCTCGCCCTGAAGTTCCTGCTTGAGCTTCTCTCCCTCGTCCTCGTATTTCGGCAGCAGCATCGCGGTTTTGATATAGACGAGCCGCGCCGCCGTCTCAAGGAATTCCGAGGCGTCCTCCAGATCATTGAGGCCCTCGATGCCGCCGATGCTCTCTATATACTGTTCCAGCAGCTCCGAGATATTGATGTCGTAAATATTGAGCTTATGCTTGGAAATTAAAAAAAGCAGGAGGTCCAGCGGGCCTTCAAACGCCTCCAGCCTGTATTGGAGCTTTTCCGGCAAAATGGATCCCTCCCGTTTCAAAAATCAAAATACAGGGGCTCAGGCGGCCGCGGCGATCGCATTCAGCAGCCAGTTGACCGGCGTGGTCAGGAAATCAAGGCCGCTGAAGACGGCGTTTTGCAGATACGTCAGAGGTTCGGTGAGCACACCGGTCCAGAGCAGCGCCAGCAGGGCGAGAAAGATGATATTCTCATACCGCATGATCTGGAAATACATATCCTTCGGCAGAAAATAGGTCGCCACGCGGGAGCCGTCGAGCGGCGGGATCGGCAGCAGGTTAAAAACCGCGAGCCCGACGTTGATGAGGATCATATAATACAGAATCATCTGAAGCGTGTCCACAAAAGAAGCGGCGTTTCCGAAAATGGTCGGGATATACAGAAGTTTATAGATCACCATAAGAAGGAACGCCATGGCGACGTTTGAAAGCGGCCCGGCCAGCGCGGAAAGCATCATGCCCCTCTTCGGATTTCTAAAATAAAATGGATTGATCGGAACCGGTTTTGCCCAGCCGAAACCAAAGAGCAGTAGCGCCGTGGTTCCGATCGGGTCAAAATGGGCAAACGGGTTCAGCGTGAGCCTGCCCTGCTGCTCGGCGGTGTGGTCACCCATCTTGAGCGCCACATAGCCGTGGGCGCACTCGTGTACCGGCAGCGCGGTAAAAACCACAATGGCGCGGATCAGCAAGAGCCAGAGCGCAGTGTGAAGCCCGGATGAAAAAAGCGACATGTAAACTCTCCTTATGCGCAGAAATACTTATTATTTATTATAGAAGAAAATTCCGTATTTTACAAGACGAATTCCGCCTGCAATCAGAATCTTGACCGATTTTTCCGTTTTTGCAGATTCTTATAGAAAATATATATTTATAGAGGCAATCCTGCAATTTTTTTTCGGCAACCACTTGCATTTATATCTTATATTTGATAAAATAACGCTGTTGACTGTCTCTAAGTAAAGGAGGTACTACTATGGCAAAATGTGATTTCTGCGGAAAAGGCGTTACTTTTGGTATTAAGGTTTCCCATTCCCACAGACGTTCCAACCGTGAATGGAAACCCAACGTACGCCGCGTCAAAGCCATCGTCAACGGAGTTCCCTGCCACGTTTACGCCTGCACGCGCTGCCTGCGTTCCGGTAAGGTTATCCGCGCAGCCGAATAATGGATTTCGTCCAACAGAATGCCTGCCTCCGCTCACCCGGAGGCTTTTTCTTTTAATAAACAAAAATGCTGCAGCAAAAAAACAGTGCCGTCCGAAACCGGGCCGCACTGTTTTTTTGTTTGAAATTGGGTGAATCCGGTTTTGATTCGCCGCGGCTCAGGCCCACAGGAATCCGCCGTGATGGATAAGCACGGCTTGATTAAACCGCGTGCAGGCGGCTTTCCCATTGGGAACACAGGATTTTACACGCAGGCCCGGTGCGTCCGTATCTTCCAGGCGGTATCAGGTTGCCGCTTCCGCGTATGTTTCGTACATCACCGTATCAGCCAGCGGCTTTCTTTCCGTGGCATGGCGTTCCGGGCTCAGGAACCCTTTTTCCGGATACCCCAGAATCAGCAGCGCGGTAGGTTCTATATATTCCGGAAGATCAAATTCCGCCCGGATAATCCGCGGATCAAACAGGCCGACCATGACGCTTCCGATATCCAGTTCCCTGGCCGCCAGCATCATGTGATCGCAGAGGATGCCGATATCCAGATCGCCCGAACATTTCTGATCGAAGGGACGGATCAGGGCGTCTCTGGTATCCCGGCATACGATCAGGACGCAGGAAGAGCCGAAGATGCGGTATGCCTTTTGGACTTTGGAGAGATTCTCCGGGCTCTGTACGACGAGAATCCTCTGCGGCTGCCGGTTGCAGGCACTTGGCGCGACCCTTCCCACAGACAAAATCCGCTCCAGATCCGCCTGTGCAATTTTCCGATCGGTAAACCCCCGCGTGGTGCAGCGCGATTTTGCCAATTCAAAAAAGTCCATCTTTCTTCTTCCTTTTCCACCAAATTTCAGACGAACTGAAAATCCAACACCGGCCGCCGCAAAAAAAGAGAACGCCGCCCGGTTTCTTTCAGAAGGATGCCGCTTATAATCCGCGGGCTCTCTCTATTTCATTTATCCGAAAACAGAAGCATTTTCGGCCGCGGGGACGGCGGTACTTTTATCATACTTCCGGTTTCCTGCCGCCGCAACCTATTTTTCGCTACTTCTCCGTCAGTTGCTCACGGTGTCGACGCCGACTGCGTCCATCTCCTCGAGCCGGAGCGCCTCGATATAATTAAACGGGTACGGATCCTGCCCGCCGCCCGGATACATCGCGCCCTCGCGCAAAATGCCGGTCACCCGGATCCAGCTGCTCTCCGAAACCAGCACCGAAAGGTCCTCATCAGCGGAAAATTCAAAGCTCACATAGCCGCCGCTGCAATATGGGCAGGACGGGCCCTTCCTCCCGACGAAGCTGTAACCATCGAGATCGACGTAATAGCCCTCGATCTCCACGGTTTTGCCGTCGTAGTCCCCAAAATTGATGTACCAGTCGTTGATCTGCGTCGCATAGAGGTTGTCGCCGACCACGATGTCCGGGCTGGAGATATCGACGGCCGCCTTATCCGCCCCGATGTCGTAGGGATAGACGTCGTACGGCCCGCCGTCCTCCATCTCGGAGTCGTCTTCCGCGGCGGAACCTTCTGCGGCGGAGACGGAACCGGCGGCGTCCGTCCCGGAAGGCGCGGTATCCTGATCCGGAATGGAGGTCACGGAAGCGGCGGCCCCGGATTCCTCCACGGAGGATGACGGATTTTCGTCATGCTCATCCGATTTATTTTCGCAGGCGCAGAAAAGGAACAGCATCAAAAATAAAACCAGCACCAAAACGGCTTTTTTCATTTCATCAGATCCTTTCCCGGATTTTTTCGATCACGGCAAACACAAAGAACACCAGAATATCCGTCACCACAATGCAGGCCCCCGTCGGCACCGAGGCGAGATAGGAGACCGTGATGCCCGTCAGAAAACACCCCACAGAGAGCAGCGCGCTCACCAGAATGGTCGTTTTGAAGCGCCGGCATACCCTCATGGCGGTCAGCGACGGAAAGACGATCAGGCTTGAGATCAGCAGCGTGCCCATCATCCGCATACCCAGAACCACGGTGATGGCGGTGAGAAACGCGATCAGCATGTTATAGAGCTTGGTCCGCACGCCGGTGGCGGCCGAAAATGCCTCGTCGAAGGTCACGGCAAAGATCTTGTTGTAAAACAGGACGTAGAGCAGCAGCACCGCCGCGCTCAGAATCACCGAGAGCGTCACGTCGCTTTTACTCATGGCGAGGATGCTGCCGAACATGTAGTTGCAGACGTCCGTATTCATGCCGGTGGTCAGCGAAACCGTCATTACGCCCACGGCAAGCGCCCCGCTGCACATGAGCGCCGTGGCCGCGTCCCCTTTGATTTTGGAGCTGTCCTTGATTTGAAGCAGAAGAAACGCCGCCACGACACAGACCGGAATCGCCACCGTCATCGGCGCGGCATTCATCGCATAGGCGAGTGCCAGCGCGGCAAAACCGACGTGGGAGAGGCCGTCCCCGATCATGGAATAGCGCTTCAGCACGAGCGTTGCGCCAAGCAGGGACGCACACAGGGAGACCAGCACGCCGACAATCAGCGCCCTGACGAGGAACGGATAGGAGAGCATCTCCAGAAACGTACTCAACATCCGGCCTCACCTCCCACAAAGCGGCGGCCGAGGTCGCTTGCAATATATTCCGCGGTGGTACCGAAAAAGAGCTGCCGGTTCCCCAGATGGAGGATGTGGCTCGCCTCCTCAACGGCGCCGCGGATGTCGTGCGAGACCATGACGACCGTGATCTTCTGTTCCCGGTTAAGCGAGGCGATCAGACGATAAAACTCTGTGGTCATCACGGGATCGAGCCCCGTGACCGGCTCATCCAGTAGCAGCAGCTTTTTGGTCGAGCACAATGCCCGCGCAAGCAGGACGCGCTGCTGCTGCCCGCCGGAAAGATCGCGGTAACAGCGGTTTCGGAGCGCCTCGATCCCCAGCAGACGCAGACTGTTCTGTACCTCCTGCTTGTCGGTCTTTGAATAAAAAGGGTGAATCCCCCGGCTGTTGAGCCGCCCGGAGAGCACCACCTCATATACGCTGGCCGGAAAATCCTTCTGCGCGGCCGTCTGCTGCGGCAGATAGCCGATCTCGGTCGCCTTGAGGCCGTCTCCGGTCAAAATTTCCCCCTGAGAGGGCTTTTTAAGATGCAGCAGACCTTTTAACAGCGTGCTTTTCCCCGCGCCGTTCTCCCCCACGATACACAGATAATCCCCCGGGTTGACACAAAAGTCGACGCCGGTCAGCACGGTCGTGCCCTCATAGGCAAAGGACACGTTCCGGCAGGTCAGTAACGCCATAATTTATTCTCCTTCTGCACGAAGCTGCTCGTCGAACCAGACACCAAATTCATCCAGAACGGCATCCAGAACGTCTTTTTCCTGAATGCTGAGCAGCTCAATCCCACCCTCCGGATGGGTGATAAATTCATAAAAATAGACATCCTCGCTCTTCTTTTCGGCGGGAGTCAGCGCAAGGTAATCCCGGCCGCCGCAGGTGATGACGACGAGCGGCAGAAGCCGGAGAACGCTGTCGTCCTCGAGTGTGAGCGTCATCGGGTCGCCGCGCTCCGGTTCCCGGTGGGAAACATCCTTCCGGCCGCCCTTTCCGGCGGAACCCGTTTCGCGAATCCGGCAGGATGCTTTTTCTTTGCTCTCTAAAAAAGCATGGTTCCCTTCCGGCTCCCGGCGGGAGACGACAAAGACACAGCGGGCGGGATTTTTTCCTTCCTGTGCGCTCTTTTTTCTGTGTATACTCACTCTCTGCGGCATGGTTCTCTCCAAGCGGCGAAGAAGCACATGTTCCCGGCATCCCAGGCCATCTCCCGCCGCCTTTATCCTTTCGACAAGTATTTGATCCCCCGCAGCCCCGCTTTTTAAGCGGAGCCGCTGATTTTTTCTCAGTTCAGCGCCTCGCGGAGCACCTCCACATTGTGTTCCATCAGGCTGAGATAGGTGGCGCCGGCGGTGAAATCCTCCGCGCTGACGTTGTGTACGGCGTTCAGGAGCTCCTTTTTCGCGCCGGTCGCCTCGCAGATCGAGTCGCACATCTGCTCATTGGAAAGCTCGATGTGGAACACGACGGGGATGTTGTCTTCCTTCACCTTGTTGATCAGAAAAGCGAGCGTGGCCGCATCCGCCTCCGTATCCGTCGAGCAGCCGGGGAACGCGGCATAATAGGTCAGGCCAAATTCTTTGCAGAAATACAGGAACGGAAAGCGGTCGCCGACGATGATCTCCTTGCGGGCCGCGCTGTCGATGACCTCCCGGAACTCATCGTCAAGGGCCTGAAGATCGCTAAGATAGGCGGCCGTATTCTGCTCGTAGCTTTCCTGATTCTCCGGATCGATTTCACAGAGGGCTTCACCGAGTTTCTGCACAATCAGCATCGCGTTGACCGGAGCGGTCCAGACGTGCTCATCCAGTTCCTGCTCCTCTTCGGCGTGCTCATCCTCTTCCCCGGAATGCTCTTCTTCATCGGCGTGCTCATGTTCCTCCGCCTGCATTCCTTCGACAAGCTCCTCCTCCACGGTTTCGACGCAGTCCATCAGCTTCACGGTCTTCATGTCGCCCTGATCGACGGATTCCAGAATTCCGGAAACCCACTCATCCGAGTCGCCGCCCACATAGACAAACAGATCGCAGTTCTCAATGGTGATCATATCCTGCGGCGTGGGCTCATAGCTGTGGCTCTCCGCGCCCGGCTTCAGCAGCAGCGTGAGATCCGCGGCCTCCCCGGCGATCTGCCGCACGAAGTCGTATTCCGCAAAATTCGTGCAGACGACGCTGATTTTTTTCTCCGTCTCTCCGGCTTCGGATGAATCCGGCGCGGAAGAGGGCTCGGCCTCCCCGCCCTTCGTGCAGGCGCTCAGGGAAACGGCCATCAAAAGACTTAAAATGATAGATAAGAAACGTTTTATCACGAAAATTCCTCCCAAATGCGCGTCGGGGAATCGGGCCTCCCGGAGCCGTTTTGGTCCCAAAGGTTTTTCCCCCGGCCATAAAATCGGCAGGCGAAACCATCCGCCGGAAGCGGGCAATTTGCGGCAATTCCGGTATGAATCCGCCGTTTTGTCTTAAAAAATCATGCTCCTTTTGAAAAAAGGGCGCAAAAAAGCGGGGACCTTCCGCCAACCAAGCAGGCGGAATCCCCTGCGAAAAATTCAATCGTTCAGCCGAACCTTCTGGAGAATCGGCGTGCTGAGAAACACACGATCCGGGCACCGGCAAACGGACCCGGAGACGGCAAGGCGCACCATCGCATGGAGCATGGCTCCCGCGACGGCCGTACCGAACAGCGTCAGCGTTTTTACACAGACCTTGATCTCATGACAGATCGGGCAATCTTCGCCCGTGCAGTTGTGGCCGGCCTCCTCCGCGATAAACACGACGGACAGGATTACGGCGGATAAAATGGCCACGCTGAGCAAAAGCGCGACCGCTCTGTTTTTCGTTGTCATGATTTTCTCCCGCCCCCTGCCGAACCGCGTCATCTGCAATTTTTGCACAGACCGTACAGCACGGTCCGGCTTCTGCTGATCTCGAAGCCATCCGCTCTGGAGACCGTATCGAGCATCTGCTCTGCGGCCGCGGCATCCATATGGAAAGTCCGGCCGCATTTTGTGCAGGTCAGATGGATGCAGTTTTTGCAGGCGTCCGCGTCCATATATTGATAAAAGACCTCCCTGCTGCCTTCTTTCACAAAACAACAGACAAGCCCCGCCTCTTCCAGCGACTCCAGATTGCGGTACACCGCGCTCAGACTGATTCCGTTTTGCTCAAGCGCCTCCGCGACCTGTTTTGCGGAAAACTGCCGGTCCGGGTGGCTCTGCAAAAAAGAGATCAGCTCTTTTCTCTGCTCTGTAAGATAGCGCGCCAACTTCTTCGCCTCCATAATTTGCGAATCATTCGCAAATTATCATAGCGCCGGTTTTGCGCTTTGTCAATACCGAATCGGCGGCATACGATTTTTTTTGCCCGCCTTATAAGAAAATTTCGGCTCTTAAAAATTTTCAAAAGCGGCGGTTGATTCGGAGATCCCGGCGGGAAAATCCATTCTTCGCCGACGGCTTCCAATATGGGCGGCGGCGCTATCCGACAAAAGGGCAGGCATAAATAAAAAGACCAATAAAAAAACGGCGGCCGGATAAGACGGACGTCGTTCTATGTAGGGGCTTCTCCGGCGTTCCGGCGGCCGGCCGGAAGCCGTTATGGAAAGGCTGTGTTTTATTTTTCGGAAAGGGATTTTCTCTTCTCCTCCGCGGCTTTCTCTTCAAAAGGTTCCTCTTGAGGGTCGGACTCCCGCAGGATCTCCCGGATCCGGTGGAGACTGAAGATGACGATCAGCAACGGAAAGACGCCGTAGAGCAAAAACATGGGCATCAGACCGCCGCGGTCCGCCTCCGGCACGGAGCGGTACATCCCGGCGCCAAGCCATATAAAGAACAGGCAGACCGCCAGCATCAGAGCCAGCGTCGCCGCAAGCTGTTTTGTTTTATGATTCAGCTTCATGGCTTTTCCTCTTTTTTATTGGTCTTGGGCGGCACCGGGAAGAAATTCTCCTTGCCTCGGCGAAAACGGGCGATGTTTTCCCGGTGGGCGTAAAATGTCAGCCCCATGATGATCAGGGCGCTGACCGTATCCGGTATAACGACGGTCAGAAGATCCGCCTCCTGAAGCATGAGCACGAGAAAGGTCAGCACCGGATAGATGGCCGAGCCGGTCAGGGAGATCGCCGATACGATGCGGATAATGAAGATGATCGGAACAAGGCCGACCAGCAGCGTCACGAAGACCATCCAGTTGAGGCACAGCATGGCGCCGAATGCGGTCGCCACGCCCTTTCCGCCGTGAAAGCCGAAATAGATCGGGAAAATATGCCCCAGCACGACGAAGATTCCGGCAATGTACCCCAGATCCACACCGAAAACCGGATCCGAGAAGATGACTCTCGCAAGAAAAACCGCGACGGATCCCTTGAGAAAATCACCGACAAAGGTGATGGCCGCCAGCTTCTTCCCATAGGTGCGGAGCATATTGGTCATGCCGGCGCTTCCGCTGCCAAACTCGCGGATATCCGGCACACGGAAGAGCCTCGAAACGATGATCGCCATGTTGCAGCTGCCCAGCAGGTAGGAAAGCGCCGCCGTGCATGCAACAGACAGCAGAAAGGAACCCCACTCGCCCATATGATGTTCGGCAAAGGCTCAGCCTTTGTCCTTCCCCCTTTCCCGAACCAAAATACGAATCGGCGTTCCGTTCAGGCCGAACGTCTCCCGGATCTGGTTCTCAATATAACGCTGATAGGAAAAATGAAACAGGTCGGAACGGTTGCAGAAAACAACAAAAGTCGGCGGTTTGACGGAAACCTCCGTCATATAATACAGTTTCAGATGTTTGCCCTTATCGGACGGCGGCTGTACCTTTGCGGTCGCGTAGGCCAGCATGTCGTTGAGCGTACCGGTCGTGATGCGGCGGCAGTTCTGTTCATAGGTAGCGAGAATCGCCTCAAACAGCTTATCAAGCCGCTGGCCGGTCAGCGCCGAAATATAGACGATCGGCGCATAGAGCATAAAACTAAGGCCGATTTGCAGGTTCTTGGTGAATTCGTTCATGGTGCTGTCGGTCTTTTCGATGGCATCCCACTTGTTGACGGCGATCACACAGGCCTTGCCCTGCTCGTGGCAGTAGCCGGCCACCTTGGAATCCTGCTCGGTGAAGCCCTCGGTCGCGTCGATCACAATGACGCAGACATCCGCCCTGTCGACGGCCATATAAGCGCGCAGGACGCTGTATTTTTCGATATTGTCGTCCACCTTGCTCTTGCGGCGGATGCCCGCCGTATCGATCAGGACGAATTTGCCGTAGTCGTTCGTGATTGCCGTATCGGTGGCGTCGCGCGTCGTACCGGCCTCGTCGGCAACAATCATGCGCTCCTCCCCGGAGATCCGGTTGACGAGGCTGCTCTTGCCGACATTCGGCTTGCCGAGGATGGCGACCTTGATGACATCCTCCTCTTCCTCCTCCGCGCGGTCGAAGTCGATATACTGGAAACAGGCGTCCAGCAGGTCTCCGGTGCCGTGGCCGTGCACGGAGGAGACCGCAATCGGATCGCCGAGGCCGAGGTTATAGAACTCATAGAATTCTGCCGGCGGCGCGCCGATCGCATCGCATTTGTTGACACAGCAGACCACGGGTTTGCCGCTTCTGCGCAGCAGGGAAGCGATCTCCTCGTCGTTCGCGGTGACGCCGGCCGTAAGGTCCGTCACCAGAATGATCACATCGGCGCTATCGATGGCGACATTTGCCTGATCGCGCATTTTGGAGAGCATGTCGTCTCCGGTGTTTGGCTCGATGCCGCCGGTATCCACCAGCATGACCGTATGGCCGAGCCATTCGCATTCGGCATAGAGGCGGTCCCTCGTCACGCCAGGGGTATCCTCGACGATGGCAAGGCGCCGTCCGGTCAATTTGTTAAAAAGCGTGGATTTGCCGACATTCGGCCGCCCCACGATGGCGATGATCGGTTTCGACATAGGTTCCTCCGGTTTCTCCTTTAATCCGTTTCCCCATAAAGGACTTCGCAGCGGCTCTCTTCCTCTTCGCCCAGCATGGCGCAGAGCAGCGAATAACCGTCGTTTTTTACCATAAGTACCGGAACGCCGAGCTCGTGCTCAAGCTCCTCCGGTGTTTTATCATCCAGAAAGCGGTCATGCTCATAGCGCAGGGTTGATTCGCAGATGAGCAGCGCCTCCCCGGGATCTTTCTTTTTCATAGTCTCGGCGATGTCCCCGCCGGTCAAGAGGCCGGTGACGGTGACGTTTTCGCCGAAGAAGCGGTTCACCACCGCCGTAACCGCGACTTGGAGCCCCGGAAACTTTTCCTCCGCAAACGCCGAAAGCTCCCTGAGAAGGCTCTCGGCGGCCTTCCCGGTCGCGACGGATACGTTTCTGTGAATCTCTTCCGCCGGATGGGCGTCAAGCGCCTCCAGAAACTCCCGCTTCAGCAGCGCCGAGAGACCGACGCCGTTTTCAAGCTGCGTGAAATCGCCGTAATACTCCTCATCCGGCATCGGGCGCTCCGCCTTGATGAAAAACTCATCGGCGGGATAGGCGACGCGCTCCCCGCGCAAGGTGAGCTGCTCCTGCTGGAACGCCTCAATAAGGTCGATCACGGCCGCAGCCTGTTCCTTTGTATAAGGATCGATGTGCGGCAGGTGCTCCCGGTATTTGGTCAAACCCACCGGCACGCAGGCGATGCTCTCGACCGCCGGCCCCATATTTCCGAGGTCGCGCAGGGTACGTTTGAGCTCTTCGCCGTCGTTAATGCCCGGGCAAAGAACCACCTGCGTGTGCAGCGCGATCCCGGCTTCGGCAAGCTCCCGCAGATATTGCAGAGAGGTTGCCGCCTTGGGATTTTTCATCATGGCGACGCGGAGCTCCGGGTTGGTGGTGTGGACCGAGACGTTGACCGGCGAGAGATGCATCGCAATGATGCGGCGGATATCCTCCTCGCCGACGTTCGTCAGCGTGATGTAGTTGCCGAAGAGAAAATCCAGCCGGGAATCGTCATCCTTAAAATACAGCGTCTCCCGCATGCCCGGAGGCATCTGGTCGATAAAGCAGAAGATGCACTTATTTTTGCAGCAGCGCTCCTCATCCATCAGATAGGTGGAAAATTCAAGCCCGATCTCAGCATATTCGCCCTTATGAATACGGACGGTGCGCTGACGGCCCTCCTGATCTTCAATAACCAGAGAGACAAGGCGGTTCACCATATAAAACCGGTAATCCAACACGTCGTTAATTGCGCTGCCGTTGATGGAAACGAGCGTCTCGCCCGGCAGAATCCCGGCACGCTCCGCATGGGACCGCACCGCAATGGAAGAGATGACGACCGGCAAATGCCCGCCTCCTTCTTATATGAAAATAGAATATGAAGTCCGATGCTGGAAATGCGTTCCCTCGGCGGATTTTGCCGTATTGAAACGCAATTGGCTGAGAATCGGTTAGAACCCACAGGGCTGCTTTACAATGAGCAGTGTCATTCTGTCCGGATAAGGCTGACCTTGAATCACGGATAAATAATTGCACACTCTTTGATCGGAGACACAGTCCACACACCTTCCCAGGGAAACACAAGGGGGATGAAACCCGGCTCTCTCCGCATTCATGGGGCACGCAATATTTTTTACACGATCAATCGCTGTCTCCAGCGTCTCTGTGATTTTATTAATGCCAGCCACGAGGATTACCTTTTTGGGGCCGAAAATAAGCGCCGCCACGCGGTTCCCGCTATGATCCATGTTTACGATCCTGCCGTCGGCAGAGACCGCATTGGCCCCGGAAATATAGTAATCGCTCAGCAAAGCCTCCCGTTTTATCCGGTAGGATTCTTCGTCATCGGACGCCGTTTCTTTATCGTATACGGGATTTCCCCGTTCCTCCAAAGCACGCGTGAGATCCATCTGCTGCAGCGTTGCGGAATGGCCGATACCAACCGTACAGGAAATCGGGATTTCCTCTAAAATATATTCTTTCGCCGCTTCAAGGGAATCCAGAACGACAAGTCGGATATTACGCTGTTCAAAATTTCCGGCCATCCCCGTATAGTCTGTCATATTCACCCCTTGCATGATGTGAAAACCATGCACCCGTGCTCTATCTCCGTCGGTCCCGAAATCTTCCGCCTCGTTATGTGGTTCCTCTTTAAGAGAAACGCCTTGGGATACGGCCCGCTAAAATGATCGGTCGATCTTTCCGGCCTTATTCCGTGGAAAACGCCCAGACGGTCTTATGCTCGTACCAGCCGTCCGGCATCAGCAGCGTGGAAGGGAATTCCGGCTGATGCGGGGAATCCGGAAAGAATTGCGTCTCTAGGCAGAGGCCGGAATTCGGCCCGTAAACGGCACTGTTTTTGCCCTTTTCCCCTTCCGGGATATGTTGGCCACAATAAAGCTGAAGGCCGGGCAGATCCGTCCAAACGTGGAGCAGGCGGCCGGAAGTCTCCTCATAGAGTTCGGCGGCCGGGCCTTTTTTATTTAAAACAAAGTTGTTGTCGTAATCGGATGTGACCGGACGCATCTGCCGGAAATCCAGCTCCGTGCCCGCGACCGGAAGAAGTTCGCCGGTGGGGATCTGTTCCCCATCGACCGGCGTATAGGAATCCGCATGCAGGCAGAGATGATGACTGAGAATATTTCCCCTGCCGGCGAGGTTAAAATACGTATGATTCGTCAGGCTGACGAAGGTCGGCGCGTTCGTCGTGGCGGAATAACCGATCTCGAAGTTGCCGTCGTCGTTGAAGCCGAAGCGCACCGTGACAAAAAGCTCGCCCGGAAAGCCGTCCTCCCGGTCGGGAGAGACATAGCTCAGATAGAGCCAGCCGGGCGTCTCAGTGGCCTTCCAGAGCTTCTTATGAAAGCCTCCGCCGCCGTGGAGCGTGTTCCTGCCCTCGTTGGCGGTCAGGCGGAAGGTGTGATCCTCAATATGAACCCGCGCGCCTTTGATCCGGTTGGCGTAGCGCCCGATCGTCGCGCCGAAAAAGCAGCCGCCCGCAAGATATTCCTCCGGCGTATCATAGCCAAGAACGATATCCGCCGGCTCCCCGTTCCTGTCCGGAACGGAGAGGGACTGCACGGTGCCGCCAAGGTCGGAAACCGTCGCGCGGATACCGCCGCTCTCAAGCGTATAGAGATGAACGTCTCCTTCCGGCAGAGTCCCCCAGAGAATTTTCTCCAGTTTCACGGCGCGCCGCCTCCTTTTTATAAAAGAAGAAAAAAGTCTATAAAAACTATACCATGCGGGGGAAAAAACTGCAACAATCCTGGACAGAAAAAAAGCCCTGACAGGCAAGTTTGCCCACCACGGCTTTTCCGGAAAGCAATTTCGATCGGAGGTTCAGGCCTCTTCTTCGACTTTGACGATCTCTTTGCCTTTGTAGTATCCGCAATTCTTGCAGACTACATGCGGGAGCTTCAGCTCGCCGCACTGCGGGCATTTGCAGAAGCCCGGAACGGCAATCTTCCAAACGTTGGAACGTCTTTTATTCTTTCTTGCTTTGGAAACTTTTCTCTTCGGTACTGCCATGAAGAGCACCTCCTTAACTCATGATCCTCAGCTGTCGAGCAGCTCTTTTAATTTTGCCAGGCGGGGGTCGGTCTGTTCTTTTTGGCATCCGCACTCCGTCTCATTGAGATCGGCGCCGCAAATCGGGCAAAGCCCTTTGCAGTCCTCCTTGCACAAAAAACGGAAAGGAAGCTCGAGCGTGACATCCGTCATGACAAGCTCATCCATGTTAAGCATTCCGTCCGGAACCACGAGAAATTCGTCGTTCTCTTCCCCGCCGGAGAGTTCCCTCGCCAGCATGTGCTCAAAGGAATAGCTCACATGTTTTTCCGTTTTCTTTCGGCAGCGGTCGCACTCATACTTCAGCGGAACATCCGCCGAATACTGAAGCGACACGATGCCGGCCCGGTTCCGGAGCAATCCATTGATCCGCACGGGAGCGCCGAAGACACGCTGTCCCCAGATCTCCACATTGGCAAGATCAATCTCCCCTTCGACCGGAATGGTCAGATCGGGCGCCTCAAACAGATTTTTAATATCAATCAGCATACCAATCCCTCGCAACGCCACGGAGAATATTATATAGATATCGGTTTGGTTTGTCAAGCGATTTTTCTCCCCTGTCAAGGGCAAAAAATCGCCACGGCACAACATTTTAATTTTAGCAGAAACGGAGAGAATATGCAAACCTTTCCTTTGCAATCTTTCCAAAAATCTTTTCCCCGGTCATGTGCCGGCGGCTCAGGTGCCGAGGAAATAGCCGCTTGCGGCCATGGAGACGTAGTCGTCGTTTGCCACGATGATATGGTCGACCAACTCGACGCCGACCTCCCGGAGCGACTTGCGGAGCTGCAGGGTCAGGTCGATATCCTCCTGCGAGGGCACGGCATACCCCTGCGGATGATTGTGCGCCAGGACCGCGCGGGATGCCTTTGTGCGAAGAACCGTCTCGATCACCGTGCGCTTCGTGACGTTCACCCGGCCGATCTCCCCTTCCGCGAGCCGATCGCAGGAGAGGATCCGGCCCTTATTATCGATCGAAACGATCAGGAGCAGCTCGTTTTTTCGGCCGACGAAGCGCGGCAGCAGGTACTTTCCGAGATCGGAGAGGCCGCCGACCAGATTGTCGGTAGCGTTTTTCGCCTCCAGATAGCGGCGCGCGATCTGCGGAACCAGATTGAGCATAACCGCCGTATTTTCACCGACGCCCTTGACCTCCAAGAGTTCCTCCACAGAGGCGTCCAGCACGGCATCGAGGCTGCCGAAGCGCTCAAGCAAGCGGTGCGCAATGGGGTTGGTATCCGCCCGCGGATTGGAATAGAACAGCATCAGTTCCAGAACCTGATGCGGCTCAAAGCCGTCCAGCCCCTCGCTGCGGTATCTGCTGCGGAGACGCTGTCTGTGACCCTCGTGTTCGCCCGGCATGAAATCCGCTCCCTTCGCTTTTTGTTGCGTATCCTTCTAAAAAGTATTATACTGAACCAAAATAAAAAAGAAAGCCCGTGACGGTATAAAAAGTTTCACGATCTCCGAAAACGACGCAGGGCAGCGCCTGGACAAGTTTCTGACAAAAAGCGTCCCGAAGCTCCCGAAATCCCTGCTCTATAAATATATCCGCATCAAGCGCATCAAACGGAACGGCAAACGCTGTGACATCGCCGACCATCTGGAGACCGGCGATCTGATCGAGTGCTACGTCTCCGACGAGTTTTTTGAGGAAGAACCGAGCAAGCCGGCCTTTCTCTATGCGCCCTCCGCCGTCGACGTGCTCTATGAGGATCAGAATATCCTGCTTGCCAACAAGCCCGCCGGGCTGCTTGTCCACGAAGGCGACGAATGGTCCGCCGACACGCTGATCCTGCGCATCCAGCACTACCTCTATAAAAAAGGCGAATACGACCCGGAAAACGAAAATTCCTTTGTGCCGGCGCTCTGCAACCGGATTGACCGCAACACCTGCGGCATCGTGATCGCCGCGAAGAACGCCGCGGCCCTTCGCTACCTAAATGACAGCATCAAGGAACGCACCGTTGAGAAAAAATATCTCTGCGTCGTCAGCGGCACCCCGGCCAAGCGTTCCGGCACGATCGAGAGTTTCCTCCGGAAGGACGAAAAAACCAATACGGTCGAGGTTTATAAAAATCCCGTACCAGGCGGCCTGACCGCGGTGACGAAATACTATGTGCTCGAATCCAAAAAAGGTATGAGCCTTGTGGAGGCGGAGCTCCTGACCGGCCGGACCCACCAGATCCGCGCCCAGTTTGCCTCCATCGGCTGCCCGCTCGTGGGCGACACGAAATACGGCAAGGCAAAGGACGGCCGCGGTCTCACCTGGCAGGCGCTCTGCTCCTATAAAGTCACGTTCCGCTTCGGCGGAGAGGGTCCGCTCGCCTATCTCGACGGGAAGACGTTTCAGGTACAGGATGCGTGGTTCCTCAAAGAGCTCGGCTTCGCGATGCCGAAATCCTGACGCGGCGGCCCTTTTCCCGCACGCGGCACACAGGAACGGCCGGTTTAGGCGGATCGGCTCTCTTTATGCCGGTGGCAGAATCTTTTCTGCTTTTGCACAAATTGTCGGAAAACGCCCGTGGCAGGCGGCTCTTTGTAAAATAGCATTGGACGTCATTCTGGAAACACATTTTACGGCAGCCGCGGATTCCGTTCTCTTCATATGACATACGGGGACAGTCGTTTCATCCGGTGAATGTCGGCTTTTTAACTTGACAGGTGAAGCCTTTCTCCGGAGATTTCCGACCTGATGCGCGGCATAATCTTTTAAAATTCGTCTGTAAAATAAAATGGCGGTCCTTAAAAAGGGCCGCCGTTTTTTATTCCATCTCTTTCAGTACGGTCTCCAGCGACTCGACAGCGACGTCGTTTTCCGCCCGGTTGCCGGCGAAGACACAGAGATAGTCCCCGTCCCTCCGGACAGCGACGCCCAGCTCTTCCAGCCCCGCCACAATCCGCTCCGCACCGTCGGCTTTGAAAAACACGCAGTCCGCCTTGGTGCGGTAGAGCCGCTCCAGCGCACGGTATTTCACCGCCAGCTTCTTGATGCGGAGGTAAAGGCTTTCCCGGCTGTCCGTGAGCTTCCGTTCCGCCGTTTTGAGCACGGCCGGATGCTTAAAGATGATCTCCGCGGCGGCCTGGTCGGAGGCGGAGATTCCTCCGTCGAACTCCGGCAGATCCGCTCCCGCGGCATAGACCGGGTTTCCGCCGAACCAGAGTTTTTTGAGCACGACAAGATTCGGGATCACGCCGGCATCTTTGAGCACGGATTCTTTTGGATCGGCTATATAGCTTTCATCCACGAGGATCAAACCTTTCGCCGCGGAGGCAAGGCTCCTCACCTCGGCCGCGGAGAGCTCCAGCGACGCCGGGCAGGCCGGATTGGTGAGGAAAATCACGCTCCCCGGCTCCTTTTCCGCCGCGGCAAGCAGGGCGTCGGCGTCGATCTTCATATCTTTCGTCCGCAAAACGACGCTCAGCCTGTTTTCTGGAAAGGCGGCGCGGAATGCCTCGGCGGAACAGTCGTACTCCGGGATCACCGCCGCCGCATCGTCAGGAAGAATCCCGCGCAGGAGCGTTTTGTCATCCGCTCCGGCGCGCACAAATTCAGGCCTTGTTCCATAAACCTCGGCAAAACCGCCGCAGAGACCTTTTGCCAGGGGATCACCGGGCTTTTCGGCGTTTTCCCCGCGGGCGACGCCGATCAGCCGGCTGAAAGCCTCCTCGATATCGAAGAAAAAGACGCTCCCATCCAGATAAAACATCAGGAACCTCCCCACATCTCAAACAAATTCATCTGCGTGGTCTTGGGCAAACCGTTCAGCACGCCCGCCGCCCGCAAAATATCCATGACGCCGCTGCCGACCGAGTTGCGCGCCATGATGTCGTCCTCCGAAAGATACGGTCCCTTTGCACCGCCCACCTGCAAACTCCGTGCCGCGGTTTCGCCGAGCCCCTTGAGCGCGGTAAACGGAAGGCGTAGTTTTCCATCCTCCGGCACATATTTGACCGCATCCGAGCGGTAGAGATCGACCGGCAGGCATTCGATGCCGCGTGCCAGCATCTCATTGATGATCTGAAGCGTGGTCAGGGAATCCTCCTCCTTCGCCGTCGGATTCGGCAGATCTTCGAGTTCCTTGATCTTCCGCTCCACGGCCGCTTTTCCGGCAAGCGCGGATTCCGCATCAAAATCGCCGCCGCGGACCGTAAAGAACGCCGCGTAGAATTCCAGCGGATAATAGACCTTGAAATACGCCGTGCGGATAGCGCCGATGTCGTAGGCCACGGCATGCGCTTTCGGGAACATATACTTGATTTTCAGGCAGGAATCGAGATACCAATCCGGTACGCCGTGCTCCTTCATCGCCTGTTTATGCTCGTCGGTCAGCAGCTTGATCGCCTTGCCTTTACGGGTGATCTCCATGATTTTGAAGGCCATGGAGGGCTCGAGACCATAACGGATCAGCGTCGTCATGATGCTGTCGCGCGTGCCGATGACGTTGGAAATCGTGCAAGTGCCGTTTTTAATCAGATCCTGCGCGTTACCGAGCCAGACGTCCGTACCGTGGGAGAGGCCGGCGATCTGGATAAGATCGGCAAAATTCTTCGGCTTTGCATCCATCAGCATCTGACGGACGAAGGGCGTGCCCATCTCCGGCAGCGCGAAGGTGCCGGTCTTGCAGTCGATCTCCTCCGGCGTGACGCCCAATGCCGCTGGGGACTGCAATAGGCTGTAAACCTTCTCGTCGCTCATCGGCACATCTAATACGCGGATGCCGGTCAGGTCCTCCAGATGCTTATAGAGGGTCGGAACCTCGTGTCCGAGCTCGTCGAGCTTCAGGATCGTGTCGTGAAGCGAATGGAAGTCGAAATGCGTCGTCAGAACCTCGGCATCCGGATCGTCGGCCGGGTGCTGGATCGGGCAGAAGTCGGTGACGTCATGATCCGCCGGGATGACAACCATGCCGCCCGGGTGCTGGCCGGTCGTGCGTTTGACGCCGATGCAGCCGTTGGCGAGCCTTGCCTCTTCCGCTTTATGTAAGGTGATGCCGCGCTCCTCGCAGTATTTCTTGACATATCCGTAGGCGGTTTTTTCGGCGATGGTGCCGATGGTGCCGGCCTTGAAAACATGGGATTTTCCGAACAGCTCCTCCGTATAACGGTGGGCTCTCGTCTGATATTCGCTCGAGAAATTGAGGTCGATATCCGGCTCCTTGTCGCCATGGAAGCCGAGGAAGGTCTCAAACGGGATCTCGTGGCCGTCGCGGCGGTATTCCGCGCCGCAGACCGGGCATTTCTTCGGCGGCAGGTCGAAACCGGAGCCGACGGAGCCATCCTCGACGAATTCGCTGTGTTTACACTTCGGGCATACATAATGCGGCGGCAGAGGGTTGACCTCCGAAATGCCGCTCATCGAGGCGACGAAGGACGAACCGACCGAACCTCTTGAGCCGACGAGATAGCCCTCGCTCTCGCTCTTGGAGACGAGCTTCTGCGCGATCACGTACAACACGGCATATCCGTGCTTGATGATCGAGTTGAGCTCATGCTCGAGGCGCTCCGAAACCTGCTGCGGCAGAGGGTCGCCGTAAATCTCGTGGGCGCGCTTCCAGCACATGGCTTGCAGGTCGTCCTCCGCGCCCTCGATGGAAGGCGTGAAGGTGCCCTCCGGAATCGGCCGCAGGAAGTCGACGGAATCGGCAATCCGGTTCGGCACGGTGATAACCACCTCGCGGGCCTTTTCTTCGCCGAGGTAGGAGAACTCGTCAAGCATCTCCCGAGTGGTCTTAAAATAGAGGGAGGGCTGCTCCTCCGCGTGTTCAAACCCGACGGCGTTCATGATGATCTTGCGGTAATCCGCATCCTCCGGGTTGAGGAAGTGCACGTCCCCGGTTGCCACAACGGGGATGCCGAGTTCCTCGCCCAGCGCGACAATCTGCCGGTTCCAGCTGCGGAGCTGCTCGTCGTTCTCGGCCATTCCTTCCCGAACCAGAAAGCGGTTGTTGTCGAGCGGCTGAATCTCCAGATAATCGTAAAAAGAAGCAATTCGGATCAGCTCTTCATGCGGCTTTCCCTCGCGAACCGCCATGTAAAGTTCTCCCGCTTCACAGGCGGAGCCGACGATCAGTCCTTCCCGATATTGGGTCAGGATGCTCTTTGGTACGCGCGGATGCCGGTGAAAATAGCGGATATGTGACAGAGAAATTAGCTCATACAGGTTTTTAAGTCCCTTCTGATTTTTGGCAATCAGAATCAGGTGGTAGGTCGGAAGCTTTTTGGGATCCGTGCCGCCCAGAAGCCCGTTGAGCGCCGAAAAGTTGTCGGCATGCTTCTCCGTTTCGATCTTTTTGAGCATCTCGAGCAGGATCAGTGCGAGCTCCCTCGCATCGTCGCTTGCACGGTGGTGATTGAAGGGAGCGAGCTTCAGGTGGTTTGAGAGCGTGTCAAGCTTGTGGTTTGTGAGCTCCGGATAGAGCGACCGGGCCATCGTGACCGTATCGGCAAAGGAATTGCAAAAGCCCAGATGGTGCCGGTCGGAGACCGCGCGCAGAAAGCCGGTATCGAACCCGGCGTTGTGGGCGACGAGGAAGGCATCCGGCCCGCAGAACTCCATAAACTTCCGGTAGGCCTCCTCCTCCTTCGGCGCGCCCCGCACCATGCTGTCGTTGATGCCGGTGAGCTCGGTGATGCGCTCGGGGATATGCTTCTCCGGATCGACGAAGGTGCAGAATTCCTCCCGGATTTCGCCGCCCACAATGCGGACCGCGCCGATCTCGGTGATGCGGTCCATCGTGGCGGAGAGGCCGGTGGTTTCAAGGTCAAAGGCGATGATCTCGCCGTTAAAAGGCACATCCACATTTCCGGTGACGGACTGCACCGTATCGTCCACATAATAGGCCTCGACGCCGTAGATCGGCTTAAAATCCGGATCTTTGAGGGCGGCGACGGCGTTCATCACGTCGGGGAAGCCCTGCGCGACGCCGTGATCCGTGATGCCGACGGCTCTGTGGCCCCAGCGGTGCGCCGTCTCGACATACCTGCCGGCCTCGGTCACGCCGTCCATCTGCGACATGTTGGTATGCAGGTGCAGCTCGACGCGCTTCTCCGGCTCGTCGTCCTCGCGGCAGAGGCGTTTGACCGTAGAGATATCGTAGGGCCGGATTGTGATGTCATGTTCGTATTTATCGTAGGAGGCGTCGCCCCGGGCCATGATCGTCATACCCTTTTTGAGGTCAAAAAGCGGCGCGGCCTCCTCTTTTTTCTTGATGATTTTAAGAATATTGGAGCCGGTGTAGTCCGTGATCATGATGGAAAGAATGACGCTCTCCCCGTCGCGGGTCTCCCTGCTGTCGATGCTGAAGATATCGCCCCAGACCGTGACTTTTCCGCTCTGCTGGTCGATATGGGAGAGCGGCTCCGGGCGCTGGCGGATCGGTTTTCCGATCAGGATCTCCATCTCGGAGGCATCGATGGGCAGCCCCGAGCAGTCAAAACCGCCCTTTTCCTTTGCCGCATGGGTATGCTTTGCGGATTCTTTATAAACCGAAGGTTTCGGCTCCGGCAGCGGCGCGGTAAACTCCGTGACCGCCGTGACACCGCAAAATTCCACCGCGCAGTCGAGGCCGAATTCCTCCCGGATGATCTCGCGGAGCGTCAGGTCGGCGCGCATTTTTTTGAGCATCTCCTCACCGCCGTGGGCAAGGCGGATACGGAGCCGGTTTTCGCTGAATTTTGCCTCCGCGCCGTCAAAAAAGCCGTTGATTGCGACGCCGCGGCGCTGAGCCTCCGTCAAAAGCTCGCCGAAATAGTCCTCCGTCAGCCATTCCGACGGGTAAACAGGAATAAGCCGGACGTCTTCCACGCCCAGCCTGACGGCAAGCGCCTGTTCCAGCGCATACAGATCCGATTTTCCCACCGTCTGTTTCGGAGCGACCTCCACCTTGATGCTCTGGCCCTCCCGACCGAGCATGACCGAGCATACCTCCGCTTCCGCCAGAGCCATTCCGGCGGAGATCCCGAAAATTTCCGACAGGGTCTTCCCCATTCTTTTACCGTCCTTTTATGTTTTCAGGGTCGCCCCCGTTATATTTTTTCGATTTCCTCGAGAAGCGCCGCAAGCAGCTCGTTCTCCGGCACCTTGCGGACGATCTCCCCTTTCCGGAATACGAGCCCGCAGCCGGTGCCGCCCGCGATGCCGACGTCGGCCTCTCTCGCCTCGCCCGGCCCGTTGACCGCGCAGCCCATGACCGCCACTTTAATAGGCTTTTTGCAGCCCCTCAGCGCATCCTCCACCTCGCCCGCGAGCTTGATGAGGTCGATGCGCGTGCGGCCGCAGGTTGGGCAGGAAACGATATTCACGCCCTCCTGCCGTAGGCCGATCGCCTTCAGGATATCTTTCGCCGCATAAATTTCACGTACCGGGTCGGCGGTCAGCGTCACGCGGATTGTGGAACCGATGCCGTCGAGCAGCAGGCTCCCGATGCCGACGGCGTTCTTGATGAGGCCCATGCGCTCCGTTCCGGCCTCGGTCACGCCGAGATGCAGCGGATACTCAAAGCGCGCCGCGGCGAGACGGCAGGCCTTCATCATGGTGCCGACGTCGCTCGATTTTATCGAGACGACAATGTCGTGGAAATCAAATCCCTCCAGCATACGGACATATTCTTCGGCGCTCTCGGCAAGGGCTTCGGCCGTCGGGGCGCCGTATTTTTCGAGCAGATGTTTTTCGAGCGAGCCGCTGTTGACGCCGATGCGGATCGCGGCGCCCGCTTTTCCGCAGGCCTCCGCGACCGCGCGGGTACGCTCCTCACCGCCGATGTTGCCGGGATTGATCCGGATCTTATCGGCTCCGGCCTCCACCGCCGCCAGCGCGAGCCGGTAGTCAAAGTGGATATCCGCGACGAGCGGAATATGGATTTTCTCTTTGATCGCGGGAATCAGCCGCACGGCCTCCATATCCGGAACGGCCGCCCGTAGAATCTCGCAGCCGGCTTCTTCCAGTTCCACGGCCTGGGCGACGCTGCCCTCGAGATCGGTGGAGGGGACGCTCAGCATCGACTGGATGGCGACGGGATGGCTCCCGCCGATCATGACGTTTCCAATTTTAACTTCTTTGGCCATACTCAGCCTCCGCTTACGAGTTTCATGATGTCGTTCGCCGTGACATAGAGCATCAGCAGGATCAGCAGAATGAAGCCGGCGTTGTGGATCGCGCCCTCCACCTTCTGATTGATGGGCTTCCCACGGATCGCTTCCAGCAGCATGAAAAGAATGCGTCCACCGTCCAGCGCGGGCAGCGGCAGCAGGTTGACGACACCGAGGTTGACCGTGACCAGCGCAACAATAAACAGCAGCGAATCAAGGCTCTGGGAGCTTGCCTCGGAGATCACCTCCGTGACGCCGACCGGCCCCGAGAGCTGGCTGATCGTAAAGGTACCCTTTAAAAGGTCTGCAAAGCCGTGCCACGCGAGTTTTACCAGCGCAAACGTCCAGCCCGCCGAATATTCCACGACGCGCCAGACCGTCGGTTCCAAGCCGTAGACGCTGAAATCCAATACAATCGAGGAGACGCCCTCATAGTCTTTCATCTCAAAGACCACGCGGTCGAGCTTCACCTTTTCCCCATCCCGCAGGACCTCCATGCTGACGACGCCGTCCGGATCCCGGATCAGGGAATAGACGATGTCGTTGTCGATCAGAACCTGCTCCCCGTTGACGGAGAGGATCCGGTCGTCCACTTTCAGATATTCCGCGGAGGAGGACCCCTCGCTGAACCCGGCGATGATCGGCGTGCCGATCAGTTCCTGGCCGGAGGTCAAAATCACGGCGAGGATGAAGCCGAGCAGGATATTCATAAACGCGCCGGCAGCCGTGACAAGGATGCGCTTCCAGACCGGGCAGGCCATAAAAGAGCGCTCGGTCGGGATTTCGCTCCCGTCGTCCTCGCCCTCCATGGCGACAAACGCGCCGATCGGAAATAGGCGCAGGCTGTAGGCCGTCTCTCCCCTTTTGATGGAAAAGAGCTTCGGCCCCATGCCGACCGCAAATTCATTCACTTTTATGCCGGCCCATTTGGCGGTCAGAAAATGGCCCAATTCGTGGAAAACCAGCATCACCGCAAAGCAGAGGACTGCAATCAAAATACTCATGGCGAACGATTATCTCCTAATCTGGTCTGTCAGGGAAGCGGCGAAAGCGCGCGCCTCCCGGTCGGCGGCAAAGACCGCCTCGAAGGAATCTCCCTCCGGAAGCGGCATCTCCACCGTCTTTTCGAGCACGGACGGGATGTCGTTGAAGCCGATCCTCCCATCCAGAAAAGCCGCGACGGCGACCTCGTCCGCGGCATTAAACGCAGCACCCGCCGTGCCGCCGAGGGAAAGCGCCCGCCTCGCGATGCGCATGGATGGAAACGCCGCATCATCCGGCCGGTAAAACGTCAGCGCGCCAATCTCCGTAAGGTTAATCTGCTTTACAGTGCTTGGCAGGCGCTCCGGCCACGTCAGCGCATACTGAATCGGCGTGCGCATATCCGGGACGCCAAGCTGGGCGAGCACCGAATGATCGACAAACTCGACCATCGAGTGCACCATGCTCTCCCGATGAATGATTACCTCTATTTTATCCTGCGTCACACCGAAAAGATGCGCCGCTTCCATAATTTCAAGCCCTTTATTTGCCATGGTGGCGGAGTCGATGGTCACTTTCCGACCCATTGTCCAAGTCGGATGCCGGAGAGCCTCCTCCGGCCGGACGGAGGCGAGCTCCTCGCGGCTTTTTCCGAAGAACGGGCCGCCGGACGCCGTGAGGATCAGCTTCCCGATCCGGCCGGAGTCGCCCTTCGCCTGTAAGCACTGAAATACCGCCGAGTGTTCGCTGTCCACCGGCAAAATTTTTACGCCATGCGCCGCCGCGTAGTCCATCACGCGCTTTCCGCCGGCGACCAAGGTTTCCTTGTTGGCAAGCGCAAGCGTGTTTCCGGCTTCGATCGCGGCGAGCGAGGGCGCAAGGCCTGCGATCCCGGTGACGGCGTTGAGCACAATATCGCAGAAGCAGGCCGCCGCCTCTTTGACGCCCTCCGCGCCGGAGACGACTTTGATATCCGTATCCGCGAGTGAAATCCGGAGTGCCGCGGCGGATGCCTCGTCAAAGACGGCGACCAGTTCCGGACGGAATTCCCTCGCCTGTTCCTCCAGCAGCGCCGTATTGCTTCCGGCGGCAAGGGCGGCGACAGAAACGTCCATGCGGCGGCAGACATCCAATGTCTGGGTGCCGATCGAGCCGGTGGAACCGAGAACGGAAATTCGTTTCATAGGATTCCTTCTAACAAATATGCCGCTCTTTCGTGCGGCACAGATTTTATCCGATATTCATGTCGGTCAGATGATGGGGAAGAAAAAATTCCAGAGATAGAGCAGCGGCGCGACAAAGAGCCAGCTGTCGAAACGGTCCATGATCCCGCCGTGCCCCGGCATGACGTTACCGTAATCCTTGATCCCGGACTGCCGCTTGATGACCGAAGCACAGAGATCTCCGAAAATCCCCGCGGCCGCCCCGACCGGCAGAAACAGGCTCAGGGAGAGCCAGCGGATGGAAAGCGGTTCCCCGATCACCGGCGCGGCATACAACGCGTAGGCCCAGCTCAGCAGAAGGCTCAGCGCGATGCTTCCTATCACGCCGCCAACCGCACCCTCCACCGTCTTTTTGGGACTGATCGTCGGGCAGAGCTTGCGCCGGCCGAACAGATGGCCGCTAAAAAATGCAAACGTATCGTTGAGCCATGCAACCGCAAGGCTCAGGAGGATGAGATACAGACCCTGAACGGTACTGAATCCCTCCCGGAACACGAGCAGCATTGAGAATCCGAGCGGCACCGCAACCGAGACAAAAAACGCATACCCGGCGGACGTCGCCCCGAATTTCTTGGGATCAAAAAGAACGAAGAGCATCAGAATTCCGCCAAAGATGAGGCAGACTTCCCTCAGGCCGACGGCCTCGGTGAAAACGAGCAGCGGGATGACCGCCGCCGCCGCGAGGCAGACCGGAATCACCGACGTGTACCCGCAGAGATGCTCGGCATGGAGCAACTCCCACACCGCCATCACGGAGAGCAGCGTCACCGCGGCGGGCAGCAGGAGCGTATGATAAAAATAAAGCACAACGCCGAGCAGCACGAGCCCGACGAACGAAGTAATCAGGCGTTGTTTCATGAATTCCGTCCGTACCTTCCGTCTGTCAAATTTACACGCCGCCGAAGCGCCGGTCCCTGCCCGCATATTCGGCCAGGGCTTTTTCCAGATGCGCAGGCGTAAAATCCGGCCAGAGCACATCCATGAAAATCAGTTCGGAATAGGCGCTCTCCCAGAGCAGAAAATTAGAGAGGCGTTCCTCTCCGCTGGGCCGGAGGATCAGATCCGCATCCGGCACCACGGAATAGAGGTTCGCCGAGATCAGTTCCTCCGTGATCTCCTCCGGAGCGAGCCCGCCGGCCCGGACCTTGTTGGCGATCGCCTGCACCGCATGGAGAATTTCGTCCCGGCCTCCGTAGTTGAGCGCGATCTGGACGGTCAGCTTCACGTCGCTCACCTTGGCCTTTTCCGCCTTCTCCATCAGCGCGCGCAAATCGTCGGCCAGAGGCACGCGGTCCCCGATAAACCGGATGGCAATATGCTCTTTCGTCATGCTGTCCATCCGCCGGAGATAGCTGCGCATCAGATCCATGACGTCCTCGACTTCCTGTTTTGGGCGGCGCCAGTTCTCTGTGGAAAAGGCGTAGACGGTGAGGTAGCGGATGCCGATGTCGCGGCAGTACCGCGCGATCGTCTCAAAGACCTCCGCGCCTTTTTTATGCCCGGCGCTCCGGGGAAGCCCTTTTTTCTTTGCCCAGCGTCCGTTGCCGTCCATGATGATGCCAATATGCGCCGGCAGGATCCGCTCGCTTTTCAAAATCCGATTCCGCCTTTCGATATAGTTTCGCGGCAGATCAGAGTTCCATGATCTCCGTGGATTTGCTTTCGGCCATGTCGTCGATCTGCTTAATGAAATCGTCGGTCAGCTTCTGGCAGTCCTTCTCGATGTCCTTGCGGTCGTCTTCAGTGATCACCTTGTCTTTTTCCTGCTTCTTGATGAAGTCGTTGGCGTCGCGGCGAATGTTGCGTACGGAGATCTTTGCCTCCTCCGCATGCCTGTGAACCTCCTTGGAAAGATCCTTGCGGCGCTCCTCGGTCAGCGGAGGGAAAACGAGCCGGATGCAGACGCCGTCGTTCTGCGGCGGGATGCCGATATCGGAGAGATTGATCGCTTTTTCAATCAGCTTGAGCGCAGAACGGTCCCAAGGCTGAATGACAAGGATCCGGGCTTCCGATACGGATACGGCCGCCATCTGGTTGACTTTGGTCGGGGTGCCGTAATAATCAATGACCAGGCGGTCCAGCACGCCGGGGTTGGCGCGTCCGGCGCGGATGGAACCGAAATCCTCCTGAAGGGTTGCGATGATTTCTTCCATTTTCTCGTTGAAAGAGATGAGCTGTTCTCTCATAGTTTTCCTCCATTTCTCCGGCTGAACAAATATTTTTTTGAAAGATACGGGCGTGCACCGGAAAACGCCGTACCCAAGAAAACTAAAGGAATCCGGCGGATCAGCCTTTGACCAGGGTGCCGATCTCTTCGCCGGTAATGGCGCGGCAGATGTTATCGGGATCGCTGAGGCTGAAAACAAGGATGGGAATGTGGTTGTCGCGGCACATGGCCACGGAAGTGGCATCCAGAACCTTGAGATCCTTCTCCAGCACCTCGCCGAAGGTGAGGCTGTCGTACCGGACGGCGTCGTCGTACTCGTTTGGATCCTTGTCGTAGACGCCGTCGACCAGCGTGGCCTTGAAGATCACGTCGGCGTTGATTTCCGCCGCGCGGAGGGAACTTGCGCTGTCGGTGGAAAAATAGGGGTTTCCGGTTCCGCAGCCGAAGATGATGATCCTGCCCTTCTCCAGATGGCGGATGGCCCTGTTGCGGATAAACGGCTCCGCAATCTCCGGCATGGAGATCGCGGTCATGACCCGCACCGGGACGCCCAGCTGATTGAGCGTATCATAGAGCGCGAGCGCGTTGATGACGGTGGCCAGCATCCCCATGTGATCCGCGGTCGTGCGGTCCATACCGCCGCTGGAACGGCCGCGCCAGAAGTTGCCTCCGCCTACAACAATTGCGATCTCCGCGCCCAGATCCGAGCATTTTTTGATGCTTTGACAAATGGTCCGTACGGTATGAAAGTCGATCCCGGTCTTTTGCCCGCCGGCAAGGGCTTCCCCGCTGAGCTTCAGAAGCACGCGCTTGTATTTCAGTTCCATTGGTGCACAACTCCCCTTTTCCCCATTTTAGATTTATTTTACATGATTGGCCGGAATAAGTAAAGGTTATTTTTATAAAAGGAAGGGGAATTCCGGCTCCGCGCCGCCGGGCAAAAAAGAAAAAGGCCGCGCCCTGCCGGACACGGCTCTTTTTTAGTATTCCACTTTTTCAGGCTCTTTTTGCCCGCCCTCGCAGGAAAAACAGTTATCCCCGCAGTCCAGCAGAACCGCCAGCACAAGGGCCTGAATCCTGTCTTCGGAATCCCGGAGCGTGATCCTGTAATCGTCCTCCCAAGGGTTCCATTTTTTGCGGACGACGGAGATCTCCCGGCCGTTTTTCTTCATTTCGTAGACATGCTCAAGCAGGTTCCGATGCAGAACCCAGCCGGTCATTACATATTCCTCGCCCGTCAAGGTAAACCGTCTTTGCAGCTCCATCGTCTGCCCGCCGCAATCCAGACGGTATTTTCCCAGACCGATCTGTCTGACTTTCGCGACGGGAGCGCCGTCCGCATCGTAAAAATCCAGCTTTTTACTCAGGAAGCCTCCGGAAAGATCCGCTTTCAGCAGCAGTTTTCCGGCTTTATCCATGATCCGGCACCCATGCATGCGAAAGATCATGGAAAGCTCTTCCGAATCCTCTATGTTCTCCATGGTTTTGATTCACTTATCAGTATGCTGACCCTTTCTCAATAGTTGCGGAAGAAAGGTTTTTCATCAACACCGCAGGATACGGATCAAAGAATTCCTCTTTCCGGCGGTGTCGCCGACGGGTTTATGCTCCGCTTTCAGGGCGGAAAAGCCGGGCATCCATTTTTTTCTACCGGAAGATTCCCGCTTTTCTTTTCGGATTTCCTTCTGCTCCTCCTGCCCCACGGCAAGATCGCCGGAAACCTGAGCATCTCTGCCGCCGTCTTCGGTGGGGATGGTCGGCGCGTTGCAGATCATCCGTCCCTCCAGAAACACGGCAAGAACCAATATCACGAGAAAAAGCGCCCGCAGACGGCCGTTCCCGAATCTGTTCTCCATCGTCAATCCCTTTTCTAAGACAAAAAAAGACCCTCCGCGGTACGGTCCGCGAAAAAGCCCTTTTCATAATATGGATTACTATACCACCTTTTCTGGCTTTGTCAAGGGCACAAAAAGCGGGATTTTGTCATTTCAAAAAGGCCGCAGGATGGTACTCCTGCGGCCTTTTTTCTCCGGTTTATCCGGAATCAGTCTTTCTTCTGCGCCTGAGCGATCTGTTTCGCGACTTCGTCGGCGAGGTTCTCCTCGGCTTTCTTCTCAAGGCCTTCGCCTTTTTCAAAGCGGACGAATTCGGCAATCTTGATGCTGCCGCCGAGCTCTTTGGCAACCTTCGCCGTATAGGCCTCGACGTCGATATCCGGATCCTTAATAAAAGCCTGGCTGATCAGGCAGTTTTCTTTATAATATTTGCCGATCTTGCCCTCGAGCATCTTTTCCTTGACGGCATCCGGTTTGCTGGCCATCTTGGGATCCTCGTTGATCTGGACAAGAGCGACTTCCTTCTCATGCTCGAGAACGGATTCCGGCACACCCTTCGGGCAGATATACAGCGGCTGGGAAGCGGCGATCTGCATGGCGATATCCTTGCCGTATTCGGCAAAACCATCCTTATCGGCCACGTCGGCATCAAAGCGGACCAGTACGCCGATCTTTCCGCCCATGTGGACGTAAGAGGCGCAGGCGCCCTCATAGCGGACGAAGCGGCGGATCTTGAGGTTTTCGCCGATGACAAGCACGTTATCCTGAAGGATCTGCTGGAGGGTACGGCCTTCCACATTGCAGGCAAGCAGGGCGTCGACGTCGGCCGGATTCTGTTCCATGACGGCCTTGAGGCAGACCTTGACGAATGCGAGGAATTTGTCGCTCTTCGCGGCAAAGTCGGTCTCGGAGTTGACCTCGATAACCGCGCCGACCTTGCTCTCCTGGCAGTAATCGGCCAGAACGGCGCCTTCCGCAGCGATGCGGGAAGACTTTTTGGCGACGGCGGCGAGGCCTTTTTCACGAAGGAAATCGATGGCTTTATCCATATCGCCGTCGGTTTCCATCAGAGCTTTTTTGCAGTCAAGCATGCCGCATCCGGTGGTCTCCCGGAGGGCCTTGACATCAAGAGCGGTAAACGCCATTTATTTTTCCTCCTCTTCCACTTCGTCGGTTTCGTCGATCTTTTCCTGCGCGGCCGGCGTCATCTGCTCGCCCTGATGGCCTTCGATAATCGCGTCGGCCATGGTTCCGGCGATCAGTTTGACGGCGCGGATGGCGTCATCGTTGCCCGGGATCAGATAATCGATCTCATCCGGGTCGCAGTTCGTGTCCACGATTGCGACGATCGGGATACCCAGTTTGCGGGCTTCGGAGACGGCAATCTTCTCTTTTCTGGAGTCGACGATAAAGAGCGCGCCCGGAAGGCGATCCATGTCCTCGATGCCGCCGAGATATTTCTCGAGCTTCTCGATTTCAAGGGCCAGTTTGCTGGCTTCTTTCTTGGTCAAGCGTTCAAACGTGCCGTCCTCTTCCATTTTGCGGAGCTGAGTCAGGCGGGCGATACGGCTGCGGATGGTTTTGAAGTTGGTGAGCATGCCGCCGAGCCAACGGGCGTTGACATAATAAGCGCCGGCTCTTTCGGCTTCTTCACGGATGGAATCGGCGGCCTGCTTTTTGGTGCCGACAAAGAGAATGGACTTGCCGTCCGCAGAGAGATCGCGGACGAACATATAAGCCTCTTCAATTTTCTTGACGGTTTTTTGCAGGTCGATGATGTAGATACCGTTGCGCTCAGTGAAAATATAGGGCGCCATTTTCGGGTTCCAGCGGCGGGTCTGATGACCAAAATGGACACCGGCCTCAAGCAGCTGTTTCATAGATACGACAGACATTGGATTTTTCCTCCTTTTGTTATTCCTCCACCCCACGCATCTCGAAAGAGCGGCCATTTCTGGTACATCGCCGGAACGATTGTGGGATGTGCGGATTTGCTTTACGGAAACGGATTGCGATTCCGCAGCTTTTTGATTATATCACGGGAAGTTTTTCATTGCAAGATTTTTCTATATTATTTTTTATCTTTATGGTGATTTAAAAAAGCTCGCAAAAAAGCCTTTCCTCTTCGGCTCCCGGATCACGTCCGAACGGATCAGGATGGTATCCCGCCCGATGGACTCCACCTTCTCCCAGCCGATCAGGATTTCCTCCTCCCTGCCCAGCAGCCCGAAGAACCGGAGCCTTCCGCCGATCACCAGGGCCAGCACCTTTTCGCTTTCCGTATCGACCAGCATGTCGTCGATGTAACCGAAACTTGCGCCGTCGTTGAGGTTGATGACCTCCTTCGCGCGCAGTTCCTGCATGCGGATTCTCGTATACATTCCCCCTTTGGGAAAATCTATTCCATCCAAGGAGAAAATCTGTCTGTCCGCCCATGCTCAAGCCATTTTTCTTCGTGCTCGGGAAGTCCGTGCCGCGCTTTCCAACGGATTGGACCGTGGGCCTACCTCCGTTTTTCTGTGCTCGATCGGGCCGGGCTGCCCAAAAAACGACCTCGCAGCGGAGACTCCGGCATCCGGTGAAAGAGACCCGTCGGCTTCCGGAGAACAGCCGCCCGTTCCCGTGGAGGCATCCATATTTTGACCGGCAAAGACGGAGCAGATCGTCCCTTCTCTCCTGCAAAACACCGGGGGCTTCCCCGGTTTCTTCTGCGGGTTTTCTTCTTTACATACAGGTATTTTTCTTCAGGAGTTTTTTTCTTCGGGCAGCCGGCCGATTTTTGACGAAAATATTCTTATATTTGCGATTGACAAAATTTCACTCAAACAAAAGTGCATAGGGGTTTCCACTTTCGGACATGCTCATTTCGCAAGTATTTTTTGAGTGGGTGGTGCAGAAATGTATTACGGAAAAGTGGAAATCTGCGGCATCAATACTTCCCGGCTGCCCGTGCTCAAGGAATCGGAAAAGATGGACCTTTTGCGGAGAATCAAGGAGGGGGATTCCTCCGCCCGGGAGCAAATGATCAGCGGGAACCTTCGCCTCGTGCTCAGCGTTGTGCAGAAATTCACGGGGCGCGGTGAGAATCCCGACGATCTGTTCCAGGTCGGCTGCATCGGCTTAATCAAGGCGATCGACCACTTCGATCCGGGGCTCGACGTGCGCTTCAGCACCTACGGCGTGCCGATGATCGTCGGGGAAATCCGCCGTTTTTTGCGGGATAACAATGTGGTTCGTGTCAGCCGCTCCATGCGCGACACGGCCTACCGCGCCATGCAGGTCAAGGAGGATTACCTCAGCAAAAAAGGCCGGGAGCCGACCATGGATGAGATCGCACAGGAACTCGGCATGGCGCGGGAACAGGTGGTCATCTCGCTCGAATCCATTGTCGAGCCGGTTTCGCTTTACGAGCCGGTCTATTCCGACAGCGGCGATACGATTTATATGCTCGACCAGATCGGCGACAAGGAGTGCGAAACCGGATGGCTCGAGGAGATCGCGCTCAAGGAGGCTATGAGCAACCTCTCCCCGCGCGAAAAGAAAATCCTTGCGCTGCGCTTCTTTTCCGGGAAAACTCAGATGGAGGTCGCCTCCGAAATCCACATCAGCCAGGCGCAGGTCTCCCGGCTGGAAAAGGGCGCCCTCGATAAAATCAAAAAGCAGCTATAAATTGGCGGCTCCGTGAAGAAAACGGCCCGCCGGCATATATGACCGGCTATCGTCATTTTTCTCTTTATGATCGGATTTATCCCTGCGGCGGGCCGATAGCGGCGGAACCCCGCAAAAAAAGACCGGTGCTCCCCGATTTTGAGGATTCCCGGTCTTTTTCTATTTAAAAAGCAGATTGCCTGTAACATTTCAATACGGGTGGAAAATCGCACCGCGGCGGCCGATCGAGCTTAAAAAGACGAGCGGCCGTACCTTTTTCCGGAAATTAAACCGTTGTACGCCGCTTTTCCCCTCAAAAAGTTCGTCATTCTCCGTAGCCGAAGGGATTTTTGCTCTGCCAGTTCCAGCAGTCCCTGCACATATCCGCAAGTGAGCGCTCGGCCTTCCAGCCGAGCTCTCCGGCGCTCTTCTCCGGCGAGGCATAAAAGATATCCAGATCGCCCGGACGGCGCGGCCCGATCTTATAGGGGATCCTGACACCGCTCGCCTTTTCAAAGGCGGAGACCACTTCGAGAACGCTGTGGCCGCACCCGGTGCCGAGGTTGAAGGCGGACTCGCCCGAATGATGTTCCATATATTCCATGGCGGCGAGATGGCCTTTCGCGAGATCGACGACATGGATATAGTCCCGCACGCCGGTGCCGTCCGGCGTCTGATAATCGCCGCCCCAGACGTTGAGATACGGGTACTGCCCGACGGCCACCCGGCAGATGTAGGGCATCAGGTTGTTGGGAATCCCTCTCGGATCCTCCCCGATCAGCCCGCTCTCGTGGGCGCCGACCGGATTGAAATACCGCAGCAACATAACCGACCATTCCGGATCCGCCTTTGCGGTATCCCGGAGGATCTGCTCAACCATGTATTTCGACCAGCTGTACGGATTCGTGCAATTGCCGCGCGGGGACGTTTCACTGAGCGGCAGTTCTTTGCCGATGTCGTATACGGTCGCCGAAGAGGAGAAGAGAATTTTCTTCACCCCATGTGCGCGCATCGACTCGCAGAGCGTGATGGCCGCGCCGAGGTTGTTGTCGTAATATTCAAGCGGCATCGAAACGGATTCCCCCACTGCCTTGAGCCCGGCGAAGTGGAGGACGGCGTCGATACTGTTTTCCTCAAAGACACGATCCAAAGCCGGACGGTCCCTGAGGTCGATCTGATAAAATTTTACGGGCTTCCCGGTGATCTGCCGCACCCTGTTTCCCGCTTCCTCGGAGCTGTTGGAGAGGTTGTCCGCAACGACCACTTCCCTGCCCGCGTTCAGAAGCTCCACACAGGTGTGGCTACCGATATAGCCCATCCCTCCGGTCACAAGAATCGACATAATTCGGCCTCCTATCCCGTCTGATCCGTTGAATCCCTGCCGGAAACATGGTATCATGAATTTAGACTCATTGCAACGCAAAAATGTCTCGGATAAAGAAGGTGGCTCTTTTGCGTCTCCATGGAATCGGTTTTGAAGTCCGGTATCCGCCGGCGCTGGAACCCGGCTTTATGCCCATCCTGAAATTCAATCGGGCTTATCTGGAAAAAGCCTCCGTTCCGCTTGGGATCGCCCTGCTGCGCCCGGACGGGCAGACTTTTTGCTGTGAGACAAAACTCTGCGGCACGCCGGAATCCTCGGAGGCGGACCGCTTTTATGTCGACCGCCTCGTCAAATCCCTGCTCTGGATGAAAGGCGGTTCGCGGCTCCTTGTGCGCGGCAGCGAAGAAATTTGTAAATCCCTGAAGGCCGCCTACGCGGAACACGGCAGCCGTGCCTTTGACGCGAACTTCATGGCCAGAATCTACGGGCAGCCCTTTGAAGTTGCTTCCTGTGAGGATCTGCCGGAGGAAAAGCTCGTCTCCCTGCCCGTCGGCGGGCATTTTGCCGGATGCCGGATCGGATTCGACGCGGGCGGCTCGGATCGGAAAGTCTCCGCCGTCATCGAAGGCCGGCCCGTCTATTCGGAGGAGGTTATTTGGAACCCGAAAGAAAACCCGGACCCGGACTATCATTTTCGCGGGATCGTTGAGGCGCTCAAAACGGCCGCCTCCAAAATGCCCCGGGTCGACGCGGTCGGCATCTCCTCCGCCGGCGTTTTTGTCGGCAACCGAACGGTATATGCTTCCCTGTTCCGCAGCGTGCCGAAAGCGCTTTTTGAAAGCAAGGTAAGGGATATCTATCTCCGGGCAGTGAAGGAGATCGGGGATGTACCGGTCACGGTCTGCAACGACGGAGATGTCTCCGCGCTTGCGGGTGCCATGAACCTTGGCCGGAACAACCTGCTTGCCGTCACGATGGGCACGAGCGAGGCGGGCGGCTACATCGATTCCTCCGGTGGCCTCACCGGCTGGCTGAACGAATTGGCAACCGTTCCGGTGGATCTGAACCCGCAGAGCAATTCGGACGATTTGAGTGGGGATGTCGGCTGCGGCTCCCGCTACTTCAGTCAGGAGGCCGTCATCCGGCTCGCACCGGCCGCGGGAATCCGGCTTATGGAATCCCTCTCCCCGGCGGAAAAGCTCCGGGAGGTGCAGCTCCTGCTCGCAAAGGGGCATAACGGAGCGAGGCAGATCTACGAATCCATCGGCGCCTTCCTCGGCCACTCCCTCGCCTATTATTATGAACTTTACGGGTGCGGCACCGTCTTGCTGATGGGGCGCGTCGTCTCCGGAACGGGCGGCGAGATCGCCCTTGAAAAAGCAAGCGAGGTGCTTGCCGGGGAATATCCTGAGATTGCGGAGAAGCTCTCCGTGATTCTGCCGGACGAAGCTTCGCGCAGGGTCGGCCAGTCGGTCGCGGCGGCAAGCTTATAAATTCTCGCTTGCAACCGCTATGAGCGTGTGGATTCCGGGGCGGATGATTTTCCCTCCCGCTCTGTCCGCTCCATTTTAAAGACGAGGCTTCACGAAAAGCCGGCCAGTCGGCGGCAGGCCTCTAAGCCGCCGGCGGCTCCGTTTCAAAAGCGAAAGCCTCCGCAAAATCTCATACGAATAAAATTTTTTATTTCTGTTATTTTTGCCGGTAAAACTTCAAATACTATTTTTGTTGCGGCCCGTTGTTTTTTTTCTCAATTCTCATTGACAGCGTCTGTTTTCCGCCTTATGATAGGTTGGATTTCAGGAATGTCTTTAAACGGCCCGGAGCCGCCCAAAGGCATCGCATCGGAAACCATCCCGCACGGAACGACCCTTTTATGATGGTACCGGATATCAAGATGATTGTTCCTGCTTATGAAAAAACCGCCATGACCCAAAATCATGACGGTTCTTTTTTTATTCCGTTTTCTGAATCAGGATCTCCGAGGCGCGCATGCCCTCCGTCTCCAAAACGGTAAAACGCATCCCGCTGTGGACGAAGCTGTCTCCCTTTTCCGGAACCTTGCCCAGCTCATCCATCACCCAGCCGCTAACCGTCGCGGAATCGACCCGCTCCTCCAGACCGAGATATTCAAACATCTCCTCCGGATCGGCGCTGCCGGAGATATGGTAGCCATCCTCTTTCTTCACAAAATCCTCGACCACCTCGTCGTGCTCATCCCAGATCTCGCCGACCAGTTCCTCAAGAATATCCTCCATCGTGACGACGCCGAAGGTTCCGCCGAATTCATCCGTCACGATGGCCATATGGCATTTCGCCTTTTGCAAAAGCTTGAGCAAGGCGCCGATCTTCATCGTGCAGGGCACAAAAAGCGGCTGTTGAAGGATCTTCTCCAGCGCGAGATCCGGATTCTCCGTCATCCGGTGGAAGTCCATCTGATGGATAAAGCCGACAATGTCGTCGATATTTTCCCGGTAGACCGGCAGGCGCGAATAGCCGGATTCAAAGAAGACCTTTTCGATCTCCTCCTTGGTGGCGTCGATCGGAACCGCAGCCAGATCGACGCGCGGCGTCGCGATATCGGCGGCATCCTGATCGTTGAATTCCAGCGCGGAGCGGATCAGCTCGCTCTCCTGGCTGCCGATGCCGCCCTCCTCCTCCGCCACCTCGACGATGTTCATCAGTTCCTCCCCGGTCATCCCGCGCTGATCCTCGCCGGTGATGAGCTTGGAGATGAATTTTTTCCATGCCGAGAAGATCCAGTTGACCGGCGTCAGCAGGAGCATAATTCCGTGAAGGATCGGAGCGGAGAATTTGGTGAACGTCTCCGGGTACTCCTTGGCCAGACTTTTCGGCGTAATCTCGCCGAAAAACAGCACCACCACCGTCATCACGGCCGTGGAGACCGTCGCGCCGGAATCGCCTATGTAGTTGACAAAAAAGACCGTGGCGATGGCCGTCAGGGCAATGTTCACAATATTGTTGCCGACGAGGATCGTGGAAAGGAGCTTATCGTAACTGTCCAGCAGCCGCAGCGCAAGCGCGGCATTTCCGTTTCCCTTATCCGCCTCAATCTTCAGTTTGGTCTGGCTTGCGGTGTTGAAAGCGGTTTCCGTCGCGGAAAAATAAGCGGAAAACGTCAGCAGAACCAGCATAACCAAAATCGTTGCCGTGGTATCCATGAGTGAAAAATCAACCTCCCGTTTTGTTTCAAAACGCAAAAAAGCATAACCTTTCCGTAAAACGCAAAGGTCATGCCTCAAAAATTTCTATTTGCCGAGCACCCTCCGGGGTCTCCGTCGTCCATAACATAAGCCCTTTCCAGCGGTCCGGTCTTCGCTTGATATTTCTATTATACAAAAAAAGGAAAGTCCCGTCAAGAGGCGCCGAAACCGTGCCGCATGCTCAAAACACTTTCATTCCGGCAGCTATGTTCCCGATATGCGGCCCCTAATCCGGCCGTTTTATTGGGGAAAGCATCCTCCAAGCCTCTCTTCGGCGGCTGTGGGCCGGTTGATACAGTCCTCACTCATAAACGCAGGCGGCCTTCTCAGAGGCAATATTTTTTTGCAGTCCGCACCCTCCCGCAGGCGTCTTCGGCCCGCAAGCCGTCTCCCGGAAAAGCATCGGATTCTTTCTTCAAAGGATGATGCCGCCGCCCAGCACCTCGTCGCCATGGTAAAGCACCGCGGACTGGCCCTTTGTAATGGCGCGCTGCGGCGTGAGAAATGCCACGCGAACCGTACCGTCCGGCAGCGTCTCGAAGGAGGCCTCCGCCGGTTTATGGGCGTAGCGGATTTTGCACTGTACATGGATCGGCTGTTCCGGCGCATGGCCGGAGATCCAGTGAAAGCCGCCGGCCAGCAGTTCCCGGCCGAACAGCTCCTCGTTCCTGACCAGCCGCACCTGCCGGTTCGTAGGATCGATCCCGCCGACATAGAGCGGCTCCGGCAGAGAGAGGCCAAGCCCCTTCCTCTGGCCGATTGTGTAATGCGCGACACCCTTATGGCACCCAAGAACGCTCCCGTTCTCCGCCACAAAATCCCCGGGCTCCGAGCCGCAGCCGTGCCTCAGGAGGAATCCGCCGGTGTCGCCATCAGGGATGAAACAAATATCCTGAGAATCCGGCTTCTCCGCGACCGGAATCCCGGCCTCCGCGGCGATCTGCCGGATTTCGGTCTTTGTCCGCTCTCCCAGTGGAAAAATGATGCGGGAAAGCAGTTCCTGCGTCAAATTATAAAGCACATAGCTCTGGTCCTTCTCCAAGGCGGCGGCGCGGAAGAGTCTGCCCTCCGCGATCCGGGCGTAGTGGCCGGTCGCGATCTTTTCGCAGCCCAGCTTCTCCGCCTCCGCAAGGAAGGCCGGGAATTTGATAAACCGGTTGCATCGGACGCAGGGATTCGGCGTCCGCCCGGCCTCATATTCGGAGAGAAAATCGCCGACGACCTTCTCCGCAAACAGCTCCCGGAAATCGAACACATGGTGCGGGATGCCCAGAAAATCCGCGACCTTTTTCGCGTCCTCGGCCGCGGCAATCCCCGCGTCGCCTTCGCTCAGAAGAAAGGTTGCGCCTTCGACTTCCCAGCCCTGATTTTTCAAAAAAAGAGCGGATACGGCGCTGTCGACCCCTCCGCTCATCGCAATCATGACCTTCATGCCGCCATCAGCGTATAGATCCCGTACGCGATTGACGGAAGCAGCATCGCAAGGATGAGGACGACGACCATGATGCGTACCAATACTTTTTTTCCATTCATCGGAAATCCCTCCGTTACTGAATCACGCCGAAATCGGCAAGCGGCCAGAAGATAAAGATCGCCCTGCCCATGATGTCTTCTCCGGAAATATACGGGTTATTCCAATAGCGCGCATCCAGCGAATCGCCGCGGTTGTCGCCGAAAAAGAGATAACTGCCCTCCGGCACCTCAAAGTCACGAGAGACGCGGGAGTCGGAGCTGACGTAGTCCTCTTCGAGCTTCTCCCCGTCAATATAAACGGAGCCGTTCTTTTTGACTTCAACCTCTTCTCCCGGCAGGCCGATGCAGCGTTTAAAGAGGATCTTATCCAGTTCCTCCGAATAAAACACCACCACGTTGTCGCGGTCGATGGAGGTCTCCGGATTCCGTACACGGACGGCGAGCGTCCAGTCGCCGGGATTCACGGTCGGCATCATCGAGCCGGTCGGCACATAGGCGATAATGAAAAAGTAATTGAAAAGCAGCACCGGGATGACGCAATAGAACAGCAGCGCCTTGCACCAGTCGATGATCTCTTTCTTTACTGCGGCCCGTTTTGCCGCCTTTTTTTCCGCAGAAACCACGTCGGCTTCCTGAATTCTTTCTTCCTGATTTTCTTCCATAAACTCCTCTTGTTTCATTCCAGAGTGCCGAAACTGCCGATCGGCCATAAAACAAACAGCGCCTTGCCCATCAGCTTATCTTCGGAAATATAAGGCTCCTGCCAGTATCGCGCATCCAGCGAATCACCGCGGTTGTCGCCGAAAAAGAGATAGCAGCCTTCCGGCACCTCAAACACGCCCGAATAGTCGGAATCCGAGCTGACATAGGGCTCCGCCAGTAGGGTGCCGTCGATCCGGACGCTCCCGTCAGAACCGACCGTCACCGTCTCCCCCGGCAGACCGATGCAGCGCTTGATCAGCACCTTGCTCGTCTCGTCGGAGCGAAAGACCAGAACATCCCCGCGCTCGATATTCTCCTTGTAGTAAACCCGGGTGGAAAAGAGCGCGCTGTGGGCCGGAAACGTCGGCCACATGGATTCGGTCGGCACAAAGTTGATCATAAAGATAAATTTGAGAAGGACAAAAAGGACCAATACCTCCGTCCCCAACGGAAGCACCCACTCCCGGAAAAAGCTCTTTTTGTTCAGCGGCTCCGGCGGTTCCATTTGTTTTTTGATCTTTTCGTGGCTGCTTTTCAACAAAATGATCCCCCCGGCATAAAAATCCACATGATTCTTATTATAGGCCTGTGATTTTTTTATTATATCACAAATCCGCGTGTTGGCAAGCGGCCTCTTATTTTAAAAGAGAAAACCCATGTCCGCAGGAAAGGAATAGAACGGCCAAAGCGGCGGCATACTAAATCAGAATGCTGTACCGCGGGAGAGATTTTCATGTATATCGTGCTTTTCCGTACCATTATCATCTACATTTTAATTATTATCTGCCTCCGCATCATGGGAAAACGCCAGCTCGGCGAACTGCAGCCCTCCGAATTCGTTATCGCCATCCTGATCTCCAATATTGCGACCATCTCCATTGAGGATACGGATATTCCGCTGCTCTCCGCCATCGTGCCGATCGTCACGCTGATGAGTTCGGAGGTGCTGCTCTCCGCCATCGCAATGAAAAGCAGCAAGGCGCAGGTCGTTATATCCGGAAATCCGGTGGTGGTGATCCGCAACGGGGCGATCGACCAGGCACGGATGCGGGAACTGCGCTTTTCCATCGAGGACCTGATGAGCCAGCTTCGCATCAACGGCATCTTCGATATCCGGGAAGTGGGCTGGGCGATTGTGGAGACAAACGGCAAACTGACCGTCTATCCAAAGTATTATGCGCGCCCCGTCACGGCGGAGATGCTCTCTCTGCCCGCCAAGGCAAACGAAAACACGCCTCCGCTGGTAGTGATCAGCGACGGCGTGCTCATGCCGGAAACTTTGGAAATCTGCGGGCTCGGCCAAGCCTGGCTGGACCGCGTGCTCAAAGAAAATCAGGTCACGCCGGAAAAGGTATTCCTAATGACCTGCGACTCATCGGAAACATATTATCTTGTAAAAAAGGAGACCGATCTGAAATTGCAAGAGTAGCACTCGCGGCAGCCCTGTTGGTCGTGATGATCGGCATGAGCGGCTGGGGCCTTCATACCCTCGAAAAAAACACGGACATTTTGCTCTCCGAGATGGAGGAATTGTCGGTGCTGGCGGAGGAGGGTGACAATAAAAAAACTGCGGAAGCCGCCGCCATCCTTGCGACCGATTGGATTGAACGGCACCACACGCTCTGCCGGATCGTCCGCCACACCCAGCTTGACCAGGTTACCCTTGCCGTTGCAAGACTGGAGAAGCTGGCGGAACACGGCGATATCGGCGAGCTGACCGCAGAAATAGACCGCTGCAGAATTCTTTTGGAGGATATCTACGACTCCGAACTGCCGCTGCCGCGAAATATCGTGTAGCGGCATTCTTCCCTGCCGAAACAAGTCTGCATCGGGTTTATACAAAAAAAACACATCGGCGCCGACTGCAAACGGTCTCTCCGAAATAAGTTGTCAATCGTTGACTGCAAGAAAATCTTCCAACACGTCGTGAAGATGGAGCGGGCTGACGGAGTTTCGCAGACAGAGCTCCGCGAAACGCTTCGCCAGCCCTTGATTGATTGAAATATCGGGAAAATAAACCACCTCTGTTTCTCCTTCCGTAAAAACGACTCCCCAAACTGTTGCGTGGATTCCGTCCTCTGTAACGATTGTCCTTTCCCTCAAACGATAATTCAATTGTACCGCCGCCTACTCATCGAAGTGTTTCCATTTTAACATTTGTTTTTGTCGATTTTTGTCGAATAAAGCGCAGCCAATCATCTTGCACAATATTTTTTATTTTACTTAGGATAAAATGTATAAATTATTCATATTTTCCATTCCTGCAATAGAAATTTTTCTTTTTTTACAAAAAGAAAAGCCCGTGGGCGTTCCCCATGGGCTTTTTTATTCTTGATTCCCAGATGAGCAAATCCCAATCATGAAAGACCGGCCGCGGCACTTTTGAGAGCGGCTTACTCGACGGAGAGTCTGATATTGACATCGATGGCGCCCTTGCTCTCCTCCGTCTCCGGGTCGAAGCCTTCAAAAACGGCGACTCCCTGATAGGTGCCCGGATCAAGCGGGGTATCCAGCGTATCGGAGAGAATGTACTGACCGGGTTTCAGATAACCGGTTTGGTAAATCTGCTCCTCGCCGACGGTGATCGTGACGGTCATCAGCAACACATTTTTGCCCGGATTCTCGATTTTCAGCGTGGCGGTGTTGTCTTTGACCTTGATCTCTTCCGCAATGGAATACGAAAGTGTGGCGGCGTCATTGCGTTTTCCGGAATAGGATTCCCCGGAGAGCGAGCCGCTGACAGCCATTTCATCCGCCTTGACCCAGGGATACTCGTCCTCCGGCACATTGCCTCCGGTAAAATACGGGATCATCCACGCCACAGCCACGGCAGCGACCACAAACAGGATTGTCACCAGCAGGGGCGCGGAACTATTTTTTCGTTTATATCCGGCCATTCGGACCTTCCTCCAGTTTCCAAAGAAAGAATAACGAAAATAGTATATCAGAGAACTTGTTTTTTGGCAAATCCTTGCATTGCATCCATCGCCTTTTTCAAGTAAAATATTGGCAGGGTACTTTTTAAATGTTTGAAAGGATGGGGATTCCATGAGTGAACTCAGAGGAGCCTGCCTGATCGGGCAGTCCGGCGGACCCACTTCCGTCATCAATTCCAGTGCATACGGAATGATCAAGACCGCATTGGAGACCCGCTGCATCACCCGTGTCCTTGCCGCCCGACACGGCATCAAAGGGGTGCTCGACGATGATGTCGTCGATATGGGAAAGGAAGATCCGGCTGAGTTGGAGCTTTTTCTGAACACGCCTTCCTCCTTGATCGGGAGCTGTCGATATAAGATGAAAAATGCCGAGGAGGATGATACGGATTACCGGCGTATCCTTGAAATTTTCAAAAAGTATGATGTCCGCTATTTCTTTTACAACGGCGGCAACGACAGCATGGACACCTGCAACAAGATCTCCGAGTATATGCAGGGTTCCGGCTGGGAGTGCCGGGTGATCGGCGTTCCGAAGACCATCGACAACGACCTAGTCTGCACCGATCACTGCCCCGGCTTCGGCTCCGCGGCCAAATATATCGCCACCTCCGTCGCCGAGGTCATCCGGGATGCCGAGGTCTATGATAAGGAGACGCTCGTCGTCGTCGAGACCATGGGCCGTCATGCCGGATGGCTCGCCGCGGCCTCCTCCCTTGCCTCCGTCTCCGGAAGGGGACCCGCCCTCGTCTACCTGCCGGAGGTAACCTTCGATCTGGAGACGTTTTTCCGCGACGTCGACGCCTACCGCAGGGAACACCTGCACACCGTGATCGTCGCCTCCGAGGGCATCCACGACGGGGACGGCCGTTTTATCAGCGAATACGGCAGCGACCTTGCCAAAAATATCGATTCCTTTGGTCACCGCCAGCTCGGCGGGCTTGCGGCCACTCTCGCCCAGTTTCTACACGACCACACCGGCGCCAAGGTCCGCGGCATCGAGTTCTCCCTGCTTCAGAGATGCAGCGCGCACTGTGCATCCGGCACCGATATTCAGGAGGCGTTTCTCGCCGGAAAGGCCGCCGTGGAGGCCGCCGTCGCCGGTGCCACCGGCAAAATGGTCGCGTTCGAACGTCCGGAATCCGGCGAATACCGCTGCATCACAAAGCTGATCGACCTCACGGACGTTGCCAACGCAGAAAAAAGCGTGCCGAGAGAATGGATCAACGAGGGCGGAAACGGCATGTTGCAGCCATATTTTGACTACGCGCTTCCGCTCATTCAAGGAGCGCCGGAGAATAAGACCGAAAACGGCATGCCGAAATATCCGAAGATGAAATGGATTCACGCCTGATTTTGCCCATGGCCGGAATCCCCGTAAAAGCCGCCGAGCCGCCGGGGCGTTTCACCGCATGGTGATTTTCCGGATCTATCCGGGCTCTTCCGAGAATAAAAACGGACAACATATTATTAAAAAACACAAAGGCCTCCGCCTGTTCTCAAAGAACGGACGGAGGCCTTTATTGTTATGTATGTTGTATGTCACTCGGGCTGTCTTCGGTAGGAGACCCCCTCCAGATCGAGCAGGAACTCCTTTTTTTTAAGTCCGCCGCCGTAGCCGGTCAGCCCTCCCGAGGCGCCGAGCACCCTGTGGCAGGGGATCACGACGGAGACGGGGTTATGGTGACAGGCCGAACCGACGGCCCGTGCGGCACCGGGTCTCCCGACGGCCGCGGCGATCTCCCCATAGGTTTTTGCCTCGCCGTAGGGAATCTCCCTCAGAGCATTCCAGACGGATTCTTGAAAAGCGGTTCCCTCCGCCCGGACCGGAAGATCAAAGCTCTTCCTCTTCCCGGAGAAATAGTCCCGAAGCTGCCGCTCCGTCTCTTTGAGCACGATGGAATCGGTTGAGCACGCCTCCGCTCCTTTTTCGCGTACAAAGTCGAGCTCCGTCAGAAAGCCGTCATGCTCAGCCGCTCTCATCAGGCCGACGGGCGTTTCCAGATACATCACGTTCATCATTTCAGCTCCACAATGGTCACGCCGGTCTCCCCTTCGCCGTAGACGCCGAGGCGGTAAGTCCGGACCGATTTATTTTTCTTGAGCGCCTGCTGAACGCCCGCACGCAGCGCGCCGGTGCCCTTTCCGTGGATGATCGAGACGGTCTTAAAATTCATGAGTACGCACTCGTCGATAAAGCGGTCGACCTCCAGCAGCGCGCTCTCCACATCCATGCCGCGCAGGTCGAGCTCGGAGGCCGCCGCCCTTCGGGAGGCGCTCTCAACGGTCTTGGTGACGCTGCCGCCGCCGAGAGTCGTCTTTTTCGCCCTGTTTTCGATCAGCCGCAGCTCGCTGATATTCACTTTTGTCTTGACGATGCCGGTCTGCACGGTGCAGTAGCCCGCGCCGTCCGGATCGCTGAGCACGGTGCCCTCCTTGGTCAGGCCGTTGATGCGCACCGTGTCGCCGCGTTTCAGCGCGCGCGGCAGGACATAGCCGTCGTCGCGGTTCAGCACCGGATCGGCGATATCCTGAATCTTTTTCATGCCGTCCTTCATCTGCGCCCTTGCGCGCGCGGCCATATCGACGGCGTTTTCGGCGTTGACCTGCTTCTTGGTATCGTTGATCTCGTCGACCAGCTTCTGGGCCTCGTAGCGGGCCTTTTCCATCACTTTTTTCGCCGCGAGGCGGGCCTGTTCCATCTCTTTTTCCCGGTCGGCCTCGAACTGCGCCTTTTGCTTCTCGGTCTCTTTCTTGATGCGCTCCGCTTCGGCCCGGAAGACGACCGCCTTGGCCTTTTCCTCCTCGACCTCGCGGCGGCTGTTTTCGAGCTTCGTCACGACTTCCTCGAAACGGATATTCTCCCCGTTGATGAAGTCCTTTGCCCGCTCGACGACGGAGGAATCCATACCGAGACGCTCGGAGATCGCGAAGGCGTTGCTCCGGCCCGGGACGCCGATCAGCAGCTTGTAGGTCGGTGAAAGCGTCTGTACGTCGAATTCGCAGCAGGCGTTCTCGACACGCGGCGCCTGGAGGGCGTAAACCTTGATTTCAGGATAGTGCGTCGTGGCCGCAAGCTTGGCGCCGTAGAGCTTGAGCCGCTCGATGATCGCAATCGCGAGGGCAGCGCCCTCCGTCGGGTCGGTGCCCGCGCCGAGCTCGTCGAGCAGCACCAAGCTCCGGTCGTCGGCCTCGGCCAGAATATGAATTGTATTATAGATGTGAGATGAGAACGTGGAAAGGTTTTGCTCTATGCTCTGTTCGTCGCCGATGTCGGCAAAGATGGAGCCGAAGACGGAGACGGAGCTGGATTCGCCGGCCGGGATCATCAGGCCGCACATGGCCATCAGCGTCAGCAGGCCGAGCGTCTTGAGCGCGACGGTTTTGCCGCCGGTATTCGGGCCGGTGATGACCAGCACGTCGAAATCCTTACCGATCGAAATATCCACCGGGACGATCTTTTTGGCATCGATCAGCGGATGGCGGGCACGGACCAGTTTGATGATGCCGTCGTCGGTCAGGGACGGGACATTCGCATCCATCGCGTCGGCGAGGCGCGCCTTCGCAAAATAGTAATCCAGCTCGATCAGCGCGGAGTAATCGGCGGTCAGCCTGTCCGCATCCGCGCCGACCTCCTGCGAGAGATTATAGAGAATCCGGCGGATCTCCTCCTGCTCCTTCGCCTTCAGAACGCGGGTCTCGTTGTTCTCCTCGACGACGGAGGCCGGCTCGATGAAGATCGTCGCGCCGGAGCCGGAGGTATCGTGCACCATGCCCTTGACCTCCGCCCGGTACTCAGATTTGACCGGGATGCAGTAGCGGCCGTCTCTCATGGTAACGATCGGATCCTGCAAAAATTTGGCGTAGGTCTGGGAATGGATCATGTGGTCGAGCGATTCCCGGACCTTGGCCTGCGAATTTTTAATCTTCCGGCGGATGTCGGCGAGCTCCGGACTCGCGGTGTCGCTGATCTCCTCCTCCGAGACGACGACGAAACCGATTCTCTCCTCTAGCGCGCGGTTCGGCCATAGGCTCTCGAAGAGCGGATCCAGCGTGGTCGTCTCATCCTTATCGAAATTGTCGCGGAACGCTTTCATTTCACGCAGGGCGGCAAGAAACCGCTCCACATCCAAAAACTCAGGCAGCGTCAGCACCGCGCCCATCTGCGCCCGGCGCAGCGTTCCGCAGACGTTCTTCATCCCGCGAAGGGACGGCGCTCCATACTCATTATTCAGTCTGTGCGCGTCGGCCGTGAAGCCCATCTGCCGCGAAACCTCGCGCAGTGTCGTTGCGGGCTCGGTATTGAGCGCCATCGCCCGGCTGTCTTCACACCCGGCGAGATCGGCGAGCTTCTCTAAGATCTTGTCCAGCTCCAGCGCATGGTAATGTCTGTTTTCAGTCATGTTTGATTTCCCCCGATGACGAAAAACGGCGTTCTCCCAACGCCATTTTCTATGTATTCATGCCCTCGATGCCTTTCAGGAAATCGAGGGTTTTGTAAGTTCGTTCCGTCCGGCAGAGCGCATACTGCTCCGCCGCTGCGGCAAGCTCCCTGAGCGCCTCTCCGCCCACTGTAAAGGAAAACAGCTTTTCATCCGGCGCATAGGCGATATGACGTGCCGCAAAGAAGGCGCTTTTTGAGAGCGGCAGCCTCCCGGGCTCTGCCTCCGGCATACAGTCGCCGCAGCAGACCCTACCCTCCTCCGGCGAAAACCAGAAGAGCTCCTTCTCATACTCGCCGCATTCGCTGCACGCGACAAGATCGGGCCGGAAGCCGGAGACGCTCATCAGGCGCAGTTCATAGATCGCCTTGAGCTGCTCGGGCGGGCGCTTTTTGTTTTCCAGCATATAAAGCGTATTGAGCGTCAGCCGCAGGATTTCCTCCGAAGGCTCCTCGGCCGGAATGCAGGTCATGGCAAGCTCACAGAAATAGCTCGCATACGAAAGGCTCACGAGATCCTCGCGGATGCCGAAGAAAAGCTCCTTCGGCTCGGCGCTGTCGACGGTACACTTATCCCGGTTCCGAAACAGGACAAACTCGGCATAACACAGCGGCGACGCGCAGCAGGAAAAACGATTCTTGAGCTTCGAGGCGCCGCCGGCATAGGCCATCACAACGCCGGCATCCTTCGTCAGGATGGTCAGCAGCTTATCGCTTTCTTTATAATCCTGTGTCCTGAGAATCAGGCCCTCCGTCTTGATCTGCACGCTTGATCTCCACATCCTCCGCGAGCGACGGTTTAATCATGGTGGTGTCGCTTTTTCCTACCTCTTCGGCGAGCGCGGGTTTAATTTCCCCATTTTTGTATTTGGCATGAAGGCTCTTGTCCTTCGAGGCGCTGTAATGAATATAATCCGAAACCTTTCCGGTTTTAAAGAAATCATCCCAACTGTTGTTTTCCATGGATTTTCCCTCCGAATCGCAAATTTGTTCAAAAACAGTGTATGTCTTTTTCACTTCGCTATGTGAGGGAAAATCCGTTAATTCAAGAAGTCCGCCCCGGGCATCTGCAAAAATACAAAATCCGCGGCACATCATTTGACATTCCGTTTCGGGTTATGACGACGTTTTTCATCTTCCGTCGAAGATGGAATCCGGCCGTGCTTTTTGGCCCTGAAATGCAAAACTCGCAGCACATGATTTGGTTCTCTGTTTCGTTTATGACGACGTTTCGCGTGGTTTTGGCGAAGCCAAAATTCCGGCCGTGCTTTTTCGGCCTGGAAATGCAAAACTGCAGCACTTTTATCGGTGCTCCGGATTGGGTTATGACGATGTTTTGCATGGTTCCGTCGAAGGCGGAATCCGGGCCGTGCTTTTCGGCCCGGAAAAGCAAAACTGCAGCACTTTTATCGGCACTCCGGATTGGGC
>Ga0116151_10000122_pt1 | contig 66136 bp, 45 predicted proteins | sample AD_UKC117_MetaG_FD_89893 | JGI IMG/M metagenome (GOLD analysis project Ga0116151, IMG submission 89893) | Active sludge microbial communities of municipal wastewater-treating anaerobic digesters from Hong Kong - AD_UKC117_MetaG | ecosystem: Engineered > Bioreactor > Anaerobic > Digestate...
GCTGTAGGAAGACCCCCCGGAGGCGGTGACGCTGATGGCCTGGGTGGAACAGGTCAGGATGGTGGTTCCCGTGTTGTTGGTAAGGGTCACCGTGGGAGGGGTGATGTCCTGGGTGATGGTGAGGGCTTTGGTGGCGGTACATCCGTTGCTTCCCGTGACGGTCACCGTGTAGGTGGCGGGGGTGGTAATGGTCAGTGCGGCGGTGGTGGCCACGACCTTTGTGCCGTCATGCCAGCTGTAGGAAGACCCTCCGGAGGCGGTGACACTGATGGCCTGGGTGGAACAGGTCAGGATGGTGGTTCCCGTGTTGTTGGTAAGAACCACCGTGGGAGGGGTGATGTTCTGGGTGATGGCGATGGATTCGGTATCAGTGAGGCCATCCGCAGAGGTGGCGGTCACCGTGTATTGGCCGGGAGAGGTCACTGTCAGGGTGGCGGAGGTCCCTACCACTCTGGTTCCGTCGGACCAGCTGTAGGAGACCCCTCCGGTGGCCGTCAGGGTGATGGAAGGGGTTGCACAGGTGAGGATGGTGGTGGCGGGTGGGGTGATGCGGGCCACAGGTGCGGTGGCGGTGGCCGATGCTTCGGCGATGCCCAGGTCAGGGGCACTCCCGGTATAGGGAAGTCCCACGTCCACTCCCTTGTCAATCAGCTGGCTGTTGGAAGCCAGCTTCAGGAAGTTGAGCGCCGGGAGCGAGCCGTCGGCCTGCCTGGGACCTGAAATGCCCGTGGAGTCGACCGAGAGGAAATCGGCATCGGCTACTGTCAGTCCGGAAATGTCCCAGCTGTTGTGGGAATGGGTGTAAAGGACATCATGATAGTAACCGTCTCCAACGGCAGCCCCCTGATTCTTATAGGAGATGTTGTTCCTGAAAATCCGTTGAAGCTCTTCCTGGTCGGTTCCGTTTGTACTATACAGATAGAATCCGTAAACGGGATTTTTCCATTCGGAGTAGTACCCGTTGTGATAGGCTATGTTATTATATATATGGGAAGGCGCAATGGTGTAGTTGTTGTTGTCATTGGTGGTGAGCCCTGAAGCCCTGTTAAAGGCTGCAATACAATTTTTCACCACCCTGAGCACGGGGATGGTTGCTTTTTGGGGAATAAAGCCGATCTTGAATCCGTTCCCAGCACCTTCCATCCGGCCGTTTTTAAAGCTCCAGCAGCCGTCGAGTTCGACGTAGGAGTTATCGGCCAGCGCCCAGCCATCATCTCCACAGCTCCATGCGCGGCAATCCTTATAATAGATGCTGCCCGTGGTGCCGGTGTTGTAGTGGAAATAGCCGTAGCCGTTGTTTCCGGGCATGTGGCCCGCCAGAGTGCGGGAATCACAATGGTCGTACGAGTCGCAGTTGGTAATTCTGACATTGCTGCCATGAGGCCAGAATCCCGAACCATGGGTGGAATGGGCTGTGCAGTTCTCGAGGGTGTAATTGTTGCCTTCGGTTTTAAAGGCATAACATAATTCCGCAGGTTCTACGGCGTTGATCTGCCAAACATTTCTGACAGTAAGGCCTTTTAGTTCGTAATAGGATCCCGAAAGCTTCAGACCAAAATTGTTACCGTACCAGGTGGAGGTCACATTGCTGCAGTCCAGGATCGGTACTTCTCCGGGATAGTTCATGAAAACGACCCATTTGTCGCTGGTGCCATTAATACTCTTGACAATTCCAGCTCCGTTGGTCACGGTCGTAGGGTAGACACCTCCCCGGAAGATCACGGTATCTCCGGGTTTGCGGGAAGAAAAGGCCTTTTCCCAGGATGCCCAGGGGTGGTTTTTGTCTCCGGCAGCGGCATCATTACCAGCCGGGGAGGAGTTGGCGGGGGCCACATAGTAGGTGGCGGCCCCTGATTCTTGAATACTGAACAGCGAGAACAGAATTACTACAATTAATCTCATCATGGAACAAGTAAGCTTTTTGTTAAGGTTTGCAATAAAAATTATTAATCGCAATGCAACAGGTTGTTGGGACAATAAACTGTTGGTAAACAATATAATAACAAAAGAATGAAAACAGTGCGAGATCTTTTCCGGTAAATGGTACTAGCAGGACAAAGCGGTTTGTAAATCTCAGTGTGCAAAAGTACGGAGTTGAGCATTACGAATGGTCGCTCTTTTTGAAAAATTAACGATTTTTAACAATTAATTGTCTAATTATCAGAACATTTTGTTTTGAAAGTGAAAAACCGGGCGTGTGGTTTGAGGGTTATCCCGGAGTTTTCTATGTTGAGATGTGAGGCATTTTATTAGACATTTCTTCTAAATATCATATATCCAAATGGTTAAATAGATTAATACTTTTTTATTAATACTTTGATCAATAATTAATTAAAGAGAGCTGTCTTATTAATATATATGTTAAATAGTATGTATTATTATATGTACATTTAGTTTAATAGATTGATTTTAAATAATTTCGCTTCTGTATTGCGAAGGGAATGTAAATTTTTTGTAAATTGATTACGGGATTTAATGATGCGCTTTCCTCTGAAAGCATGTTTCTGGTTTTTTCTTTGTCCACATCCGGTATCGGGACGGGAATATTTCATTTTGCCTGGTCCCGGGGGCCTCGCCCCATCCACGATGTGTGGATCAGATCCCGAAGAATGGGACTGAAATTGCGGAGCATTATGTCCAAAAAAGCCAACAACGCCCCGCCTCTCACCGGCCTATTCTGAGAATCTGTTTCAAGGTGCTTCCGGAAACCTCTCTGAGATCTCCAATTCTTCCCCCTGTAATGAAGAGAATTCTTGGCATTTCGGCTTTTTATCATGATTCGGCGGCCACGGTGACCGAAGGGGGCCGGATTGTGGCGGCTGCTCAGGAGGAACGATTCACCCGCAAAAAGCATGATCCCTCCTTCCCGTCCAACGCTTGCCGCTTTTGCCTGGAATACGCCGGGTTCGGTCTCGAAGAGCTTGATGCCGTTGTGTTTTATGACAAGCCACTTCTTAAATTCGAGAGACTGTTGGAAACCTATTATGGATTTGCGCCTCTGGGCGTGGGCTCCTTTATTACGGCCATGCCTGTTTGGCTCCGCGAGAAACTGTTTCTGAAACGGATCATCAGGGAGGAACTTGCCAAAATCGGTTCCTTTGATATTCATAGATTAACACTCTTGTTCCCTGAGCATCATCTTTCCCATGCGGCCAGCGCTTTCTATCCTTCTCATTTCAGGGAGGCCGCCATCCTGACCGTAGACGGTGTGGGTGAGTGGGCCACAGCTACGATTTGTCACGGTAAGGACAACCGGATCTCCGTACTGAAGGAGCTGCAGTTTCCTCATTCGCTGGGATTGCTCTATTCCGCATTCACTTATTTCCTGGGCTTCAGGGTCAACTCAGGTGAATACAAGCTGATGGGGCTGGCTCCTTATGGCAATGCAGGATCGGAACGGACACGGCGCTACCGGGAGCTGATACTCTCCGAATTGATCAGGGTCCACGAGGACGGTTCCCTATGGATGAATCCTGTCTATTTCCGGTATGCTACCGGGTTGCGGATGGTGGATGAAAAACGGTGGGCGAGGTTGTTCGGGTTTCCCCGGCGTTTGCCTGAGAGTGACCTGACCCAGGAGGTGTGCGATCTGGCCCTGGCGATCCAGGAGGTGACCACCGGCATCATGATCAGAATGGCGCGCGAAGCCCGCCGGCTCTCAGGCTCCGCTCATCTCTGCCTGGCCGGGGGAGTGGCTCTGAATTGCGTAGCCAATGGCAGGCTTCTGGAGGAGAAAATCTTTGATCAACTTTTCATTCAGCCTGCAGCCGGTGATGCAGGCGGCTCCCTTGGGGCGGCCCTGGCTGCCCATTACCTTTGGTTTGGAGAATCCCGGGTGGAAGATGATCCTGCCTTCTCCATGGATGGGGCATGCTGGGGACCCGAATACGGCGAAAGGGAGATCAAAGCAACCCTCCGTAAATTCAGAGCCTCCTGTAAACAGTATGCGAATTTTGACGAATTGGCCGGCGAAACTGCTTCCCTCCTCGCAAAAGGAATGGTGGTGGGCTGGTTTCAGGGCCGTATGGAATTCGGGCCCAGGGCCCTGGGCCACCGTAGTATCCTGGGCGATCCACGCAATTCCGACATGCAGAAGAAACTGAACCTTAAAATCAAATACCGAGAGAGCTTCCGCCCCTTCGCCCCGGCGGTCCTCGAAGAGGAGGCCTCCCACTGGTTTTGCCTGGAACCTCCTTCCCCATACATGCTTCTGGTGGCCGGCGTGAAAGAGGAGATTCGCAACCGGGTCCCGGATAACTACTCCGAACTGCCCCTGCGCGAAAGGCTTTATACCCCCCGTTCCGAACTGCAGGCCATCACCCATGTTGACTTCTCTGCGCGTATCCAAACCGTCCGCCGTGATACCCATCCCCGATTCTGGTCACTGATCTCCCATTTTAAGGATCTGACGGGTTGCCCCGTGCTGGTCAATACCAGTTTTAATGTCCGGGGTGAACCCATCGTTTGCACACCTACCGATGCCTATCGATGTTTCATGCGCACCGAGATGGACTATCTGGTCATCAACAACTGCCTGTTTGATAAGAGGGAACAGCCTCCCTGGCCAGAAGATGACCCCTGGCAAACCGATTATGTCCTGGACTGACTTCATGATTTTCCGATGATTGATATGACCTCCAGCCCATCCTGCGCTGAAGTGGTCAGAACGCCCTGCCTCCCCTTCCTTGTATGCATCCAAACCCGTTACCGGGCACTCCTGCATCACTTATTTATCACTTTAAAAACCTGGAAAAATGGAAATCCTTGCCGACCTGTGGAACTTCCTGAGCGAGAGGAAAAAATGGTGGCTATGGCCTGTAATTATCGTGCTCCTGTTGCTGGGTATTCTCCTTGTGCTGGGCGGAGGTACCGCCCTTGCCCCGTTTATCTATACCATTTTTTAGTCTTGCTATGGAACAGCTAAAACACCATGAGAACTGCCTTGCCATAGTGACGGGAGGACTTTTCCTTTTCTGGATTACCCGGTGGGAGGGAGTTCTGGTGGCTGCCGGACTGGTGGGTTTGACAGCAGTTATCTCCTATCGCATGGCTGCCCTGATCTCCCGGTCCTGGATGAAGCTCGCAGCGTTATTAGGGAAAGTGGTCCCCGCGGTGTTGCTGACCCTCGTTTATTTCCTTCTTCTTTTTCCACTGGCCCTGCTGTCCAGGCTTTTCCATCGTGATCCTCTCCGGCTCAGGAGCGGCAGGGAAGATAGCCTGTGGGTAGACCGAACCATTTGTACGATGCCAAAGATCTGGAAAAACCCTGGTAAGGAAGGGAGGCCCCAAAGAATACTGGCCACTATGGTGCTGATTCCCATAGGCTTCTTCCTGGTCTATCTCTGGGCAGGGTTCCTCCATCCCGATCCCTGGTTCCTTGCCGGAAGAGGTGTGGCCAGCCGCATAATGTACCATTACTTTCCCCTGGTGGTCCTGCCGGCCTTATTTTTCCTTACAGGGGCCATTTTGCTTCTCAGGAACAGAACCCTGGCCCGTCATCTACAGTTCATGTTCCTTGCCGTGATCTTCCTTTTTCTGTTGATTTATCCGCTGGCCGATATCCTTTGGTACCTCAGGGGAAGGCAGAAAAGCCAAACCATGGTAGCGCTTTACCATCCCTATCTCCAGCTGAAACCCAGGTTGCCCCAGGAGAGTGATCTACCTCCTTCGGGCAGTGGCCATGTGATATTCTGCCTGGGAGGTTCCACCACTGAAATGAAGGATTCGCGGGGAAAAGGATGGCCTGAAAGGCTTCAATCTGAACTGCGTGATATGACAGGCGATGATTCCATTTGGGTTTGTAATCTGGGCCGCCAGTGGTACACTACCCTGCACACCCTCATCAATTATCAAACCAATCTGAGGTCATATCATCCCGACCTGCTCATTGTCATGCATAACATCAATGACCTGCTCCAGAATGCCGATTTCAGCTATTTCAGCAGGGGGCCCTTCCGGGCCGATTACGGTCATTTTTATGGTCCATCGGCCCAACTCCCCGACCAATATGGCCTTTTTGGGCACCATTGGGAAAACCTGGTCCGATGCTGGTATCATCGACCCCGTGAGATGGTTAACCAGGACAGTTTTCCCGGATTGACTTCCTTTACGCGTAACCTCCGGAATTTGCTGGAGCTGGCCCGGCTTGACAGCACGAAGGTCATCCTTCTAAGTCAGCCTACCCTTTTGACGGAAGATATGAACAACCAGGCACGGGATGAGTGTGTGATGGTCAAAAGGGAAGCGGTCGGCCCCGATAAACAGTGGAGTTTTGAAACGGCCATCCGCGGCATGCGTCAATACAACACCCGTATCGGCGAGATCGCCCGGGAAGAGGGTGTCCTTTTCATTGACCTGGAAAAGGCGATTCCCAAAAATCTGACCTGGTTTTTTGATGAAGTCCATTACAGGGATACCACCTTTAACCTTATTGGAACCACCCTGGCCCGGGAGATTGCCCGCACGGGAATTCTCCATTCCCTAAAGGCCCCTTAAAACCCCTTCAGTACAAACCATGAACTTCCGTTTCTGGACCAAAAGCAAAGACAATACCATTCAGGCCTTCTGGATCGTGATGGGAAGCCTCACCACCCTGGGAATATCCCTGCTGAGCGTGGCCATTCTCTCCCGTTATTTCTCAAAGGAGGAATATGGTACTTACCGTCAGATCATCTATGTATACAATACCCTGATGATCGTTTTCACCGCCGGATTGCCCAATGTCTTCAGTTTCTATCTTCCCCGCTACTCTCTGGCCCAGGGAAAAGAGATCGTCTTCAGGATCTCCACCATTCTCTTCTATACGGGCTGCGTTTTTTCGGTTTTCCTGTTCATGTTCTCAGGGGTGATCGCCGACATACTGCGAAATCCTGAGTTGTCACGGGGACTTAAGTATTTCTCCCCGGTACCGGCCCTGTTGCTTCCCACCCTGGGAATTGAGGGGATTTTTTCAACCTATCAGAAGACCCCTTACATCGCCCTGTACAACGTGATTACCAAGATCCTGTTGTTGGTGATGGTCGTTTTTCCGGTTATATTTATTTCAGCAGATTATCTCACCGCCATTTGGGGATGGATTGCTGCCTCGGTGGTGATTCTGGTCATCACCTGGTTTTTCAAGTCTATTCCTTTCAGGGGGGTGGCCATGGAAAAACCCGACCTCACACTGGCAGAGATGCTCAAATTCAGTTTGCCTTTGGTAACGGCTTCCATCGCAGGGGTGACTTACTGGGCCGCAAACCAGTTTTATGTGAGCCGCATTTTCGGTCCGGCCGTCTTTGCGGAGTTCTCCAATGGTTTTGTTGAGATTCCCCTGGTGGGAATGATCACCGGGGCTACCTCTAATGTACTGATGCCGCTCTTTTCAAGACTGGTCCATGAGAAGTCGGAGGTATCACAGATTACCGGCCTATGGCGCAGTGCCCTAGAGAAATCGGCTATCCTGATCTATCCTGTCGTTGTTTTCTTCCTCTTTTTTGCACGGGAAGTCGTCACCCTGGTGTATTCCGGGGCTTATGCTGTTTCAGTCAGGTACTTCCTGACGGCAATGAGCCTTAACTTCTTTAATATCATTATTTTTGCTCCTTTGCTGATCTCTTTGGGTGAAACCCGGTTCCTGGCACGTCTAAATTATGGGTTGATGGCCCTGCTATGGGTCACCGACTATTTCCTGGTGCTTATTTTTCATTCTCCCCTTTCTCTGGCAATCGCCTCGGTAGTCATCGCAGTGGGGGGCATTGCCATCTCCATCCGGTTTTCATCGAAGAAAATCGGGGTTCCCTTTTTTGTTCTTTTTCCCATTACCAGGTTCCTGGTTATCGGTCTGCACTCATTCCTCTGCCTGTTGGTTGTCAGTATCTTCCTGAATTTGGTGTGGCCCACTCTCGGAGATCTTTCTCATATTCTGCTTGCGGCTGCAGCCTATGCCGGCTTGCTTTGGGGAACCGCCAGGTGGTTCGGAATCGACTACATGGGGATCATCAAACCATTGCTGAAAGAGCAGTTTCTACAGGAAGGAGGACACATATGAACCTTGCCGGTGTGACTCCGTATGTGAATTGCCTGTTTGAGCAGCCCTGGTGGATGGAGGCGGTGGTCCCGGGCAGATGGCGGGAGTTTCTGGTGGAGGAGGGAGGACAGGTGTTGGCCCGTTGGCCCGTGGCGGAAATCCACCATGAAATCACCACCCCCAGATTAACCCAAACCTCCGGGTTCTGGATGGCTCCTGATATCGCTCCTGCCGATCCCCGTTTCACCATCAGAAAAAGAATCACCAATTTACTGCTCGACCAGCTCCCCCCGAACATCCGGACCGACCTTAACCTGGATCCGTCTGTGACCTACTTTCTGCCCATGGTATGGAGAGATTTCCTGGTTGAGCCCAGGGTGAGTTATCGCTTCCATGATGTGAGTGATCCGGGACGCCTTCTCCATGGATTCTCTGCCAAAACCCGGCAAAGCATCAGAAATGCAGAAAAGAAGGTGACTGTGGAAGAGTCGGAAGATGTAGGTCCTCTTTTGGTGTTGCTTGATAAAACATTTGGACGTCAGCACCTCAGAAATCCCTGGTCTCCTGAGCTGATCCGCCGGCTTTTCGGGGCCTGCCTTGAACACGGGGCCTGCCGGTTGATGTATGCCCGTGACCGTGATGGACGCTATCATTCGGGCAATCTCTATGTACATGATGAAAAGGTTTGTTATGCCTTGTTGAGTGGTTCCGATCCGGCCTTTGTGGCTTCGGGCGCACGAACCCTTCTGGCGTGGGAAGGTATCCGATACGCCTCAGGGGTTTCCGCAGCTTTCGATTTTGAAGGGTCCATGGTCGAAGGTATCGAACATTACTTCCGCCAGTTCGGTCCTTCTCCTGTGGTCTATTACCATGTGTGCAGAGAAAGCGCCGGGCGGCGCGCACGCCGCGAAGTCGCCCGGTGGATGGCGGCTACGGCACGCAGCTTCCTGTTGCCTGGCAGGAAATTTATTTGACAGGTTATACCTATGTTGCACGTTTCCATCCCCAACAACAACCTGCCTGAAAGGGAATACATCATCGAAGTGATGCTCACCGGATTCCTGGGATTACCCTATTCCCTTACACCGGGTCCCGATCCCACCGCATACCATCTCTGCTTTGATGGTGCGGAACTGGTTATCAGGGACCATTTCTTCAGCAGGTATCCCTCTCCACTATCCTACCTGGTCAAAGAGGCCATTCCTCTTCGGGCAGGATTCCTGAAAAACCGCTGCACCATTGATAAGGATATCCCTGTGATTTACGGAAACGATGAGTTTCACCACGAAGGTCAGAACCTGGTTTGTGGCATCGATCTGTTTGGTTCCTCGTTCTTCATGCTTGCACGATGGGAAGAGGCGGTGCTCAGGGTGAGAGATATCCACAACCGGTTCCCGGGCAGGGAGAGCCTGGCCGTCAGGGGAGGTTTTCTCCACCGGCCTGTTGTCAACGAATACGCCTTTTTGTTATGGAACATGCTTGTACTCCTGGGTTACAAGGGGGAACGCAAATCCCGCAGCTACGGGCTGGTTTTGACCCACGACGTCGATCATCTCGATTATCCTTCTACCTGCCGGATTCTTCTGGGTGACCTTCTTAAAAGGCACAGCATCACCCTGGCCCACCGCCACTTAAACCAATACAGGGCATCTGGGGCGAATCCATATGACTATTTTGACTTTCTGATGACGCACAGTGAAAAATTGGGGCTCCGCTCACACTTCTACTTCATGTCTACCAACTCGGGGCTGCCTTATGACCGCCGCTTTTATCTTAATAAAAAGTGCTTCCATGACAAGGTCAGAGAGATCAGGAACAGGGGGCACCTGATTGGGTTCCATCCCGGCTACTACACCTGTGACAATGAGGAGCGTTGGCGCAATGAAAAGGAACTCCTGGAAAGAGTCCTGGACAGCAGGATCACCGAAGGAAGGCAACATTACCTCCGCTTCGACATTCCATTGACTTTCAGAATTTGGGAAAGAAATGGCATGGAAACAGACAGTACTTTGGGTTATGCCGAATATGAAGGATTCCGTTGCGGTACTGGCGATGATTTTCATGTTTTTGATGTTCTTGACCGTAACCGCCTCCACCTGAAGGAACGTCCTTTGGTCATTATGGACGGCACCCTCAAGCAATTTAAACGTTATGATCCGGAAACCATGGTGGATTGTTTCCGTTCATACCTGTTTGCGGCCAGGAAATACCAGATGCAGCTGACCATTTTGTTCCATAACTGCTTTTACGGAGAATGGGAAGGTTATGATAATCACTATGTTAGAATGCTGGAGTCGTCATTCCGCGACTTCTAGCCATTTCTGCAGAATATGGGTTAAGTGAAAGGAGATTCGAAAAGCATTCTGATTGTGACCGCCAGTTTCATGCCTGAAATTTCACCACGATCTTTCAGGGCTACAGAACTGGCCTGTGAATTGGCACGGCAGGGACATTCAGTCACGGTGATCACTCCCCGGAAAGGGGAGGTTCACACCCGTTTCGGAGAGGAGAACCACCTGGTCATTAAAGACCTGGGAGTCACGGGCTGGACAGCCCCAGGGACAGAAAGAACAGCGGGTCACCAGAGAGGACTTTTTCGCCTTTTTTGGCGGGGTACCGCACGAATGATGGAGCTTTTTTTTGAATATCCCGGCATCCGGTATATGTTTATGGTCAGGAAGGCACTTCTCCCTGAGGAGGGTTATGACCTTCTCATCTCCGTGGCAGTCCCCTATCCGGTTCACTGGGGAGCAGCATTGGCACGCACTGCCCAAAGAAGAATAGCCAAAGTATGGGTGGCCGATTGCGGAGACCCTTATATGGGGAATACCCTTGACCGGTTCCGCAAGCCTTTCTATTTCAAATATGTGGAGAAGTGGTTCATGCGGCGGTGCGATTTCATTTCCATTACCCAAAGTGCTTTCCGGGTAAACTATTATCCCGAGTTTCATGATAAAATAGTGGAGATCCCCCAGGGCTTCCGGTTCGGGGAAGTAAAGGCCATCCCGGGGCCTCCTGTAAACGGAATCCCCCATTTTGCCTTTGCCGGCAGTTTTATCAGGGAGAAAAGGGATCCCGGGAGATTCCTGGCATATCTGACAACCCTCAAAAGGGAGTTTAATTTTGTTTTATATACACAGACCCGGGAGCTTGTAGAACCCTATATTCCTCTTCTGAACGGGAAGCTGGAGATCCGGGATTACATTCCGCGGGAGGAGCTTTTGCCTCAACTGGCCGGCATGGACTTCCTGGTAAATTTTGGATATGATCCCCTTACCCAGTCGCCCAGCAAACTGATTGACTACGCCCTGACAGGCAGGCCGGTGCTTCATATTCCTGCGCGAGGATTCGACCCTTCCCTTGTCGATACCTTCCTTGACGGGAATTACCGCCATCGGTTTGAGCTTCCCGATCTGGAACGTTACAGAATAGAGAATGTAGCTGCGTCCTTCCTAAAACTGCTCGATGGATAATTCCTCAGAAAGCCGTTTCAAGGAAGAATCCGGGGCAGATCCCGGTCGGTATCCAGGGCATGAGCATGTGGGTGGCGGTTCCATCTATCTCCAGAGCTCAGAAAGGGTTGAAAGCGGCGATCAGGTCACAGAGATACCCACGTCAGAACCTGTCAGGGTGCCCCTGTTACCTCCCCTGCAGGCAGACTGGGCGGTGTTTATTCTTTTGTGGCCTTTCGGGGCGCTGGTGAGCGCCTTGCGGCGGTTGGGTATGCCCGGCACAAAAACCGTCATCTGCCTTTTCTGTCTCTACTTCGGATTTGTCTTCATTTATGGTGATCCTTACCGCGACCAAACTACCGATTCAGCCCGTTATGCCAGAGAATTGATCGATGCCCACGCCCATCCCCTTCCTTTAGACCAGCTGGTTACCCTCCTCTACAAACCCAAAACCGACCTGGTTGATATCTACCAGCCCCTGCTCACCTGGATCGTCTCTCTCTTTACGGGAGATCCCAGGGTCCTCTTCGCCCTTTACGCCGGAATCTTCGGTTTATTCTGGGCACAAAATATCTGGCTGGTCCACTCCCGTATCGGCCCTATCACCGGTTGGTTCCTCTTCCTCTTTCTGGGAGCTTTCGCCATGATCAACCCTGTGTGGAATATCAATGGTGTGAGGATGTGGACCGCCGGACAAATCTATATCTTCGGGATCCTGCTCTGGTTTTTCGAGGGGAAAAAGGCAGGACTCCTCTGGAGCAGCCTCTCCATCCTGGTTCATTTTTCGTTTTCCTTTCCTGTGGTTCTCTTCTTCATCTACTTCCTCTTGCCTGGGAACCTCTTTCTCTGGTTTCTTTTTTTCGCAGCAACTTCCTTTGTCAGGGAGATTGATCTTAAAGTTGTCAGGGAACTGCTGGATTATCTGCCCGATATTTTCAGGGATCGTCTTGAGGGTTATACCAGTGAGAATTACGCCCGATCGCTGATGAAAACTGAAATGAGAATGCCGCTGTATGTGCAACTGAGCGAGAAAGTCGCCAATGCAATCGTTTACCTGTGGGCGAGTGTTCTCTTTCTGACCCGCCGGGAATGGGGGGCATTTTCCCCGGAATTGAAAAAACTGTTTGGTTTTGCCCTTTTCATGGGAGGTTTTGCACAGGTGGTCAGCCTGATTCCCTCCGGCCTGCGTTTTATCGTCATCGCCCATTCCCTCTTTTACGCCGCATTTATTCCGGTCATTGCGAACCTGCCCAGTAAACCTTCCTTTAACCTGCTTAAGGCTGTTACCGTACCTCTGCTTGTATATTTTATCTTTTTTAATGTCAGGATGGGATTCGATTTTATCGGGATCCTCACCTTTCTGGGGAACCCTCTGGTGGCCCTCATATCTCCGGAGCACTCTCCGCTGATTGAATTGGTGAAGATATTCTTCTGAATGCATGAACATTGAAGCAACAACCTGACCTGTGTCTATCTCCTCCGGCTCAGGTCTCCTCAGGACGATCTTCCGTCATCTTCTCCTGGTTCCGGGGTTTCACCTGCAACGCAAGGTCCTGGTCCTGGAGAGCGATGACTGGGGGAGCATCAGGCTTCCCTCACGTGAAGTCTATGAAGTTTTATTACAGCATGGGGTGAGGGTGGACCGGTTTCCCTTCAACAGGTATGATTCCCTGGCTTCCGGAGCGGATCTCACCGCGCTCATGGAAGTGCTGGATTCGGTTCGCGACCACCACGGCCATCCGGCCATCATGACCCTTAATACCATTGTGGCCAATCCCGATTTTGACCGGATCAAGGCTTCGGATTTCCGTGAGTATCATTTGGAGCCCTTTCCGGAAACCCTGAAAAAATACCCCTTTCATGGGCACTCATTTGCGTTATGGCGCCAAGGGATGGATGCTGCACTTTTCAGGCCGCAGTTTCACGGGCGGGAACATCTCAATATCGGCCGTTGGCTGAAGTTCCTCCGTGAAGACCGGGGCCGCGTACGTATGGCTTTTCAGCATGGGATGGCCGACCTCAGTGAAAACGAACACATTACAGAAAATGCCTTTGCCGATGCCTTGAACTACTGCGATCCGGCAGAGATGGACTTTCAGCAAAAGTCAATCTCTGAAGGGACACAACTCTTTGAGCAGCTCTTTGGTTATCGTTCCAGAACCTTCATCGCTCCTAACTACATATGGGATAGCCGTCTCAATGGGACCCTGCGGCAGTGTGGCATCAGGGCTTTTCAGGGAATCTGGGTCCAGTTCGAGCCTCGGGGAGGCCCTGAATACCGTTTCCGCAGAAAGCTTCACTACCTGGGTGAACGTAACAAACTGGGGCAGCTCTACCTGGTGCGCAATGCCGGTTTTGAGCCTTCCCTTTTCCCCGGCATGGATTGTACCGATCGGGCGCTGCAACGCATTGCTATGGCATTCAGAATGGCAAAACCCGCGATTGTGGGCACCCACCGTCTCAATTTTTGCGGCTACATTGACCCTGCCAACCGCGACAGAAACCTGCCTGCATTCAGGCGGTTGCTTCATACGGTCAGGAAAACCTGGCCCGATGTGGAATTCATGAGCAGCGACCAGCTCTCAGACCTGGTCCTGGGTGAGGAGAGATGAATCGCCCCTTCTCCATATCAGGATGACTTGTAATGGATCCTTTTGAGAACCATGATAAAAAGGCTCCTGGCTGCCCAATGGATTTCAAGCCTGCTCTCAAATGTAAAACTGAAAGAAAGGTATGGACTTATTCGTGGACATTGAACCTCTTTTTGAGGAACCCTCAGAAAGAACGGTAGACCGTCTCAGGGAGCATTATCAGCGGAGTGAAGCATTACAGATGCTGATCAGTGCGATGCTTGAAAGGCATGATTTGTCTCCGGTAATCAGGGGAAAGCGGGTAATGATGAAGCCCAACTGGGTGATTCATTCGCGTCGTGAAAGCGATGACTGGTGTTTACACACCTCTCATGGATTTCTGCTGGCGGCGCTCAGGGCCGTACTGGCTTGCGCTCCGGAACGGGTCCTCATCGGTGATGCCCCCATTCAGGGATGTCATTGGGATCAACTGGTGACGCCCTCCTTTGTGGAGGAGGTGCACAGGTTGGGCCACATGGTCCATGTTCCGGTGGAAATCAGGGATTTCCGGCGAAAAACCTTTGAGCCCTGGCTTAATAATCCCGTTACTGACCGTCATCCCCTTTCTGAGTATGCCTTATTTGATACCGGGGAGAGAAGTTATCTGGAACCTGTGACCCGGGGAGGGCGTACCCGGTTCCGGGTGAATGATTATGATCCGGGTGTGCTTTCCAAACGCCATGCCCCGGGCAGGCATCTTTATACGGTAACTAAAGCCTTTTTTGAGAATGAGGTGGTACTCTCCCTCCCCAAGGTAAAGACCCACCAAAAGGTGGGATTAACGGCTGCAGTCAAGAATTTGGTGGGACTGGTGGGCGACAAGGAGGGATTGCCCCATCACAGGTTGGGGGGGACCCAACAGGGCGGTGACAGCTACCCCGGGGGCAACCGTCTCCGGTACATGGCGGAGCTGGCTTCTGATTTTGCCGACCGCCGGCAGGGGAAACCGTTATACCGGGCAGGGTCGCGTCTTTCAGACCTTTTTATGCGGCTGGTCCCTGAGCAATTCCGGGGAGGCCGGGGGGCCTGGCCGGGAAATGACACGACATGGAGGATGGTGATGGACCTGAATAAAATCGCGCTCTATGGCACCGCCGATGGCCAGCTGGCCCAGGAACCCCAAAGGGTGGTTTACAGCCTCTGTGACGGCATCATCGGCGGTGAGGGCGACGGCCCCCTTAACTCACAGCCCCTGCCCCTGGGAGTGCTCTCCCTGACAAACCACTCGGGGATGAATGACATCGCCATGGCCACTTTACTGGGCATGGATCCGGAAAGGCTTCCTATGCTGCAGGAAGCTGCCCGGTTGCAAGGCCGCGACAAGGTTCGCCTCACCTGGAACTGCCGCGAGATCTCTCTCGATGACCTCCGCCCTTATCGCATAAAAACCCAGCCCCCTCCCGGCTGGGAAGTGGTGTTTCTTCCCACTCCTGAGCCATGACAATCGCCATTCATCACCAGCCGGGAAGCTTCAGCGACCGGTGGATCCCATACTGCCGTAGCCTCGGTATCGACTTCCGGGTGGTGAATTGTTACGACAGCGGCATCATCGGACAACTCAAAGATTGCGATGCCCTGATGTGGCATTTTTACCATGCCAGTGCCAGGGACATCAAATTTGCCCGTCAGCTTTTATTTGCTGTAGAGGCTTCTGGCCGGAGTGTTTTCCCCGATTTCCATACCATGTGGCATTTTGACGACAAAATAGGTCAGAAATATCTCCTGGAAGCCCTTGGGGCTCCACTTGTGCCTTCCGCGGTTTTTACCTCCTCCGGGGAAGCCCGCCGTTGGGTCCTGACTGCCGAATATCCTATGGTTTTCAAGTTGCGTTCGGGTGCTGGATCCGATAATGTCAGGCTGGTGAGGAATCAACATGAGGCGCTCAGACTCATCCGCAGGGCCTTCGGAAGGGGATTTCCCCAACTCAATCCTGTAAGCGACCTCAAGGAACGATGGCGTAAATTCAGACATGGCAAAAGTGAATTTTCAGGCGTGCTCAGGGGAGTTGCCAGGCTGGTAATGCCTACACGATTTGCCCGCATGGCCGGCCATGAAAAGGGATATATCTATTTCCAGAAATTCATCCCCCATAATGACCATGATACCCGGGTGGTGGTCATCGGTGACAAAGCTTTTGCCATCAGGCGAATGGTCAGGGACCATGATTTCAGGGCCTCAGGGAGCGGAGAAATCCTTTACGCAAGAGAATATTTCAGGGAAGAGACCATTCATCTGGCTCTGCAGTGGGCGGCAAGACTTAAATCGCAATGTATTGCTTTTGACTTCCTTACCTTTAACGGGAAGGATGTCATCCTGGAAATCAGCTACGGCTTTACACCTGAAGGATACGATCCCTGCCCGGGGTACTGGGACCGGGACCTGAGGTGGATCCCCGGCCCTTTCAACCCTTATGGTTGGATGGTCGAAGGGGTGCTTGAAGAGGTAAGAAAAAGGCAGACATCATGGTCATCGTCCTGACGATCCCTTCCTTGTGTGCCGGGGGCATGGAGAGGGTAATGACTGCTCTGGCCACCTGTTTCGCCGGCGAGGGGTGGGAGGTCCACCTGGTCATGTATGGCCGCAATCCTGTCGTCTTTTATGCCCTTCCCGATACGGTTTCCCTTCATATGCCTGAGGATAAAGGCCTGTGGGCCCGGATGCCGGACTGGTTGCCGGTGATCATCTTGCGGAGGATCTGCTTTCTCAGGAGAAAGGTGAAAAAGATTGCCCCGGCAGTTCTCCTTAGCTTCGGCGAATACTGGAACAGTTTCGTTCTCTTATCTCTATGTGGCACAGGTATTCCGGTATTTATCTCCGACCGTTGCGCCCCAGGGAAAAAAATGAAGGGTTTTCATGAGTTTCTCAGAATTCTGCTTTACCCGGGAGCTGCGGGAATTATCGTACAAACGCATGCTGCAGAAAAAATCTATCGCAGGCGGTTCCCTGGTTTGCAAGCCACCGTCATTCCCAATCCTCTGATGTCGTTGGCCCCCGGAACCCCCTCACAACACCAAAAGTCTATTCTGATGGTGGCCAGGATGATTACCAGCAAACACCATGACCGGTTGATATCCCTGTTTGCAGGGCTTGAGGCGCCTGGCTGGAGACTTCTTCTTGTGGGGGGCGATGACCAGGGGCAGCACCACCTCGATCGTCTCAGGAGGCTGGCCCGGGAACTGCAGATCAGCGACAGGGTGGAATTCGCGGGCGAATGCAGGGAGGTGGAACCCTATTACCGCAGTGCCTCCATCTTTGCCTTCACCTCTTCTTCCGAAGGATTCCCCAATGTCGTTGCCGAAGCACTGGCCGCCGGTTTGCCCGTGGTCAGCTACAACTGTGAGGCGGGCCCTTCGGAACTGATCCGCGACGGGGAGAATGGCTTTCTGGTGCCCCTCTTTGACGATACGCTTTTCAGGGAAAGGCTGCAGCAGCTGGTCGATGACAAGGCGCTGCGGCAACGCATGGGAAAAACGGCGGCGGAAGGGATGGCCCCCTTTGAACCCTCTGCTGTGGCCCGCCGTTACCTGGCTTTCATGGAACAGGGAATCCGCCTGCCTGTCCCGAAACCCACCCCAGCCTGACTTTTATCCTCCACCAGTTAACCCTCCTGCATAAGGATAATAATAGAAAAAAAGACAGGTATGAAAGTCGCATGGTGCCCCGATTACAAAAGGACATGAATATTTACCCCATGGGAGTTCCACGGGCGTGAAGCACTTAAACTGGCATTACCTCTTTATGCAACTGAAGATCAAGTTATTAACTATAATATACAAATGAAATTACTACAGATCAATTCCGCGGTGAACACCTGCAGTCATGGACGGATTGCCGAAGAGACGGGGATGGCCGCCATGGCTGCGGGATTCCGGAGTTATATCGCCTATGGCCGTGACGGGCTGCCCAGCCGGTCGGTGCTACTCAGGACCATCCACTGGTGGGATGTGGGGTGGCACGTGCTGAAAACCCGGCTGACTGACCGCCATGGCTTCGGGTCGGAAGCGGCCACCCGGAGACTCCTGGCCAGAATCATCGCCCTGGACCCCGACATCATTCACCTGCATAACATACACGGCTATTACCTGCATGTGGGGCTCCTCTTCAACTATTTAAAATCCAGTGGAACCCCCGTGGTGTGGACCCTTCACGACTGCTGGCCCTTTACCGGCCACTGCGCTATTTTTGAGGGGGCTGACTGCTATCGGTGGAGGGATATCTGCTATGAATGCCCCCTGACCCAGGTTTACCCCGCCAGCTGGTGGACCGACCGCTCCATCCTCAATTTCTCGGAAAAGAAGGAGCTTTTCACCGGTCTTCCGCAGTTGTGTCTGGTGACTCCTTCGCATTGGCTGGAGCGCCATCTGCGGGTTTCCTTTTTGAGCGATTATCAGGTGGAAGTGATTCCCAACGGTGTGGATCTGGACATCTTCCGCCCGGGAGAAAGCCATCAGGTCAGGGAGAAATACGGGTTAGGCGACAGGAAGATCATCCTGGGGGTGGCCAGCACCTGGAAGAAGCGGCGGGCATTGGGTGATTTTGTGGAGCTCAGCAGGATGGTGGGTAAAAAGGCAACTGTTCTGCTGGTGGGGGCTGACCTGCCCTGGAAATCCCTCAGGGGTTCGGGCATTCTAACCCTGCCCAGAACCGAATCGCGGGAGGAACTGGCTGAATTGTATACGGCTGCCGATGTTTTTGTGAACCCCACCTATGCCGACAATTTTCCGACGGTCAACATTGAAGCCCTGGCCTGCGGCACGCCGGTGGTGACTTACCGTACGGGCGGATGCGCGGAGATCGTTGACCGCTATACCGGGGTGGTCGTGGAAAGGGGGGATATCGCGGAACTCGGGAGGTCCGTGGAAAAGATTCTGGAAACCGGGAAGGAACCCTGGTCCCGGGCCTGCCGGCAGCGGGCCGAAACCCATTTCGACAGGGAACAGAGCGCAGAGGCCTACATCCGGCTCTACAGGAAAATGCTGGCCATGGACAAGCAGGGGGCTTCTCCCTCGCCATCCGTAGTTGAAGCCACCCACGAAAGCACGCTGCCTGACTCCGGAACCTCCTCTCCTTCTGGGAAGATTTCACCACGAAGGTACATCGACCGGAAAATGTTGCATCCGTTGCACCGTATGCCATTGCGGAACCTGACCTGTCCCCCCTGCCGGGTGCCTCTCAATAGCCTGATCCACGGTTCACGCTCATCGCGCCGGATCCCTGAAGGAAACCTCTCTCACCTCTCCCAGAAGGCCTCCCCGTTCAACCACGCTCTTCCTCCCCGGTTCCGTTACCGGCGTCTTCCTTTGTCCTCCCATTTCCATGGATGATATCCAATGATACGGATGACTGCTAACCCTGCCATTTATTTTCCCTCAAGTTGAAGATTCTGTTTATTTCGATTTCCTGGCCCGCCCCGGGTGTCAGAAACCTCTACACCGACCTGATGGATGAGTTCAGGGCCAGGGGGGAGGAGGTGTTTGTGCTGGCCACCGGGCAGGGAGGATCTCCACCTTCCATACCTGAAGGAGGTTTCTCCCCCGGAAACGAACAGCGGGAATCTTCGGCCACACGGAGAGATCATTTCATACGGAATCACGGGAAAGGAGGGATACACGACCGGGTAGACGGGATCACCGGGAATCAGAAAAGGGAGTGGTTGATTGGCCGGCGTAAGAAGTTTGAAACAGCCCTGGAAAACGGGATCAGGGTGTTGCGGGTTTATGCGGGCCCCATCAGAAAGGTTTCTCCGGTCAGAAAGGGGCTTTCGCTGCTGGGACTGGGGGCCAGGTTGGCTGCGGCTCTTCGCCGCGCGTGGCCACGGGAAGCTTTTGACCTGGTGATCGCCCCGACGCCTCCGGTTACCCTCTCGGGCCTTTTCCGGAAAGTCAAGAGGCGGTATGGTGCACCCTTTTATCTTTTGTTGAAGGATGTCTGGCCGCAGGGATCTGTGGACCTGGGGGTGCTTCACCGGTATGGACTGCCCTGGTGCTGGCTCCGTTTTCACGAACTGCGGACTTACCGGGTTGCCGATTATGTGGGTTGCATGTCGCCCCGCGGTGTGGCCTATTTCCGGGCTGCCAACCCCGGATTCCCCTCCTCCCGGGTCGAAGAGTGCCCCAACAGTATCAGACCCTCCCGGGTAGAGGTGAATGACCAACCCCTTCTCGTTACCACCGCTGGCGGAACGGATACCATCCGCCGGCGGTATGCCATTCCGGAAGAGGCATGCCTCTTTGTTTTCAGCGGCAACCTGGGCATCGGCCATGGACTTTCCTTCCTGACAGAGGTCATCAAACAGCTGGCGGAATACCGGGAGGCTTTTTTCCTGGTGGGGGGGAGTGGCACCTGTCTGGCCCGGATCAGGGATGACCTTAACGGCAGTCAGGGACGGAACGCCCTGGTATACAGTTGGCTGCCTGAAGCAGATTTCCATCAGCTGATGGAAACCAGCGATGTGGGGCTGATCCTCCTGCACCGTTATACGGTGCCCCAGTTCCCCTCGCGGCTGCTCACCTATTTTGACCATTCCAAAGCGGTTTTATGTGCGGTGAACAAACATACCGACATCGGCGAGATCGTCGAGCGCCATGGTTGTGGATTGTCGGTGCCCCACGGTGATGTCGCCCGTTTCACCCAGGCCGTGCGTTACCTTGCCACGCACCGTGAGGCGCGGCGCGAAATGGGACAAAATGGCCACCGGCTTCTCCTCGGGAAATACACCGTTGCGGGGAGTTACGACATTATCATGAGCCATTTCAGAAACTGACCAGCCTGAAGATATGGCCTGAAAACCTAAACATGAATAACCCAAAGGCCATAAGAGATGTACTCCCCTGAGACCCTCCCACCGAAACAGCGTTCAGATGGGATGATGGTTGGCCTGAAGCAGGAGCTCAGAAGTGTGCCCCGGGAAGGGGAAAGGCTCACCGTGCTTGTTCTGGACCAGGGGCGGCAGGCCTTGCCGTTTCTGAAGATGCTTCGCCGGAATGGACATGAGGTGTGGTGTGCCTGTCATTCACGGCTGAATGAAGTGTGGTTTTCGCGTTATCCCACGCGGAAAATGATCTGGCCAAGTTATCTCAGGGAGAAGGAGGCCTTTGAGCGGACCCTCCTCGATTTTGTCAGGAGCCACCGGGTCGATGTGCTGTTGAATGTGAGCGATTACTCCTCGGAGATTGTGTCGCGGTTAAAGGATGAGTTGGAGCGGCACACGCGGACCGCGGTGCCGGACTATGCCACTTTTGAGCGGGCCACCGACAAGTTGCGGCTGATGGAGTATTGTATGGCCCGGGATATTGCCTGCCCGGTCACCTTTGATCTGACAGCGGAGAACCTGGAGCGGATATGTGCATCGTTCACCTTTCCGGTGATTGTGAAGCCCCGGCATGGGGTGGGGGCCGTGGGGGTAGTGCGTGTGGCGACACCGGAAGCCCTGGTGGCCGGCCATAAGGCGCTGGCTGCCCGGTTCGGTCCCCTGCTGGTTCAGGAGTATATTCCCGTGGAGGGGGGCATGCAATATCAGGCGGAGGCTTTTCTCGATGAGGAGAGCCGGATGAAGGTGTGCATGGTGATTCAGAAACCACGGTTTTTCCCCGTGCGGGGGGGCACCAGTACCGCCAATGTGACCATTGACCATGCAGGCATCAGGGAGACGACACGCCGTCTTCTGGAAGGCCTGGGCTGGCGGGGTGCCGCCGATGTCGACTACATCCTCGATCCCCGCAACGGCAGCATCAGGGTGCTCGAAATCAACCCCCGGGTAACGGCAGGCATCAAGATCGGCTTTGCCGCCGGGATCAACTTCGCCGACCTCCACCTCAGACTCGCCACCGGCCAGCCCATCCCTGCCATCAACCATTATACCACCGGGGTATACTGCCGAAATTTCTTCCTGGAGATGCTCTGGTTTCTCTTTTCTGACCTGAAGATGAAAAGAAACACCTCCCCCTCCTTTTTTAAATGGGGAGGCAGGCTGGTGACCGACCAGGTGTTCAGTTGGGATGACCCTCTTGCGGGCGTGGGCTTTTTCCTTAACATGACCACCAAGTACCTCCATGCCTCGCGATGGCGCGATAAACTGGGAAAGATCAAGCCACTCCCATGAATGACGGTTATGGCTGAACAAAAGGAGATATTTCTGACGGTGGATGTGGAAGACGGCATCAATATCCTGATGCGTGATGCCTTTGGAATTGCAATGGAACCCACGGCGCGGGTCGTCGGGAATGTGGAACGGTTGCTGGCATTATTTGAGCAGCGGGGAGCGCTGGCTACCTTTTTCATATTAGGTGAGGTAGCGCAGTTTTATCCCGGGTTGGTGAAGCGGATTGCCGCGGCGGGCCATGAGGTGGGCATCCATGGTTTTTCACATACCCTGTACAGCAGGATGGAGGCACCAGCCATCAGGGAGGAGATTGTGCGTACCCGGGCTATTCTGGAGGATCTGACGGGGCGGGAGGTGACGGCCCATCGTGCGCCGGCTTTTTCCGTGGGCCCGGCTAACCCGTGGGTGCTGGAGGTGATTGCCGGTGCGGGAATCCGGGTCGACAGCAGCATCATGCCTGCCACTGCCGGGCGTTATGGGTGGCCCGGTTTCCCCAGGGAGATCATCGTCATGGAACTCCCCTCGGGAACCACCCTCACCGAGGTGCCCCTGACCGTGGCTTCCCTGCCGGGGGTGACCCTCCCCGCAGGTGGTGGGGGTTATCTGCGCTATTTTCCCCTTTTCTGGACAGAATACTGCTTCAGAAGGGCCCTCCGGAACGGATATGCCATGGTGTATATGCATCCCTATGAGACCGATACGGAGCCATACCCCTCACGGTACTATGAGGCGGCGGCTGCCCGGGGAACGGTGGCACGGCTGAAAAGCACGCTGGTTCAGGCAGGCAAGAAAAGTGTGATTCCCAAGCTTGCTGCGCTCCTGGACCACTACCAGGGGGTGCCTCTCCGACAGGGTGTCCCCTCCGGCCCCGATGTCGGCTCCCCGAGGGTGCCGATGGCATCGGCCTTCCCGGGATACGCCTGGCAGCCACCTTCCCCTGAGGCGATATCTTTTCCCATGGTTTCTGCCCGACCGTAATGCCGTGTCACGAAGTGATGACATCATCATGTACCATAAACCAGAACAGCGCTTCTGTATTGCTCATGCATGCGTTCTTCCCTGTCAGGGAGGTCCTGTGATCCGGTAAGCCATGACTTTTCTGCGGAAAATAAAGCTTGATTTGAAGAACATGCCCGGGAAACGTCTGGCCCGGCCGGCATTGGTCCTGGAGTGCGACGACTGGGGAGGTCTCAGGATGCCTTCGCTGGAGGCCCGTGAACGGCTTCGTGCCCTGGGGTGCGATGTGGAGAACCGTTACGACCGTTACGACACCCTTGAGGATACCCCTGATCTGGAGGGGTTATTTGAGGTACTGGCATCGGTGCGCGACGGTGAAGGCCATCGCGGGGTGATGACGCCTTTTGTGACCGTGGCCAATCCTGATTTCGAGCAGATCAGGGCCTCCGGGTTCAGGGAGATGGCGTTTGAGCCGCTGCCGGTCACCTGGGAGAAGTACGGCCGCCCCGCGACAATGGCTTCCCTGTGGAGCAAAGGGGAGGAGGAGGGGCTTTTCGTCCCCCAGTACCATGGTCATTCCCATCTGGCGGTGTTTCCCTGGCTGCGGAGGGTACAGGAGCGGCACCGGGGATTCCGGGAGGCTTTTGACCTGGGGTATACGGCGGTGGTTCTGCCGGGGCTTGCTCCCGCCGTGGCGGGGTTCAGGGCGGAGCTCTGCTTTGAGGAGCCCGGGCAGCTCCCCATCCTCGGGGGCAGGCTGGAGGAGGGAATTCGGCTTTTCAGGAAGTTGTTTGGGCAGGTTCCGAAGGTGTTTGTCCCGGCCAACGGGGTGTTCCATCCCTTTTTTGAGGAGGGACTGGCCCACGCGGGCATCCGGTACCTCTATGCCGGGAGGAGGGTGTGGGTCCCCGATGGGAAGGGAAATATGCGGGCACGTAATTTCAGGCGATGGCCCCCGAAGGAACGCAGGCTGCTGCACTATCGCCGGAACTGTGTTTTCGAGCCTTCAGAACGGGGGTATGACGGCATCGGGCGCACCATGCAGGAGATCTCCGCGGCTTTCAGGTGGGGGAAACCGGCTATTGTAAGTACCCACAGGGTGAATTTCTGCGGGGGTCTCTCCCCGGAAAACCGCAGTAAAGGCCTGGGGGAACTCCGCCAACTCCTGAAGGCTGTTGTACACCGCTGGCCCGGGGTCCGCTTTTTGGATTCTTCCCGGCTGCTCGCGGAATGGTATGCCTGAAAAGGCCCCCCGGGAGTGGTGATGGAATATGGAGATTCTGCAGAAAAAAGAAAAAGAAAAACCATGATGAGGCTGGTATATTTGCTGTATTACCTGAGACAGACGCCGCCTGCGAAACTGGGCCGCTTTCTGCGGTATGCATCGGAAGTCAGCGGCCGCAGCCGGTTTGTGCTCCTGTGCGATGCCGTAGGATCGGTTTTCCGCTACAACATTTCGTTGCTCGATTATTTCCATTTCCGGTTTTACCGGCGGGGGAGGGCACAGCGGCTGAAGTGGGCGGGGACGGGCACGCTCTATGAGTTTCAGTTGCGGATGAATCCCCGTGGTGCGCGGGAGGTGCTGGAGGACAAGGTACTGTTTCTGGAGCATTTCCGGGATTTTTACCGCCGGAAGTGGATGACGGTGGAGGAGGTGGCGGCCGATGTGGGGAAGGTAGAGCAGTTGCTGGGAAATCCCTCGGGGCGGGTGGTGTTCAAGGGGCGGCGCGGGCAGGCAGGCAGGGAGGTGGAGGTGGTCGGATGCGGGGCTTTCACACCTGCGGAAATGGTGGCCTATATGCGGAAGAAACGGTTTGGCCTGGTGGAGGAGGGGGTGCTGCAGCATCCCCTGATGGCGGCATTGTCGCCCTCGGGACTCAACACGGTGCGGCTGATTACCCATCTGGTGGATGGAGAGGTCACCCTGGTGGGGGCACGGCTGCGAATTTCGGTCCACTCCCCCGTTGACAACATGGCGGCGGGCAATATGGCGGCCGTGGTGGATATGGCCACAGGCCGCGTCTCAGGCCCCGGGGTCTACAGCGACATTACCCGGAAAAACGAAACCGTGCACCCGGTGACGGGGCATCCCATACCCGGGTTTATGGTTCCTTTCTGGCAGGAGTGCACCGACCTGGCGGTCAGGGCCGCCCGGCATACCCCCGGAAACCGCTCGGTGGGGTGGGATATCGCCATCACCCCCATGGGCCCTGAACTCATCGAAGGAAACCACAACTGGTGCAAGTTGTTGTGGCAGCTTCCCGCAGGTGAAGGACTTAAATCCCAGCTCGATGCCCTGGTCTGAAAGGGGAGTGCACTGCCTGGGCAGGTCCCATACCAAACGATGCCCAGGACTGAAGGTGGCACAGCACGAAAACACATCCCATGCAAAACAATGAACGGAGAAATTCCCGGTGGCGGCTTTCCGTACGGGTCGTGATGCCGTTTAACCGGAGGTATCGCGTTGACGCTTTTCCGGTAGAGAGGCAGTGCTGGTTTTGCGAAGGAGTCCCCGGTGGCGGTTTTCCGGAGGAGCTTCCGGCATATGGTATAGAGAGAACATGATGTACACTTAAAAACGGACGCAGATGAACAGACTGGTTGTAAAGGTATTGATCTATGTGGAGCACCGGTATCCTTTTCTGTGGAGGATCGTCGAATGGGTCAACGGGTTCATATTTAAATTGTTATACGGCAGGGAATTTGTGCTGTCGGCGGCCGGGGCGTGCCGTGTGTTCAGCAGGGTGCGCTACAGGGCGCGGTTGCTCACGGTGGCCGATCTGGGGAGTCTTGAGGCGCTGCTGGCGGCCCAGGCGCCAAACCGGCTGACCTGGTTTCACCCCCATGGTTTTGACAGAAAATCCCTTTCCGCCGAATTTCACAACCCCGCGTTTCTGATGATGGGGGTTTTTGACGGGCCGGTGATGGCTGGTTATTTTTTTCTCCGCTGTTTCTGTACCCGGAAGTGTTTTGTAGGCCGGTTGGTGGACCAGGAGTACGAGGGGTTGGGAATTGGCGGGATGATGAATGAGATCATGTACCGCACGGGGTGGTACAATCATTTCAGGGTGTTGTCGACCATTTCGCGCAACAACCACCGGGTGATGCGGGCGCATGCCGGGAATCCGGCGCTGAAGGTACTCAAGGAACTCCGGAACGATTATCTGCTGGTGGAGTTTGTGCCTCCTGCGGAGGTTATTCTTGCCGGGGAAGGCTATCCCATACCGGGGTCCATGGTGCTGAAACGGCTGTTTGATTTCACGCTTTCGCTCACCGGATTGGTGTTGTTGCTGCCTGTGCTGGCGGTGCTGGCGGTGCTGCACAAAATCGTCATGCCGGGGGCGGTGTTTTTCAGGCAGCAAAGGGTGGGCCAGTACGGGTTGCCCTTTACGCTGATCAAGTTCCGCACCATGGTTGAGAACCCCGGTGGAAGTACGGTTTCAGTGAAAGGGGAACGGCGGATCACTCCATTTGGCGCGCTGCTGCGGAAATACAAGATCGATGAGCTCCCTGAACTGCTGAATGTGCTCAGGGGGGAGATGAGTTTTGTGGGGCCCCGGCCCGATGTGTCAGGATATGCCGATCGCCTGAGGGGAGAGTTACGCAGGATGCTGCTTCTCAAGCCGGGGCTTACCGGTCCGGCCACCCTCAAGTATGCCCATGAGGAGGAACTTCTCGCTTCGGAGCCCGACCCGGTGGGCTGGAATGACCGGGTCATCTGGCCCGACAAGGTACGTCTCAACCTGGAATACCTCAGGGTACGTTCTTTCTGGAAAGATCTGCGGATCATCATAGATACGCTGACCGGCGGCCACGGCCCTTCCTTTGTCCACTGAAGTTGCCGGAAGGTATCCTTTTCCCCCGCAGGGAGTGTACTTACGGCTCATGAAAATTCAAGAAATAAAACCGATGGAAAAGAGCAGGATTTTTCTTTCTCCGCCTCATATGGGGGAGAAGGAGCTGGAGTATGTGCTGGATGTGTTCAGGTCGAACTGGATGGCGCCGGTAGGGCCGCACATCACGGCTTTTGAAGAGGCGATCTGCCGGCTGACGGGTGCGGAATACGGGGTGGCCCTGAGTTCGGGGACGGCGGCCATTCATCTGGCCTTGATTCTGGCGGGGGTGGAACGGGGCGATGAGGTGATCTGTCAGAGCCTGACCTTTGCGGGATCGGCCTTTCCCGTGCTTTACCAGGGGGCGGTTCCGGTGTTTATAGACAGCGAGCCCGGCACCTGGAACATGGATCCCGGGATCCTGGAGGAGGCCATCAGGGAGCGGCAGCGGCAGGGGCGGCGGGTGAAGGCGATTCTGCCGGTGCACTTGTACGGTATGCCGGCCCGTATGGATGAAATCATGGAGATCTCCCGCCGGTATGAGATTCCGGTCATTGAGGATGCCGCCGAAGCCCTGGGTTCCCTGTATAAGGGGCGCCATCTGGGAACCGACGGGCTGATGGGGATACTTTCATTCAATGGCAACAAGATCATCACCACCACGGGAGGGGGGATGCTGGTCAGCCGGAACCGGCAGCTGATGGAGAAAGCCCGCTTTCTGTCGACGCAGGCCCGTGATGAAGCCCCCCATTATGAGCATTCACAATTGGGTTTCAACTACCGGATGAGCAACCTGCTGGCGGGCGTGGGTTTGGGCCAGCTCTCGGTATTGCAGGAACGGGTGAGGGCGCGGCGCCATAATTTCCGGAAGTACCAGCAATACTTCCGGGAGCTGAAAATGCGGGGTTTTCATGTACGGATGTGTCATGAGCCCACGGGGTTTTTCTCGAACCGGTGGCTGACGGTCATCCTGGTCGATCCCGGATGTTGTCAGGGGGTCACCCGCGAAAAGCTGCGGCTGGCCTTCGGAAAAGCCCGGATCGAAACCCGGCCGATGTGGAAACCCATGCACCTGCAACCCCTCTTCCGGGAAGCCCCCTGCTATGGGGGAAGGATCAGCGAACGGCTCTTCGACCAGGGATTGTGCCTTCCCAGCGGCTCAGCACTGACTCCCGGTGAATTCGAACGGATCCTCAGGGTGATGAACAGCGTTTTCAGAGCCCCGGTCACCGGAAGAAGAGCTTTCAAGCGCCATGAAACCGTGCAGATCGCGGGAAATTTCGGCTCTGCCCCCTCCTGAATCCCGCATGCCGGGCATAAATTTTTAATTTCGGGGGTGCATCGTTTTCTGAATTATTACAAATTGCTATCTTTGCGCCATCCAAAAACACGGGTGTAGCTCAGTTGGTAGAGCATCGGTCTCCAAAACCGAGTGTCGGGCGTTCGAGTCGCTCCTCCCGTGCGCGGACAAAAGCCGGCCGGTTTATCCGGGCCGGTTTTTTTTATTTCCCTTTCCGGAAGACCCCGGCGAAGCTCACGAATGGTTACTTTTACGGCAAATCTGAGACCATGAAGGCAGATCTTTTTGTGCCCTGTTTCATAGACCAGCTTTATCCCGGAACGGCTTTCAGTACGCTGAAGCTGTTGCGGTATTGCGGGGTGGATGTACATTACAATCCGGAGCAGACCTGCTGCGGGCAGCCCGCCTTCAACAGCGGATACCGGGAAGAAGCCCGCTCCCTGGCCCTGAAGTTTCTGCATGATTTTGAACATGCGGAGACCATCGTAGCCCCTTCAGCCTCCTGTACCGCCTATATCCGGAATTATTACCATCGGCTGCTGGAGGAGGGCTCCCCGGAAATGGACCAGTTCAACCGATTGAAGCCCCGGATTTTTGAGCTGACCGATTATCTTGTGCATGAGCTGAAAGTGACCCATTTCGGGGCGGTTTTTCCGCACAAGGTCACCTGGCATGATGCCTGTTCGGCCCTTCGGGAGTATGGTATCAGGGAGGAACCCCGGCTGTTGCTCCGCGGGGTGGAGGGGCTTGATCTCACGGAAATGGAGGATACGGAAAGCTGCTGTGGTTTCGGTGGGACTTTTATGGTGAAGTTCAGGCACATCTCCACGGCCATGACCGAACAGAAAGTGGAGCACGCCCTGGCCACCGGCGCTGAATATATCGCTTCCACCGAATCCTCCTGTCTGATGAACCTCGAAAGCTACCTCCGCAAGAACAGGATACCCCTTAAGACCATCCATATTGCTGATATTCTGGCCACCAGTCTGTAAGTATTAACTTCCAGATTTAAAGTTATTTAATATTCAAGACTCGGGATTCCTGCATGCAGGCTTCAGGATTATTCTGATATTCTGATATTCTGACCTTCTGACCTTCTCATATTCTAGAAGGTTTGTAGCTGGTAGAGCTTGGTATACCTGCCATGGAGGGCCAGGAGCTGATCGTGGGTGCCGGTCTCGACGATTCTTCCTTTGTGGAGGACGCAGATGAGGTCGGCGTTTTTGATGGTGGAGAGGCGGTGGGCGATGACGATGGAGGTACGGTTGCGCATCAGTTTTTCGAGGGCGTCCTGGACGAGTCTTTCCGATTCGGTATCGAGGGCGGAGGTGGCTTCGTCGAGGATGAGGATGGGGGGATTGCGGAGGATAGCGCGGGCGATGCTGAGTCTCTGGCGCTGGCCACCTGAGAGTTTGCTGCCTCTGTCGCCGATGATGGTGTCGTATCCGTTTTCGGTATCCATGATGAAGTCGTGGGCGTTGGCCACGCGGGCGGCGGCTTCGACCTCTGCGGGGGTGGTCTGATCCACGCCGAAGGCGATATTGTTGTAAATGGTATCGTTGAAGAGGATGGCCTCCTGACTCACATTGCCCATAAGGTGCCGGAGATCGTGGAGTTTCAGGTCGCGGATGTCGGTGCCGTCGATGAGGATGGACCCGCTGGTCACGTCGTAAAACCGGGGCAACAGGTCGACAAAGGTGGTTTTACCGCTTCCCGATTGCCCGACCAGGGCGATGGTGCTTCCCCGGGGAATGGTCAGGGAGACGTCGCGGAGCACCTCCTTGTCGCTGTAGGCAAAACTCACTTCCCGGTATTCGATCTCCTTGTTGAGGGTGGATGCGGGCAGGGCGCCGGGTTTTTCGGAGATGGTCACGTCGGCCAGCAGGATGGTGTCGATGCGGTCCATCGAGGCCATGCCTTTCTGTATGGCATAAAGTGCGCTGGCAAAGGCTTTGGCAGGATTGATGATCTGGTAGAAGATGGCCAGGTAGGCAATGAAAGTGGCCCCTGACAGTTCACTGTGGCTGCTCAGAATCAGGGTTCCCCCGAACCAGACAATGAGCACCATCACAAAGGTACCCAGGAGTTCGCTCAGGGGGTGGGCCAGCTCACGCCGCCACATCAGCTTGTTCATGATGTTGCGGTACCCGCTCAGTTCCCCTTCGAACCTTTTGTCCATTTTATCCTCGGCATTGAACGCCTTGATGATCCGCAGTCCGCTGAGGGTCTCCTCGATGATGGTCAACAGCAGTCCCATTTTATCCTGGCCTTCGCGTGACACCTTTTTCAGGGATTTGCCGATGTGACCGATGATATAGCCTGTAAAGGGGAGCACCACCAGGATGAACATGGTGAGGGTGGGGCTCATGATTAGCAGGGAAATGAGGAACACCAGGATCAGGACCGGGTTTTTCAGGAACATGTCGAGGGAAGCCATAATGGAATTCTCGACTTCGGTCACGTCGCCCGAGATACGGGCCATGATGTCGCCTTTCCGTTCTTCGGTGAAAAAGGGAAGGGCCAGCCTGAGGATCTTGCGGTAGATCTGGCCGCGGATGTCACGGACCACACTGTTCCGGATGAAAACCGTCTCCCAGGCTCCCATGTAGGCAAAACCCACCTTCAGCAGGGTTCCGAAAGTCACCCCCAATCCGACCAACAGCAGGGTAAGTCCCGGGCCATGGTTGTTTTTGAAAAGGGTCAGGAAATAGTAGAGGTTGTGCTTGAGGGCGTCGAGGTTGATCGCCCATGGCACCATGCTATTGACATCCTCCGCCATGTTGAAGAGGATCTCCAGGATGGGGATCATCATCCCGACCGAAAAAACAGCGAAGATCGCCGAGAGGAAGTTATAGAGAAAGGTGAGGCCCAGATGGCTCTTGTAGGGGGGGATGTATCGTTTGAGTATTTTTATGAAATCCTTCATCTGTTTTCATTTATGGTGGCTGGCCGGGTGCATTCCTTCAAAGGGGAGGCCGTTGCATCTGACCGCCGGTTGTGCCGGAAAGTCAAAAAATGCCGGTATAGTTGCGGGGGGTGATGTTCCTGAGTTCTTGCTTCACGTTTTCCCCGATGTCGAGTTGGTCGATAAAGGAGAGGATGGTATCGCGGGTCACGGGGTGGTTTCCGCGGGTGAGTTCCTTGAGGGCTTCGTAGGGATGGGGATATCCTTCCCTGCGGAGGATGGTCTGGATGGCTTCTCCCACCACGGCCTGGTTTTCCTCGAGATCACGGTCGATGGCCTCCCGGTTCAGAAGCAGTTTCCCCAGTCCGCGCAGCGTCGAATCCATGGCAATCAGGGTGTGTGCAAAGGGAACCCCGATGAAACGGGTCACCGTGGAGTCGGTGAGGTCGCGCTGGAGCCGCGATACCGGCAGTTTCTGTGTGAGATGTTCGAAGCCGGCATTGGCAATCCCCAGGTTGCCCTCGGAATTCTCGAAGTCGATGGGATTAACCTTATGGGGCATGGTTGAGGAACCCACCTCGCCCTTTTTGACCTGTTGCTTGAAGTAGTTCATCGAAATATAGAGCCACATGTCGCGGTCGAGATCCAGGAGGATGGAGTTGATGCGTTTGAGGGTGTCGAAGATGGCCCCGTGGTCGTCGTAATGGGCGATCTGGGTGGTGTATTGCGACCTGCCGAGGCCCAGTTTTTCCCCGACGAAGCGGTTGGCGAAAGCGTTCCAGTCGACCAGGGGGTAGGCCACCTTGTGGGCGTTGAGGTTTCCGGTGGCGCCTCCGAATTTGGCATATAGGGGGAGGCTTTTCAGCAGGGAGAGCTGCACCTCGAGGCGTTCGGCAAACACCATGATCTCCTTGCCCAGTTTGGTCGGGGAGGCGGGTTGCCCATGGGTGTAGGCCAGCATGGGCACCTCCATCCAGGCGGCGGCGAGTTCTTTGAGCTTATCCATCAGTTTCTCCATGGCAGGCATGTATGCCTCTTCAAGGGCTTCCCTGATGGAGAGGGGCACCGCCGTGTTGTTGATATCCTGGGAGGTGAGCCCCAAATGAATGAACTCCTTATAAGCCGACAATCCGCGGGCGTCGAACTGCTCCTTGAGGAAGTATTCGACTGCTTTAACGTCATGGTTGGTGGTCTTTTCGATCTCTTTGACCCGGGCGGCGTCCTCCAGACTGAAATACTCCCAGATTCCGGAGAGCCGTTGTACGTCACTGGCTGAAATCCCGGCCAGCTGGGGCAGGGGCAGTTCCCACAGGGCTGTGAAATAGTGGATTTCGATCATCACCCGGTAGCGGATCAACGCAAATTCGCTGAAATAGGCGTCGAGTTTCTCCACCCTGCCGCGGTACCGCCCGTCGACAGGTGATATAGCCGTTAAAGCGCTCAGAATCATGAAGGTAATTTATGAGATCCCGGCAAAGGTAGCAAAAAGCGGAGAAAGAAATCAGGAGGCGGAAGCCGGGTATGACTTTTTTAATGTTCCGGAACAATGATAATTTTTAATTTAGGCAGGTCAATGGGGGGCGACCCCGGCGGAATTATGGAGAAAAAGTACAAGTTATCATTGATTTCCTACCTGAACAGCCGGCCGTTTGTGTACGGACTGGAGCATTCTGTTCCGGGGCGGGAGATGGAGTTGTTTTTGGACATTCCCTCGAAGACGGCAGCCCGGCTGGTTTCAGGGGAGGCCGACGCGGGGTTGGTGCCGGTGGGAGCGCTGACCGATTTGCCGGAGTACCACCTGGTCAGCGATTATTGTATCGGGGCTGTGGGGCCGGTCAGAACGGTGGTTCTGGCCAGCGAGGTACCTCTGGAGCAGATCAGGGAGGTGGTCCTGGACTACCAGTCGCGTTCGTCGGTATTGCTGGTGCGGGTGCTGGCCCGCCATTTCTGGATGAAAACCTGGCAGTGGCTGCCCGGGAGCCCCGGATTTGAAAGGGCGACCATCAGGGGCACCACCGCCGGCGTGGTCATCGGCGACCGGGTTTTCGAAGCCGAAAAGCGATTCCCGTTCATCTATGATCTTTCTGCGGAATGGTACCGGTTCACGGGGCTTCCCTTCGTCTTCGCCGTGTGGGTGAGCTGCCGGGCCCTGCCCGTGGCGTTTGCCGGCAGGCTTAACGCTGCCCTGTCGGCCGGAATCGGAAATATTCCGCAGGTGGAAGTGATGGAAAAGGAAAACTATCCCGGGGTGGATATATTCGCCTATTTCACGGAAAACATCAGTTATGCCCTTGACGAACCAAAGCGGGAGGGGATGCGCCGTTTCCTGGAGCTGGCTGCCGGACTGGAGCAAATCTGAAGGTGAAAACCACGGCAGGATTCACCATCTGCCGGGAATATTCAGTAACTTCATAGCCTGAAATGTGCAGTGGCCGCGGTATCGTGAATCCTGGACTGAATCGTTTATTTTTACGCTGTTATAAAATCAACCTGATGAGACGAAAGATATTTCTGTTGGTATGGCTGGCCTGTTTTATGGCGGGTCACGGCTTTGCTGAAGAGAAGCTGGTATATAAACTGAACATCAAGCAGGAGATCACGCGGGCGACCTGGCGGCAGACGCAGCAAGCCTTTGCGGCTGCCGATTCCCTGGGGGCAGGGCTGTTTCTGATCCATATGAACACTTACGGGGGGACGGTGTTGGATGCCGATTCGATTCGCACGCGGATACTGCAGAGCGAAATTCCGGTGGTGGTCTTTGTGGACAACAATGCGGCTTCGGCGGGGGCGCTGATTTCCATAGCCTGTGACAGTATTTACATGCGGCCGGGGGGCAGTATCGGGGCGGCCACGGTGGTCAACCAGACGGGCACGCCAATGCCCGACAAATACCAGAGCTACATGCGGTCTACGATGCGGGCTACCGCGGAAGCCCACGGGAGAGACACCCTGGTGACAGGCGCCGATACCCTGATCAACTGGCGCCGCGATCCCCGGATCGCCGAGGCGATGGTCGATCCGGCGGTGGCCATTCCCGGAATTATTGACACCGGGAAGGTGCTTACCTTCACCCCCGAAGAGGCCATGAAACACGGCTATTGCGAAGGAGTGGCCGAAAATGTGGAAGAGGTGCTCCGGAAAACAGGATTTGAGAATGCCCGCATCGAAGAGTATAAACCCTCCTTTATCGAAAGAATCATCGGATTCCTGGTCCACCCGGTGGTGTCGGGATTGTTGATCATGGCCATTGTCGGGGGAATCTATTTCGAGATGCAAAGTCCGGGTATCGGTTTCCCGCTGGGGGTGGCCATCCTGGGCGCCATTCTCTATTTTGCCCCTTTGTACCTGGAAGGGCTGGCCGAAAACTGGGAAATCCTTCTCTTTATTGCGGGACTGATCCTGCTGGCTGTGGAGATTTTCGTCCTCCCGGGCTTCGGGGTGGCGGGGATCCTCGGAATTTCATTGGTTTTCCTGGGACTGGTGCTGAGTTTGCTGCACAATGTGCGGTTTAACTTCGAGGGGGTGAACCTCTGGAAAGCCGGGATCGCCGTGACCACTGTCTTCACGGGGGTGACGGCTGGACTGGGGCTGGCCCTCTGGCTGGGCGACCGCCTATTCTCGGCACGAAAAGGCCCCCTGGGAAAACTGGCCCTGCAAACCGTCCAGGAGGTGAGCCAGGGGTATGTCAGCATCGACAACGCCCTTCTCACCCTGATTGGGAAAACAGGAACTGCCCAAACAGTGCTCCGCCCCTCCGGGAAAGTAGTGATCGGCGACGAGGTTTATGATGCCGTGACCGCCGGAGAATTCATAGACAAAGGATCGGCCATCGTGGTCACCCGCGTGGAAGCCACTCAGCTTTATGTGGAGGCATCAGAAGCCACTTAGTGCTATTCCTCTTCGAGGATGACGATTTTTTCGATTTTATCGCCCTGCCTGATCAGGTCAATGACTTCGAGGCCTTCGGCCACTTTGCCGAAACAGGTGTGTTTGCGGTCGAGGTGGGCGGTGTTGCGGCGGCTGTGGCAGATGAAGAACTGTGAACCTCCGGTATTGCGGCCGGCATGGGCCATGCTGAGTACCCCTCTGTCATGGTACTGGTTCTCTCCATCCAACTCACACTTAATGGTGTAACCCGGTCCGCCCATGCCATTGCCATTGGGGCAGCCCCCCTGGATCACAAAGTCGGGAATCACCCGGTGAAAGGTGAGTCCGTCGTAAAAACCAGCCTTCGAAAGTTTGACAAAATTAGCCACCGTTCCCGGGGCATCCTTCTCATAAAAATCGACTTTCATCACCCCTTTCACGGTGTGTATCTCTGCTTTTAACATATCTCGCGGTTTTTAATGAATCAAGGGGTAAAATTACCTTTTTTTGCGGGAAAATGGGTAAATTAACCCTACTAAATGCCGTGGATATCGCCTTGACCATAAGTGAGAAGGGGTTCCTGCAGCAAAGGGAGCGTTAATTCAATCTAAGAACGAAGATGCCCGGGATGAGAAAACGAAGGCAAAACGTGTGGCAGATGGATAGGAAACAGATACCGGCACTGTGGGGAGTGGTCGTCAGGGTGGCGATGGTGGTTCCCGGGCGGGCTATGTGGGTGCTTGCCGGATTATGGTGTGGGACGTGCGGAACTGCGGCCGCTTCCGTATTTCCGGCGGTGGAGCCTTCGCTGGAGCCTTCGCTGGCGTCTTCGGTGGAATCTTCGGTGGAGATCATTCCGGAGGAGGTGATCAGCGGTGATACCTCCGGCAGGAGGTATTTTCTGGAGGTAGCTCCGGGTTTCAGCTGGGTACCTCCGGTGCCTCTTTCCATCAGACAGGAAGGATTTGAGGAGATCTCCCTTTGGGCGCGTTATCAGACCGCCTCGTTTAAACTGCCCCTTTATTACAGTGTCAGGATGGGTTTTATTAACGGCGGCCAGGGGTGGGAGGCCGAGATGAACCATCTGAAGGTCTATCTGGAGAATACGCCAGCTGAAGTGGAGCGTTTCTCGGTGTCGCATGGTTATAACCAGCTGTTGGTGAACCGGCTTTTTCGCCGGGGGGCATTGGATTGGCGGGTAGGTGCGGGGGTGGTTGTGGCCCATCCCGAGAGTGTGGTACGCGGTAAGCGTCACGACGAACGGGGCGGCTTGTTCAATAACGGTTATTATCTGGCGGGGCCGGTCGTGTTGGGAGGTATTTCGCATCGGGTGGCGGTTTCTCCGTGGTTCACGCTTCACTTTTCAGGAAGCGTGACGGCCGCACTGGCGTGGGTGAAGGTTTCGGGAGGCCATGCCACGGTGCCGGTGGCCGCCCTTCAGCTCCAGATGGCCCCGGGAATCACGCTGCCCGCCGGAAAACGCTGACCGGCACAGGCCAGCAGTTGTACATAGGTCGATGAAGGTTCCGGTCACCGGCATTACCAGTTTTCAGAACCCGGTTGGGCCAGCCACTCATGCATGGCCGAGGCGGCGTTCTTCCCCGATTCGATGGCGTAGACGACAAGGCTGGCGCCCCTTTCGGCATCGCCGGCCACGAAGACCTTTTCCAGGGAGGTCTTCTTGTGTGGGGTGGCCTTCACATTCCCCCGCGCATCGTATTCCACCCCCAGTTCTTCGAGTAATCCTTCGTGGACGGGCATGGTGAATCCCATGGCCAGCAGGACCATGTCGGCCTCCAGGAAGGCTTCGCTGCCCGGGATTTCCTTCATGGTCATCCGGCCATTGCCGTCGCTGGCCCACGCGGTACCGATGGTTTCGATTCCTGTGACCTGACCTTCGCTGCCGGTGAACCGGCGGGTAGCCAGGCTCCATAGCCGGGTGCACCCCTCAAGATGGGAACTTGAAGTACGCAGGGTCTGGGGCCACCAGGGCCAGGGATTACCGTCACCTCTTTTCCCGGGAGGCTGGGGAAGGATTTCGATCTGGGTGACGCTTTCCGCTTTCTGGCGGATGGCGGTGCCCACACAGTCGGATCCTGTATCCCCACCACCGATCACCACCACTTTTTTGCCCCGGGCAGTGATCCTTTCGTTTTCAGGGATTTCCGCTCCTGCCACGATTTTATTTTGCTGGGTGAGGTAGTCCATCGCCTGGTGAATCCCTTTAAGGTCCCTTCCTTCCACAGTGAGGTCGCGGGGTTTTCCGGCCCCCACAGCGAGCAGCACCGCATCGAAGCCCTCCAGGAGTTCCTTGCCGGAGATCTCCTGCCCGATGGTTATCCCTGTGCGGAAATGAATGCCCTCCTTCCGGAAGAGGTCGATTCTCCGGTCGATGACGTTCTTGGCCAGTTTGAAGTCAGGGATGCCATAGCGGAGCAATCCTCCGGGGGCGTCGCTTTTTTCGAAGACGGTGACCGCATGTCCTGCTTTGTTGAGGAGGTCTGCTGCCGCCAGTCCCGCGGGTCCCGAACCCACGATGGCCACGCTGTGGCCGCTGCGCACGGGAGGCGGGGCGGGAAGGATCCATCCCAGGTCAAAGGCCCTTTCCACGGTGGCACACTCATTTTCGCGGATGGTCACCGCCTCCTCGTGGATGGCCAGCACACACGCCTTCTCACAGGGTGCGGGACACACCCTCCCTGTAAACTCAGGGAATGGATTGGTCGAATGGAGAACCTGATAAGCCTCGGCATAGTCGCCCCGGTAGAGGGCATCCTGCCACTCGGGAATCTTGCTCCCCACAGGGCAACCCCAATGACAGAAGGGAACCCCGCAGTCCATGCAACGCGCTGCCTGTTGGCGGCGGTCCCCCTCGTCAAGGGTCTGCTCTACTTCTCCGTAATCATAGATGCGCTCGCTGACCGGCCTGTAGCCGCCATCCTTCCGCGCAATTTTCATAAAACCTTTTGGATCACCCATGAGGAAGATTAGAAGATTAGAATATTTGAATATCAGAATGTTATAAAATAAAAAATATCAGAATATCATAATATCATAATATCAGAATATCAGAATATCATAATATCATAATATCAGAATAAAAGAATGTCAGAGAAATTACTCATGAATGGCAGGATTGTCTTCGGTGAGCTGCAGTTTGCGTTCGAGTTCCCTGAGTTTCTGTTCTTCGAGCACTTTTTTGTATTCGAAGGGGATCACCTTGACGAACCGTGGCAGGAAAGCTTCCCATTCGGTAAGGATTTTCGCGGCCAGGGAGCTCTGGGTATAGAGGAGGTGGTTGCTGATCAGTTCCTGTAGTTCGAGGATGTCGGGGCGTTCCTCGACGGGGAGGAGTTCCACGAGGCCTTTGTTGCAGAAGAAGTCGAAGTTGTGGTGGTTGTCGAGGACATAGGCGATGCCTCCGCTCATTCCGGCGGCGAAGTTGCGGCCTGTGGGGCCCAGGATCACGGCCCGTCCTCCGGTCATGTATTCGCAGCCGTGGTCACCGGTCCCTTCGACAACCGCCCGTGCGCCAGAGTTGCGCACGCAGAAGCGTTCACCGGCGACCCCTCTGATATAGGCTTCTCCGGAGGTGGCCCCATACAGGGAAGTGTTGCCGATGATGATGTTTTCTTCGGGTGCAAAAGGGGATCCGGGAGGGGGAGTGATGATGAGTCTGCCTCCCGAGAGGCCTTTCCCGAAGTAGTCGTTGGCATCGCCTTCGAGGCGGAAGGTGACCCCTTTGGCCAGGAAGGCGCCGAAGCTCTGGCCGGCGGTGCCCCGGAAGAGACAGGTGATGGTATCCCCGGGAAGGCCCTCCTCGCCGTAACGGCGGGCGATCTGCCCCGAGAGCATGGCCCCGGCAGCCCGGTCAACATTGGTGATGGTCTGTGACAACCAAACCTTTTCTTTGGCCTTAAGCGCCCTGGCCGACTCCCTGATAAGGACCCTGTCGGGGTGCTCCCCGATGGATCGGATGGCCTCCGTGGTGCACCGCAGGTCGGCTTCACCTGGTTGCGCCGGCATGTACAGGAAGGAGGAGAAATCGGCATTTTTCATCTTCCAGTGGCTGGCGTGGGGGCTTACCTCCAGAAGGTCGGCACGGCCCACGATGTCGTCGAATCTCCGGAAACCCATGTCGGCCAGATACCCGCGGATCTCCCTGGCCAGGAACCGGAAATAGTTGACCACGTATTCTGACCGGCCAAGGAACCGTTTGCGCAGTTCGGGGTCCTGGGTGGCCACGCCGGCCGGACAGGTATTGAGGTGGCATTTGCGCATCATCACGCATCCCAGGACGATAAGGGCAGAGGTGGCGAAGCCGAACTCCTCGGCGCCGAGGCATCCCATGACCACCACATCGCGGCCTGTTTTCAGCTGGCCGTCGACCTGCAGGCGTACCCTTCCCCGGAGCTGGTTCATGACCAGGGTCTGCTGGGCTTCGGCAATCCCAAACTCCGCGGGGAGCCCCGCATGTTTGATGCTGCTCAGGGGACTGGCACCGGTTCCTCCTTCTCCGCCCGAGATGGTGATCAGGTCGGCGTATGCCTTGGCGACCCCTGCGGCAATGGTGCCCACCCCATCTTCGGCCACCAGCTTCACCGACACCCTGGCCCCCGGATTGGCACTCTTCAGATCATAGATGAGCTGCGCCAGATCCTCAATGGAATAGATATCGTGGTGAGGCGGAGGTGAGATCAGGGTGATCCCCGGGGTGGAGTTGCGGGTTTTGGCGATGATTTCGTTGACCTTATAGCCCGGAAGCTGACCTCCTTCGCCCGGCTTGGCCCCCTGGGCAATCTTGATCTGCAGCTCTTCGGCATGGGTGAGGTAGTTGATGGTCACCCCGAACCGCCCAGAGGCAACCTGCTTGATGGCACTCTGCCGGTTGGTGCCGAAACGCTGGGGATCCTCACCCCCCTCCCCGGTGTTGCTGCGCCCCCCGATGGTATTCATGGCAATGGCCAGAGCCTCATGGGCCTCCCTGCTGATCGACCCGTAAGACATGGCCCCCGTCACAAAACGCTTCATGATCTGTTCTTCGGGTTCCACCTCATCCAGGGGAATGGGATTTCTCTTCAGGTTGAAACAGCCCCTGACAAAGGCCGGACGACTGCTTTCCCTGTCGGCCAGGGCGGTAAACTCCCGGAACTTATTATAATCGTTGGCCCGTGTCGACCATTGGAGCAACCCGATGGTCTCGGGGTTCCAGGCATGGTGTTCACCGTATTTACGCCAGGCATTGCTGCCGGTGCTCTCATAGCGGAACCCCTCTCCGGGAGAGGCTTCCCGGAAGGCTTCCGTATGGATGAGCATGGTCTCGCGCCATATCTCTTCCAGGCCGATGCCGCTGATCCGGGAGGGAGTGCCGGTGAAGTGCATCTCAATCAACGCTTTGCTGACCCCAACCGCCTCATACACCTGGGAACCGTGGTAACTGCGCAGGGTGGAGATGCCCATCTTGGAGAATACCTTCAACAATCCCTTGTCGACCGACTTGATATAGTTTTTGCGGGCTTCCTTGTATTCCAGGGCGATGGCGCCTTCTGTCACCAGGTGGTCGATGGCGGCAAAGGCCAGGTAAGGATTGATGACCGAGGCCCCGTAAGCCAATAGAAGGGCGAAATGGTTCACCTCGCGGGCATCGCCCGTCTCCACAATAATCCCCACCTGCATCCTTTTTTTGACCCTGATGAGGTGGTGGTGAACCGCCGCGACCGCCAGCAGGGAGGGAATGGGGGCATAATCGGCCGAGACTTCCCTGTCGCTGAGAATGATGTAGTTTTTCTTTTCGTCGACCGCTTTCTCCGCTTCCGTGAGCAGCTTCGCAAAGGCGGCGCGGAAACCCTCATACCCCTCACTGACCCTGAAGACCATGGGAATAATGCGGTGCACGAACATCTCTGCCTTGAGGTCCTTGATTTTTCCCAGGTCGGTGTTGGTAATCAGCGGCGATTCAAATTTGATGAGCCGGCAGTGTTCAGGTGTCTCCATCAGGATGTTGGAGTTGAGCCCTCCGATGTAATTGGTGAGCGACATGACCAGTCCTTCCCTGATGGAGTCGATGGGCGGGTTGGTGACCTGTGCGAAGGTTTGCTTGAAATAGTCGTAAAAGAGCCGGGGTTTATTTGAAAAAAGGGGAATAGGTGTGTCGTTGCCCATGGAGTGGGTAGGTTCAGCCGCTGAGGCCGCCATGGGGGTGATGATTTCGTGGAGGTCCTCGCGACTATAACCGAATATCCTGGCAAAGGTCTCAAAATGGTCAAGATGGTAGGGAACCCGCTGCTTGACGTCTATGTCCTCGAGGCGGGTACGGTTTTCATTGAGCCACATCTCATAGGGGCTGCGCTTGCTGAGCTGGTCTTTCACCTCCGTGTCGGGAATGATGATCCCCAGTTGGGTGTCGACCAGGAGGAGTTTGCCGGGGCGGAGGCGCCCCTTTTCCCTGATCTCCTCCGGTTTGAATTTCTGGACCCCCACCTCTGAGCCCATGACGATCAGGTCGTGGTTGGTGATCACATAGCGGGAGGGGCGAAGGCCGTTGCGGTCGAGGGTTCCCCCGATATAGCGGCCGTCGGAGAAGATCATGGAGGCGGGGCCATCCCAGGGTTCCATGATGGTGGAGTGGTATTCGTAGAAGGCTTTCAGGCTCCCGGGGATGGGATTCTTCTCGTTGAACGACTCGGGGATCATCATGCAGAGGGCATGGGGCAGGGAGCGCCCTGCGAGGTGGAGGAACTCCAGGGTGTTGTCGAAAGATGCCGAGTCCGATTTCCCGGGTTCAATGATGGGGAGGAGCTTTTGGAGGTCGCTGCCGAAGAAGTCGGACTTCATGAGGGCTTCACGGGCGTGCATCCAGAGGCGGTTCCCGCGGATGGTGTTGATTTCGCCGTTGTGGGCGATCACCCGGAAGGGCTGGGCCAGATCCCAGGTCGGAAAGGTGTTGGTGCTGAAACGGGAATGGACCAGGGCGATGGCGCTCGTAAGCCGCTCGTCGGAAAGATCAGCGTAGTAGTCGATCAGCTGGCGGGGAGTGAACATTCCCTTGTAGATAAGCACCTTGCTCGAGAAGCTGGGCTGGTAAAACCATCTTTTCTGGGAGAGGTGCGACTGGCGGATGGTATGCTCGGTAAGTTTGCGGACGACAAAGAGTTTGCGTTCCAGGGCATCCTGTTCAAGGTGACTCCGCACAAAGATCTGTTTGATAGCCGGTTCCGTGGTGAGGGCGATTTTTCCGGGGGCGGTGTGGTCAACAGGCACATCGCGATAGCCAATGAGTTCAAGGCCTTCGTCATGGATATGGCGATTCAGGACGTCAAGGCAGAGGGCGGCTTCTTCTTCTATCTTCGGAAGGAATATCAGTCCGGTGGCATACCGCCCTGGCAGCCCGGCGTCGATGCCCAGTGTGCGGGTGATAAATGTATGGGGGATCTGGATAAGGATGCCGGCCCCGTCACCCGTGGCGTTGTCGGCGCTGGTGGCTCCGCGGTGATCCATATTGAGCAGGACGTCAAGCCCCCTGCGGATGATCTCATGCGAGGACTGCCCCTTGATGTGGGCGACAAAACCAATGCCGCAACTGTCGTGTTCGTTTCGGGGATGGTAGAGCCCCCCGGCCTCTGGAAATGGATTTATTGGCATATTCAGTGCTTTGTGTTGCTGTTTATTTAAGTTACTTACATGAGTGGTATCCGGTTCTCATGGTTTCAGCCTGCCTGATCGGGCATTTGGATCGGGAGCAGGGTCAGCTTTCGGCCGGTTCCGGAACTGCGGCAGATGTTGCAGGTGAAACATCTTTCGTGGGGGCACCTGCCTCGAGCCCATCCTTGTGGACTGTGAAGACGGCTCTTCCCGAGGGGTCGGCGTGGGCCCGGAAGGAGCGGTCCCAGGCGAGGGCTTCCCCGGTGCTGCAGGCGATGGAGGGGACCGACGGTACGCAGGCGGCGGCCTGGTCGCCGGGGAAATGGTCGCTGAAAATGGAGCGGTAGAGGTATTCCTCCTTGGATTGTGGGGTATTCACCGGGAAGCGGTAGCGGGCATTGGCCATCATGGTGTCGGTCACCCGGGTGGCTGCCGTCTGCTTCAGGGTGTCGATCCAGCCGTAACCCACCCCGTCGGAAAACTGTTCTTTCTGGCGCCAGGCGATGGATTCGGGGAGCATCTCCCCGAAAGCCTTGCGGAGGATCCATTTTTCCATGCGGCCGTCGCGGGCCATCTTAAAGGAGGGGCGAAGGCGCATGGCCACATCGAGGAACTCCTTGTCGAGAAAGGGAACCCGCCCTTCCACCCCCCAGGCGGCCAGCGACTTGTTGGCACGCAGGCAGTCATAGAGGTGAAGACGGCTGATCTTGCGGACCGTCTCTTCGTGGAAAGCCCTGGCATCGGGGGCTTTGTGGAAATAGAGATAACCCCCGAAGATCTCGTCGGCTCCTTCACCGCTGAGGACCATCTTGATGCCCATGGAGCGGATGACCCGCGCCAGCAGGTACATGGGGGTGGAGGCCCTGACAGTGGTCACGTCGTAGGTCTCAAGATGGTAGATCACATCGCGGATGGCGTCGAGGCCTTCTTCTATGGTATAATGGATTTCGTGGTGGACGGTACCGATGTGGGTGGCGGCAAGGCGGGCCGCCGCCAGGTCGGGCGACCCCTCCAGCCCGATCGCAAAAGAGTGGAGCCGCGGCCACCAGGCAGGCTGCCTGTCCCCACTCTCAATGCGCATGGCCGAAAACTTCTGGGCGATGGCCGAAATCACCGAAGAATCGAGCCCTCCGGAAAGGAGCACTCCATAAGGCACGTCAGACATCAGTTGCCGGTGGACCGCCGCCTCCAGGGCCTGGCGAAGCTCCCCGATTTGTGCGGCTGTGAGTCCTTCAGGCATATCGGAGGATTCCCTGGTGATGGGGCCTGAGAGGTTTTCAGGAGCCTCGCTGTTCTCACCGTTGCGTATGGCCGCTTGCGCAGGATCTCCGGGGTGTCTTTGGTCATCTCCGTATGAAAGGGGGGAGTTTTCTAGATTGCCGGGAGCTCTTGATTTTTCGACAGCCTCAAAGGAAAACCAGTCGCGCTGGTACCAGCGGGTGAGCTCCCCGCCTCTCCCTTCGAGATAATGACCGGGAGGAAACTCCTGCAGGGTGTTGCAAATGCCGGTCAGGGCTTTCACTTCGGAAGCCACATAGAGGGTTCCCGAGGGATCATGCCCCATATATAAAGGTATGATGCCGATGTGGTCGCGGGCGATGAGGTAGCTGTCCTTCTCCTCGTCATAGAGGGCAAAGGCGAAGATCCCGTTGAGTTCATCGAGGAAAGCGGGCCCTTTTTCCCGGTAGAGGGGAAGGATCACTTCGCAGTCGGAGTGGGTGCGGAAAGGGTAGCGGCCTTCGAAGGTCTGTCGCAGTGCCTGGTGGTTGTAGATCTCCCCGTTGACGGCCAGCACCAGCCGGCGGTCGTCACTGAAGAGGGGCTGGCGCCCCGAGGCAGGGTCGACAATGGAAAGCCTCTCGTGCGCCATCACGGCTTTCTCTCCGCAGTAGATCCCCGACCAGTCGGGGCCCCGGTGGCGGATTCTTCCCGACATGGCGAGGATTTGCGGCCGCAGGGAAGTGGTCGGCACGCCCGTCTCAAATGCACATACTATTCCGCACATAACATATGGATTGTTGCTTTGATACAAAACTAGACACTTTGATGCTAAGATTATCCATAAAGTAACAAAAATCCCGAATATTAATTAAATATTAACTAAAAGACAGAAATAGAGTAAATTTTTGACATATTACAATTACCGGCAGGATGCATGCGGTACATAGTTGTTGTCAATGAGGAGTTTAGGGGCAGAGGCAGGAGAACAAAAGTAAAAAATTGAGTTTGTACTGAAAGGGGGTCTTTTCTCACTAGTTTATTAAAAAATTCAATTATCGCTTTAAAAAAGGGGGGTCAGTTATTAATTAATCAGCAAAAAATAAAAAATACCCCCTCAAAATCGATATGACATGTGAAAAGAAGTATTTTTGTCATAACCAAAAACCATCAAATTCAACGTAACATGGCAAAGATGAGATTCAAGGCACTGGAGGAGGTGATGAACAGGGAGCCCCGGCCGCTGGTCAACGGGGAGAAGCTGACATCGGAATATTACAAGACGCTGGTCTTTGATCAGCCGAAGATGCAGAAGTATCTGAGCAGGGAGGCTTACCAGGCGGTGGTGTCGGCCATAGAGGGGGGCACGTCTGTTGACCGGAAGATGGCTGACCAGGTGGCCCAGGGGATGAAGGCGTGGGCGCTCGAGAACGGGGCGACCCATTACACCCATTGGTTTCATCCCCTGACCGATGGTACGGCCGAGAAGCACGATGCCTTTATTGAATACAACGGGAATGGCGGGGTGATCGAGGCTTTCAGCGGCAAGATGCTGGCGCAGCAGGAACCCGATGCCTCCTCCTTTCCGAGCGGCGGCATCAGGGCCACCTTTGAGGCCCGGGGGTATACGGCCTGGGATCCCTCTTCGCCTGCGTTTATCAGTGAGACGACCCTGAGCATTCCCACCATATTCATCAGTTATACGGGGGAAGCCCTCGACTACAAGACGCCCCTGTTGCGTTCCATCAGGGCCATCGATCAGGCCGCCACGGCGGTGGCCCGCTATTTTGACAAGGAGGTGAAGAGTGTCCAGGCCAACCTGGGGTGGGAACAGGAGTATTTTCTGGTGGATGAGGCGCTTTTCATGGCGCGCCCCGATCTGGTGCTCACCGGCCGCACCCTGATGGGCCACTCCTCATCCAAGGACCAGCAGCTCGAGGACCACTATTTCAGTTCGATTCCCACGCGGGTCAACCGCTTTATGATTGACCTGGAGCAGGAGGCTTACAGACTGGGGGTCCCCGTGAAGACCCGCCACAATGAAGTCGCCCCCAACCAGTTTGAGCTCGCCCCTATCTACGAGGAGATGAACCTGGCCAACGACCACAACCAGGTGATCATGGATCTCATGCAGAAAATCGCCCGCCGCCATAAGTTCAGGGTATTGTTTCATGAAAAACCCTTTGCCGGGATCAACGGGTCGGGAAAACACAACAACTGGTCGTTGCAGACCGACACGGGGGTCAACCTCTATTCCCCGGGTAAAAATCCCCGCGCCAACCTGCAGTTTCTGACCTTTATCATCAACACGATCAAGGCGGTACACGACTATCAGGATTTGTTGCGGGCCTCCATTTACAACGCCTCGAACCAGCACCGTCTGGGAGCCAATGAGGCGCCTCCGTCGATCATTTCGGTCTTCCTGGGCACCGAAATCACCCAGATGCTCGATCTGATGGAAACCGCAGTGGTAGACCGCAAAATGACTCCCGATGAGAAGACGGAACTGAAACTTAATATCGGCAGAATTCCGGAGATCATACTCGACACCACCGACCGGAACCGCACCTCTCCCTTTGCCTTCACGGGGAACCGGTTTGAATACCGGGCGGTGGGATCTTCGGCCAACTGCGCTTCGGCCCTGATTATTCTGAACGCCGTGGTGGCCAGTCAGCTCACTCTTTTCCGTCAGGAAGTTGACGTCCTGATCGAAAAAGGGGTGCGCAAGGATGAAGCGATCTTCCAGGTGCTCAAGCGGCTGATCATTGAGTCGAAGCCCATCCGTTTCAACGGCAACGGATACAGCCAGGAGTGGGTGGAAGAAGCCGCCCGCAGGGGATTGACCAACGTCAACAACGTCCCGGAAGCCCTGGCGGCCTTCATGCGCCCTGAGTATGCCAAAATGCTTTCGGAACTGGAAATCCTTTCAGAGAGGGAACTCCATGGCCGCGTGGAAGTGGAATACGAGAAATTCACCAAGAAGGTGCAGATCGAATCCCGCGTACTGGGCGACCTGGCCATAAACCATATCGTGCCGGTGTCGGTGAAATACATGACCCTGCTGCTGAAAAATGTCAAGTACCTCAAGGAAGTCTTTTCACCCCAGGAGTACGAAGAGCTTTCCGCAGGCAGAAAACAGCTGATCAGGGAGATCAGCACCCACAACTCGACCATCAAGGCGTTGGTGTACGAGATGACCGAAGCCCGGAAGAAAGCCAACGTGATCGAGGATGCCGTGGAAAAGGCCAGGGCATACGACCAGACCGTCCTGCCTTTCATGGAGAAGATCAGGTACCATATCGACAAGCTGGAGCTGGTCGTAGACAATGAAATGTGGCCTCTGCCCAAGTACCGTGAATTGTTGTTTGTTCGTTAGCTGCAATAGTTGGTTTTAAGTTCAGTGATTGAGGCCGTCTCACATTGTGGGCGGCCTTTTTGCGCTGACGGGGCGGGAGGCGGTGCCTCCTGATCTCCCAGGATTCGCCATTAATTATACTAACAGGGGAAGGAATCCGTTATCTTTAGAAATCGGCAAATAAAACTTACATTTACCACCCTTATTTTCGGGAGATTCGTATGAGAGTGATTAAGTGGGCTGTGGCAGTGATGGCCGGATTTCTGCTTATGTCGTGTGCGGGGGGCAATCTGGGCAGGGTTGCCTACACGTCGAAGGAGATCGGGGAGTACCACAAGGCCATCCAGAAATACCGCAAGGCCAACAAAAAGGAGAAAAGCCGCGAGAAGCGGATGGAATATGCCTATGCGATCGGGGAGTGTTACCGGCAGATCGGGGATTATGAGATGGCGGCATTGTATTACCGGAATGCGGTCAGGCGCAACCATCCCGATCCGAAGGCATTGCTCTGGAATGCCGAGATGCTCCGGGCCACACAGAAGTATGAGGAAGCACTCGAGAATTACCGGGCTTTTCTTGAGGAGGTTCCCGGCGATGAACGGGCCCTCAACGGGATCGAATCGATACAGCTCACCCAGAACTGGATCGCCCATCCCACCCGGCACATCGTCAATCCTGTCAAGGAGCTCAATTCACGTGAGAGCGACTACGCCCCTGTATACCTGGCCGGCAGCGACAACCAGATTCTCTTCACCTCGACGCGCAAGGCGGGTACCGGCAAGCGGAAGAGCATGATCACAGGGCAGACCTATGCCGATCTCTTCAAGTCGGAATATAATGTGCAGCGTGAGAAGTGGGAGATTCCGCAGTTGGCCGACCAGAACGCCATTGTCAACACCTCTTCGGAGGAGGGAGCCGCCACCCTGGGAAGCAAGAGCGGGGAGATTCTCTTCACCCGTTGCAGTTATGACAAAACCCGTAACAGTGCGGCCCAGATTTTCAGCACTTCACAAGTCAGGGGCAGCTGGGCCGAACCCGTCCGGCTTGATTTATGGTCCGACTCCATTCTGGTGGCCCATCCTGCCCTCTCCCCCGACGGGAGCGTACTTTATTTTGTTTCCGACAACAGCGGCGGGCAGGGAGGTAAAGACCTCTGGATGGCTGAGAAGAGCGGTGGCCAGTTCAGGGATCCCAAAAACCTGGGAAGTGCGATCAACACCCCCGGAAATGAGGTATTTCCTTTTGTGCGCGACAACGGAGAGCTTTATTTCTCATCGGACTACCACAAGGGTTTGGGAGGGCTTGATATCTTCAGGGCTGTGAAGGATGAGGATGGCAACTGGAGCGTTCATCACATGGGGTATCCCATCAATTCGCCGGGCGATGATTTCGGGATTGCTTACATTGCGGGCAAGGACCAGGGGCTATTTTCCTCGAACCGGAAGGGATCGCGCAGTGATGATCTTTACTCATTTGTCGTCCCTCCGGTCATTTTCCAGGCTGCGGGAGAGGTTTTCAATAAGGAAACGGGGGCACCTGTCGACGGGGCGACCCTGCGGGTCATCGGCACCGACGGGACCAACCTGCGGGTGCGCACCCAGGGGGGGAAGTTCCAGGTCAAGCTGAACAAGGGCACCGAGTATGTCTTTGCCGCTTTTAAGGATGGTTTTCTCAACGACAAGGCCAGGATCACCACCGAAGGGCTCGAAGACAGCAAGGATTTCCGGTTTGAATTCTACCTGACGCCCACCGATGCGCCCATCAAACTCGACAATATCAACTATGCCTTCGGGAGTTTCGACCTGTTGCCCGAGTCGATGGTGGCCCTCGACTCCCTGGTGCGGCTGCTGGAGCTCAACCCCACCATCACCATTGAGCTGATGGCCCATACCGACCATATCGGCGGAGACCAGTTCAATTTCGAGTTAAGCCAGAAGCGGGCGCAGAGTGTGGTGAATTACCTGATAGAAAAAGGTGTGAATCCACAGCGATTGGTGGCAAAAGGGTATGGGGAGACCTGGCCCAAGAAGGTCACCCGCGAGATTGCTTCCCGCTATGAATGGCTGAAACGGGGTGATGAGCTTACCGAGAAATTCATCGAAGCCCTTCCCTCGGAGGAACAGAAAGAAGCCGCCCGGGCCGTCAACCGTCGAACGGAATTCCGGGTCCTTTCCACCAATTTTATCGAAACCTACACTCCGGAGCCGGAGAAATAGCCTGGCATTCTGGTCAGCGGTTCAGGATCATCTTCAGAGTGGTGATCTGATGGCCGGTCATTATGCGGCAAAGGTAGACTCCGGGCGAAAGGGCTTTTCCCCTGGAATCGCGGGCATTCCAAACCAGGGTAATTTTTCCGGAGGCCCCTCCGTCATGGAGGGTTTTGACCTGGCGCCCCAGCTGGTCAATCACGTCCACTTTCAGCTGCTCTTTTCCGGAGAGTCTGATGTCGATGTGAATGGTTTCACTGAACGGGTTGGGGTAGCAGCCGGCCAGCAATTCCGTGGAGAGAGCGTGGATTCCGGTGGTGTTACCCAGGTTCACGCGTGCCAGGGCGCTGCCATGGGCCGTGAAGGTAATGACCGGTGCAGGCTGTCCGGCCGGGGTCAGGGGTTCAATGTCCAGAGGAAGTTCCCTTCCTTGGCGGAAGAGCCTTAGCGACAGGGGATTCCCGGATATGAAGCCGTTGCGTTCACCCTGGAGACCGTCATGTGCCGAAGCGGTCAGGGTGAGGATCCGAAGGCCTGGGGTGAGGGGACCGATGGTGGCGGATCCCACACACAGGGGACCGTCGAAGAGTCCCAGCTGATCTCCCTCCATCAAACCCGAAGCTTCTGGCCCGACAAGGTGCAGGTTGAAATGGTTGGTGCCATGCCCCCTGAAGAGCGGTCTGAAATGGTCGGAGGGGAGAGGGCGGTAAACCGGCATAGCCGACTTAAGGTTCCCCTCCTGCAGCGTCAGGGAGGTTCCGGCGGAGACCCTTACCTTGTAACCCCTGCCCGGAAGAAAGTCCCCGATGTGGTTGATCCAACCTCCCAACAATCCCAGATCCTCAATGGAATTTCCGGCTTCATCCATGACTTTGACCAGAACCCCGGCATCGCGCAGGGGCCTGATCATCTCTTCTGCATCGCCGGGCGAGGTGACCGGAAAGGAGATGATGTTCCATCCGGTGGCCAGGGGAACGGTAAGGGGCAGAGGCACTAGGGGCCCTGTTACGGTCATTTGGGTGGCGGCATTCACGTTGACTTTATAGCCTTCGCTATTCTGCCAGTGACCAATATGGTTCTGCCATCCCCCCAGGTCTCCTAAATATTCGTATGTGAAACCTTCTTCATCCATCACCTTGCGCAGGGTGTTGTTGCCAACCAGGGGCAGGAAGAGTTCGTCGATGGAAGTCCGGGGCGGGGTCACATAAAGGCTGATCAGGTTCCACCCGGCAGTCAGTTCGAGGATCTGGTCTTCAACGCACCGGTCGACGGTGATGGTCAGGGTGGATGTACCCTGGCGTTGTGACAGGGTGTCGGTGACCGTGAGGGAGACCATGTAAGTTCCGGCCTCTTCAAAGTGATGCACGGGAGTGCATTCTGTGGAGGTTCCCCCGTCGCCGAAGTCCCAGCTGCATAGGTCGGCATCTATACTTTCGTTGAGGAAGAACAGTGTACTGTCGGCGCAAAGGGGGCCGGCGGCCAGGGAAAACCGGGCTTTGGGGAGGGCTTCCTTGATGATGCTCCGCGAGAGGAGGCTGCTCCAGACATCGTGGGTGTCAAGGGCCCTGAAGTGGATGGTATAGTCGCCTTTGGGCACCTCATCGAAGGTGGCGTCAAACTGGATCATGGCAGGAGAAACGGGCCCTGCCAGGGTCACCCGGGTAAAGGCTCCCGAGCCATTGTCGCCCGTAATTTGTCCCCCTGCATCTTCGATCCTGTATTCATAGGCCTTGATGAGGTTTTCCCCGGCGGCGGAGGGGGCCATTTTCACAAAGAAACGGGTGAGGGGCGAAGACCAGTTGCCGTGGTCGTCACGAAACCTGATGACAACGATATTCATGCCGTCGGGAAGGCTGGCGGCCTCCAGTTGTTCGTCGAGGACGAAAAGTGTGGTGGGCTGCACGGGAAAGGTGACGGCAGGTGCGTTGTTCAGGGTATATTCCCAGGCCACGATGTGTTTGGGTTCCGGGGAGGCCTGCTGCTCCGGCATCTTCACGAAGAAGCGGGTGAGGGGTGACGACCAGTTGCCGTGGTCATCGCGGAAGCGCATGGTGAAGGTGTTGAGGCCGTCGGGGAGGTCTGAGGCGCTGAGCTCCTGGTCCGTGATATGGAGGGTAGCCGGGGTGACCGCTTCGCGGGTGGGAGGCTGGTTATTGAACCAGTATTCCTGTTCCACGATGTTTTTGGGTTCCGGGGAGGCCTGCTGCTCCGGCATCTTCACGAAAAAGCGGCTGAGGGGCGAAGACCAGTTGCCCTGGTCGTCACTGAAGCGGAGCGTCAGAATATTCAGCCCATCGGGCAGGTGGGTGGCATCGGCCTGCACGTTAAGCTCAAACACCGCCGATGGGGTCACGGCTTGTGTCACCTTACCCTCCGTGAGGTTGTTGAACCAAAATTCATAGCCCGTGACAAGCGATGGTGGACTGATGGGCTGCCCGGACAGGGCCAACCCCCACCCGATGAAAAGCCCTGTCAGGAGATATTTTTTCATGGGTTTGGTATTACCTGTTTTGTGCTTCAACCGTGACTTTTACATTGAGTTTCCCTTCAGTGTTGGTCTTGGTGGCGATGTTTTCAGAGGAGACATGAGGATTGAACGGCACAGCTCCCTCCTTGTATGGGGTGTCCGTCCCGTAAATCCCGATATCGGTTCCGTCGGTTCCGGCATTCTTGCCCGGAGAACTCTCCTGGAGGTGGAAGTCCTGGTCATAACTGAAGGCTCCTCCCGGATAATTCATGAAGATGGAAGCCAGCGGCTGTTGATCAATGTTATCTGTTCCTGCGGAATAGGTATTCACAAACAGATTGTTGCGGATTGTATTGGCAGAGCACTCATAGAACAGATATGGGCCAGTTTGAACAAATACATTGTTCTGGATGATACAGGAATGAATGTTGTCAAAAGTATACCCGTTGGGAATGAGAAGGATATTGTTGGAGATCAGTGCATTGTTGTTGAAATTTTCAATATCATTGACAATGTTTCCCTGGATCAGCACATTCTGGGCCCTGTTCCCGTAGATGGTTCCCCTGACGACACACTCCGAGATGTAAATCTGTTCTGCCAATGAAAAATCGGAGTTGTATCCCAGTTTGATGTTTTGACAGTTAATGCGGCTGATGACCACATTGGTGACATGGGAAGAGAGGGGAGAGGTTCCCAGTCTGATTTCCCCGGTGAGAAAGAATCCTTGCAGGAGGGAGGAGTCGGCGCCTTCGGTCAGGCTGATGCCTCCGGTCATTTCGGTACGCCCTGAGGCCTGTGTATAAGCCGGATAGTGGCCGGTGCCGATCATGGTGATTTTTTTACTCAGGACAACTTCCCCGATGTTGAAACTGCCACCCGGAAGATAGAGGGTGTCTCCCTGTTGCAGGGCTGAAAAGGCCCCATTGAAGGTGCCATAGAGCTCCGAACGTGCACCGTTTTGGACGATAAACCTCAATTGACCGGCGGCACTGAGGGTGGAGAGAATGAAAAGTGAAATCCACAAGGTTTTGGTTAATGTTCTCATCATTTAAAAATTTAAGTTCAAGCGTTAATTTATCTGAATCAGCGTTCCTGGGCCTCCACCTTTACATGGATGTTGATCTTGCCTTCGCTGTCGGTTTGTTTGGAGAAAGTCTCCTCCACGATACGTGGGGTGAAGGGCACCGCTCCCTCTTTGTAGGGCACCGCTGTGCCATAAATGCCGATGTCAAAGCCGTCACTTCCGGCCCCTATGCCCACTGAGGTGGTTTTCAGGTGGTAGTCATTCTGGCTGTTGAATCCGTCATCGATATAATGGACGAAAATGGATTCCAGAGATTGGTTGAAAAAATTGTTTTGCCAGACATTCAGGTCGGTCTGGGGATCGATGCCCAGGTTGGCCACGAAAATGTTGTATTCAAAGAGGTTGTTCTGGCTGGGAATCGCATCCCATGGCTGGGCGGGGTAACCTGTAAACCTGAAGATATTGTTCCTGAAGAGGGTGTTGGAGACCTGAAATAAGTAGTAATAATTGTAACTAAAAATGTTGTTGATGAAGGTCACGTTCTGATTGAAGTTGGTCGCCTGACTGGTAATGATGCATTTGGTAAAAAAGACATGCCGGGCATTCTGGCCGTTGATGGTATTCAGAACCGATTCATCGATATGAATCTGTTGTGCCGGGGAGGGGTTGGTGTTACCCAATCTCAATGTTCCCTTGATCCGGCATCGGGAGATGTGGAGATCAGCCACATTGTCATTGGTGGCTGATGTGCCGATATAGAGGTTGTTGACGGCAAATCCATGGAGATGGGTGCCGTCGGCTCCTTCAATCAGTCGGAGGTTGCCGTTGAGATTGGAGTAGAGCCGGTCGTGGATGGATGCCGTATCGTGGCCTACACCAATGATGATGACCGGCTTGTCGATGTCGAGGTCGCCGACGTTGAAAGTCCCTCCGGGGAGGTAAATCGTGTCCCCGGCCTGGGTGTTGCTCCATGCCTGGGCCCATTCGGTATAAAACACCGCTTCACCGTTGCGTTGCACGGCAATGGTTTTCTGGGCTACTGAAGTGGCAGCCGTCAGGGTAACCAGAATGAGAAGGGATAATACGCTTTTCATAGGTCTGTTATTATTTCTGAAGTTTTATTGGTCGGGATTGTGGTGCGCCATTCCCGAAAATTACGAAAAAATTCTCTTTACAATTTTATGTTGTTTAGCAGAAAAAAGCAGACCTCGTTTAGCATACTTTCATGATCTGGTGGGGGATATATCTGGTGAGAGTCGTCTGGTGCATCGACCCCATAAGGACAAGAATATTTATTCCATGTCACTTCCTAGGGCATGAAGCCCTTTTGCGGGCACTGTCAAAATATACAGTTGAAATACAAGCCATTAACAGACAACTATACAATTAAAATGGTGCAGGGTTGCCGGCGGTACGGGATGACTCATCAAGAAGTGAGGGACGGGTAATAGGCAGGAGGTGTCAGAGGAGGGTAATCAGTCTGACCCCGATGTGGCAGCGGAGGCACCGTTTGCGGTCGCAATATCGGTTTTTAAGCTGGAGGAGGGCCTGGCTTTCGAATGCGGTGACCGCGGAGACTCCGACTCCGGCCCAGCTTTGAACCACCGAGTTTTCCTCGGCGGGGAGCATTTCCAGCCATTCGAGCGCCCTCTCCTTGAGGTGGGGTGCCCCGTTCTGTTCCCCGTAAACAAACAGGCAGGGAACCAGGGTATTGATCACGAGGTTGTGGAAGGCTTCTTCGCCCAGGTGTTTGGGTTGGGGCCGTGAGGGGAGGTTGAACTTGAAGTGGGTGTCCCAATAGGGGGAGGCGGTGACCTCCAGTAGCCGGCGGATGGCCGGCAGGGAGGGATTTTCTAGAATTTGCAGGAAGAGGGCGTCGGAGCGGTGGAAGAGGGCCGCGAATTGGGCAATGCGGATCGTGGGGAAATTGACGGGTCTGAGGCGGAGGAATTTCCATAGGTGGCCGGCCATGGGCCGGAGCTGGTATTTGCAGGCCAGAAAATCATACTCTTCGCGGAGAGCCAGGAAATGGTCATCGCCCAGGAGTTCTTCGTGGAGGAGCCCCGATTGCCCGAAGAAAAGGGCTTCCAACTGGTGCAGGTTATCGCGGTGGCGGGCGGGGATGCCCCGCGGCAGCGACCGTGCCAGCAATTCAAAGGGGAGGGCGTTGGTGCGAAATCCGAAATTGCGGGCCAGAAACTGGTAAAAAGTCTCCTCCCAGTCGTGGTTGTTGGTCGACAGCCGGTCATTGATTTCCCCGGTTTTCTCCTCCAGCCGTTCGATCATCAGCCGGTTAAAGCCGATTTTCAGCAACAGGGGGTCCACCAGCTGAAGGCTGTCGCGGCAGGGAACCAGGCTCCCCCCTGAGAGGAGTTTCCGGTAGTTATCTTCCAGGCGTGAAGGCCAGGTGAGCTGCAGCGTGGGGAGCAGTTCCCCGTTGCGACGGAAAACAGGCCGGTCGTAGTGGTGCACCACATGGAGGATGGTGTTTTCGTAAACGGGATCTTCCTGGTGCCGGTGGCGGTACCAGTCGGAGGAGTTCCGGTGGATTTCAATATTCCCGGCCCACAGGGTCGCTCCGATTTTTACCTTCGCGTTGAAAAAATCGGGACCGGCGTCGCGGTTGCAACTCCCCGGGGCGATCACCTCCACGTTCTCCCCGGAAACGGTGACCATTCCGGCAGCATCGTACCACCGCTGCTCCCATACCAATTGAAGAAACTCTTCCTTCATGGGGCTATGTGTTTAAGGTTAAGAGAATAATGGTTTGTAAATCACTATTAAAGTTATGGAACAACCGGGAAATATCCATAAATTTGCTTTAAAAAAATAAGATGATGAAGAAAGTTCTCCGGATTGCATTGATCCTCATTCTGGTGGCCCTGACAGGAGGGATGGTTTACCTCAGTATGCTGGCGCCCATCATTACCGGTTACGCGGCCAAGAATCTCTCCTCGGGGGTGTTTGTCTCTGGTCGCAGCCAGGAAAGCCTGGAACAGGAAGACCTGAACTTTTCCTTTATCAAATTCAACAGGAACAAGGTGGACCGGGAAAAGGGAGAGGTGGTGAGCCGTTTTCTTTTCTGGAAGTCAAAGGCGGTGTATAATGAGGGGCTGGGGTGTACCCTGGTGCGTGATTTCGGCCAGGAGGAGGTGCTGGCCATGGATTATCCTGCGGTTTCCCTTCCGGAAGTGAATCCTGACACGCTGGCCTGGCCTGCTGGTGACCTGGTGGCTGACACGGTTCCTCCCGGGATCGATATGGAGAAGCTGCAAGCCGTTATGGATCAGGCATTTGCCGATACCACGGGCTGGAAGGGTACCTTCGGGCTCACCGTGGTATACAAAGACCAGATTGTGGCCGAGCGGTTCAGGAGCGACTTCACCCGGGAAACCCCTTTTCTGAGCTGGTCCATGGCCAAGAGTTTTACCAATGCCATTACCGGCTTGCTGGTAAAAGAGGGAAGGGTCGACATATACGCTCCGGTACCACGCCCCGAGTGGGCCGGCGACGCCCGCAGGGAGATCACCCTGAGCAACCTGCTGCGTATGAACAGCGGTCTGGAGTGGAACGAGGATTATGGCAACCTCTCTGACGTTACCGTGATGCTCCACAAGGAAGGGGATATGGGCGACTTTGCCGCAAGCAAGAAACCGGCGGTCAGGCCCGACTCGGTTTGGGTGTACTCCTCCGGAACCACCAATATCGTCTGTGATTATCTCCGCTCGCTTTACAGCAGTGATGAGGAATATCTGGCCTATCCCCGGAAGGCGCTTTTCAACCCCCTGGGCATGCGCAGCGCCATCTGGGAACCCGACGCCTCGGGCACACTGGTGGGCTCCAGTTACCTCTACGCTACCCAACGCGATTATGCCCGCTTCGGCCTCCTCTACCTGCACGACGGCAAGTGGCTGGGCCAGCAAATCCTTCCTGAGGGATGGGTCGGGTATACCACCACCCCTGCAAACGGCTCCGATGGCCAGTACGGGGCCTTCTTCTGGCTCAACCGCTCAGGGTACACCCCCGGCGTTCCGGAGGATATGTTCAGCTGTAACGGCCACGACGGACAGTTCATCTTCATCGTTCCCTCAAAACAGCTGGTGGTGGTCCGCAATGGCTATTCTCCCCACGGATCATTCGACATCAAAGGAATGATGAAGATGATCTGCGAGGCTATAGATTGAATACCATGGAGTTATAATCGAAAAGGGATTTCTGAAAAATCGGGGACATGGCCGGGAACCGAATAAACCCGTTGATGCATGGATATTTCCGGAAATGTTGCAGGTGTCAACATTTTTAGTACTTTTGTGCCGCGAAAAAATAATTTTAAGCCGTTGTTATTGAGAGCGATGCTGCGGCTTAAACATTGTATCATTTTTTAAAAATTAAGTTACATGTATTTAACAACAGACAAAAAGAAAGAGATTTTTGGCCAGCATGGCAAAAATGAGCAGGACACGGGCAGTGCCGAAGGGCAGGTTGCTTTGTTCACCTACCGGATCAACCACCTGACGGAGCATCTGAAAGCCAACAAGAAAGATCACAGCACACGCCGCTCGCTGATCCGGCTTGTCGGGAAACGCCGTAACCTTCTCGATTACCTCAAACGCAAGGACATCAGCCGTTACCGTTCGATCATTGCTGAACTCAATCTCCGTAAGTAAGCGATTATGAACATAACGACAAAGACGATTGAACTGGCCGATGGCCGTACCATAACCCTTGAAACCGGAAAGCTGGCGAAGCAGGCCGACGGAGCCGTTGTGGTGAGAATGGAAGACACCATGCTCCTGGCCACCGTGGTGGCTGCCCGTGAAGCCAAGGAAGATGTGGATTTCATGCCCCTTTCGGTGGACTACCGCGAGAAGTTTTCGGCTTCGGGCCGTTTCCCGGGGGGTTTTCTGAAACGTGAAGGCCGCCCCAGCGACGATGAGGTGCTGGTTTCCCGTTTGGTGGACCGTGCCCTGCGGCCCCTTTTCCCTGCCGACTTCCATGCCGAAACGGTGGTGATGATCACCCTGATTTCCGCCGGAAGTGAGAACATGCCCGATGCGCTGGCCGGACTGGCGGCCTCTGCGGCGATTGCCGTGTCGGATGTGCCCTTTGAGACCCCCATTTCGGAGGTCCGCGTGGCCCGTATCGACGGCGAACTGAAAATCAATCCCACCTACTCCCAGCTGAAGAACGCCGACATCGACATCATGGTGGGCGCCAGCTACGACAACATCATGATGGTCGAAGGGGAGATGAATGAGGTGAGTGAGGCCGATATGCTCGAGGCGATTAAGTTTGCCCATGAGGAGATCAAAAAGCACTGCCAGGTTCAGCTGGAGATGATGGCTGAGCGCGGCGTGGTCAAGCGGGAGTATTGCCACGAGACCAACGATGAAGCGCTGCGGGCCAGGGTGCATGCCGACCTGTATGCCCCTGTGTATGAAATTGTCAGGCGACGGATTACCAACAAACAGGAGCGGATGTCCTCTTTTGAGACGCTGCGCGACGAATACATCGGGAAATACAAGGCCGAAAATGAGGGAGCCGAAGGCATCGACCTGGTTCTCCATGAGAAGCTGATCAAAAAGTATTATCACGATGTGGAAAAAGAGGCCATGCGGCGCATGGTGCTTGATGAAGGGGTCAGGCTTGACGGCCGTGGCACCCGTGAAATCAGGCCTATCTGGGGTGAGGTGGACTACCTTCCCGGAGCCCACGGATCGGCGCTTTTCACACGCGGGGAGACCCAGGCGCTGGCCAGCACGACGCTGGGTACCAAAGATGACGAAAAAATGATCGACGGCGTGACCGTCCAGGGTTTCGAACGGTTTATGCTGCACTACAACTTCCCCTCCTTTTCGACGGGTGAAGCCAAGGTGCCGCGTGGCGTTGGCCGCCGTGAAATCGGACATGGTAACCTGGCCCTCCGCGCCCTCAAAAGGGTGATCCCTGCCGACCTGCCTTATGTCGTGCGGATCGTTTCTGATATCCTCGAGTCAAACGGCTCCTCTTCGATGGCCACGGTTTGTGCCGGAACCATGTCGCTGATGGATGCCGCCGTGAAGATCGTCCGCCCTGTGTCGGGCATCGCCATGGGACTGATCACCGACAAGGGAAATGCCAAATACGCTGTGCTTTCTGATATTCTTGGTGATGAAGACCACCTCGGTGATATGGACTTTAAGGTAACGGGTACCGAAAAGGGAATTACCGCTACCCAGATGGACATCAAGGTGGACGGACTCTCCTATGAGGTGCTGTCGCAGGCCCTGGAGCAGGCTAAGGAAGGAAGGATGCACATCCTTGGGAAGATCCTGGAGGTGATTCCCGAGCCCCGTGCCGAATACAAATCCAACGTTCCGCGCATTGAGGTGATGCTCATCCCGAAAGATATGATCGGCGCCGTGATTGGCCCCGGTGGAAAGATCATTCAGGGTATCCAGAGCGATACCGGTGCCAACATTTCCATCACTGAAGATGAGAACAATGGCATTGTGGAAATTTCGGGTCCCAACCTGGAGATCCTCAACGCTGCCAAAGCCCGCGTGAAGGCCATCGTGGCCCTTCCCGAGGTAGGCGAAATCTACACCGGCAAGGTGAAATCGATCGTCTCATTCGGGGCATTCATCGAGATCATGCCCGGAAAAGAGGGGTTACTCCATGTTTCCGAGATCGACTGGAAACGGATCGAGTCGGCTTCCGATGTGATGAAGGAAAACGACATGGTGGAAGTGAAGCTGATCGGTGTCGACGAGAAGACCGGGAAGCTGAAGCTTTCGCGCAGGGTGTTGCTGCCCAAGCCTGAAGGTTATGTGGAAAGGGAGAATTCCCGTGAAGGCCGCCCGCCCCGCAGGGATGACGACCGCCGGCGCGACGACCACCGTGGCGACCGCAGGGATGATCACCGTGGCGGCGACCGCCGGGATGACCACCGTGGTGGTGACCGCAGAGGCGGTGACAACCGTGGCGGCGACCGCCGGGATAACGTCTGGAAACCCAGAAATTCATAGAGTCTGGGTCTCCATAAGGCCGTGAGATCCTGGTGTTCTGCGGCTGATGCTTTGAAGGGGCTGTTCCGGAATGCCGGGGCAGCCCCTTTTAATATGTAAATGGGCAGTCTATTTTGCCACCGGCCGGAATATAATTCGTAAATTTACTCTGTCACCGGCATGCTGCGCCGGCGAAAATGTTAAACGAATAAGGTCATGGACAACAGGGCAGATGAGATCCTCAGGAACATGGATCAGAAACTGGAGGGGACGCCTCAGGAAAAGCTTTTCTTTTTCAAGGTCGATGAGCTCAGACGGAATATCACCCGGCTGGGAGAGTTTGCCCCGGATTGTGAGGTGTGCGATCACTTTTTCCCCGAGGCAGAGGGGATGGCAGAACGCATCGGGGATGCGCTGGCTGTACAGGGGGAAGACCGGCGTGAACTCGACAGGCTGATCTTCAGGCTGTCCAACCACATGATGAAAGCACATGGGTTCTTCCCCCGGAACCAGTTCACCTTTCGTTATTCCGTATGGGGCCTTCTTCTGGGTCTGACCGCCGGAATAATTCTGTCGGAATCGTTTCAACCGGCCCTCTGGTACGCCATGCCTGCCGTGGGGCTTATCGCGGGGTGGATAGCAGGGCAGCTGGCAGGCCGCCTCCGCGACAGAAAAATCCGCGAAGCCGGTAAGGTCATGTGACTTCTACGGAACGCTAAACGAGCAGGTCCCGGTGTTTATTTAACGCCGGTTCGCCTTTGGATTCCCGGAAGGAAGAGAAGCACAAACAGAGATGTGCGCACAAAGGTGAACTTGCAGAGGTGTACGTGCAGAGGAGAATTTGCACAGGAGGATTTGCAGAAGTGTACGTGCAGAGGAGAACCTGCACAGGAGGATTTGCAGAGGTGAACTTGCAGAAGTGTACGTGCAGAGGTTTACGTGCAGAGGTGTACGTGCAGAGGTGTACGTGCAGAGGTGTACGTGCAGAAGTGTACGTGCAGAGAAGAACCTGCACAGGAGAATTTGCAGAGGTGAACTTGCAGAAGTGTACGTGCAGGCTGTGATGGCGAAGGAGAGTACCCCGGGATGGATTATTTCCCTTTTCCGTGGAAGACGTTGATCATCGTGTAGATGAGGATCTTGAAGTCGAGATAGAGGGAGATGTTCTTCAGGTAGATCATGTCGTAGGGCAGTCTTTCGAGCATTTCCTCCACGTTGGAGGCGTATCCGTATTTCACCTGGCCCCATGAGGTGATCCCCGGTCTTAGTTTGTGCAACAGCTTATAGTGGGGGGCTTTTTTCACGATTTGCTCGATGTAGTAGCTTCTTTCGGGGCGCGGGCCCACCAGCGACATATCGCCGATGAGGACATTGTAGAACTGGGGGATTTCGTCGAGGTGGGTTTTCCTGATGAAGCGGCCTACGGGGGTGATGCGTTCGTCGTGGCGTGAAGAGAGGGCGGGCCCGTTCTGTTCGGAGCCGTCGTACATGCTCCTGAATTTGTAAATGGTAAAGGGGTGCCCGAATTTGCCCACCCGTTCCTGGCTGTATATGACGGGCCCGCGGCTGGTGGCCCTGATGATGATGGTCAGGGCCAGGTATACCGGCGAGAGGATGATCATGGCCAGAAGGGAAGCCACCACGTCAATAAGCCGTTTGGCGTTTTCCTGCCAGGCAGGCATCAGCCCGTTGGAGATCTTGATGAGCGGTGAACTGTAAATTGTGTTGATCTTGACCATCCCCGACAGGAAATCGTACAGGTCGGGGATGCCCCAGATAAGGATGTCCCTGTTCTCGACAATGGTCAGTATCTCGCTGAGTTTATCATGCTCATGGGTCTCCAGGGCGATGATCACCTCTTCAATGGCTTCGGTCTGGACAATCTTCTCGAGCCCCGAAATATCCCCCATCTGGGGCAGATGCTGGTCGAGGAGTCCCTTTCCGTTTTCACCCACAGCCACATACCCGCAGAAGAGGTTTCCGGCAGGCCGGGGCTGGGTGTTCATCTCCCGGAAGATTTTAAGTGCTTTTTCGTTGTTGCCGATGATCAGTGTCTTGAAGCCGATTTTCCGGTGGTGGATCTTCCTGATGGTTTGGGAGGTGAGGATCAGCCTGAAGAAGTAGGTGAACGAGAAATGAAGCAGCAACAGGTTGAAATAGAGCTGGTAGTAGTTCTTATAGGAGTAAACGGTATCGTCGAGCAGCAGGACAAAGAAGATGGCGGTGACCCCGATCACCGAGGTGAGGATGGTTTGCCCCAGTTCGAGGAGGCGTGAGCGGCGGTAGACGTTATTGTAAAACCCGGTGATGAAATAAAACAGGAGCCAGCCTGAAGGAATCACCAAAAGACCAATGAAATATTGCGGGGTGAATTCGAGGGGGATGTCGTAGCCGAATTTCACGGGTTCAATGACTTCCTTCCGGTAGATGTAGAAGAGTGTCCAGCTGATGGCTGCTGCCAGGAAATCAAAAAGGAGGTATATTACGGCTTGTTTTTTCTTGTTCATGCCCTTGCGTCAGGTTACGTTCCGTCCCTAAAACTGTTCAAAGCCGGTTTTGTTCATAGAACGGAACTGGCCCGGAAATATTGCCGCAAAAGTAAAACTTTATGTTTTAGCCCCAAGGGGTATAAAGTTCGATTTTCCGGAGGAGATCATTGAGCATGGAAAGGGTGGTGTTATAGGCCGGGAGGTCGGAATGGCGGTACCATCCCTCTTCGTCAAACAGTCTGACGAAGGCTTCCTCTTCATTGACAGGCTGCAGGGGAGGGGTGATTTCCTTATGGTTGAGAGAGCCTTTTCCGGTGAGGTTGTTTCCCTCGAGGTACTTCCCGGGGAGTGCTGCTCTGAGGATGCTGGTCTCGGGGGCGGAAAGGAGGAGGTCGATGTTGAAGGTGGACCAGGTAGGGTAGTCGAACCTGATGTTGATGAAAAGGTGGCCGTTTTCTTCGCGGGGCACACCGGCGACCCTTATTTTTTGGGGCCTGGCGTTAAAGAGGGCCACCGCGTAATAGAGGTATCGTATGAGCAGAGGTTTTTTGTCAGGGATCACGGGGAAGCTCTCCTGGAGGGAGATGCAGGCGGGTTCCTGCCAGAAGGTGGCCAACCGGCCTGTCAGGGGAGCCCTGAGCAGGGGATTATGTATCCTGACCAGGGTTTGGGCTTCATCGGCCAGTTTGAGCAGATCGGCACATTCCTCAGCAGTGAGGTCGGGGAAATCGGTGAAGAAAAGGTGGGTATTTCTTCTGATGGCCAGTTTCAGCAGATCAGGGAATAACAGGGAGGAGCGGTCAACCAGGAGCAGGTCGGCGGCTTCGACCAGTTCCCGCCGGTTGTACTCGGGGATGTCGGGGACTGCAACCCCGGGCCCTTCCGGCATTCCTACCGAGGATTTGCCGAGGATCCTGATCCCACTGGTATTCTTCAGATTCCGGGCATGGCTCACTACCGAAGTCATGCTTCCGATCAAACCTACATTCAGCATAAGACAAAAATAGCCATAAATGGGCTTTGGCCGTTCCGGAGGGGAATAACTTATTAACCCGGCGTGTTAATAAGGATTGTCGCCGGGCCATATCCTTTGGCGGGAAAACCCAATGTTTTTCCATTACCTTTGCGGCAAACCGTTTTGAATGACCTGGAGTGAGAATCCGCGCCATCAGGGGTTGCGCAGGCGCCTTGTTGATGCACTGAAGATCAAGGGGATCAGGGATGAGCGGGTGTTGGCCGCCATCGGGAAGGTCCCCCGCCATGCTTTCATGGAGAGCACCTTCCTCAATTTTGCCTATAAGGACCAGGCCTTTCCCATCGGGGCGGGGCAGACCATTTCGCAGCCCTATACCGTGGCCTTTCAGACCGAATTACTCATGGTGGAGCCCCAGTGCAAGGTGCTGGAAGTGGGCACCGGTTCGGGATACCAGGCGGCCGTTCTCTGTGAGATGGGGGCCAAGGTACACACCATTGAGCGGCAGAAAGAGCTGTTTGTGAAAGCCAGCCAGCTTCTGCCCGAATTGGGCTACCACCCTGCCTTCCATTTCGGGGATGGCTTCCGGGGATTACCCACCTATGGCCCTTTCGACAGGATCATCGTCACCGCCGGGGCGACCTCTGTTCCGGAGGAGCTGAAGACCCAGCTGGTCATCGGCGGAAGGATGGTCATTCCCGTGGGCCCCGACCGGCACCAGGAAATGGTGGTGGTGACCCGCACCGGCGAAACGGAATTTGAAACCGGGAAGCATGGCGGATTTGTCTTTGTGCCCCTGCTCAGGGGCGTGGTCAATTGAAGGTGAAGCGCAATACTGAAGTAACAGGGATAGCCTGTCATGCTCCCAGGAACCAAAATTATTCTGCCTGGCGCTGCATGGGCAGTACCCGGTTGGGATCGCAATCCTGAAACCAGTCCGGCACAGAGCGTCAGTAAAAAATGAAGAGAGCCGATGATTACAATGAAGAGGTTTATAGTCAACCCGCTGCAGGAGAACAGCTATGTGGTTTCCGATGAAACCGGGGAGTGCATCGTGGTGGATGCCGGTTTTTACTATACGGAAGAGTATACGGTGCTGGGCGAATACCTGTCGGCGCAGGGCCTCAAGCCGGTAGCGCTGGTCAATACCCACTGTCATTTCGACCATTTGCTGGGGGTGGAACGGCTTCGCGGGGAGCTGGGAATTCCCTTTTACTGCCATGAGGGAGACGCGTTCTGGCTGTCGCAGGCGCCCCGCCAGGCCGCAACCTTCGGCTTCCGGATGGGGGAAGTGTCTCCTGCGGACAGTTATCTATCTGAGGGAGAGATCTTTCATTTCGGGCATTCCACGCTGGAGGTGATACACATTCCGGGTCATTCGCCGGGTCATGTGACCTTTTACTCCCGCGAAGGGGGATTTCTGCTCGCAGGAGATGTGCTGTTTCGGAGGAGCATCGGGCGGACCGACCTTCCGGGTGGCGATTATGACCAGCTGATTACCGCCATCCGCGGGAAACTCCTGACACTTCCGGAGGAGACCACGGTGTGGCCCGGTCATGGCCCCGAAACGACCATCGGGCTTGAAAAATCGGAGAATCCCTTTCTGGTTTGACAGGGATGGTAATGAATAAAATGATTCCTGCTGAACAAAGTCATTCTTTTTGAGGTGCGGGGCGCGTAATTTCGCTGCCCATGACGGCACCTCCTGATCCGGAGAAAGCCCTGGTATGTGCAGTGAAAGGGCCTGACCATCAAGTGAGTGGCTTTGGCATTGCCCATAAATACACGAAGATTTAGGACAACAAATAATTATTTGAACATATGCTTAAAGAAAGTTTTTCCCTCCGTCATATCGGGCCCCGCGCGAGCGAGTTGCCCCACATGCTTGCGAAGATCGGGGTTTCCTCGCTCGGGGAGCTGATCGATCAGACCGTTCCGGCGAACATCAGGCTGAAGAAGCCCCTGCAGTTGGCAGAAGGGCTCACTGAGCGGCAGTATTACAGGAGGATACTGGAGCTGGCTTCGCAGAACAAGGTCTTCAATACCTACATAGGCATGGGGTATTACGACACAGTAACGCCGTCGGTGATCCTGCGGAATGTTTTGGAGAACCCGGTGTGGTACACCTCATACACCCCTTATCAGGCCGAGATTTCGCAGGGGCGGCTTGAGGCGTTGCTCAACTATCAGACCATGGTGTGTGAGCTCACGGCCATGGAGATTGCCAACGCTTCGCTCCTGGATGAGGCGACGGCGGCTGCCGAGGCGATGACCATGATGTTTGCGGCCCGTTCGCGCCAGATGGTGAAAAACGGGGTCAACCGGATGCTGGTCGATGAAAAGATGTGGCCCCAGACCATCGACGTGCTCATGACGCGTGCGCGCCCCCTGGGCATTGCATTGTCGGTGGTGCCGCTCGCTTCGATGGAGATGGCTTCCGACGTCTTCGGGGTGATGGTGCAGTATCCCAATTCCGACGGGGAGATTGTGGATTATTCGGCATTGACGGCAAAGGCCCATGCCAGCGAGGTGAAGGTGGCCGTGGCTGCTGACCTGATGTCGCTGGCCATCCTGACTCCTCCCGGGGAGTGGGGGGCCGATGTGGTTTTTGGCAGCAGCCAGCGGTTCGGGGTACCCATGGGTTACGGCGGCCCCATGCCGCCTTCTTCGCCACCCGCGACGAGTTCAAACGCATCCTTCCGGGGCGCATCATAGGCATCTCC
>Ga0116151_10000124_pt1 | contig 65734 bp, 54 predicted proteins | sample AD_UKC117_MetaG_FD_89893 | JGI IMG/M metagenome (GOLD analysis project Ga0116151, IMG submission 89893) | Active sludge microbial communities of municipal wastewater-treating anaerobic digesters from Hong Kong - AD_UKC117_MetaG | ecosystem: Engineered > Bioreactor > Anaerobic > Digestate...
AGTTTTTGTTGTAAAAAAGTTGGCAAATCCACCTTTCCCACGAAACAAATCCCCTGAGAATCCCGCTTATCGGCAGATGCCAAATCAAGCTTTGCTGCCAGTTCCCGCACTTCAGGTTTCAGCATATGCCCGATTGGGAAAAGCGCATCTTTGAGCTGATCCTGCGACAACTGACACAGGAAATAACTTTGGTCTTTATTGGGATCGGAACCGGCAAGCAAACGATAAACATTTTTACCGTTAACCTCCGTAGTTTCTTTCCTGCAATAATGGCCGGTGGCAAAGTAATCTGCCCCTATCTCACGGGCTTTATCCATGAACACGTCAAACTTGATCTCGCGGTTGCACAGCACATCGGGGTTGGGGGTTTTGCCTTTTTCGTATTCGGCAAACATATAATCGGCCACCTTTTTCATGTAATCTTCACTCGAGTCAACCACGTGCAACGGGATGTCCAGCTTTTTGGCTACCAGCTTCGCAATGAGGATGTCTTCCTCCCAGGAGCAGTCGCCTCTCAACGTTACACTCGAATCTTTCCAGTTGATCATAAAGAGTGCTTCCACATCGTAGCCCTGTTCTTTCAAGAGGTACGCTGCAACGCTGCTATCAACGCCACCCGATAATCCGATGATCACTTTTTTTGCCATATTAGCGTGCAAAATTAACTTAAAAAGGTGAATAGGCAATTTTAGATAAGACAAAGCCTTAAACTGCGATTCTGATTTAATTAAAAAAGTAGGTTTAACAATAGTGTTTAATCAGGTTTATTGTTAAATTTGCTAAAAATGAGAGTATAAACTACAATTTTGAGTTTATGAAGCCACTAATTATTACCTCCTTATTTTTTTTCATTCTCCCCATTTTAAGTTATAGTCAATCAGATAGCTGGTCGAACTATTTTACCGGAAATGAAATAAACAGTATAACCGAAAGCCCTAATTACATTTGGGTTGCAACAGAATGCCGGATTGCCAGGATTAGCAAAGAGGATAATTCCGTTCAGTTTTTAAAACATACCGATCAGGATCAGGAGGCATGTATTAGTTATATTCACAGAGAAATTGTTGCTACCGAAGATGATCACCTTTGGGTTGGAGGTTTTAACAATGGATTATTCTATTACAATGGAGCTGAATGGATACACTATGATACAATCTTTGGAATTAATTTCACAGTGGATTTAAATAATCACCTATGGTTCGAAGGCTCAAATGATTTCAATTTGTACGAGTTATATGAAAATACACTTCATGAATATCCCATTCCGGGGAGTACTTATAATCCAATTCAGCAAATCACGACGGATTTGAATGCAGAAGTTTGGATGGCTTCAGAAGAAGGCCTCATTCATTTTGATGGGTCCGAATTTTCAACTTACACAGCTCAAAATTCCGATTTGCCAGCAAACTACTTAACCAGTGTTCATGCCAATATTGAAAATAGCATATGGGTATCGGGAGCCTTTATTCCCGATACAACTTTCAACATTGACTCTGTTTTCATTGCCAGGTTTAGTGAGGGCGAATGGACAGTTTATACCGAAAGCAATGGCAATTTGCCTCAAAATGGCCGAATCTATGATGTTGAAACCGATCAGGATGAAAATATTTGGGTTGTGACCTATCCCAGGTTATTTAAGTTTGATGGAGATGAATGGTCAGTTCAATATGTTACACAGGGAGGATATTTTACGCATTTTTTAAATGATTTATTAATTGACAGCAATAATGAAATATTTCTCGCCACACGGGGAAAAGGACTGCTAAAATTCAATGGAGGGTCATCAGATTGGGATAGGGTTAATACTGCAAATTCAGGATTGCCTGGGAACCGGGTAAAGGCAATTGAATTTGATGAATCCAATACCTTGTGGATTGGGACATCCCAATACTCCTCAAATTTCACTTTTAATCAAAAAGGATTTGGCAGTTATAGCAACGACAATTGGGTACAATATAATGATCCTGAATCGAATGTTCCTTACGATGCAAATTCATTCACGAAAGATCAAAATAATAATCTGTGGGCTGCAAATCCGGATGCTTTGTATAAGTTAAATTCCTCGGATTGGGTAAAATATTCGCATGAATTGTATACGGTTAATAAAATTTCAGCAGATTATGATAATAATATTTGGATCCCATCCGGCGACGATCCAATTCACAGGTTCAATGGTTCATTTACACAATATCCAATTCCAGGTATATCGGTTTATTACCAACCGCAAAGTGCCGGCTTTGGGCCCGATGGAAGTAAATGGTTTGGAACGCTCTATCGGCTTGCATGCGAGCAGGGATCAACATGGACAATTTATGATTATACCAACTCAGGATTGCCAACATCACCAAACATTCAGGAGATAAAATTTGATTTGTCCAATAATCTGTGGATTGCAGGTAAAGGAATGGTAAAATACAATGGCTACACATGGACGCAATATAAAACCAAAAATGACGGTACTGATTTTAACCTTGTTTATTGCATGGAGATAGCAGATAATGGTGAGATTTGGTTTGGAACATTTAAGTACGGACTTTTGAAATTTGACCAAACAAACTGGATTCGTTTTAATACTGATAATTCAACGCTTTTGGGAAATACTATTTTTGACATAACCTTTGGACCGGAAGGCAAAATTTGGGTTGGAACTGATTGCGGGCTTTCGGTTTTTGAAGGACTTGGAGGCGATACCATTACCGTTTCAAACATCATAACTGGTCTGGATGAGCAAATTGCTTCCAATGAAGAAATGTCGGTTTTCCCAAATCCATTTCAACACGATACAAAAATACGCATCGATATTGATGACAATGAAATACCGGCATGTAGCATCTTTTCGATCACAGGTAAATTCATTTGCAATTTAAGTAATTATCAGGTTGAAAATGGCCGAGCTACTTTTGCATTAGATTCACAAAAAATCAAATACCCGGGCATATACATTCTTCAGGTGAAATTAAAAAATAATACCAAAATTGTAAAACTTGTAAAGCAGTAGCTTGATCGACAATTAAAAAACTAAAAAAAGGGACAACCACCCGGCCATCCCTTTCAAAATAATAATTTCAATCTCTTTTAATAAACAGGAGTTACTCCTAAATTATACATCATAAACGACCATTCATCGGTGTATTCTTCTATCACCTTGGCCGTTGGTTTTCCACCACCATGACCGGCTTTTACGTCAATGCGGATCAGCACGGGATTGTCACCTTTGTGTTTTTCCTGCAAGGTTGCAGCAAATTTAAAGGAGTGTGCAGGAACCACACGGTCGTCGTGATCTGCTGTAGTGATCAGTGTAGCCGGATAATTTACACCGTTTTTAATATTATGAACTGGCGAGTATCCATACAAATAGTTGAACATCTCTTCCGACTCTTCGCTGGTGCCATAATCAGAAGCCCATGCCCAGCCAATGGTGAATTTATGATAACGAAGCATATCCATTACACCCACTGCGGGCAAAGCCACGGCAAATAAATCCGGTCGCTGGGTCATACAAGCACCCACGAGTAATCCACCATTTGAACCACCTGCGATAGCCAGTTTTGCGGGTTGCGTGTACCCGGTTTCGATGAGGTAATCAGCAGCAGCAATAAAGTCATCAAATACATTTTGTTTATTTGTTTTGGTACCGCCTTCGTGCCACTCTTCGCCGTACTCGCCACCGCCACGCAGGTTGGGCATGGCAAATACAAATCCGTTTTCAAGCAATACCAGGCGGGTAATACTAAATCCGGGCGTAAGGCTGATGTTAAATCCACCGTAACCATAAAGATAGGTTGGGTTTTTGCCGTTCATTTTCAAACCTTTTTTATGCACAATGAACATCGATACTTCGGTGCCGTCTTTACTTTTATAAAAGACCTGTTTGGTTTCGTAATTATCAACATCAAAATCAATTTCGGAGCGGGTATAAACCTCAGAGCTATTGTTGGCAATACTGTATTTATAAACAGTTGAAGGAAAGGTAAATGAAGTAAAGGAATAAAACGCAAGATCTTCACCCTTTTTACCACTAATTCCCGACATGGAGCCGATTCCGGGCAGTTGCAGGTCTTCCACGTAATTGCCGTCATAATCATAAATAAAAGCTACCGAAGTTGCATTTTTCATGTATTCAGCTACGATTTTATCACCCACCAGCGAGATAGATTGCAACACTTCTTCCTTTTCAGGAATGATCACTTTCCAGTTTGCTTTTTCAGGATTCATCGGATCAACCAGAACAAGCTGCCATTTGGGTGCACCATCATTGGTCATGATCAAAAGTTGCTCACCAAGATTATCGATGACGTTATATTCATTTTCAAAACCTTCGGCAACGAGCGTAAAATCATCCTGACTGCCATCCAGTTTTTTCACCCAGAGTGCATTCCCGCTGGTTCCGGCTGATTCGCTCATAAACAGGAATGATTCATCATCCGTGGTTCCGGCATAATAATTACGTTTGGGGTATTCATCATTTTTATAAATCAGCTTGTCCTCTGATTGAGCTGTACCGATTTTATGATAATAAACTTTATGATATTCGTTGGAAGCTTTCAACTCATCCCCTTCTTTGGGTTCATCGTAACGGCTGTAATAAAAACCATCTCCTTTCCAGGATGTTCCGGAGAATTTGATCCACTCGAGGTGATCATCCAGCAAGTTTTTAGTTTCCACATCCATCACATAAATCTCGCTCCAGTCGGAACCGGATTTAGATATGCTGTAGGCCAGCAAAGTGCCGTCATGGTTAAACTCCAGCCCAGATAGCGCTACAGTTCCGTCTTCAGAAAATGTATTGGGATCGAGGAAAACTTCCGGCTCAGCCTCCAGGGCAGTTTGTTTGTAAATCACATACTGATTCTGCATGCCGTCATTTTTAAAGAAATAAAAATTATTTCCCTCTTTAAAAGGAACACCATACTTGGGATAATCCCAAATTTGCTCAAGCCGCTCTTTGATTTTGTTCCGGAAAGGGATTTGTTCCAGATAACCAAAAGTTACTTCGTTTTCGGCATTTACCCAGGCTTCGGTTTCAGGTGAATTATCATCTTCAAGCCAGCGGTAAGGATCAGCTACTTGATGCCCGAAATAAACATCAACGGTGTCTACTTTTTTGGCAACAGGGTAAGGTGCGGGTTTAATCTTCATCTGTTTATTCTGCTCACAACTCATTAAAAATAAAAACCCGATAAGGGCGATAGGTAAAATTATTCGTTTCATAACAGTTTAATTAAGGATAAGTTTAAATTGATCTTTGAATATAAACTATAATTTTGTGGCTAAATTAATGAAACTTAAAACATTTAATAAAGAAAACCCGCAAATAAATGACGAAAGCAAAAATTAAAAGCACCACCCTTCACAAATACGATATTATATACCCAAACGGACCGGATGGCGAACCATCGCAAACCGGATATAAGGCAAGTTTTACTGAATTTGATGAAAATGAGAATATCATTCGGGAAGTAAAATATCGTCCCAATGGTAAACCCGATGAGCGTTTTGAGGCTACTTATAACCCGGATGGTTTTCTTATCGAAGAAAAAAGTTTCCTGGATGAAGATGAACCGGCTGAGCATAAAACCTACGAGCGCGACGAAAATGGTAAAGCAGTAAAAATGTTCAGGCATTATGTGGATGGCTCCAAAGACACGATCAATTTTATTTACAATGCTGACGGAATGCCAATTAAAAAAGAAACCATAGATTCATACAATGAACTGGAAGCTTTGGAAGAAAGGACATATTCAGGTGATAAATTATTAAGCAGGAAAGTGACTGAGTACGACGAAGTGGTTTTGGATGAGAAACTTGAATATGACAATGAAGGCAATTTGAGCAAACAAACAAAATGGTCAATCGAAGAGGAAGACATTACCTGGGTAAACCATTTTAATGAAAAGGGAAGCCTTGTGAAATCCCAGAAATACGGGCCGAAAAATAAATTAATGGCTGTATCTGAATATATTTATGATGATAAGGGCCTGTTGACCAAAATCAAGGAAGAGTCGGGTTATGGCAAGTCGGAAACCGAGCTAGAATATGATGAAAAAGGAAATGCCATCCTACAAAGAGAAATTAATGAGCAAGGAGAAATAAACAGCGAGGTAAACAGACAATACAACGAACAGGGGCAGGTTTCCGAAACAGAAGTATTTATGAATATGCATGGTCAGGCGGTCAATCAGCATTATATTTTAAAGTATGAGTACACCTATTATTAGTGTCAGCCGGTTAAAATTCAGGCATTAAATTACCGATTTATAAAAATCCCTCAATTGGTATAACATTTTTTTATAAAAAATCAACCACAACTTAACAACACAATGTTAATAAAAACGTTGATTTTAAGCGTGTTTCAACGCAATCCAATCCATGATTTTCGTATCTTTACAACAGATTATTAATGGGATATTTAAATAGCAGAAAATGACAACGGAAGAGAAAAACAACATTTCGAAAAGCAGTTATAACGAAAACAATATTCAGGTCCTTGAAGGCCTTGAAGCAGTAAGAAAGCGGCCGGCGATGTACATCGGCGATGTAAGTACGCGCGGTTTGCACCATTTGGTTTATGAAGTAGTTGATAATTCCATTGATGAAGCTTTGGCCGGGTATTGCGATACCATTGATGTAGTTATTCATGAAGACAATTCAATTACAGTCACAGATAATGGTCGTGGAATCCCCACAGGGATGCATGAAAAAGAAAACAAATCCGCCCTGGAAGTAGTAATGACAGTGCTCCACGCCGGAGGTAAATTCGATAAAGGTTCATATAAAGTTTCAGGCGGTTTGCACGGAGTTGGTGTAAGCTGTGTGAATGCACTTTCAACACAATTAACGGCCACCATTCACCGTGAAGGAAAGGTTTTTTTCCAGGAGTATAGTATCGGGAAACCGATTGGAGGAGTGAAAGTCATTGGCGAATCTGATAAAACCGGAACCATCATTCACTTTAAACCTGATGGAAGTATTTTCAACGAAACCGTTTATAATTTTGATGTACTTTCCTCACGTTTGCGCGAGTTAGCTTTTCTTAACAAGGGCATTACCCTTACCATCAGCGATGAACGCGAAAAAGACGACAACGGAAATATCCGGACCAAAACTTACTTTTCAGAGAACGGTCTTATCGACTTCATTAACTACCTGGACGAAACCCGTGAAAAACTGATGACCGATCCAATTTCCATAGAAGGTGAAAAAAACGGCATTCCTGTTGAAATTGCAATGCAATACAATACTTCGTTCTCCGAAAACCTTCATTCATACGTAAATAATATCAATACGCATGAAGGTGGCACCCACCTTGCAGGGTTCAGAAGGGGATTAACGAGAACCTTAAAGACCTATGCTGAAAAGTCGGGAATGACTGCAAAGCTTAAGTTTGACATCAGTGGTGATGACTTCCGGGAGGGCTTAACAGCCATCATTTCGGTAAAAGTAGCCGAGCCCCAATTTGAAGGTCAAACAAAAACAAAGTTGGGGAACTCTGAGGTGATGGGTTCCGTTGATCAAATGGTGAGTGAGCACCTCGCTTATTACCTTGAAGAAAACCCAAAAGAAGCCAGAACTATTGTAAACAAAGTAATTCTGGCTGCCACAGCGCGTCATGCCGCCCGAAAAGCCCGCGAACTTGTACAACGCAAAAATATTCTTTCCAACACCGGGCTGCCGGGCAAACTTGCAGATTGTTCTGAAAAAGACCCGGCTCTTTGTGAGATTTACCTGGTGGAGGGTGATTCTGCAGGCGGCACAGCCAAGCAAGGTCGTGATCGTAAGTTCCAGGCAATTTTGCCGCTTCGTGGCAAAATCCTGAATGTTGAAAAAGCCATGCAGCATAAAATCTTCGAAAATGAGGAGATCAGGAACATGTTTACAGCATTGGGTATTTCCATAGGAACCGCTGAGGACAGCAAGGCACTCAACCTTGAAAAACTTCGCTATCACAAGATCATCATTATGACTGATGCTGATGTGGATGGAAGCCATATTGCTACATTACTGCTAACTTTCTTTTATCGGTACATGAAGGAATTAATTGAAAACGGGTATGTTTACATTGCAACACCACCACTGTATTTGATTAAAAAAGGAAACAAAGAACGTTATTGCTGGTCGGAGGACGAACGCAAACAAACAGTTCAGGAATTTTCCGAAAATGGAACTGAAAAAGGAATTCATATCCAGCGATATAAAGGCTTGGGTGAAATGAATGCAGACCAGCTATGGAATACCACCATGGATCCTCAATACCGTATCCTCCGACAAGCTACGATTGATAATGGTGCAGAGGCTGACCGTATTTTCAGCATGTTAATGGGTGATGAAGTTCCACCCCGGCGTGAATTTATTGAGCAAAATGCCAAGTACGCCAATATAGACGCTTAAACAGGTAAGTTTTATAATAAAGAAGCTCCTCCACCGAGGGGCTTTTTTTATCTTTTCTGGTCAGCTTTCCAAAATTGAAAAAAAATTCCAAAGCATAAGCATGCTTAACCCATTCTAATAATGGGAATTGCAAATTAAAATCAGAAGTACTCCAAACCGAATTTTATTAGTGATAATTTTAACTGAAACAAATAGTTAGGTTAATTCGTACTACTTCGGTGATTAAAATGAATAGTCAGTTTTCCATCAAAATCTATTTAAATTTAATGCACAGCGAAATATGGGAAAAGGATTGATATTAAAGCATTACAGAACTATTTCTTTTTCATTAAAAAACTGTCTCATTTTGGGAATCGCATTTTGAAAAATTGTAAATTCGAAACAAATTGTATTCTTTATGAATTCATTTAAAATATTTATTGTTGAAGATGATCCATTGTATGGAGAGATGTTGAAGTACCATTTATCCCTTAATCCCGACAATGAAGTGATCAAATTTGAAACGGGTTCGGCATGTTTAAAAAACCTGCATCAAAATCCTTCATTGATCTCACTGGATTATTCTCTTCCTGATATTTCCGGCTTTGATGTGATAAAGAAAGTAAAGGAATACAATTCCGACATCCCGGTGGTGGTGGTTTCCGGCCAGGAAGATGTTGCCACTGCAGTGAGATTACTCAAGGACGGAGCGTATGACTATTTTGTAAAAGATGAAGACACCAAGGAACGGCTTTGGAATACCATAAAAAATATAAAAGAACGAAATGAGCTTAAAGAAGAGATCAACGTTCTGAAGGAGGAAATAGGCAAGAAATATGAGTTTAAAAATATCATCAAGGGAAATAGTCCTGCAATCCAGCAGATTTTCGGATTAATTGATAAAGCAACACAAACCAATATTACCGTTTCCATTTATGGCGAAACAGGAACGGGAAAGGAACTTGTTGCCAAAGCGATACACTATAATTCTCCCCGTGTGAAATATACATTTGTGCCTATTAATGTTACCGCTATCCCAAGTGAACTGATCGAAAGCGAGTTGTTTGGACATGAAAAGGGATCATTTACTGGAGCCAACTCACGTAAAATAGGGAAATTTGAAGTAGCCAACAGGGGAACCATTTTCCTGGATGAAATTGGTGAAATGGATTTGAACATGCAGGCAAAATTGCTTCGCGTAATTCAGGAGAAAGAACTGTATCGTGTTGGAGGTACGCAGCCTGTAAAATTTGACGCCAGGGTGATCGTTGCAACCAATCGTAATTTGGCTAAGGAAGTTGAAAAAGGCAATTTCCGCGAGGACCTTTACTATCGCTTATTGGGTTTACCCATTGAAATTCCGCCATTGAGGTACAGAGGAAACGATATTCTTATTTTGGCAAAATTCTTTGTAGACGATTTTTGCAAGGAAAACAAAATGCCAAAACTCAGTATTGCTCAAAATGCTCAGGAAAAACTTCTGAAATATCCATTTCCCGGAAACGTCAGAGAACTTAAAGCGGTGATGGAATTATCCTGCGTTTTAACAAATTCGGGAGTAATTGAGGAAGAACATATCACCTTCAATTCAACCAATGCTAAAAGCGATTTTCTTTTGGAAGAAGATACCCTTACAGGATATGTGCGAAAAATTGTAAAATACTATTTGCAGAAGTATAATAACAATGTGATGGTGGTGGCAAAAAAACTTGATATTGGCAAATCAACCATCTATAGAATGCTTAAAAATAACGAGATATAATTATAAACAAACAACTGTTAAAATTTATTACATTTTCATTCAATTCAAGGCAGGTAAGATTGTAATTTCAAATTTAAAACCACATCTTTTCAATTCGAGACAAAGTTAAAACCTAAAAGACTAGAAACAAGCAACTTAAAGAAGTGGTATAATAGTTGCGATTACAGCAAGGCAAATATTAGAAAAATTAATAAATCCTTCAAAAAACAAATAAATGGAATCTAAAAGACTTTTTGATCTGACAAATTTGAATGAAATGCTCGCAGGTGATAAAAAAGCAATCCTGCAAATGGTGAAGATTTTTTTGCAAGCAACCCCTGAAAGTTTAAGTGAACTTAACAAGTGCTACGACAAGAATGATTATGAAGGAGTAAGCAAACTTGCACACAAACTGAAATCTTCAGTAGATATATTTGCGATCAAAGAGATTAAGCAGGATATCCGCAGGCTCGAAAACAATACCCGCGATAATATCAACCTGGATGAAGTACCCCAGCTTGTTGAGAAAATAAATGATATTCTTAACAAAGCAATACAGCAGGTTGAAGAAGAAAAAGATAGCCTGAATAAAAAATTATATCAGAACGAAAACGCCACCAAAGCTTAGTTTATAACGGAATATTTCCGTGCTTTTTTGGAGGATTAGATTTCGCTTTGTTCTGTGTCATCTCCAAGGATTGAATGATCTTGTACCTCGTTTGTTTCGGATAAATTATTTCATCAATATAACCTAAAGCAGCAGCTTTGTAAGGGCTTGCAAAAGTTCTTTTGTATTCATCCACTGCCTGCTTTTTATCTTCATCACTCAGTTTATCCCTGAAGATAATGTTTACTGCTCCCTCGGGACCCATAACGGCAATTTCAGCAGTTGGATAAGCAAGGTTAACATCAGCACCAATATGCTTGCTCGACATTACGTCATAAGCTCCACCATAAGCTTTGCGCGTAATAATTGTGATCTTGGGAACCGTTGCTTCTGCAAAGGCATATAATAATTTTGCTCCGTGCTTGATAATTCCACCAAACTCTTGTGTAGTTCCGGGCAAAAATCCGGGAACATCCACAAAGGTTACCAATGGAATATTGAAAGCGTCACAGAAACGAACAAACCGCGCCCCTTTTACAGAGGAGTTGATATCAAGCACACCTGCAAGGTTACCGGGCTGATTGGCAACAATTCCAACTGGACGGCCACCAAACCTGGCAAAACCAATAATAATATTGGGGGCATAATGAGGCATCACTTCAAAGAAATTATGTTCATCCACAACCGTATTGATGATGTCCTTCATATCATAAGGTTTGTTGGGATCATCAGGTACAACTGTTTGCAGATGTTCATCTTCGCGATGAATGTCATCTGTGCATGGTTTCATTGGGGGATCTTCCATATTATTGGAAGGTAAAAAACTAAAAAGCTCCCGGAGCATCATCATTGCCTGTTCATCGCTTTCAGCAGCAAAATGAGCAACACCACTTTTACTGTTGTGGGTAATCGCACCACCGAGGTCTTCTTTTGTTACCTCTTCGTGTGTAACGGTTTTTATTACATCCGGGCCTGTTACAAACATGTAGGAGGTATTTTTAACCATCATAATAAAATCAGTAATGGCAGGTGAATACACGGCACCACCGGCACAGGGACCCAGGATAGCTGAAATTTGAGGAATTACGCCTGATGCGATGGTGTTTCGGTAAAAGATATCGGCATAGCCTGCTAAACTTTCAACACCTTCCTGAATGCGCGCCCCTCCAGAATCATTAAGCCCGATAACAGGGGCACCCATTTTGAGTGCCAGGTCCATTATCTTGATAATTTTATCAGCGTTAGCCCGGCTCAATGTTCCACCAAAAACAGTGAAATCCTGCGCGAAAACATATACAAGCCGACCGTCGATTTTACCATAGCCAGTAACAACGCCATCGCCCATGATCTTATTTTTATCAATGCCAAAGTCTGTAGCCCGGTGGGTAACAAACTTATCCATTTCTACAAAGGTGTTTTTGTCCAAAAGGTCATCAATTCTTTCCCTTGCGGTTTTTCGTCCGGCGCTGTGCTGACGTTCGATCCGTTCTTTACCACCGCCCATTTCGGCCAGTTTAAACCGCTCTTCAAATTGACTGTATTTATTTTCTAAACTCATGCTGGTTAAATTTAATTCGATTTACAATTTTATTCAACTATTACCAATGGTTGGTTTCCATCAACGGTGTCGCCTTCCTTCACCTTAACATCTTTAACAACGCGGTCCTGCTTCACCTTATATTCACTCTCCATTTTCATCGCAGATACAATGATAACCGTTTCACCGGCTTTTACTTTATCACCTTTCTTCACCAGGATTTTTACAACTTTGCCAGGCATTGGAGATGAAATAACATTATCATCACCCAAATCATCCTGTTTTCGGCTATTCAGATACTTAGCCTCTGCATCCAGTATTTTAACATCAAATGAATTGTAAAGTGTATTAATGAAGTAGGATTTTGGATCTTTACCCTGGGTAAGTTCAACATTAAAAGATTTATTTTTATGCAAAATTGAAAACACTCCGGGTTCAACCATTACAAGATCCACATCATAAACCTTCCCGTCAATTGCGAATTTGTGCATATTCCCGTCTTTCCCAAGCAGTTCAACGCTTACGGATTGACCATCTACATTTACTTCTAGAGCCATTATTCTGGTTTTAATAATTATAAACGTTGTAAATTCATACGGCGACCGGCTGTTTTCCACTTATTCTGAGTTCCTGCTATGCCACCTGATGGTTGAGCTTTTTCCAACCTGTATTGATAATCAACAAAGGCCGCGATTATGGCCATAGCCTTACAATCGCCTTTGCATTGATCACTTTGCTCAAGGAACTTCTTATTCTTTTCTATAAAATGTGTATTGTAATTTCCTTTTACAAAATCGGGGGTATCCATGATCCTCTCCAGGAACCTGATGGAGGTTTTTACGCCCGTGATCTTATAAGTAGAAAGCGCACGTTTCATCCGGGCAATTGCCTCATCACGGGTTTTGCCCCAAACGATCAGTTTGGAGATCAATGGATCGTAATAAATTGGAATTTCGTAGCCTTCGTAAACATAACCATCATGTCGAACACCAAAACCAAGGGGTTCAGAAATATGCTGAATCACGCCCGGACTGGGCATGAAATTATTGTCGGGATCTTCAGCATAAATACGACATTCGATGGCATGACCGTTTTGACCTAACTCATCCTGCTTGTAGGTAAGCTCCATCCCGTTGGCTATATTGATTTGCTCGCGAACAAGGTCAATTCCTACCACACGCTCTGTAATTGGATGCTCAACCTGCAAACGGGTATTCATTTCAAGAAAATAATAATTGAGATTATCATCCATTATGAACTCGATGGTTCCGGCACCTGCATAATCGGCTGCCTTGGCTGCTGCAACTGCATGCCTTCCCATTTCATCGCGAACTTCCGGCGTCATTAACGGACTTGGCGTTTCTTCAATCACTTTTTGATGACGCCGCTGCACGGAACATTCCCTTTCGAACAAATGAATTACATTTCCGTGGGTATCGGCCAAAACCTGGAACTCAATGTGGTGAGGCGATGAGATATACTTTTCGATGTAAACAGCATCATTACCAAAAGCTGACTTAGCCTCTGAACGGGCACCACGAATGGCACTCAGGATATTTTCTTCTTTATCAACCAGGCGCATACCTTTACCACCCCCACCGGCTGATGCTTTAATCATAACAGGTAATCCAATCTTTTTAATCACCTTTATAGCTTCATTTTCATCAGTGATTGGCTCGGTGGTTCCCGGCACTACCGGCACGCTGGCTTTCATCATTGTTTTACGGGCTGTTATTTTATCGCCCATCATTGAAATTGAGTGTGCCGAAGGGCCAATGAATATGATACCCTCTTTCCTGCACCTTTCTGAAAATTCCGCATTTTCAGATAAAAATCCATATCCGGGATGAATGGCATCTGCCCTGGATTTTTTGGCAGCTTCAATGATCTTATCAATTACAAGATAACTTTCGTTGGAGGGCGACGGACCGATGTAGTGCGCAATATCCGCAAAACGCACATGCATCGAATTACGATCAGCATCGGAATAGACCGCAATGGATACGATTCCCATCTCGCGACAGGTTCGCATTACCCTTAAAGCAATCTCACCCCTGTTAGCAACAAGTACTCTTTTTATCATAAATCCTTTGCTTAATATTATCTAATGATGTAATTAGGAACACATAAAATTTAAGATTTAACTTCATAGGCATTCCTATTTAGAACGCGTAAAAGTAAGCATTTTTTTCAACGCCTGTAACGTTCCTGTAAGCGCTTTACTAACAAACCAAAGCCGGTATTAACAATTATTTCGGACCTACCATAAGTTACAACATATCAATTATAAAGTTATTGGTTGGTATTGGAAAGTAAATTATTTTTGAACATCAAGTGGAAAAATTCATCCCGTAAAACAATGTATCATGAAAAAGATTACCTGGCTTATTTTCTTATTTATCGTGAGTTTATTAATCTCATCTTGCAAAGAAGATCCAAAAAAAATTAACTATCTCAACGAATCAGCATCTGAAAGTGAACAACGAATGGCCTGGTGGAACGAGGCGCGTTTTGGAATGTTTATCCACTGGGGCTTGTATTCCGTTCCTGCCGGCGAATGGAATGGCGAAACAAACCACGCGGAATGGATAAGGACTACGGCACAAATTCCTTTGGAAACTTATGATCAATTTGTAAATGAATTTAATCCTGTTAACTATAAACCGGAGGAGTGGGTTAATATGGCCAAAAACGCCGGCATGAAATACATTGTGATTACCTCCAAACATCATGATGGGTTTTGCCTTTTCGATTCAAAATATACTGATTTTGACATCATGTCAACACCATATGGCAAAGACCTGTTAAAACCCCTGGCGGATGCAGCTCACAGGGAAGGATTGAAAATTTGCTGGTATCACAGCATCATGGATTGGCATCACCCTGATTATTTACCTCGACGTGGATGGGAAACCGACCGAAGTACTGAAGGCGCTGATTACGACAGATACATTGCCTATATGAAAAATCAGCTCAAAGAACTCGTTGAAAATTATGGCGATATCGGCGTTTTATGGTTTGATGGTGAATGGGAAGGAACCTGGAGCAATGAATACGGAAAGGATCTGTATAATTATGTTAGAAATCTGGAACCTACAATCATCATCAATAACCGGGTGGATGTGGGTCGTTCGGGAATGGAAGGGATGACCCGTTCAGGTGAATATGCCGGTGACTTTGGAACCCCTGAACAGGAAATCCCGGCGACCGGTTTACCCGGAATCTACTGGGAAACATGCATGACCATGAACGATCATTGGGGTTACAATAAGAATGATCAAAACTGGAAATCGTCGGAAGATTTGATCCGAAAACTGGTTGATATCGCTAGCAAAGGAGGAAACTTTCTTTTAAACATCGGCCCCAAAGCCAATGGTGAATTTCCGCAGGAAAGTATTGAGCGGTTGAACGCCATTGGAGATTGGATGCATATTTATAGCCAATCAATTTACGGAACCCATGCAAGCCCTTTCGACAATCTGGAATTTGGCCGTTGTACACAAAAGGCATCAGAAAACAATACAATATTGTATCTGCATATTTTTAACTGGCCTGAAAACTACAGGCTGACAATTCCTGGAATATATAATGAACCGATCAAAGCTTATTATTTGTGTGATCAAAATATGAAAACCCTTGCCACAAGCAGAAATGAGGACGCAATAGAAATTGACCTCGGGAATGCAGATCACAACATGATTGATGAAGTTTTGGTACTTGAAATTGCCGGAAAACCTGATATAAGTACAGCTCCGGTGATTCTTGCAGAACATAATATTTTCATCGACAGCCTGGAGGTAAAACTCGAATCAGGTCGCGAGAATGTGGATATCCGCTTTACAACTGATGGTAAAATTCCTGACAGTCAATCTACCCTATATACCAACCCAATTTACATTTCAGGAAATACTACACTTACAACACGCTGTTTCCGCGATGGAAAAGCCGTAAGCGGTTCTATCAGTAAAGAATTCAGCAAGGTGGAGCCATGGCCTTCGGTCAATCAGGGAAATCTGCAGGCAGGCATCCTTGCCGCATATTATGAAGGAGATTGGGATTCATTGCCCAATTTTAATGAGCTGATTCCAATGGAAGAAATGATCATTCCAAATTTTTCCGTTAAACAAAAAAAGCGCGATGACTATTATGCATTTCACATGCTGGGATGGATCAATATTACCGAGGACGGAGTTTATACTTTCCATACCGAATCGGATGACGGAAGTAACCTGTTTATAGATAAAACGCTCGTGGTTGACAATGACGGCCTGCACGGCATGGAAATGAAGCAGGGTGTAGTGGCTCTTGCTAAAGGTTACCATCAAATTGAAGTCAATTTTTTTGAAAAAAATGGCGGCGACGACCTTAAAGTTAATATTTCCGGAAAAAACCTTGATTTTGGTCCGATACCCGAAAATTTGCTTTTTACCAAAAAATAAGAATTACTGCTTTGCAGGTTTTAAATCTCTCATTAAAGTATCATCCAGGTGTATTCCGGCTCCGGGGCCTAATTCAAGTCCCAACAACACCCATGCTATGAGCAAAATCACCCAGGCTATGAAAAAGAAAACAGAATAAGGGAACATCGTAGAGATCAGGGTACCAATCCCCGCTTTAGGGTCGTATTTTTCAAAAAACACCAAAATCAGCGCGAAAAAACTCATCATGGGTGAAATAATGTTTGTAACGCTGTCGCCAATGCGGTAAACCACCTGCGAAAGTTCAGGCGTGTATCCAAGAAACATGAACATAGGTATAAAAATCGGGGCCAGCAGCGCCCACTTGGCCGATGCACTTCCCATCAGCATATTAATACTTGCTGCAAACACGATGAACAATAGCATGAGCGGGATAAGTCCCAATCCTGAATTCTTTAAAACTTCGGCCCCATCGATAGCGAAAATAAGGCCCAGGTTCGACCATTTAAAATAGGCTACAAACTGCGCCGCAAAAAAGACCAGCACAATATAGGTAGCCAGGGTTTTCATGTTGTCAGCCATCCCCTTCATCACATCTGCATCGTTTTTATACTTGCCAACAACAATCCCGTAGGCAATACTTGGGAGCGCAGAAAAAACCAACAAAATGGCTATAAACCCCTTTAAAACAGGAGACCGGAGAATGCTTCCGTCATCGGCTCTTAATATCCCATGCTCAGGAATTATCCCGGCCAGCAAAATAGCGCCGAGAATTAAAAAGACTGCCAGCGCCCGGTAAAGTCCTTTCTTTTCGAGTCCTGTCAACGGTTCAATTATTTCTGGCTTTTCATCGCCGTTGTATTTACCCAATCTGGGTACTACCAGTTTTTCAGTTACCCAGGTTCCGGTAATGGCAATCACAAAAGTTGATACTACCATAAAATAATAATTGGCCGTAGGGTTTACAACGTACTGATCATCTACAATTCGAGCTGCTTCCTGCGAAAGACCGGCTAGCAAAGGATCAATCGTTCCAATAAATAAATTCGCGCTAAAGCCTCCGGAAACACCCGCAAAGGCAGCAGCCATTCCCGCGATTGGATGCCTCCCGATAGAATGAAAAATAACCCCAGCAAGTGGAATCAAAAGCACATAGCCAATATCGCTGGCCATGTTGGATAAAATGCCTGAAAAAACCAAAACAAAAGTCAAAATGCGTTTGGGCGCGGATAGTACAAGTAAACGAATCAATGCGCTGATCAGGCCGCTTCCTTCGGCAATTCCAATTCCAAGCATGGCTACCAATACAATTCCCAGGGGTGCAAAACCAGTAAAGTTTACAACCATTTCATCCAGTATCCTGTGGATGCCGTCCCTGGATAAAAGATTTACTGCATGATAGGTTTCCAAGGTAACAGGGTGAACGGCTGAGGTGCCCATCAAATGAAATATCCATGAAAGCAATAATACAATGATAGCAAACAAACCAAACAAAGTGGCTGGATGCGGCAGTGCATTGCCCCCTTTTTCTACCCAATTTAATATAGTTGTAAAAAAGCCCTTTCGCATAATTTCTTGAAGTATTTAGTAAATGTCAACAGGAAAATATATTCTATTGTTTAAAACAGCCAATGAAAAAGCCGCTCCTAATGAAGCGGCTTACAAATATTCTATGAGAAAACAGTTAGTATTCTAAAAAATAGATCAAATTGCGTTGACGGCCTGAATTTCAGGAATGGCCTTAATTACTGCAGTTTCTATTCCACCCTTGAGTGTCATCAGACTGTACGGACAAGAACCACAGGCTCCTTTTAACGACACATTGACGATATTATCGCTGGTAAGCTCTACAAATTCAATATCACCTCCATCTTGTTGAAGATAAGGCCGGATTTGTTGTATTACATTTTCAACTTTTGCTGTGATTTCTGCTCTTTGTTCGTCAGTCATTTCAATTCATATTTTTATTAATCATTGCTAACTTCAACAATTTTGGTTGGTTGCAAATTGGCATTTCGGATGGCAACCTGCTGCGCTACACTGCGCGCCAGATCATCAAAAGCCTTTCCAACAACAGAATCTCCATTCAGCGCAACCGGATTTCCGGTATCGCCACCTTCACGGATTCCCTGCACCAGTGGTATTTGACCAAGCATAATTACATTCGAATCAGCCGCAAGTTTTTTACCACCCTCTTTTCCAAAAATATAATATTTGTTCTCTGGAAGTTCTTCAGGAGTAAACCACGACATATTTTCGATCAGACCCAGGATTGGCACATTGATATCTTTTTGCTGGAACATACTGAATGCTTTGCGGGCATCAGCAAGTGCAACCTCCTGCGGAGTGGTTACGATTACTGCTCCGGTAACAGGAAGGGTTTGCACCAGTGTAAGGTGTATGTCCCCGGTTCCGGGTGGAAGATCCACGATGAAATAATCTATTTCGCCCCAATCGGCATCATTGATCAACTGGTTGAGGGCATTTGTTGCCATCACACCCCGCCAGATCAATGCCTGTTCTGGCTTTACAAAAAAACCGATGGATAATATTTTAATTCCATATTGCTCAATGGGGATGATTTTGGTTTTACCATCCACCTCACGGCCCATTGGTTGCGAACCTTCAAGGTTAAACATCAGGGGCATAGAAGGGCCGTAAATATCGGCATCCAGTAACCCAACCCGTGCGCCACTCCGCGATAATGCTACGGCAAGGTTGGCAGCTACTGTTGATTTACCAACGCCGCCCTTACCTGAAGCAACAGCAATGATGTTTTTTACACCTTTGAGCATTTGCTCTGTGTCTTTCCTCCGGGTTGATACTTTTGAATCAAACTTTATTTCAACGTTGTATCCTTCTCCAATGTGTTCCCTGATGGCACTTTCGCAATCACTTTTCAGAAGATCTTTAAGCGGGCATGCCGGTGTTGTAAGCACCAGGTCGAATTTAATTTTATCCCCACTAATTTCTACATTTTGGATCATTTTCAGGGTCACCAGGTCTTTCTTCAGATCCGGGTCAATCACGTGGCCCAATGCCGCCAATACCTGCTCTTTTGTAATTGACATAACTTATTTTTATTTAGAATTGGTAAAAATAGTGAAATCCTGACAAAAGCAAATCAGTGGGGCTTATTTTTATTGGAATGAAAATAAGGGCAAAATTTATTCCTCGGGGATGATCAGGTAGATATCTTCGTTGTCCCTTTTCATGAGGTATTTTTCGCGGGCATAACGTTCAAGCTCTTCATTGCTGTTTTGCAGCTTAACCAGGGCAGCGCTGTCGCTTAAAATTTCTGTTTGGTAATATTCTTTTTCAGTATTTAAGTCGCCTAATGTGGATACCAGCCTGTATTGATTGATCATGCTGTTGCGATCGAAAAACAGCATCCATATTCCGAATATGATCAGGGCCAAAATGTATCGATTTTTCAAAAAAGGTGGAACTATTATTTTCATTATCGCAAATTTATGAAGCAAACGTTGTCACGTTCATCGCTATTGCAAATTTTATCAAACAACTTTTGTTTATAAACCAATTTATCCAATATTCCAACTTCCTTATCTCCTCCTACGGCATTATCATGAATAAAAAAAGAGCAGTGCCGATAAATTAGCACTGCCCCTCACGGCTAGTGGTTTTAATTAAACAGTCATTAATCCAACTGAAAGCTTTTAGCCTTTGCCTGCGATTTTATAGCCGTCATCATTGCATTGTCGAGCATATTATTATTGTTTGTACTTGCAGTATTTTGTTCCTGAATGTATTCGGTTCTTTTAACATTAAGCTCTGCAACTTTTTTCTGAATCTCAATTCGTTTTTGTTTTTGCGTTTCTATATATACCAGCTTTTCGCGGTTATCTAATGATTGTATTTCATTTGGTAAATATTCCGATTCAATTTCCGAAATATCAAAATCTTCTTCTTCGCTGGCATCCACCAGATCCCAACTGGTGTTTTTATACATATTAGAACTTTTGGAAATCGTACGCGACACTTTGTTTTCATAACTAATACTCTTCGCATTTTCATCCTGTACAAGTTGATTTGCTTTTTTTGATGCACCCTTTTTCCCATAGTAAATGTAAGTATCATTGAGCGAGGAGTTCAATTGATCAATTTGATCATCATATGGTGTGGATACATAAACGGTTTTGCAATTTTGGTCGATACTCATATAGTGGCCATCGGTTAAATCGGCTCCGTCTTTCCAACTGGTTCTGATTCCCTCATTATAATTACCACAAAAAATGGTATTAATTGTAATTCCCTGCCTGTAGGCTTTCAAACAGGTTTCCCGGTAATTAACTGGTCCCTGTGTAAAGGGCTCATTACCCGCGATAAATATCAATTTAAGATCTTCATCACTTGTTTCCCAATCCAGTTGATTCAGGGCCGTTTTGATAGCATACCCACAAAATTCACTTCCACCATTTGTTCTCAAACTAAACAAGTCCTTTGAAAGCTGATCAAGGTCGCTTGTGAGTGGAGTTACCAATCTTATATAACCCTCTTTTGCAGTAAGTCCGTCATTACCATATTCATATAAAGCAATTTCCAGTTCAGGAGTCTCGCCATCGCATTTTGCAGCAGACAACTCATTTACGATATTCCATAGTTGCGATTTAGCCTGATCGATCAGGCCATCCATGCTGTTGCTGGTGTCGAGCAATAAACCGATTTTTATACTCTTGGCTTTTGGGTCTGGCGATAACGCTTCTGGATTTTGGGTGGATTGATCCCCGATTTTGAATCCGGTTCCAAGAAAAAACAAAATCATTAGGAAAAGATTAATTCCAATAAACTGACTTTTTTGATTCGCTTTCATGACTGTAAATTTTAATTTTTTATTCATTGATCTAGAACAAAAGTAAGAGCTAAAAAATGCCATATCAATGGCAAATGAGGAAACGGTGATTATCCATGAGGGAAATCATATTTTCAATGAGGGAAAACCCCAAATAACTGTCATAAAAACGCTGAAACAGCCTTATTAAGGGACTTTCAATATTGATATACAAAAAGAAATTCCTACTTTTACTTTCGCAAATGAATCATAGTATCACATACAATACCTTTTTAAATCTTCTTTTTGCGTTGGTAATTTTGTTGCCCGTTTTTTCATTTGCACAAAAACGATCTTCATACTCAAAGGAGGTTTCCGACTATGATAGCTGTAATATAAAGCTTGACTCCGCCAAAGTAATTTTCGATAAAAACCCTGAAAAAGCACTTGACCTGGTTGAAGCAGCAATTTTAATAGCCATAAAAAACAGTTACCCGGAAATAGAATCAAAGGCATATCAGGTTCTGGGCGATTTTAATTTTGATTTAAAAGAATATGATCTTTCTATAAAAAATTACGAAAATGCGCTCCGGGTTTATTCCACTTCTCTTGTTGAATCAAGTTCATTCTCATTGGATGATAATGTCCGATCTGAAAAAAAAACAGCTAAGTATAACAAATCAAATGAAAAACAAATTACCCTTGATTATAAAAATCTTTATAAAAAGGCGGGATTATCTGCGCTCTATTTAAACAAACCCGAACAAAGCAAAACTTATTTCATTAAACTGTTAACCCTTTCGGCATCCGGAAACGACCAGGCCAATTATTTTTTTGCAAAACAATCACTCGCCGACATTGATGTAAAAATTGGTCAATACGAGGAAGCGGAAACCTATTACAATGAAATATTGAACCACTACACCAAACAAGCCGATACCAATAGTATCATCAATTTGAATATTAAACTTGGAAATTTATTTAAAGCGCAAAATCAGCCCCAAAAAGCAATATCTTATTATTCAACAGCCCGCGATCTTGCGCTGAAAACAGATGATGATGAATCTGTAAATATCGCATTTGATAACATTTCAAAATCTCTCAATCAGCAGCGCGACATAACAAGCCAAATGAAGGTAAACCAGGAAGCGATGCGATTCAATGAAGAACGGGGAAATGTTAAAGAACTGGCCAAGAATTCTATCGACATGGGCTACCTGTACCTTGAAACCGACAGTAGCAGTAAAGCAATTGAGCAACTTGAACGTGGTGTGGTTCTCTCGGATGAAACCGGTGATATCGAAACCAAAAGCAAGGCCGTGAAGGCACTTTCGGAAGCTTACGAAAAAGAAGGCGAAGAAGACATTGCTTTGGAAATGTATAAAGAATACATTGAACTCGAAGATAGTGTTAACAAACGGTATGCTGAAGCGGTGGAGATGAACAAGCAAAAAGGGAGGTTACTTGAAAATACACAAAACAAAGTCCTCATCCTTGAAAAGGATAAAGAGCTGAACATCAAAACCATTGAATTACTGCAACGGGAGAAAAGGTTGAAGGAAGAACAAGTTAAAAGGCAATACCTGCTTATCATTTTTCTTACTGTCGGATTGGGATTACTTGTTATCACATCATTGATAGTTTATCGCAACAATCGCCTACGCAGAAAAGCAAACCGCTTGCTGATGCTCAAATCGCTGAGGTCTCAAATGAATCCACATTTCATTTTTAATGCACTTAATTCAGTAAATAATTACATTTCGAGTAACAACGAACGGGCAGCCAATAAATACCTGGCCGACTTTTCAAACCTAATGAGGAATGTTCTTGAAAATTCGGGTGAGGATTTTATTCCATTAATCAAGGAGATTGAAATCCTGGAATTGTACCTAAAACTGGAACACAGTCGATTCAAGGACAAGTTTGAATATCTATTGAAAATTGATGAATCAATCAGGCTTGAAAAATTCTCAATCCCACCCATGCTAATTCAACCATACATTGAAAACGCGATTTGGCATGGATTGCGCTACAAGGCTGAGAAAGGCTTTTTGGAAATTGAGTTTAAAAACACAGATCAAAACATTGAAATTGTCATCTCAGATAACGGTATTGGAAGGAAACGTTCCATGGAACTTAAAACAGAAAATCAGAAAATTATTAAGTCGACCGGTTTAAAAAATATCGCAAACAGAATTTATATTATTCGTGAAATTTATCACGTTAAACTGGACGTAATCATATCGGACTTATTACCTGAAACAGGGGAAGGAACTGTCGTTAAATTGTATTTGAACAAACAAACATTTCAACGATCCTGATTATGAAAAAAGAACTGAAGGCCATCATCGTTGAAGATGAAGAAGCGAGCCGGGAAACGCTGAAAAATTACCTGGCAAAATATTGTCCTGAGGTGCAACTCATGGATATAGCTGCTTCCGTTGATGAAGGATTTGTTGCTATTAAAAAACATCAACCCCAAATCGTTTTCCTTGATATTGAAATGCCCTTTGGCAATGCCTTCGATCTGCTTGCCAGGTTTGAGGATATTGATTTTGAGATCATTTTTGTTACAGCCTACAAGGATTATGCGATGAAAGCCCTTAATTTAAGTGCGGCTTATTACATTTTAAAACCCATCGATATAGATGAGTTGATTTTTGCGGTGAATAAAATCAGAAAACATATTAACACCAAAGATGAATTCTTAAGCTCTAAAGTTTTACTTCAGAATATTCGCTCGGCCAACCAGGCTGATAAAAAAATTGTAATTCCGCAAATGGATGGTTTTGAAGTGATCGCCATTAAAGACATTATTAAAGGGGAAGCATCAGATAACTACACCACCTTTTATCTTGAAAACGGCAGCCGGTATATCGTTTCCAAAACACTCAAACATTTTGAGGAATTACTCGGGGATTTCGACTTTTTAAGGGTTCACAAATCGTGGTTGATTAACAAGAATTTTATCATCAAGTACAAAAAAGGGAAAGGCGGTGAGGTTATCCTTTCGGATGGCACAACGGCACCAATTTCACCAACTTACAAACGTGCTTTTTTGGAAAGCTTCAAACAATTATAAATTTGAGTATTGATCAAAATGGCATTTCAATGTGCATCCAACCCATGAATCATATATACCAGGTGCTTCAATGTTTTAAATATTTCTTCAAGGTATTCGTTTACAGCCCTTACGCTCCCCGGAAGGGTATAAATAAGCGTTGAGCCCAAAACGCCGGCCACGCCCCTGCTGAGCAAGGCATTGGGTTTTTCTATTCCGTATTTCAGCCGGATGGCCTCCATGATTCCAGGGATCTCTTTATCAAGCATCTCCTTAACAACATCAGGAGTAAAGTCGCGGGGCCCGACACCGGTTCCCCCGGTCGTAAAAACCACATCCACCCTTTCGTCCTCGGCACGATCCAGCAGCACACGCAAAGCCTCCGGATCATCAGGAATGATGGTGTGTTCAATTGCAACCGGGTTTCTATTTTGATCACAAAATGACTGCGTGAGTTCTATTATTCGAGGTCCGCTCCTATCTTCGTATTCACCGGCAAAGGCCCTGTCGGACAGGGTAATTACCTGAACTTTATAAATTTTGGGGAAATATTCGAGTATATCTTCTGCCTTAACGGAACCATGTTTTAAAACCCTTGCAAAAATGCCTTCTTTGGGCATCACACAATTACCCACCTCCTTAAAAATAACACAGGAAGTTCCATGACATTTTTTACCAATTTGGGTTACCTCCAGCTCAACATCCCCGATTCTGAAACGATCAAGCGGTGATGTTTCATAAAGCACAATCCCTTCGGTGGTGATGTTCTCCGCAAATTCACCAAACGCAATTTTCCGGTTTGCCTCTTTTTCAAATTTCTCAACACTTTCCTTTGCCAGCAAACTTACCTGCCGGTGCCATTTTCCCGAATGGGCATCGCCCGCAACGCCAAGATCATTGAGTTCAATTGAATCAACCGGCTTTTTAATGGTGCCTTTTTTTTCAGAAATATTTACGGAAACAACCTTCATTTTAGCTTAAGTCCTTTTTATGTTTTTCCAGCAATTTCACCTCACCGATCACCATTTGCTTATCAACGGCTTTGCACATATCATAAACAGTTAACAGCGCAATATTTACAGCAGTAAGCGCCTCCATCTCTATGCCTGTTTTGCCGATACATTTGGCAAAACTGGTCACCTTAACGCCATCCGAAGTCAGCTCAGCTTTCACATCCAGTTTGGTGATTGGCAGTGGGTGGCACAAGGGGATCAATTCGCTGGTTTTTTTCCCACCCTGAATGCCAGCAATTTCAGCCACAGTGATCACATCTCCCTTTTTTATGGCATTTTCACGGATCAACTTTAAGGTCTCCGGTTGCAAACTGATAAATCCTTCGGCCCTTGCTGTCCGCTCCTGATCAGGTTTATGACCTACATCCACCATATTGAGTTTTCCGGAATCATCGGTATGGGTCAGTTTTTTCATTTCCTGGTTTTAACTCGGATGACGTACTCGTTATCCGCCAATATTGCTGAATTTATTTACTTTACTTTTTGTTCCTTCGCGGGGTTTTTGTCCAACGGCTTTAAGGAATGCCTCTTCAACTCCCAGTTCCCTGATATCAAACTCAAGATCAGAAAACAAACAAGGCTTAATCTTACCATTTGCAGTTAAACGCAGCCTGTTACAGATAGCGCAATTGCCACCATCACCGCCAATCACTTTTGAGAAACGGCCGTTTTCGAGGTCCATTTCCTTGATAAATCTAACCTCCAGGTCGTTTTGCTTACAAAACTGAGCAACATCCTGAGAATCCTTTTCGAGGGGTGATTCTTTTATTACGCAATTAATTTTAATGGGCGACAGTCCGGCTAACCGGGCAGCTATGATCCCGCTGATGGCACTTGACAAATTCCCTACCCGCGTAATTTCCCGGTATCTTTTGGGATCCATGGTATCAAGGCTGATATTTATACGTTGTAATCCAGCATTGGCAAGTTCACCGGCAAACAGGTCAAGTAAGGCGCCGTTGGTGGTCATGGATAAATCCTCCACTCCCGGAACGCGTGCAATCATACTTACCAATTCGATGATCCCTTTTCTGACCAGTGGCTCCCCACCTGTGATCCGCACTTTGTTGATACCGTATTCAACACCTGTTTTCACCACTTCCAGTATCTCCTCAAATGAAAGTATGTCCTTATGGCGCACCAGCTCAATTCCTTCAGCCGGCATGCAATAGGTACATCGCAAATTGCAGCGGTCGGTGACGGAAATGCGGAGGTAATTAATTTTTCTGTTAAATCTGTCGTACATAAACAAGTTCCCCTTTCCTAAGCTCAGTAATACCAATTGGAATGGATATTAATCCGTGGGCAGCAGTGAGCGCATTAATGTGGGCTGATCCATGGTACTCAATCGGGATAACTTCTCCCGATTCATTAATTTCCACAGGCATCCACGATAGTCTGCCGGATTTCCGGCGGGTGTAGTTTCTTCCCAGGGGCAATCGCCAGTTGACTGGTCGATAGGTTAGCCCCGAAAGTTTATATAATAATGGTTTTACAAGTAATTCAAACTGAACAAATGAAGAGACCGGGTTACCGGGTAAACCGAAAATAAATTGCCGGTTGCGACTACCAAAAACAGTGGGCCGGCCAGGCTGAACAGCTATGCTTTCAAATTTCAATTTTACATCAAGGTCGTTAAGTACTTTGGGCACATGATCAAAATCACCCATGGAAACGCCTCCTGATAACAACACCACATCATTTCCATCAAGCGCCCTGCTTATCTTTTTCCGGGTATCCTCTTCCGTGTCTGATGCGATGCCCACATAATCAGCGACAGCGCCAAATTTTCTGATTTGAGTGATCAACTGATATGCGTTGCTGTTTCGAATTTGCGATGACTGGGGCTTTTTATCCGGCTCCACCAATTCATCACCTGTTGAAATTACAGCAACCCTGATTTTTCGGTAAACAACTGGATTTGTGCAACCGGCTGTGGCCAGTACGGCAATATGCTGCGGCTGGATCAGGGTTCCTCTTTCGAGAATAACCGCATCAAGCTCAATATCCTCCCCGAGAAAACAAATATTATTTTTTACCTTATCCTTTAAGTAGCGAATTGTTCCGCCTTCCAGCTCTTCCGTATCTTCCACCATGATCACACTGTCAGCTCCTTCAGGAATGGGAGCGCCTGTCATCACTTTAGAGCACTCTCCCTGTCCAACCTTCATGGTTGGCATTTTACCGGCCGGAACCGTTTCCAGCACTTTTAATTCCATGAGAAGATCCTCTTTTCTACAAGCATACCCATCCACAGCTGATTTATCAAATGGTGGCATATTCATATCGGACCGAACATCCTGGGCAAGCACCCTGTTGAGTGCGTCCAGCATATCCACTTTTTCAGTACCAACCTCGTATGATAAATCAGTAACAGTTCTTAAGGCATCTTCAAATTCAATCATTCTCAATGAAATAAAGGGAGGCAAATTTAACAAATTATTCCATGTATCGAAGCGGAATATATATTACCTTTATGCTTAGCCATGAAAAAAGTTATTCTTTCCGGACAACCTGTCGCTTTCACCCTTCGTCAGAATCAATACAACAAAATGATGTATTCTGAAGAGGCAATAATTGAGGGGTGTCTTAAGCACAAACATAAGGCGCAAAAGATGCTATTTAATCAATATTACGGCCTTATGATGGGTATTTGTTTACGATATAGTGCTTCAAAAAGCGAAGCTGAAGAGATCCTTTTAAAAGGGTTTTACACCATCTTTGCTAAAATCGGTCAATATGAGAACAGAGGCTCTTTTGTTGGCTGGATGCAACGGATAATGGTCAATACAGCCATCGATTATTATCGCAAAATAAAAGCTGAGAAAAAACATGAGGTGATTTCATTGGCTGAAATGGATGAGTCATCAATTAACGCCCAGCCGAACACAGATCATTTTACAACCGAAAAGATACTTGAAACCCTGAAAAAGCTTCCTGACGGATACCGGATAGTATTTAACATGCATGCTATTGAAGGGTATTCGCATAAGGAAATCGCTGAACAACTGGGTGTTTCAGTTAATACTACCAAAACCCAATTATTAAAAGCCCGGAAATACCTGCAGCGGCTGTTGCTGGAACTGGACGAAAACTTTAACCAGGAATGATGAATAATGATTTAGAAAATATTGACCGATTGTACCGCAGCAAACTGAAGCATCACCAGGTATCTGCCCGGTCGAAAAAGCTTTGGTTTTTGCTTATGATTAAGTTATTTCTGCTGAACTTGTCGGTGTCGGCTATGATCTTTACAGGAACCGCAGTAATTATAATCGGAGGTACTACCGCTGCGCTGATCTATCTAAACTCCAACCAAAATGTTGAAGCTAAAGTTGGCAAAAACCATCTTGAGGGATCAACTAAAGCAGGAAACTTAATGCCACGGATGTTAAGTCAAACACCTTCACCATTCGAAACGGAAGATCATTTTGAACAAATTCAGCAAAGGCAAAATCATGCACCCCCATCCTTCCCTCAAGCGACAGAAATATCCCATAATTCAGAGCATAATATTTCTTCGGAAGGTAAGTCAGTTGCAATTCCTGACTTCTCACAACCTATGAACAAATGGCAAAAAGCGAACAGCAAGCTAGATCATGTTAACTCCTTTAAACTTTCTGGAAATTATCATTGCAAATTAACGGCTACGAACAACCCAGACAGACCTTCTACATTTTCTTTCAACGACAATTTATTTGATTCACTTTTTCAAGAAACCTATCCAAGTCGCAGATTTTCAATCGAAGCATTTGTAAATCCAGGGATGGCGATAAATAACCAGGCAACTACCTGGTCAAACTTACCTGACAGAACCTTAAAAATAAACCATGACCCGGCAAGCTTCACATTTGGTGCCGGCGCTGACCTGAAATACCATTTTGGAAACTGGCTTCTTGCCACAGGTATTAATTACCGGTACCTTCATGAACATGGATCAAATGAACTAATACAACAAGTTTACGATCCCAATCTATTGATCCATTCATACGACACGGTGGTTAAGTTGATTTATGACCCGCCGGTAATCGGTGAGCCAATCATTGTTCGGATTGACACTTTTTTTATTTCAGGATATTATTCCAGGGTTGCCAACGCAAATTGGAAACAAACCAATCATTTGATCGAATTCCCATTTTTAATTGGTTATTGTTTTAAGGCAAATTCATTTGATATTGAGGTGAATTCCGGATTAGCACTTGGAATTTCAATAAGACAAAGCGGAGGAATCCCTGCATTTGATGAAGAATCCAATATCATTTTCAAAAAAGCAATTGCAACAGATTACGCCCTCAATTATTTGCTAAGCGCTGGGATAACCATCCCATACCGTGAAAGAATCCGCATATTGCTCAAACCCGAGTTCCGGTACAATCTGACGGATTATTATAAAAATGACACACCCGGATCAAAACCGAGAACAATGATATTTGGGCTGCGGATGGGTATTATTTACGAACTTTAGTTTACCCGGACAACCTGATTATGACAGGTTTCGTCAGTATTAAAAAACGATCAAATACAATTCATTAATAATTAAAATTTACAGTCATGAAGAAGCTTACGATTTCGTTAATTTTGATGCTGCTTGGATTCCTTTCTTTTGCGCAGGATTATCCCACAGCAGTAAACGACACCGTTCCGGGAATCGTTATTACCGGCGACATTATCACCATCAATGTGATCAATAACGACACCGACCCGCAGGGTGATGCCATTAAGATTGTTGATGTTCAGGATTTACCTTACATTATTTCGAATACTGATAGTACCATTACTTTTCGTGTAAATATGGAATTGGGTAATGATAGTTCTTATTTTCAGTTCTTTTATAAAATTGAGGATATTTATGGAAACAGCCAACCTTTTTACAGCAAAGGATATGTTTATTATTTCTATGTTGTGACAGGATATGATTTCCTGGATGTCAATAATATTGATGCACGGTTCAACGCCTTTGGTGCACATTTCTGGGATTTCGACGACAATCATTATTATTTCCCAAAAGGAAGTAATACACAATCAATGTTTACATCAACCTTTTGGCTGGGCGGCATAGATGAAACCAACAACCTTCACCTTGCTGCCGAAAGATACCGTCAGATAGGTTCCGATTATCAAACCGGGCCTTTATCATTTAACGAAGACAGTTGCTGGATCACACAGGATATTTCCGACCAGTATTTAAAAGTTTGGAAACTTAATAAATCAGAAGTAGAATACCATATCCTGCATTATAATGATCCGGGTTATGAAGCCATCGAAAACATTGCTACCTGGCCTGCCCATGGCGATCCGGAGCTTAACCAGGCCGAATATCTTGCACCTTTTATCGATTCAGATAACAACGGCCAGTATGATCCCATGCAAGGTGATTATCCGCTCATCCGTGGCGACCAATCCCTGTTTTTCATTTTCAACGATCAAAATATTCATACTGAAACCGCGGGTCTTCCCTTTGGCGTGGAAATACACGGCTTTGCTTACGCATTCAATGAGCCCGATGAACCCTGGCTAAACAATACCACATTTTTAAGTTATAAGATCTTCAATCGTTCGCAAAACACCTACGAGGATTGTTATGCAGGCATTTGGTCCGACATTGATCTGGGTTACGCCGTTGACGACTATGTGGGATGCGATGTGGCACGCGGAGCATATTATGCCTATAATGGGGTTCCTGTCGATGGAAATGGCGAACCGGAATCATATGGCGCATACCCACCTGCTCAGGGCGTGATCATTCTTGGTGGTCCTTATATGGATCCTGATGGTGAGGACAACCCGGCAGGCGGTTGCGATGAAAGCATTAACGGCGTGGGATTTGGTGATGGTGAACCAGATAATGAAAGGTACGGTATGAATAATTTCATTTACTTCAATAATGGAGGTACTGCATATGCAAATGATCCTTCCACTGCGGTGGACTATTATAACTATTTGCAAGGGATTTGGCTTGATAACACTGCCATGTTATACGGAGGCAATGGACATGTTTCCAGTGGAGCATATGGTCCGGATGCGAAATTTATGTTCCCCGGAACATCTGACCCTTGTAATTGGGGAACAGGAGGAGTGCTTCCCAATGGAGCAGTGGACTGGACTGAAGTTACGGCTGGTAATATACCCAATGACCGCAGAGGATTGAGCTCCATGGGTCCATTCACCCTTGAGCCGGGTGGATTTCACAAAGTGGATATGGCTTTTGTTTCAGCTTTGGGTGAGGATTACCTGGCTTCTATTGAGGTAATGCAGGAATACATTGATTTGATTAGAGAAGATTATTTTGCTGATCCGGACCATTTCGGATATGCATGGCTGGGGACAGATGAACTAAACGTAAGCAATGTAAATATCAATATATTCCCGAACCCGGTATCGGAGCAGGCAAATTTCTACTACGAGCCGCAATCAAATGATGCCGGTTTAAACCTCATAGATGAATATGGACGTACTGTTCTTTACCTGAAATTATCAAAGGGTCAGCTACAACAAATTAACCTAACAAACCTGGAAAAAGGACTTTATATTGGTCAAATCAATGATGGTGACCGGATTTTGACCCTGAAGTTTTTGAAAAAATAGCACGATGCCTTTTCTTCAGAATGCATGAAAGCCGGAGATTTTTTAAACTCCGGCTTTCATTATTTCAACAAAAAAGCGGGCCTAAACCCGCTTAAATCCAATTTGTTTTATCTTTTTATAACCCTGCTGCTTTTGCTCCCATATCAAGGATCTCATATGCCTGTTTTAAGGCTTTTTTCACATTTTCATCTGCCGGATCGATAGCATAAGCTTTTTCGAGCAATGGCAATGATTTATTGAATTCGGCCTTTACTTTTTCCATTTCGGCGGTATATTTATCAGGATCAGAAGTTGCAAGAGGTGTAATATCAGCTTGCATTTTTGCGGCCCCGTTAAAAATATCCAAACCAGCTACCAGGTAATTCTGGAACAATAATTCATTGAACTTGGTTTTGTATTTCTGACAATTTTGAAGGCCATCTTCACAGAGGGTAACCATTTCATCGGTCCGGTCAAGTTTTTTTAGAGCATTGGCTTTGTATAACTGCGCTTTGCATGATTTATATTCAAGCTCCATTGAACGGGTGAAATAAGTCACTGCCTTTTCGTAATCCTCAACCTTAATTGCACAAATGGCTGCATTGTAATAAAGGGTTGTATCAATTTTACCATCAGCTTCATATAGCTGAATTGATTTTTCAAAAGAAGTAAGACCTTTTTGGTAATCTTTGGCTTTATAGGCATCGGCGGCTTCAATTTTATAATCTTTGGCCGATTTATCCTGGGCATTAAGCGTACTAATTCCTAAAACTAAAATAACTGCGAATAACAAACTTTTCATTTTAAAATCATTTTATATTTTTCATCTTGTATTTTTGAAAACGCGGCAAATGTATAAAAAATATGCAAGAACCGCCATATGAGATCGTATCCGTTCTTAAAACCATGTTTTTTACAAAATATTTTATCATCCTAAATTCAATCATCACTAAAATATCATAAACCAGAATTCAGTTACTTTTGCAAAAACACTTAGATTTGAAAGAACATTTTGCATTTATACTGAATTTTATAACAATTGTTTGTTTATCTGGTTCGATTTCTGCCCAGAAATATCCAATTGATCAACTGATTTATAACAAGATATCCACCGAAACGCCATTATCCTCAGCCGATTCCATCGCTTTATCGAAATTACCCCTGCTTAAAGAATCGGGCGAAATGTTAAAAAATCAATTACCCTACGCTGTTGATAATTCGGACCAACCCTACTTCAGGCCTTTTTACAGGCAAATATCCGTTGAATGCGGTCAGTACTCAGGCATCGCATTTAATTTTTGTTACGAAATAAACCGACTTCGCGAGCTTCCGGCAGACCAGCCCGAAAATCAGTATCCGGCCCATTATACTTTTAATTTTATGAATGGTGGATTTGGCTGGCATGGGGTTTCGTATCAGCATAGCTGGGAAATAGTTAAAGCCAATGGACAAATGAATGTAGTCGATTATGGGGTCGACACAGGCTATAATTCGAGGGTTTGGATCAGTGGTTATGATAAGTATTATCATGGCATGTTTAATAAAATTGATGAAACATATCAAATTCAGGTTGGAACACCCGAAGGATTGCTTACTTTAAAAAACTGGCTTCAGAATCACCTTGAAGGTGATGATGTTGGTGGTATCGCCAGCTTTTATTCATCCAGTCCGTGGACCGCAACCACACTTCCGCAGGGAACACCCGAAGGCGGAAAGCATGTAGTAGCCTACTTTAGCCCAAACGTTGGACATGCCAATACCATCGTGGGTTATAACGATTCCATACGCTATGATTACAATCAGGACGGACAATACACCAACGACCTGGATATCAACGGGGATGATGTAATAGATATGCGTGATTGGGAAATCGGCGGCCTCCTTTTCATGGATAGTTATATTGATGGTGTAAACTGGGCCGATAGCGGATTTTGTTATATGATGTATAAAACCCTGGCTGAAACCCCCGAAGGAGGAGGAATTTGGAATCATGCCGTTCATATTGTAAAACCAAAAGCCGACTATGAACCCATGCTTACCATGAAATTTAACATTCGATATAATTGCAGGGAGAGAATAAAAATTTCAACAGGTGTAGCACAGGATGTTAATGCCACCTATCCTGAACATATTCTTAATTTCCCGATTTTTGATTACCAGGGTGCCTGTATGAATATGCAGGGAGGCAGCACTGCTGATTCAGCATACCTGGAAGCCGGTTTGGATGTAACTCCGCTTTTATCTTTCATTGAGCCCGGTCAGCCTGCAAAATATTTTTTCATGATCAATGAAATTGACCCCGAAGGCTGGGGATACGGCGCACTTGAGGAGTTTACACTGATTGATTATACCAATGACGCCATTAGCTATAGCGACACAGAATTGCCAAAATCCATTTCAGACAACGGTCTGACAATGTCCAGTGTAATTGCTTCGGTGGATTTTAGCAAACCCCTGATTTCTCCAACAGCCCTGCCCCTCGCCCAAACTGAAGAATTATATGAACAGGAATTGACCTGCGAGGGAGGCAAAGCACCTTACAAATGGAAATTATTGTACAAATACCCGCAAACCAGTTCAAATGAGACTCTCCCCCCTGTTTCAGGTGAAGCCGTAGTTTTTAATGACACTGTTCATTCGGCGAAGGAACTTCAGCTCAACTTCGACTTTCCTTTTTACGGTGAATCGTACTCATCCATATATGTTCACACGGATGGGTTTATCATGTTTGATGACCAACAATACCCCTGGCCATATTTGTATGATGAAGCTTTAATGATTCGTAATACCAGGATCATTGCGCCATTTCTTAATAATTATCTCTACATTGATCAGAGTGCCGGCAACGGCGTTTGGTTTGACTGCAATGATTTTGTGGCAAAAATCCGCTGGCAAATGAGCTCTGATGTTCTGAATTCTAAGGATATTGAGTTTGAACTTCGTATTTTCGAAGATGGGTATATTGAATTTGTGTACGGAGCAGAAGAACTTTTTGTGGACCAAAACTGGGGAGCCGGCCTGAGCATGGGCGACGCTCAAAATTACACCATGGCCAGCATATCAAATCAACAAAAACTACCCGCCAATGTAAACTATACCTTCAGTTATCCAGAATTCGTCAAAGAGCTTTTATTAATTGAAGATGGGCTTCTGTCAGGCACACCACTTAAAAATTATTATCAAATGCCGGTTGATGTTATTGTTAAAGATGACAATAATATGACTGCCGAAAAACAGTTCCTGTTCACAAGTTGGTATGCAGGCACCGACGAACTTGAAGAAATCAATTCTTTTTCGGTATGGCCAAATCCGGCAAATGAGAAGATACAGATCAGTATCCAAAACCCTGAATCAGGTTGGATAAAAGTAAATTTGATGGATATGCAGGGTAAAACCGTCCTAACCAAAGAATTTACTTTATATTCAAAAACTAAAGCAAATTTTGAAATGCAGTTGGATAAATCAATTTCGGATGGTGTTTATTTTATGCAAATTCAAAGTGAAAAAAATGTTTTCAATAAAAAGATCATCGTGAGCAGATAAGTTATGTCAACAACCCTTTTTTACAGCGAATCAGTCATCAACAGCGATTTCTTCGAATTGGACCAGGAAGAGTCCAAACATTGCATAAGGGTGCTGCGCATGAAACCGGGCGACAAACTCACACTGACAGATGGATTAGGAGCTTTTTACGAGGCGGAAATTTCAAACCCCGATCCGAAAAAATGCACACTGCAAATAATATCAAGACAGGAAGTTGAAAAATCGGGGCAGGCAAAAGTGCATATGGCTGTTGCACCCACAAAAAACATCAGTCGGTTTGAATGGTTCCTCGAAAAAGCGACCGAAATCGGGGTGGATGAGATCACTCCGCTTATTTGCACCAATTCGGAACGGACGGTAGTTAAAACCGACCGGTTAAATAAGGTGGTGATTGCAGCCATGAAACAATCCAAACAAGCCTGGAAGCCCGTTTTACATGAGCCCGAAAAAATGGAAAAATTCATCCGGAATCAATTTTCAGCCCAGAAATTTATCCCCTGGGTAAGTGATTCGCCCATTGCTTTGCTTTCAAAAGCTTATTCCAAGAAACAGGATTGTGTGATTTTGATAGGCCCTGAGGGCGATTTCACACCTGGGGAATTAGCCTCTGCAGGTGATGCCGGTTTTGTCCCGGTGAGCCTTGGGCCAAACCGTTTAAGGACTGAAACAGCGGCCATTGTAGCCTGTCATACCATTCATTTGATCAATCAAATTTGAAACAAAAAATGAAATTTTTAAAACTCAGTATAATATTATTTGCGTTGGTTTGCACTTCAAATTTCAGCTTGGCGCAAACTTCCGTTAAAATAGCATTATTAAAATATTCAGGAGGTGGCGACTGGTATGCAAATCCTACATCATTGCCCAACCTGATCACTTTTTGCAACGACAATCTTGGAACAGATATCGACCCTGAACCTGCAACAGTGGAGGTGGGCAGCCCTGAAATTTTCAATTATCCGTATGTGCATTTAACCGGTCATGGAAATGTTGTTTTTACAAATCAGGACATTGACAACCTTCGCAAATACCTGACCGGTGGGGGTTTTTTGCACATCTCTGATAATTATGGAATTGATGAGTATATCCGTCGTGAAATGAAACGTGTATTTCCTGAACTGGATTTTGTGGAATTACCTTTTGACCATCCCATATTCCATCAGAAATATGACTTTAACCAGGGCCTTCCAAAAATTCATGAGCATGATGGCAAGGCGCCCCAGGGATTTGGCTTGATTTACGAAGGACAACTGGTATGTTTTTACGATTACGAATGCGACCTGGGCGACGGTTGGGAAGATCAGGCCGTGCACAACGACTCACAGGCCACCCGCCAAAAAGCACTTGAAATGGGAGCCAATATCATTCAATATATTTTTACCCAATAAAAATTTTAAAAGTATGAGAATAGGATTTATCGGGCTGGGGATCATGGGTAGCCGCATGGCAAAAAACCTGATCAAAGCCGGCTACCCGCTAAATGTTTATAACCGAACCAAATTAAAAGCCGAAAAGCTTGAAGGCGCTCATCTTCACATCATGGAATCACCTGCACAAGTTGCGGCCGAATCGGATGTGATCATTACCATGCTTTCAACCCCGGAAGTGGTGCAGGAGGTGGCTCTTGGAGAAGATGGTCTGGTTAACGGCATGTCGAAAGGCAAGGTATGGATCGATTGCTCCACAGTAAACCCGTCATTCTCGGTGCAAATGGCTGAACTGGCTGAGCAACTTGGATTTAATTTTCTGGATGCTCCTGTAGCCGGCAGCCTTGCTCCAGCCGAAAACGGGGAATTGGTTTTTCTGGTTGGAGGCAAAAAGACCATTGTAAAATATGTTATGCCCCTGTTTAAAGTAATGGGTAAAAAAACCATCCATGTAGGTGATGCCGGTCAGGGCTCTGCGCTGAAATTGGTGAATAACCTGGTGATGGGGCTCTCTTTTTATGCCTTCACCGAAGGATTGGTTTTAGGCGAATCCCTGGGAATTGATAAAAATCAAATATTTGACCTGATGGAAGGATCGCCCGTGGCGGCTCAAATGATCATGCTGAAAAAGAATAAATTATTAAACGCAGAATTTTCTCCCGAATTTCCGCTGCAATGGCTACAGAAAGATCTGCATCTTGCCGCTCAGACGGCGTACGAGCAGGGAGCCACACTACCGGGCACCAATAACGTTAAGGAGATCTTTGCCCTGGCAAAACAAGCCGGACTGGCAGAAAAAGACTTTTCGGCGATTTACCAGTTTCTTTCAAAAAAAGCTCAATAAATGAATCCTTCCCTGTTTACAAACAAAAAACCAATCATTGGCTGTGTCCATCTGCTGCCGCTGCCTGGCGCACCAGGGTATGAGGGTAGTCTGAACAAGGTAATCGACACTGCACTTGCCGAAACCGAAATTTTTAAAAAACACAAACTGGATGGCCTGATCATCGAAAACTTCAGGGATGTGCCTTTTTATCCGGGGCAACTACCTCCTGAAACTATAGCCTCTATGACTGCTGTTGCACAAAAGGTGGTTGAACTTTTTGGCGGGATTGTCGGGATAAATGCCCTGCGAAATGATGCAGCCTCTGCCCTGGCAATTGCACTTTCATCTGGAGCTAAGTTTATCCGCGTGAATGTGCATACCGGTGCGGCCGTAACCGATCACGGAGTGATTGAAGGAAAAGCCCACGAAACACTGCGATTGAAACAAAGACTGCAGGCTGATATCAAAATATTTGCTGACGTTCATGTTAAACATGCGGCTCCCCTCGGCAACCGTGGAATTGAGTTGGAAGCAGCAGATGCGCTTCATCGGGGAATGGCTGATGCGCTCATCGTTTCGGGAAGCGGAACAGGGGCAGCAACTGCCTTTTCTGATCTTGGAAAAGTTAAACATTATGTGAAAGCACCTGTTTTTATTGGCAGCGGAACCACTCCTGAAAACCTGGCTGAATTGATGAAGCTGGCTGATGGATTTATTGTGGGGAGTTATTTTAAAAAGGATGGAAAAGCCCTAAACCTGGTGGAAGAAGAACGTGTACGCGATTTTATGGATCACTATCATAAACTAAAGGAAAACTATGAGTAACCGATTTGAAGCAAGATACCAAACTGGCGAACTGCCCTGGGATATCAGGAGACCTGATTTTAACCTGATTGAAACCATCGAAAACTTTCAAATAAAACCCGGAAAAGCGATTGATATCGGCTGTGGAACCGGTGATAATGTTTTCTGGCTTTTGCAAAACGGATTTGATGCTGCCGGCATGGATTATTCCAAAACGGCTATAAGCCGGGCAAAGCAGAAAGCAGCAACAATAGATATCAATCCTGAATTTTATGTTTCGGATATTCTACAAATGGAAATCCCGGGAGCACCTTATGATTTTGTGTTTGATCGGGGATGCTTTCATACTTTCGACGAGGACCGTGAGCGGAGCACCTTTGCCAAAAGGGTTCATGCCGCTTTAAACGATGACGGCCACTGGCTTTCGTTGATCGGCTCGGTGGATGACGGACGCCTGATGATGGGCCCACCAAAACGAACTGCACAACAGATTGTAACAGCCGTAGAGCCTTACTTCGAAATATTAATGCTCAAACAAAGCCGTTTCGAATCCGATGATGAAATCCCCTCGAAAATATGGGTTTGTTTGATGAGGAAACGGGCAAAATAGAATAAAAGCGCTGTTACGCAGAGGTTCGCTGAGAAGGCGCAGAGGCTCGCAGAGGTTACAATTGCTAAAATAATATGTTAATGATTAAATTTTAATGTAAATCATCTATTTCACATCTCCTTAATCTTAATATTCCTGAACCACACGTCATCGCTGTGATACTGAAGTCCGATATATCCTTCCTCTACAGTAATCAGGAAATCTTCATAATCTATGATCTTGCTTTTGAGCGCCAACCTACAAAATCAAGATTCAACAATTAATGGAGTATTACTTTTTCTGAAAATACCTGATGATCATTTATAACCCGAATAAAATAAATACCTTTCGGCAATTCAGACAAATCAATTGATTCGGGCTGTTTAGCACAAAAAGCTAACTCACCGGTCTGGCTGTATATCTCAACCTCATTAACATCTTCCAGATTTATCTGAATAATCCCATTAGTTGGGTTGGGTGAAATTATAGATTCTGGTTTCGGGTTTTTATAGGTATCAATTCCAATTAATAATCCCACGCAATAAACAGTTTCAGTGTATCCCGACTCTTCAAGAGTTGAATTATAAACTGCCGTTACATGCGCATGAAAGCTCATTCCTCCCTGATAAACCACAAAATCCTCCTCACAATTGCTGGCTCCCGCAGTATGGTAGAGCGACAAGTCAGTAGTAAAACAATAGAGATCATTTTCACGGTATACATTGTACCCAATTAATGTATCCTCTGAAGGCTCCGGTTCATCCCAGGAGAGAATAAAATAATTATTAGGCATAATGTACCAATGCTCCCAATCAAGGTTATTAACAGGATTTAACTGTCCAAAACTATTCATAGCCAGCAAAACTGCCGCAATAAAAATTACAATAAAGTTTTTCATAGCTTCAAATTTTTAATATTAATATTTGTTTTACAACTCTTTGATCTTAATATTCCTGAACCATACATCATCGCCGTGATCCTGAAGTCCTATATAACCTTCCTCGGCTGTGTTCAGGAAATCTTCGTAATCTTTGAACTTGCTGTTGAGCACCATGTTTTTCCAGTCGTCGGTCCAGAGGTGGTATTCAAGCACCTGTTCGCCATTCATGAAATGAACTACAGTTCCATTATATACAAGAATTTTTACCTGATTCCATTCGCCGGCGGGATGAACGGCTTCCATTTTACCTGGGATCAGATCATATAAAGAACCAGCGGCACGGTTGCCATTTACACCCAATTTGGCATCGGGGTGGCGTTCATTGTCGAGTATCTGCATTTCCGGTGATGATTTCCAGATGGGCTGATCCGGTTTTTCCTGAGCCAAATAAAAAATACCGCTGTTGCCGCCTTCACCTACTTTCCACTCCAGCGACAATTCAAAGTTCTTGTATTTTTTATCGGTGATGATATCACCTCCGCCGCCACCGGCTTCACCTTTACCGGAGCCCATTACATGGAGGGTACCATCCACCACTTCCCAGCCTTTTTCCGGGAACGTTTCCTGGTTGTAACCACGCCAGCCGTTGGTGGTATTTCCGTCGAACAACAAAACCCAACCATCTTCTTTTTCTGCCTGTGTGAGGGTATTGGGAGCAGCAGGTTGTTCAACTTTATCAGTTTTGGTTTCTTCTGTTGTTTCCTCTTCCTGCTGTTGTCCTTTGGGCGCACAGGAAACAATTAAAAATGATACAATGATCCCGAATGATATTATTCCAAGTTTTTTCATAAATATTAATTAATTATTTGTTGTTTGTTTTTATCAATTTAACCGCTAAGACTCGCAAAGAAGGTGTAAAGTTCGCAAAGGAATTAAAGTTTATTCAGTATTGCATTTTTCCTGGTAGGCCCACTCAAGCAACCCTGGCCCCAGTGCCCTGTGCACTTCAATGGCAGCCCCAGTGATCTTTCCAGATATTTCGTTTTCAATTGAATGCATTATTTTTTTTAACAACCTCCTCTGCGAACCTCCGCGTCTTCTCTGCGAAACTCTGCGTAGTTTCTTTACCTTCTACAATTCCCATCCATCCCGATAAGTATGTTTGATATACTCTTCGGCAGCCGGTTTGGCTTTTATGGTAGCATATTGTGTATCAAAGTGCGGATGTCCCTGGATCACGCTGAATTTATCTGTAGTCACCACCCTGATCTCATCCTCATCCGTTATATTGGTGATCTGCATATTTTCACCATCCCATTCCAGTTTGCGTTTCAAATCCTGAAGGCGAACCGCAAGGTTGCCCATCACTACCATCTCATTCAAAGGTCCTGAATAATTGAAGTTGGAACTGGTTTCAATCCTGTTAAACGGATCTTCCTTACAAGCCCTGATCCAGTCTGCTTCATGACCGCCCTCCATCGCATTGGCAATCCTCGGAATTCTCGGTTCAGGACGAACATAATCGTTATTTAGTTCTTCTGGCAACAGGATCGGGTTGCGGCCATAACAGCCGGTCATCAGTTTGCCTTTGGTTCCGACAAACAACACACCGCCGCTGCCATCACCCATGATCTGTCCGTCTTTCAATTCTTCGGGGCGGGGAGGCAATAAACCGCCATCGTACCAGGTGAGTTTAACCGGTGGAAGTTTGATCTTACCCACCGATCCGCGATCCGGGAATTCGTAATGAACAATCTCCGCGTGTGGAGCACTTTCGGTATTAACCTGTGTGGAGCTTCCGTAAATGCAGGTTGGGTGGCCAAGTTTAAGGGCCCAGAAAGCCGGGTCAACTATATGACAGGCCATATCGCCCAGTGCACCGGTTCCGAAATCCCACCATGCACGCCAGTTCCAGGGAGTATATGAGGGATGATAAGGCCGGTAAGTGGCCGGACCGATAAACAAATCCCAATCGAGGGTACCGGGAATATCAAAAGATTCGGTTGGGCGCTCCAGTCCTTGCGGCCATATGGGGCGGTTGGTCCAGGCATGTACTTCGGTGATCTCACCTATCGCACCATCCCAGATCCACTCGCAGGTCTGACGAATGCCGTCGCCTGAATTTCCCTGGTTGCCCATTTGGGTGGCGACTTTGGTTTCATTGGCCAGTTTACGCAGCATCCTCGACTCATAAACCGTGTGTGTTAAAGGTTTTTGTGTGTAAACATGTTTGCCCATACGCATTGCAGCGGCTGTGATCAATGCATGTGTATGATCAGGGGTGGCCACGATCACGGCATCGATCTTATCACCCATTTCATCGAACATCTTACGATAATCCTGGTATTTTTTGGCATCGGGGTATTTATTGAACAGTTTGGACGAGTAATCCCAATCCACATCGCAGAGGGCTACAATGTTTTCACTTGCACAATTATTCACATTGGTACCGCCCACACCGCCTACACCAATCCCGGCAATGTTGAGCTTATCGCTGGGCATGCGATATCCCAGTCCGCTCACCACATAACTAGGCAAAATGGTAAACCCTGCGGCTGCTGTAGCCACATTTCCAATGAATTTCCTCCTGCTGATGCTGTTCTTTTTTTCGTTGTTGTTTTTATTCATACTATCTGTCTTTTATTTTGATCTAATAAAATATTCCACATTTAACACTCCAATACCTTCCCCAACCGGCTACTCTCAAATGCCATTTCAATAATCCGTATCACATTGGCGGCTTCTTTCGGCTTTATGGCTTGCTTATGCGCATTTACAAGGGTGTTATACACATTGTTGTAAAAATCCATATAATTTCCTGGTTCAGTCTCCACTCGGCCATCAAAGTTGAGATCATCGTAATCGATGGTTACCAGTCCCCATTTATCTGCTGTTTCTTCACCCCAGCCTTCGCCGCCGGGCATTTTACCTTTTCGGAGGGCTGCTTCCTGCGGGTCGATTCCGTACTTAATGTAAGAACCACGAACGCCATGAATGATATATCGCGGTCCCGGGTCCTGTACCAGCATTCCGGCGGTTAACACCACCGTCAGATTTTTGTATGTCATGGTGATGTTGAAATAATCATCCACAATACTCCCTTCCCGCTGGGATTGAATATCGGCCTGAATGGTGATTGGCTCACCAAATAAAACCAGCGCCTGATCGATCAAATGCGGACCGAGATCGAAAAGTATACCGCTACCGGGCAAGTCTTCATCGCGCCAGGCGGCATGTTTGCGTTCGGGGGCATAGCGGTCGAAATGCGCTTCATAATATTGAATATCGCCCAGAACGCCGCTTTTGAATATTTTTTGAATGGTGAGAAAATCGCCGTCCCAGCGCCGGTTTTGGTAAACAAACAGCCTGATTTTCTTTTTACCGGCCAGCTTGATCAATTCTTCAGCTTCTTTATACGAGTTGGTGAACGGCTTTTCGATGATCACATGTTTGCCGGCTTCAATACACTTTTGCACCATCTCGAAATGATAAATATTGGGTGCGGTGATGGCCACGAGTTCTATTTCATCGTCGGATAAAATATCGTCCAATGCGCGGACAATCGTAGCATCGGGATAAAGTTTGGCGGAATCATCGCGATGGCGCTCCACGATCTTGCGCAGATGAAAGCCGGGATGGGTATGGATAAAAGGCGCATGGAATGCCCTACCCGAGAGGCCGAAACCGACCAGGCCCGTATTGATTATTTTTTTCATATAAAACATTTAAAGGGATTTGAGGTATTGGTAACTTTTAGTGATGCTAATAACGGGGTCCATCTTAAAGGATTCCTGCTCCACAAAAACGGCTTCCAGCCCGGCCGCTTTGGCCATATCATAATAGGCCGGAAAATCAAGCTTTCCTGAACCGATCTCAGTGCTCTCCTGCGATTCATCTTCCACCATATCCTTCACATGCCATAGCTTAAATCGTCCGGGGTAATTGCTAAAATAATCAAGCGGATCGTATCCTCCGTAAACCATCCAATAGGTATCCACCTGCATAAAAACAAGTTCGGGATCGGTGTTTTCAAGCAATACATTATAAGGCACTTCGCCATTCATCTTTTCAAATTCAAAACCATGGTTGTGATATCCGAAAGAAATTCCGGCCGACTTGCAAACCTCCCCAATTTTATTAAAGTCTTCGGCAGCTCGTTTATATCCATCCATATCTTTCCGGTAATCCGACCCCAGGGATGGCAACACCAGGTAACGCATACCTGCCCTGATTGAGTCTTCGGCAACCTTTGCAGCATTTTCAATCGTTACGCCTAAGTGGGTACTCAATGGGATCAACCCGGCATCTTCCACCAACTTTTTAAATTCGTTGGGTTCAAATCCGTAAAACTTCCCATCGCCATAACCTGCTGCTTCGATGGTATTGTATCCAATTTCCGCAAGGATTTTCAAAGTTCCCGTAAAATCGTTGGAAACCATATCACGAATGGTATACAATTGAATACCGATGGGATAATGCAGATCGGCGGCGAACAACGATTTGGGGATCAGTGTTGTGGCAAGGCCGGCAATGGCGGTTGATTTGATGAATTTGCGTCGGGTGATCATGGTAATTTATTTCGCGTAAACCAAAAATAAGCAATTTAAGTCCGGTTTTGCAAAAGAAATGTTATAAAATTCACAAATTGGTGATGGACGGGGGAGCAAAGGAAGTAAAAGCAGTCATATGCTATGTCGTCCCTACGGGACTATAAATATGTCACCCCTGCGGGGTTACATTGGAGTAATTCATTGTTTTATCCAGATATTCTTATAAGAAAAATTCCCTCACAAATAAATCAAATTTATCCAGGTTAATGAGATCTTAGGTCAAGCTCCGGAGGAGCGATATATTTATAATTCCAAATAACATCACTCGGGAAGTCCCATAGGGACAACATATTTTTACAAAATAAAAGCGGCGATGGTTCAAGTATTTCGGGCAGTTCCTAAAATTAAACGATCATCTGTTTATCCTCGTCCCAATAAACCTTGCGGCCTTCACGATAGGCAATAGTTCCCATATGTGCCGTCATGGCTTCTTCAAACCCTCGATCGACATTGCAGCTCGGCTCTCCTCCCCCGCGGATGCAATCGAGCCAGTCCTTGATGTGCAGATGGGAAGTATCCACCCGTTTTCCACCACGATAGGTATAAAGCAAACCCCTTCCGGCAAAATACTGCTCTGTTGCCGAAGTGATGGCATCCACCTGTTTCATGCCGGGCGTGAAGGAATAGAGCGGTAATTTGGGATCGATCAGGCCCTCATCCAGCTTTTCACGGTATTTGGTGGAACCGGAATCGACGTAAATTTTCAGATCGCCACCCACCTCCATATAAGCATCATGACCCATGATGACCCGCCCGCGTGATTTATTACTGGCCAGCGAGGCGCTGTACATCAGCGTTAGATCCTGATCAGGATATTCAAAGGTTTGTTGCAAAACATCCGGTACGGTACGGCCATCTTTGTAAAAATAAATACCACCCGAAGAAACTGCTGATCTTGGGATCCCCAAGTCCAGGATCTGGTTCATGGCATCGTACTCATGGGTAAACAAATCGCCTGATAAACCGGTGGAATAATCCCACCAGCAGCGCCAGCGAAAAAAGCGTTCCAGGCTGAAGGGATGCCAGGGCGCCGGGCCGATGAATTGTTCCCAGTCGATGTTGTTTGTGCCTGCTCCCTCTTCAATATTATACACCCAGGCGCCATTCGGACTGTTGCGATTGGTGGTAACCTCCACAAGGTTCACTTTACCGAGGATATCCTTTTTGATCGCTTCTTTGGCTTTATAATAGGCTTCGGTTTGCCTGAGCTGATGCCCCAATTGGAATACGATATTGTTCTCCCTTACGGCCTTCCGGACTTCATAGGTTTCAGGGACAGTCCAGGTCATGGGCTTTTCGCAATATACGTGTTTACCGGTCCTTGCCGCTTCGATGGTGATGGTGCCATGCCAGTGGTCGGGCGTGGCGATGATCACTGCATCAATATCATCGGCAGCCAGCAAATCCTTGTAATTTTTATATCGCCGGGGTTGATCAGCCATTTCACCATCAGAACCCAATCGTTTTACATTGGCACATGCCTGCAAACCTCTTTCAGCATTTTTATCGTAAATATCGCAAAGTCCGTTCACCACAACGTTCAGATCTTCCTGTTCCAGAAATTCCTGGTAACGCTTATCGGTGCTGTTTTTGGCAGTAGCTTCCAGGTAATCATCGATGATCTCAGGGCGCAAAAAACCGGCTGCTTTCAGCAAAGACCTTCCCCGGCCGCCGGTGCCGATGATCCCCAACCGGATCTGTTTATCCTTGCTAACCACACGGTTTAAAACCGGATTTTCCGTATCAATACGCACTTCTTCCTGAATGGCCTGCTTGAGTAAATGGTCGTAACGGTTTTTCTGATACCAGCTATACGCAAAAGCGCCAACAACAGGCACGGTAGCCAGTCCTTTAATGATATCGCGTCTTGTTATTTTTTTTGAATTTTCTTCCATTACTTTGATTTTTTCAAATTGGTGATCAACCGGCAAAGTCCGATCCTTTGAGAAGTTGGAAAATAAAACAGCACCAGCATGGCTACAAGTTCAATGAGTACCTTATTCACGATCAGATAACTTCCTTCGGTGGGCAGTCCGTACTTGAGCCCAACGAATGGCGGATGCGATAAATAATAAAGCGCCAGAAGGGCTACTCCCCCAAGCAGTGCCGGTTTTTCAAGCACACCTAAAATTAACACAAGGCCGATCAAAATGAGCGCCCACACATTGATAAAATCTACTGCCGCCAATAGGGTTTCGGAACCGGCCATCCTGTAAAATAATCCCTTAAATAAACCTTCAGAGTCGAGCAGGTAACCTACAGCCGACCAGTTTGGATTGGTAAGTTTCACAAGGCCTTCATACAAAAAGTGCCAGCCAATTAACACACGCAACGCTGCCAGCCAAAACACCTGCATTTTAGATAAATCCGAATTGATAATTTTATTCATATGCTTTACCAAAAATTAATTATCCCCTTTTAATTCTTTTATAAAAATATCTTTCCACCTCACTTTTACGCCTCCTCCATCATGAATCTGAAGTGCAATCACACCCTTTGCTTCACCAATTTTTTCGTCGAAAAGATCGGTCATTAATTCATCATTCAGCCAGGTCATAACCCGGTTACCCTGCACCTGTATCACCAATGTGTTCCATTCGCCTTCTTTCAGAATATTCTCCCTTTCGTCGGGAATTTGATTGAGCCATCCCCTGCCATACGATTCATAAATGGCCCCGGAATTATTTCCGGCGGGAGCTACTTCCACCTGCCAGCCACTGATTTTGGTTCCTTCAAGCTTTGAACGGAAAAATACACCGCTGTTGCCATTGCTCTCCTGCTTGAATTTCAGTCGCAAAATAAAATCTTTAAATTCCTGGTCTGTGGCCAGGTAGCCATAATCCTCACCTGAAGCACTTTCACAAACCAGTTCATGATCTTCAACGTACCATTTTTCATCACCATAAATCTTCCACCCATCGAGATCTTCCGTATTAAAAAGTGGATATCCCACATCGGTCAGATCACGCACTTTTATGTTTCTGAATTTGATGACACTTCCATGATCCTGCAGACCGATATGTCCGTTTCGCGCCAAACCATAATAGGGATAAGCATCCCATTTACCACTGTTTTTGCGTGCTTTCCAATCGTCGGTCCACAACTGATAATCCACAATCAAATCGCCATTCAGGTAATGTTGTACGCGGCCATTATGAACAATAATTCGGCTTGAGTTAAACTCACCCACTGGCTTGAGGCGTTTATCTGATGCATTGTGCATGGCATAGTTGGCACCTGTTTTTTGCCATTCTTCCAGTTTTTGCGGAAAACCGATATCGTCAATCAATTGGTATTCGGGCCCGGTGGCATAAGTGGTAGGATGGTCACCTTCGAGTACATGGAAAAATATGCCGCTGTTTCCGCCTTCTGAAATGGCCCAGTCGAGTGTTAGTTCAAAATCTTCATAAGTCTTCCGGGTAATGATATCACCCGATAAATCGCTTCCGGCACCCAACGAAACCAGATTACCATCCTGAATAACCCATCCCGGCCCGACAGAATCTTGTTTAAATCCCCGCCAGGCATCCAAACTTGAGCCATCAAAAAGTATGTCCCAATCGGAAAAACTGTTGTTATTTGATTCAGAACCATGCAACTCTTTTTCTTCCGGATTGTCTACTTTTTGAGACTTTTGCTGACAGGAAATCAAAAACAGAACGACTAAAGGCAAAAGTGTTAAAAATCTGTTCATCCTATTTTGTATTGAATTTGAAACACATTGTAGAAACTTTGATAAAAGTAACAATTGTTGAATTGAAAGTTCAAATGATGTTCAAAAAAGACAAATTTATAATAATTACAAATTATTATCTTTGATGCAGATTTAAATTAGTTTCAAACAATAAAAACATAAACATCAGTAAATTATGAAAGCAAAATTACTCTCAACACTCGTTTTCAGCATACTCATAGCAGGCTTCACACTGGGGCAAAGCCTGGTACTCACCTACGAAGGAACCATCCTCGAACCCAATGAAGAAGTAATGGCCGAAGGTGCTGTTTCAGGAGAAATCGTTGTAGAAATGGACGTAACCAATAATAGTAGCGGATCCATTGATGTGCTTTTACAAAGATATGAGGAAGATATGGTACCCGGTTCACAAAGCGCTATTTGCTGGGGCGGTTTATGCTATCCTCCCAATGTTAGTTTATCTCCATCAGCAACAACAATTGGTGCTGGCCAAACTGTATTGGCTGAATGTCAGCTTCACTATTATCCCAATGGAAATCCAGGTGTATCAACCATATCCTACACGCTTTTTGATGGTGCCAACGTGAATGATTCCGTTTTTGTAACCGTTCATTATGATGGATTGATGACCAGCATTGAGGTTAACTACGGCATTGAAACCAAGGCTTATCCCAACCCTGCCAACGATTTTGTAACACTCAAACTCGACAGCGAAGTTGAAGCAGGAACCATGGTTGAGCTTATCAGCAGCGTGGGTACAGTGGTTACCGAAATGGGAATATCAGGAAATGAAGCACGTATTGCAACAGCCGACCTGGCTGAGGGTATGTATTTCTACAGGATCGTAAATAATCAAACTGTCAATGCTTCAGGAAGGATTATTGTGCAACACTAATATTGTTTCAAAAATTAAAAAATAGGTCACTGATGGTGGCCTTTTTTTTTGCCCTGAAATTCACACTGATTGTTAATAAGCTGCCTGTACTTGGGTTTATCAAAAACAAGATGAAACACTTAATAACTTGTAAACTCATTGATATCATAAACATCCGGAGGTTAAAACCAACAATTAAAATGCTGCTTAATAAGTTTTGATTGTGTTTTTCAAACCGATATTCTATTTTCGCTAAACCTACATGACTGCCTATTTCTATATATTGAGCTGCTCCGACGGCACCTTTTATACCGAAGTTACACATGACCTTGTAAACCGCGTGGGCGAGCATATTGAGGGCTTGAACCCTTCAGCATATACGTATAGCAGGAGACCGGTAAAACTTGTTCATTATGAAACATTTGACACTATTGAACAGGCTTTAAAGCGATGGTCGGAGCTTGCAAGAACTACCAGGTGGAAAAAATCAGAAATGTTGAAAATAGGACTGGGAAAATAATTTCCTGCTTACCACTTCATCCATTTATTTCCCTAAAATGCATATTTTTATTGAATGAAAAGTAATCAAATCAGGATTGCGGTTTTGTTGGGTTCCATCTCGGTGATCGGTATCATCGCATTCCAGATTTATTGGGTGAATAAAACATTTAATCTTGCAGAGCAGCAGTTTAATCAAACCATTGAAATTGCCTTATACAATGTAGCTGAAAAAATGGCTGATTTTAACAAACATGAGCTTCCCAATGAAAACCCGGTACGACAAATATCGTCGAATTATTTCATCGTCGACATCAATGACATGATTGACGCCAGTATCCTCGATCACTACCTGAAAACCGAATTCGAATACCGAAATATCAGGATCGATTATGAGTATGCTATTTATGATTGCGAAACTGATAAAATGGTTTTCGGAAGTTACTATAATCCTTCGGAAGAAGCATCCACTCAAAACAACAGGGCTTTTCAAAAATATGATGAATTCACGTATTACTTTGGAATAATATTCCCATCCAAGACCTTGTATATCCTTAAAACCATGAATATCTGGATCATTTCAACCTTTGTATTGATTACGGCATTGGTATTTTTTGCTTATGCCATTTTTGTGATCCTCCGTCAGAAACGATTGTCGGAAATTCAGCGCGATTTTATCAATAATATGACCCATGAGTTTAAAACTCCCGTTTCAACCATCGCCATTTCAGCCAAGGTACTATCTGACCCATCCATAATTAACGATCCCGAAAGGCTCCACAACTACGCCGAAATCATTGAAACCCAAAACAAAAGGCTCGAACAGCAGATAGATAAGGTGCTGCAGGTTGCCCGTATTGAAACCAATAAGTTCAAACTCCACAAAGAGGCCATTGAAATTGATCCGCTTTTGATGGAAATTTCGCAGGCATTTGCTCGCCCGTTGAAAGAAAAAAATGGCAACATCAGTTTGGATTTAAACCTTGGCAGCAAAACCATCTTTGCCGACAGGCATCACATGATGAGCGTAATTTATAATTTGCTTGACAATGCGGTTAAATATTCGGGTAATGATGCTCAAATTATTATTAAAACAAGCCTGAAAGCTGAATCTGTGGAAATTTCTATTCAGGATAACGGGATAGGAATACCCAAACATTTGCACAAAAAGATTTTTGATAAGTTTTACCGCATTTCAAGTGGCGACATCCACAATGTAAAAGGGTTTGGGATAGGTTTGAACTATGTTAAAAATATCATCAATGAGCATAACTGGCAAATTAAATTGGTAAGCGAATCCGGAAGAGGCAGCACTTTTATAATAATTATTCCAAATTAATTACTACAAGTTAAACTGCAACCTTTTTTTTGTATCTTGGCAGTTCGAATCAAACCCGCTAACCATTATGGTTAACCCAAAGAATTTATTTCCATCTGCGTTCAATAATTCATTGAAAAAATTCACCAAATTATCTGATTATGGGAAAAACACAACGAAAAAAGGTTACAGAAGAGCAGGCATTTGAAAATCCTGCCAGCGATTTTTATGTAGTAGGAATTGGTGCTTCTGCCGGTGGCCTGGATGCCATTCAGCGTTTTTTTGATTATATTCCTGCCAATACGAATATGGCTTTTTGTGTCATTCAGCATTTGTCGCCCAATTTTAAAAGCCTTATGAACGAGTTATTGCGCAGGCACTCCCAAATACAAATCAAGGTTGCTGAGGATGGAGAAATCCTGAAACCGAACCACATCTACCTTAACAATAAAGATAGCAATCTCATTGTGCAAGATGGGAAGCTGACCTATGTTCCCAAATCGGATAAGAGCATTTTAAATTTTCCGATAGACCTGTTTTTTCATAGCCTTGCCAACGAATACCTGAACATGTCGATCGGGGTGATTTTATCAGGTACCGGAACAGATGGCTCGAGAGGTATACAATCCATTCGTCATGCCGGAGGTACCGTAATGGTTCAGCACCCCGACTCAGCACAGTTCAATGGCATGCCAAATGCGGCGCTTGGTACCAATCACGTTGAATACGTGGGCATACCAGAGGAACTGGCCATAGAGGTTACAAAATTCCCAAACAAAGTATCATTTCTGTCTGACGTAGGCCAAAAAGGTAGCAAGTCGCCTTCGGAAATTTTCTTTTCGCAAATCTTAGATCAATTACATACTTTTTCAGGAATTGACTTTAAAAAATACAAATACGGCACCTTGATAAGGCGCCTCGAAAAGCGGCTTAATTTTACCAATCACAAGCAATTATCTGATTATCTTGCTTACCTGAAACAAAGCCAGGAAGAAAAAGAGATTCTGCAAAAAGATTTCCTGATCGGAGTTACTAATTTTTTCAGAGATAAGGAGGCATTTGAATATATAAAAACCAAAATATTATCCCAGATTTTTGAAAAGGTTAAAACGAACGAGGTAATCCGGGTATGGGTGGCTGCTTGCTCTACCGGTGAGGAGGCTTATTCACTGGCAATATTAATGGAAGAATATATCAGGAACCATAACCTTAAATGCACCTATAAAATATTCGCCACAGATATTGATGGAGAAGCCATTGAATATGCCAGCCTTGGGGAGTACACCGTAAATATCATTGCGGATATTCAACCTGATTATCTGAACCGCTATTTCCTGAAAGTTGGAAATATATTTCGTGTAGATAAATCGATCAGGGAAAAGATCGTTTTTTCCAAACATAACATCCTGCGTGATCCCCCATTTATAAAAATGGATTTGATTTCGTGCAGGAATATGTTGATCTACATTAATAATCAATACCAGGAAAAAATACTTACAAGTTTCCAGTTTGCTTTAAACGTGGGTGGAATTTTATTCCTTGGCAACAGTGAAAACCTTGGCAAACTTGAAAATCAGTACATGGTGCTCAATAATAAATGGAAAATTTATAAATTGCAAAACAAGCTTACCGCCCATGCAGTGAGTTACCAGATGAATGAAAGGATCAAGGATCTTGGTATTAAAAAACCGACAGGTAATCTTTTCCATCAAAAATTTTTCGAAACTGAACCCAAAGAAAAAACTTATATCAATAACCTGCTAACCCAGTTTGTCCCTAACTGTATTTATATTAACGCTGAATACAGAGTATTGTACGTTCAGGGTGATGTTAGCAAATATCTTCGCATTAATAGCGGTATACCTAATCCCAACCTGCTTAATATGATCGATGAAAACCTATCAGCAATGGTAAAAAATGGGATTAGAAGATCGAAAGAAGAGAAAAAAGAGATCATTTTTAAGGATATCAAACTTAAAAAATCAGGGGAGCATGTAAATATCCGTTTCAAAACAGTAAAACTTTCACCCAATCACGATACCTTTTTAATTATATTTAGTGAAGATATTAAACCAGCGCCGGGCGCGATAGTATACGACCAATATGAGCTTGATGAGTTTTCGAAACAGCGTATCGAGGACCTTGAACGGGAATTAAGAACCAAAGAAATGACCCTTCACAATATCGTGGAGGAGCTTGAAACAAGTAATGAAGAGCTTCAAACTTCCAATGAAGAATTATTGTCGAGCAATGAAGAACTTCAAAGCACCAACGAAGAATTACAATCGGTAAATGAAGAGCTTTACACGGTAAATACCGAAATGCAGGCACGGAATAAAGAGCTTAGCGACCTCACCAATGATGTTGACAACCTGCTCAAAAGCACCAATATCGGAACCCTGTTTGTTGACCTGAGCCTCACCATTCGTAAATTCACACCTGCACTTAAATTACATTTTAACTTAAATGACGGGGATATTGGGCGCCCCATCAAAGCTTTTGCATCCAGATTTCCATCAGATAAACCTGACGATTTGGTTGACAAAATTACCAAAGTTATTGAAACCCTTGTTTCGCATGAAGAGGAGATTGTAGGTACGGAAGGCAGGTACTTCCTTCGGCGGATTACACCATTTATAACCTCCGCCAGGGTAATTGATGGAGCAGTAATTACATTGGTAGATATTAGCTCAACCAAAAATGTTGAGAACCAGCTTAGAATTCAAAAGGATTTACTTTCAAAGTTCATGGATGCAGCCACTGATTCCTTTGTTCTTTGGGATAAAAACCTGAATCTCGTTGATATAAACAAAACAGGTCTTGGCTTTTTCCCCAAAGGAGTGCTTAAATCGTCATTGATCGGAAAACATATTTCAGAAATTGACCCCACCGCCGAGATTACCGGAAGAATCAAGGATTATCAAAAAGTTATAAAAACGGGCCAACCGGTTATTAAATTTGATCAGGTAAATGATACCTTTGGCGGCAGACACCTTAACTTAAGAACCTTCAAAGTCGCTGATGGCATTGGAACAATCGCCTCAGATATTTCTGAAATTGTTTTAGCAAGTGAAAAAATTAAAACCAATGAGATTAAATACAGAAGTCTTTTTGAACGCTTGTCAAGTGGATTTGCTCTACATAAAGTAATTTATGACTCAGAGAACCAACCTGTTGATTACATTTTCCTGGAAGGGAATAAAAAATTTGAAATATATACTGACCTTAAGCTTTCAAATATAATAGGTAAAAGAGCAACTGAAGTATTTCCTGGAATTGCCAATATGAAACCTAACCTTATAAAAATTTATGGGGATGTTGCAAAAACAGGCAGGTCCAAAAAACTGGAATTTAAATTTGGCCCACTCCAGGATAAATGGTTCAAAGTAACTGTTTTCAGACCTATGGAAAATCATTTTGCCACTGTATTTGAAGATATCACCGATAAAAAAGCATATGCTGATAAAATTGAAGATGAGCGTAAAAAATTGATGAGTATTTTTAACGGACTTGAATCCTATATCTGTATTGCTGACCCCAAAACTTATGAAATATTGTTTGCAAATGATGAATTGAAAAAAAGATTCCCGAAAGTAATCACCGGCAGAAAATGTTACGAGGTTTATCGGAATCAGGATATCCCGTGCGAAATTTGCAATAACGAGAAAATATTTGGTCATAATTTGGGAAAAGTTTTTGAATTTGAAGAATACAATAAAAAAACCGGGAAATGGATGCATCGCCTAAATAAGGCTATTAAGTGGGGCGATAAATATGTGCGGTTCGAAATGTCGACCGATATAACAGATCGAAAGGTAGCAGAGCAATCCCTGGCCGAAAATGAAAACCGTTTTCGCTCATTTTTCGAAAGTACCCCGGTAGGAATGTACCAATGTGATTTAAATGGCAGCCTTATTTTCGGTAATAATGAATTGCAGAAAATACTGAACATAAAAACCGCTGAAAAAAATAAAACACCCATACTCCCCTTCGTAAAAGCCTTAAAAGCAAATGAGGAACGATGGTATAAACTGGAACAGGGTGAAGTTATTTCCGATTTTGAATACCTTTTTAATTCGGGTAAAAATGGGAATAAGAATTTAAATATATCAGTAGCCAGATCAAAAGATTGCCTAACCGGTATGATTTTGGACAACACAGATAAAAAACAAAACCAGGTTGAGATCATTAAAAAACAGGAAATATTAAACTTTGCTGAAGAGCTTGGAAACCTTGGATCCTGGGAATGGAACATCAATGATAATAAAGTTTATTTGTCGGATAATGCCTTTAATATTCTGGGCATTGATCCGAAACAATTTGATAACAGCATGAAGTCATTTATACAAATGATCCACCCTGCTGATCAGCAAATGTTTGATGAAATTATCCGTAAACTTGATATCGGTAACAACAGAAGTTTTTATGTATTTAGTTTCATCCGGCCAAACGACAGAATAGAAAAACAAATTTCGGGAACAAGTTTTCTTTCGCTGGACGAAAAACAAAAACCGGAAAAAGTAAACGGAATCATTTTCGATATTAGTGAAGAGCAAAAAACCAAGGATAACCTGGTAAAACTGAACAAAGAATTACTGCATACCAACGAAAAACTAAGCAGGACAAACAATGAATTAAGGCAGTTTGCCTACATCACCTCACACGACTTGAACGAACCTTTGAGAATGATCACGGGATTTATGGGCCTCATTACTAAAAACTATGCCGATAAACTGGATGATGAAGGCCGTGAATATATCAAATTTGCGGTGGATGGAGCAGAAAGAATGAAAAAACTGATCAAAGACCTGCTGCTCTACTCAAGGATCGACACACGTGCCTCGCAGCACATACATGTTAATTTAACTAAAGTGTTAGACGATATTTTAAGAAATCTGGATATAGCAATCAGCGAATCGGGTGCAATCATTAAAATTGGCAAACTCCCAATGGTTAACGCAGAACCTTCGCAAATGACTCAATTGTTCCAGAACATGGTGGCAAATGCAATAAAATTTAAAGGTAAAAAATCGCCTGAGATAAGCATCTCGGTTGTTGACAAAGATCCCTTTTGGGAGTTTGCAATTGAAGATAATGGCATTGGAATAAAAAGTGAATACTTTGATAAAATATTCGGCATTTTCGAAAGGCTGCATTCACGCGAAGAATACGAAGGCACAGGCATTGGGTTGGCCGTTTGTAAAAAAATAGTTGAACGACATAATGGGACCATCCATGTTGAATCAAAATTTGGACACGGAACCACTTTTTATTTTACAATACCAAAAAAACTTTAACAAATGTCAACTGAGAAACCATTAAACATACTACTTGTAGAGGACAATCCAGGAGACATCAGATTACTAAAGGAATTTTTCAAGGAATATCGCATTGAACATCAATTACAGGTAAAATTCGATGGTGACGAAGCCATTACCTACCTGTCGGAGATTAAATCAGATACAAATAGGCCAAACCTGATTTTTCTGGACATCAATCTACCTAAAAAAAGCGGGTTTGAAGTGCTTGATTATATCATCCTGGATGAGGATCTTTCTAAAATACCTGCTGTTTTCCTGTCATCTTCAAATGACCCTTATGATCGGAGTCAATCTATTAAACGGGGTGCAAAAGCTTATGTCGAAAAGCCGCTTGATTTGATGGAATTCTTTAATATTATTCATAATATTGAAAACTGTAAAATTAATATCACCTTTAAAACCTGATTTTAAGAAAAAGGATAATTTGAATAATTACTTTCCATTCCCCATTTGAATTGTTTTGTTTACCGTAATTTTTTACACCCAACCAAAACATTTACAACCATTTAAACCAAGATACATTTTAACCTGCCACTTGCAATCTATATGCAAAAAAATAAAGGTTGATGTAACAAAAGAAACCCTTCCACAGTAATAAAAGCATATCCGAGAAACCCCGAATTATGAGAGTCCTATTGCTTGAAGATAACCCAGGTGATGCCAGGTTAATTTCAAAATATCTTTTGGATAAAAATAAAGATATTGATCTTGTTGTAATACAGAATCTGACCGATGTAATAAATGCCACTAAAAACGGTTACGAGTTAATAATTACCGACCTTGGCCTGCCCGACTCTACAGGATTACAAACTGTAAAAACACTTAATGATATTTATCCAAATCTGCCCACCATTGTGTTAACCGGCCTCAATGATGAAGTAACGGGTTTGGAGGCTGTAAAAATGGGTGCCCAGGATTACCTGTTAAAAGATGAAATTACACCCGAATTATTATACAGGGTGATGAAATATGCCGTTGAACGTAAAAAAACCGAACAGCAGCTTAAAAGTTTGGCCGATACAAAAGATAAGTTTTTCTCAATTATTGCCCATGACCTTAAAAATCCATTCCTCGGAATCATCAGTTACATGGATTACTTTATTCAAAATTACAAGAAACAGTCACCAGAGGATATGCTCAGGATTTTTGAGGTGATGCTCGACAGCTCCAGAGGAACATTCAATATGCTCAAGAATTTGCTGAACTGGTCTAGGAGCCAAACCGGACATATCCAGCTCAAACCCAGAATGTGCAACCTGTCAGAAATAATCCGTGAGCAAATAAAAACACTTCAAAGTACGCTATACTCCAAAGAAATTGAAATCATAACCAATATTTCCCCGGATCATGAAGTTTATGTTGACTCGGAATCCTTCAGGGTGGTATCATTTAACTTACTTACAAATGCAATAAAATACTCTCACAGGAATAACTTCATTGAGGTAAGCAGCAAAACAACCCACAACAAACTGCGGATTGACATAAAAGATCATGGTATTGGAATGGACAAATCACAAATTGATAACCTGTTTACCCTGGATTGTTATACTTCACGCATTGGTACTGCCAAAGAACGGGGAACCGGGCTGGGGCTTATCGTTTGCAAAGATTTCATAGAAATGAACAACGGAACCATTTCAGTCAATTCAAAAACAGGCAAAGGATCTACCTTCACCATAGAAGTACCTGTTACAGACCAATAATTTATAAGCACTCAAATTTTGAATGTATCTTTACATCGTAATAATTTGATGGCAAAAAGCTTATGCATTCAATTTTATATGTTGAGGATGATCCGGATCTTGCCTTTGTAACACGCGAAAATCTGCAGTTAAAAGGATACCAAATTACTTTATGTAAATCGGGTACTGAAGCGCTGAAGGTATTTAACAGCAGCCATTTCAAGCTCTGCATACTGGATGTAATGTTGCCACAAATGGATGGATTTACCCTCGCAAAAAAAATCCGTGAACAAAACGAACATATTCCGATCATTTTTTTAACTGCGCGCTCTATGATGGAAGACCGGGTAAAAGGATTCTCCATTGGCGGTGATGATTACCTGACCAAACCATTCAGCATTGAAGAATTGGTACTAAAAATTGAAGTTTTTTTGAAGCGAAATAAAGTTTCAACAGATTCAAAATCAAGCAGGGGTATTTTCAAACTTGGGAATTACACATTTGATTATTTTAACATGAACCTGAGTATCGGAGATAAAGTTCAGAGACTTACTTCCCGCGAAGCCGAACTTTTAAATTTTTTGGTTCAACATCCCAATGAAGTGATCAAAAAAGAGGAAATTCTGAAGGATGTGTGGGACAACGACAGTTATTTCAACAGCCGTAGCCTCGATGTTTTTATCAGCAAACTCAGGAAACACCTTTCCGCCGATCCGAAAGTTAAAATAAACAATATTCATGGCATCGGGTTTATACTCGTAATTGAACAATAATCTATAATTTTGGAGTAAATTTTTTACTTTCCAACCGAATAAAATTTAAACCATATGGGTCAGGAAGATCATAAATTAGCAGCCATCGTTTTTACCGATATTGTTGGGTACACCAAACAAATGGAAGAAAATGAGCTACGCACCATGCAGTTATTGCAACAGCAGCGTGAAATCATTTTCCCGCTTGTAAAATCTTTTGGGGGCGAAGTAATCAAGGAAATTGGTGATGGACTTATGATGATGTTCGGCAGTGCTGTAGAGGCGGTAAGATTTGCCATTGCTGCCCAAAACAGGCTAAAAGATGAGGAACTGACCATTAGGGCCGGGATCCATATTGGTGATGTGATCTTCAGGGATGGGGATGTATTTGGTTCGGCAGTTAATACTGCAGCTCGCATTGAACCGCTGGCTCCACCCAATGGCATCTGTATTTCGGAGGATGTGCACAGCCAATTGCAAAACAAATCTGATATTGAAACTATTCCGCTTGGCAAAAAGGAATTAAAAGGGGTAAAATCCGCTGTTGGTATTTACGAGGTTTATATTGATGGGATTACCCAACGAGAGCAACGCAACCTTGCTTTTATCATTAAAGACCTTTGGAAACGGGCCGTAATCCAAATTGTAATCGGATATCTTGCCAGCGCCTGGATCATCAGGCTGGCAGTGACCTCTATCGTCGACAGCTACCTTTTATCTCCCTACCTGGATGATCTCACGTGGGTGATTTTAATTTCCTTGTTGCCCACCGTTTTCCTTTTTTCATACTATCATGGCAAACGCAAAACATCGCGATGGACCAGGGCGGAGCAAATCGGGTTCCCGGCTAACCTGATTTTAACCGGTATCCTCTCATTCATACTTTTTCAGGGCAAAGATCTTGGTGCTGCCACCACTACCCTAACAGTTGAAAATGAAGCCGGTGAAACCATCCAACGAACCATCTTAAAAAGCGAATTCCGTAAAAAACTGGTCGTTTTCTTTTTTGATAATAAAACCGGGGACTCTACGCTTCAATGGTTGCAATATGGATTTCCAACGACCATCGTTTACGATATCAGTCAGGATTTGCTGGTGGATGCAACATCATCCCTGCAGTATCTCGACAAACTCAGGGATGCAGGATTTTCTGACGGGCTCAATTCGCCCTTGATGCTAAAAAAGGAAATCGCCGATTATTACCACCGGAATTATTTCACTACCGGCTCTTTTGATTTTAAAAATAACACATGGCTGGTAAATCTTAATTTGTACGATACTAAAAAAGGAACTTTGGTCACTACATTGAATTATGAAAATAGTGACATTTTTGCTTTAACTGATCAGCTTACTGTTGACCTAAAAAAGGCGCTTGGCATGGCTGATCAGCAGATAGAGTCGGCGACCGATCTCCCGCTTGAGGCCATTTTCACCAAATCATTTGAAGCTTTTGAGTATTATATGAAGAGTTTGATGGAGATCAAATTTAATAACAACTGGCCCAAAAGCCTTGAATATTCGCAAAAAGCAATCGACATTGACGATAACTTTGCCATAGCATATCTTACCATAGCTGAATTCTACTTTAACAGCAATATGCCTGATAAGGCTAAAGAAGCTTTACAAATCACCATGGACAAGCGCTATAACCTGCCGGAGCGCAATCAGTTTTATGCCAAGTTTTTTTATTACCTCGCCGATCAAAAGGCAGATGAGGCCAATGCAGTTATGAAAATGTGGACCGAATTGTACCCCGACGATATCAATGCAAAGGTATCGCTGGCGCAGCGCTACCTGATGAAAAATGACATGGATGCCGCCATTAAGCAGTACAAGATCATTTTAAAGCTTGTTCCGGATGAATATGAGTATGTTAAATTACTGGGCGATATTTACGAAATGGCAGGTAAATACGACTCATCACTTTTGTATTATGAGAAATATGCGAAAAAGTATCCCAACGATTTTGCATCCTTTAAAAATATTGGCGACAGCTATCGGAACCTGGCCGAATTTGACAAAGCCCGTGTTAACTATGATAAAGCCCTGATCATTGAGCCCTGGAAAATGAGTGCCATTGCTGCACTTGCCAATATTGACCTTCGTGAAGGCAAATTTGAACAGGCTAAAACCCGGATTGATGAAGCTTTGCAGAAATGCAAAACACCTATGGATTCAATTACCATAATGCAGGTTTACGAAGATTATTACCTGGTAAAAGGCGAAGCACTTACTTCGTTTGATTACAGTCAGCAGCTTTTTAAAATTTACGACCGCATCATGCCGCCTTTGCGTCAAAAGGTTTTCAGGGTATTTTTCATTGGCAAATTCCTGGATGCAGGGAAAGAAGAAGAAGCCCTTCTGCTTTTGAAAAAAACCGAAAGTGAGTTTAAACCGCCCTTCGACAAGGTGGCTGCTTTTGGATATCTTTTTTATTACACCGAAGTTGGTGATGCAGATAAAGCTGCTTCCTACGTGGATGATGCCATTGCTTTGATGGAAGGTTTTGGAGAACAAACACTTTATCCTAACATTTTAGGTGCTGAGGGAAAAATTGCCGAGATCAATGGCGATTATCAAAAAGCTGTTGAGAAATACCAGCAGTATTATCAGCTTAAAAAAACTGATATTGCTGTTTACAGGTGGCTTTCAAGGAGCTACCGCGAACTGGGAGATTACAAACAGGCGGCAGAAGAAATAGACAAGGCCCTGAAGTTTAACCCTTTCAACGCCAAAAATAATTATGAAGCCGGGATGCTTGAACTGGCCAGGGGTAAAAAAGAAAAAGCGCGTGAGTACCTGATAATAGCGAATGAAATTTGGGGAAATGCGGATCCGGGATACAAACCGGCCCAAAAAGCGAAAGCCGCCCTTGCCGAATTGCAGGCCATTTAGCTCGGTTTACTGTATAGGCGTGAACGGTACATGCCCATTTTAGCCAAAAAATGACGAACTGATACTCCCAAAACACCAAGACCATATTTTACACTTCGCCTGAAATTGATGGAAGAAGCTTCGGGGAAATATTTGGTGGGACAGGTGATCTCGGCTATTTCAAAGCCGGCAAAAAAGATCTGTGATAACATTTGATTGTCAAACACAAAATCATCTGAGTTGATATTGTAATTGATAGCTTGCAGTACCTCTTTCGAAAAAGCACGGTAACCGGTGTGATATTCCGACAATTTCTGACGGATCAAAATATTCTGGGATAAAGTAAGGATACGATTCGCCACATATTTATACCAGGGCATGCCACCTTTCAATGCACCCCTGCCCAAAATCCGCGAACCCAGAACAACCGGGTAAACATCATTGGCAATAAGGTATGCCATGGAATGGATCAGTTTGGGTGTGTACTGATAATCGGGATGCAGCATGATCACAATATCGCCATTCAATTCAAGTGCTTTGTTGTAACACGATTTCTGATTTCCGCCGTAACCCTTGTTTGTATCGTGTTTTACAATGTGTTTAATACCGAGTTCCTCTGCAACCTGTACCGTTTTATCCCGACTGAAATCATCTACCAAAACAACCTCGTCCACAATATCGAACGGGATTTCGGCATAGGTTTTTGCGATGGTCGATTCTGCATTGTAAGCAGGGAGAACTACTACTATTTTTTTATCATTGATCATATCAACCCGAATCGGTTCTACCGGCAAAAGTAATATTATTCAATTACATATTCCGAAGCCTTTGTAATGCATTATTTCATAATTTTGACCCACAGACGGATTATCCATAAAATATCCGCAGAAACGCTGGGAAAATGCATAAAGAAACATTTCGGGACTTTTTAATTCCAAAATTAAAATTTGCTGTCACATCATCAGTTGCAACACTCATCGACTATGGAATTTACCTGTTTTTAACCCTGGTTATGCTCACGAGCGAAACCACAGGCCATGCCATTTCCTATTCCATCGGAATGCTTGTAAATTTTATTTTGCAAAAGCGGTTTATCTTTGCTTCACGACGTAAAACCTATGCCATTCTGGGCATGTCAATTATGTTTTCATTTATAGGATGGCTCCTGAGCCAGGGAATTTTTAACCTGCTGATCTTTTCTTTTCCATTTATGCACAAGCATGATATCCTTGCCAAACTGCTGACCACTGCCACAATTTTTCTCTATAATTTTTACACCAAACGTTTTTCCTTCGAAAGACGATACCCGCTTGATGCGGCACGAAAACATTTCAAACGGAAAAATACCGGAGAAGCCTGAATCCGGGGAAATAGGAATATAAATTTATTCATCATTTAATCCATTTGAGTTGTTTCCCCATTTTATACCTTTGGGTTTTTAAACTTTATTTTCTATGATCAGAAATGCTTTTGCGAAAGATAGTGTCGAAATTTGCCGCATTTATAATTATTACGTTCAAAATTCGATTGCAACCTTTGAGGATATGCCGGTAACTCCCACCGATATGCGCAACAGGATCACAAAAACCACCAGTAAATTTCCATGGCTGGTTTCTGAAATGGGAGAAAATTTAATTGGTTTTGCTTATGCCACCGACTGGAAGCAAAGAACTGCCTATAAATTTACGGTAGAATCCACGATTTATATCGATCATGAAAAGGCAGGAAATGGATTTGGGAAAGAACTTTACAATGAGCTGATCAGCATGCTTAAAAAGTTTGGTTTTAAGCATGCCATTGCCAGTATTGCACTGCCCAATGAGGCCAGCGTGAAATTACACGAACAATTGGGTTACAAAAAGTCGGGGATTTTAAGAAATGTTGGATTGAAATTCGGGCAGTGGATTGATGTAGGATACTGGCAGTTAGAAATATAAAAAAGCAGGAAACCAACCGGTTCCCTGCCATCAAATATTCATAGTGGATGTTTATTTCTCAGCAACCAGTTCCTGAACCCGGTTCAGGTTTTCCTCATACACCTTGAGGAAGCCATTGTTTTCAGCTTTGGCAAGTTTTACAGCCTTTTCATAGTTATTCCTGGCTTCGGCAAGTTTACCGCTTTTTTCGAGGGCTTCACCCAGGCTGTCGTACACATTGGCCGATCCCGGAAAACGTTTTGCATTAATGGAAAGCACTTCCACAGCTTTATCAAAATCGTCGGCCCACATATAATTATAGCCCATCTAGTTGATCACATATTCCGGTGTTTCGATGGTATATCCATAAACCTGTGATAGTTTATTATAGTGCTCATCCGCAGCGGCGACACCTCCCTCCCACGCTTCTTTGGGTAATTTCCAGTTTGTATAAAACTCCTGCATTCCATTGTACATGGTAAGGTGTGGCGTGGAGGCATGGTTGGCGCCGGTCATTTGAACATAGTCAAATTGTAAACCTTTGGGCGCTTTGGTTTCGATGGTTCCCACAAACTGACCCACCGAAGCATAATAGGCTGGCTCCTCTCCCAGGGTCATGTAAAAGAATTTGTGATCATAGGAATCCTTCAGATTCTCTTTTACCATTTTGGTTACATAATCCTCATCGTATTGCAAATAGGGGCTCACGGCGATATAACCGTCAAACATATCAGGATCAGTAAGGAAAGTATAAGCCACATACATGCCGCCCAGCGAATGACCGTAAATGGTTTCGAAAGGTTGGGTGCGGTAGTTTTTATTGATATACGGTTTCAGTTCATCTTTGATAAAAGCAGTGAACTTTGCAGCTCCGCCGGTTTGTGATTTTTCGCTGATCTGGCTGGGAGTAAAATCGCGTCCGCGATCTACATTTACAATGGCTACTACGATGGATTGGGGCATCAGTCCCTGCGTGGAGAGGAAATCAACAACTCCATAAGCATGTACGAAATGGGTTTCGCCATCCAGAAGGTAAACAACCGGATATTTGGCATCAGAGTTTTCATACCCTGTGGGCGTGTATACCATGATCTTACGGTCTTCATTTAATGCCTTCGAGTGGATGGTAAATTTTTCGCCTATAGTAATCTTTTGTCCATCGCCTGCTTTTACAGCAACAGATGAGGCTACGAAAAGGAATATTAATAAAAAAGTCAGGGTTTGCTTAATCAGACTTGAATGGATTGTTTTCATAGTTTAAATATTTAAGGTTAGTATTCGTCTTTTAAAAATCAAGCGGGCTTTCGGGGAAGGATGGTAACCGGCCCCTCCCGTAGAAGGAGCCGGAATTACCACTTAACAGGTTTAAACATCAGAAATGTTCAAAAGAAAAAATGATCATGAAGAGGGGGCAATTAGTTCTTAAGTATCTTTTTAACATAGGATTGATTTTTAGTAACGAGCCGCAAAAAGTAGGTACCCCGGTTCAGGTCCGAAAGATCAAGTTGAAATGAGCCTTCCGATACATCGGCAACACCAGTGTATAGCCGTTGACCGGTGCCTGAGATCAGTTCGTATGAAACTTCGTCCTGATTTATACCGGAGATTTGAATACCCACTTTACCAAATGTTGGATTTGGACTTATCGTCAGATTGCCTTTGGCATATTTTGTAATGGCTGTCGCCGGATTGTAGTTAAAGGTGCAGGTATAAAAACCCCTGCCATGTGTTCCGGCCAGCACCAGGTTATCACTTTCGCGCAATTGAAGCATATCCACCCTTACGTTGGCCAGTCCTTCGTTGTCAGGTTCCCAGGTTACATTTTCCGAATTCACATTGGATGAAGTCCAGATTCCGATCTCGGTGGCCAGCATCGCCATTTTTGCAGATTCGGGATGATAAAGGGCCCAGCGCACAGGCATATCCGGCAAGTTTCCTTCCCGCTCCTGCCAGGTATTGCCTTCATCATAGGTTTGCCAAACCGAGGAAACGCCGTAGTTGGAGAAAGTAACCAGCATGGTATCTTTCG